>Ga0209094_1000041_pt1 | contig 122999 bp, 111 predicted proteins | sample COGITO_mtgs_1004_2_FD_184790 | JGI IMG/M metagenome (GOLD analysis project Ga0209094, IMG submission 184790) | Pelagic marine microbial communities from North Sea - COGITO_mtgs_100430 (SPAdes) (version 2) | ecosystem: Environmental > Aquatic > Marine > Epipelagic ... | reverse complement strand
TAATTCCTGAAATTTGGGCAAGATTAGAACCAATCGATAGAGATCCCAAAGCTTTAATTGCAAATGGTTCTTTAGAAAAAATTGAAGATTTTGAATATGAAGGAGAAACCATCTTGGCAAGTAGGTTGGGCTATAGAATTACTAAAACTTTCTCTTACAGATGTATGAATCGAATTTTTGACGAACCTACTGCTGTCTTTAGTGACAGAATGTTACAACCTGAACTGCAAGGATTAGAAGATTATGCAGATGGAATTAAAAACATAACTGAGGCTCAGCAGAAAGTTGCATTAAACTATTTTGAAGATGGAAGTATTGCCGCTGCCATTCCTCCCTTAAAAATTCTACTGCACATAATGGCGTATGGAAACTATGAAGGAAAAGATATTAGTGATTTAGAATTACGTAAATATTTCGATAGAGATTATGTTGTAAACAGTGATTGGTATAAAGCAAGATTAAAAATAAAACAACAAAGAGACATTGTTTTTTATGGAAATCAAATAAAATACTTAGAAGATTTCCTAGCGAATCCAAACAACCAACTTTTAGTTTCTGAGATGGACATAATGAATCGTTTAGAAAAAGTAACACAATTATTTGAGACAGTAAGATCTGAAACTTATTTAGAAACTTTAACAGGAACAATTGGAGCAGATCCTCTATATAAAAAAGTTTAGTATTTAATAATTAAGAAGCCGCTTCTGGCAATATATTAGGGCATCTCGTATAGTTGATGCACTTTTTTTATGCACTTATCGAAGTACTTCTTTTTTAGCAGCAAACAACCTAAAAAAAGCACGAACGAACTACATTTAAAAAGACGAATTACGAAAATATACTTACAACTTATAGAGAAAGTCCGGGCAAAATATAGGCAATACAAAAAAGACTGCTATCATTAATAAAAAAACCCAAAATAAGCCCATTATCAGGGGGTATGCAATAGTATACCTCTTTAATTTTGGATTTATTGAATGCGCCAACAATCCATGAATACCTCCGCTAAAAAGAAAAAAAATTAAACCTAAAGTTAGTGTTAAAAAAAGTACAGAATGAGAATCTTTTATTGTAAAAAGATAAAACCCTAGCAATAGTGAAATAACAATTAATATTCTATATATCCTTCTTTCCATTTTTTTTATTTTTATAGTTTTTAAGTAACATTATTATAATTGATCTTCATTAAAACTCATTAATGGAACATTACCTAGTGTTTCCATTTTTTTAACTAAATCTGTGTGGAAGAGCATTTTCATTATTCCTTTTGAGCTTCTCTCTAACATCGAAACCATGTCTGCATTTTTTTCATTTAAATAAGATTTTAGTGCCTCAAAAACATCTTCAGAATAGATTATTTCTGTATCAATTTTATCATATGTAACTTTTTCATTTAATAGTTTCCTAAACCAAACCATTTTATTTCTGTACACATCATCTTCTTTTAATGAAATATGAACAATTTTTATAGTAGCATTAAATGGTTTTGCGATTTTAACTAAATCATAAATTGCACTTATATCATTTTCTTCAAAATCTGAAGCATAAACTATCGTATCAATCTCAAGCGAATTTTGTTCTTTTGGAATTGTCAATATAGGGCATGGTGCTTTTTCAATAAGTTGTTTTGCGGTATTGCCTAAAAGTAATTCTTTTAATACTTTTTCACTTTTAGTGCCAGTAATTATCAAATCTGCACTTAGGTTATTTGCTTTTTTTATAATTCCTTTTACGATAGATTTATCTTCAATTGCATCAAAACTTAGATCTAATTTATCTATGTCACCTTCGTAATTTTTTGTGCAAAAATCAACTAATTTCTGGTAATGTGTTTTGTACGATTTTTCTTCAAGATTTTGATAAGGTTCTGCAAGCTCTTTGCTAAAAACTGTTGGATAATCGAAAACATGAATTACAAACAAACTTGCATTTAATTTTTCACTTAAATTAAAGGCATATTTTAAGGCAGGTATTGCGTTTTCTGAATAATCTGTAGCATATAATATTCTTTTCATCTTATGTGATTTTAATACATTAATAGCTCAAATTTAAGACTCTAAAACAACCTGTAAAATGATAAATATCAACTTATTACACATTGTATTTATAGCATAAACAAATGAACCTTGTATAAAAATATTTTTTTTTAGAATTTACTAGTGCTCTCTTTTAGCCTCTAAAACATCATTTTTTTACTCCTAATTTCATTAAAATTGTTTCCAATAAACACCATTTAGTATATGCAGATTGCAAGATATTTACTCCTATAAAAACAGTTAACCAAATCCAATTTTGATTAACATACACTGTAAGCACTGCACTTAACAAGACCATTACTCCTACGATAGCTCTAAAATATTTATTTAACATTTTTATTTATTTTTAAGTTTATATAAATTTTTCTACGGGAACAATAATCGCTTTTATTGGATTATTTGTTTCCACATGATTATTGAATTCTTGAATGATTTTGAATAAATCATCAATTTTATCTTTATTAGTAAAAGAAAAAAACATAATTGACTCATTCCCACTTTTTCCTGCTGAAAACCAATTAGAACCCATTAATAATGAGGGTGCATTTTTATACCCAGCAATATCTGCACTACTAAAATTTTTAATATTTGCTTTTGTGAAAATTTTTAAAACATCCTTTTGAAATTCTTCAACCGCGGTAACTAATACTAATTTCATTATTTATAGTTTTTACGTTCAATCATATAATATACTAGTGGTACAACCAACAAAGTCAAAACAGTTGAAACAATTGTTCCTCCCATTAAAGAGATTGCTAATCCTTGAAAAATTGGATCAAATAAGATTACAAATGCTCCTATGACCACAGTTCCTGCTGTTAATAAAATTGGGGTAGTTCTCACTGCTCCTGCTTCAATTGCAGCTTGTTTTAAAGGAACTCCATCTGTTAATCTTAAGTTGATAAAATCAATCAATAACACCGAATTTCTTACCATAATTCCGGCCAAAGCAATCATTCCAATAAATGATGTTGCTGTAAAAAATGCTCCCATAATCCAGTGTCCTAAAATAATTCCTATAAGTGATAACGGTATGGCAACCATCATAACTATCGGAGCTTTAAAGTTTTGAAACCACCCAACAATTAAAATATAAATTAAGATAATAGCTCCTAAAAAAGCGATTCCTAAGTCTCTAAAAACTTCTAATGTAATCTGCCATTCTCCATCCCATTTTACAGTATAATTATTTTCAAAATCTGGCTGCCCCAAATACATTTCATTTAACGTGTATCCTTCTTGCAATTTTATTTTACTCAGCTTTTCCTCCATTCCTATAATGGCATAAGCAGGACTTTCTAACTCTCCAGCCATATCCGCCATTACATAAACAACACGTTTTTGATTTTTACGATAAATACTTTTCGCAGCAATCGTTTCTTTAATTTCAACTAAATCTGCAACAGGAATCATGTTTCCTTGTTCAGATTTCACTTTCAATTGAGAAATATCAGAAATTGTTGATTTTTCTTTTTCATCTAGACTCAAAACCAAACCAACTTGATTTACAGCATTTTCATCATATAAATTAGTAATTGGGCTATTAGATAATGCCCTATGCATTGTGTACGCAATTTGCTGAGGAGCAACTCCATACAACATTGCCTTTTCTTTATTTATTTCAAATTGATATTCTTTTTGATTCGCTTCGACCATCCAATCTACATCGACTACATCCGCTGTGTTTTTTAATATATCCTGAATACTATTTGCAATGTTCATTTGCTCATTGTAATCAGGTCCATAAATTTCAGCAACTATCGTTGACATTACCGGTGGCCCAGGAGGAACTTCAACCAACTTTACATTTGCACTATATTTAAAGGCTATTTTCTGAATTTCTGGTCTTAATAATTTTGCAATTCCATGACTTTGAATATCTCGTTCACCTTTATCAACCAAGTTCACTTGAATATCTGCCATATTACTTCCTCCACGTAAATCGTAATGACGCACTAGACCATTAAAGGTGATTGGTGCAGAAGTACCAATATAATTTTGGTAATTCACCACTTCTGGCCTTGTAGATAAATATTGAGCAATTTCTTGGGTAACAACTCCAGTTCTTTCTAACGTTGTACCTTCCGGCATATCTATTACAATCTGAAATTCGTTTTTATTATCAAAAGGTAACATTTTTACAGCAACAGATTTTGTAAAAAATAAGACCGTTGTTCCCATTAACAAGACAAAAGTTCCTCCTAAAAATAACCAACGTTTTGCCTTACTCTCTAATAGAGGTCTTTCAAATTTATTATAAACCTTATAAATAAAAGTTTCTTCTAATGGTTTTTGTACTTTCTCTACTCCTCCTTTTTTATCTTTTTCTCTCAAAAAAATATACCCTAAATAAGGTGTAATTGTTAAGGCTACAAATAATGATAAAATCATTGCTATTGATGCTCCAATTGGCATTGGCGCCATATAAGGCCCCATTAAACCAGAAACAAAAGCCATTGGTAAAACAGAGGCTATTACAGTAAACGTAGCTAGAATTGTTGGGTTTCCAACTTCGTTAATTGCATATAAAGCAGCTTGCTTAAAAGGCAATCGTTTCATCTTAAAATGCCTATGCATATTTTCGGCAATAATAATTGAATCATCAACTACAATACCAGTAACAAATACCAATGCAAAAAGCGTAATTCTATTTAATGTATAATCTAACATGTAATAACTCAACAGCGTTAAAGCAAACGTAATTGGGACTGATAAAAACACGACCAATCCACCGCGCCAGCCCATGGCTAGCATTACAACCAAAGTAACAGCAAAAATAGAACCTATCAGGTGTAATAACAATTCTGATACTTTATGAGAAGCTGTTTCGCCATAATTTCTGGTGATTTCTATTTGTACATCATCCGGAATTAAAGTTTTTCTTAAATGATGCACTCTATCTAGTACTACTTCTGCAATCTTCATTGCATCTGCGCCTTTTCTTTTTGCAATAGAGATAGTTACTGCTGGATATTCAGATTTGTATGTTTGAGATTTATCACTCGCTTGTCCAAAACCTATAGACACATAGTTTTGTGGCACTTCTGGACCATCAATAATTGTTGCAATCTGTTTTAAATAAATAGGTTGATTCTGTTGAACGCCCACAACTAAATTTTCTACATCTGCAACAGATGACAGAAACTTTCCGGTATTGACTAAAAATTCAGTATCATTTGTATCAAAACTACCTGATCTTAATTGTGTGTTACTGGCTTTTATCATTTGTGAAACTGATAAAAAATCTAATCCGCTTGATGCCAATTTATCTTTATCTAAAACAACTCTTAATTGCCGATTTCTTCCCCCAATTTTATGTGTGATAGAAACATCATTTACTTTTTTAATCTCCGTTTCTAATTCTTGGGCCATTTGACTTAATTGATAATCACTATAACTTTCGCTCCATAGTGTTAACCCTAGCATTGGCACATCATCAATAGCACGGGTCTTAACCAATGGAAACGTAACACCTTCTGGCATTTGATCCATGTGCTTATTAATTTCATTGTATAATTTCACAAATGAGCGCTCAATATCTTCGCCCACATAAAACTGCACAATCACCATTGCTTTTTCATTCATTGAAGTAGAATACACATATTCTACACCTTTAATATTAGAAATTAATTTTTCTAAAGGCTTTACAACTCTTGTTTCTACTTCTGTCGGACTCGCACCAGGATAACCAACAAAAATATCCGCCATTGGCACATCAATTTGTGGTTCTTCTTCTCTAGGAATTAAAAACGAACTATACACACCAACAACCATAAAGACAATCATTAGAAGCACTGTCAGTTTTGAACCAATAAAGACTTTTGCAATTTTTCCAGCTAAACCTTCTTTCATAATATGCATATTTTGGGCGTTTTAACAGGCTATTCGTTTCAATCTTTTTTTACCATTTATAAAAGCAAAAAAAGTATTTTCACTGCTATCCTTAACGCGATAACTCTTGACTAATTTTTTATTTTATTGATACCTGCAAAGTTTTTTAAACTGAGCGAGATTATAATAAATACAATAACTATTTATTACTACTGAATACTAACTTTCGCTCCGTTAAATAGTTTTGTTTCAGAAGAAACTATATACGACTCATCAGAATTTAAACCTGATAACACTTCCACTTGATTTCCATAAATTCTTCCCAAACGCAACCAACGTAACATTGCAGTATTACTTTGACTTACGGTATATACTCCAGATAATTGACCGTTTTTTACAATTGCATCTAAATAAATTAAAACCAATGACGATTTTACTTTTCTTTCTACAGGAAATTGTACTGTAGAAAACATTCCCGATAATATAGTTATAGCTGTTTTTTCTAAATCTATTTTCACTAAATACTGTCCTCCAGTATTTTTAGCAGAAGTGCTTACTTCGCTAACTTTTCCTTTAAGTGTTTCTTGCATAGATTTGATTAAAACATTAACAGTTGTTCCTTTTTTAATTTGTAATATTTCAGTTTCAGGAACCATCGCTATTACTTCAAAATCTTTAGGAGACTCTATGCTCATTAAAGCGATTCCAGGGCTTGCCAAATCTCCATTTTCTATATTTTTACTAGTGATTACACCACTAAAAGGAGCTGTAATATTTGCATACACAAATTGTGCATTAATTTCGTTTTTCATTTGCTTTGCAGATTCTAAACCTGCTTTAGTCATTTCATAATTAGCAGTCATATCATCCATTTCTTTCTGGGTAATACTATTACTCCCAAATAAATTTTTAAAACGGTTGTGATTTTTTTCAGCATTCTTAAAAACAGTATTAGCTTTTATAATTCCTGCATTTACTTGTGCTTTTTTAGCTTGGAGATCAGTATTATTAATAGATACTAACAACTGTCCTTTTTTAACTTTATCTCCAACATTTACGTATACCTTTTTTACGTACCCCATCATTCTTGTACTTACATCGGTCCTATTAGACGCTTGTATTTTTCCACTTACCGACAAAAACTGATTATTACTATTTGTTGCAACTTTACGAACTGTAATTTTAATTACAGGCGAATTATCTGTTACTACTTTTTTATCTTCACTACTGCAGCTAATAATGAATAAGGAGGCAACTATTAACGAGATGATGTGTATATTTTTTTTCATTTTGACGCTTATTCTTTGGTTATAAATTCTAAATAAATTTGTGTAAAATTGTGTTCAAAAATTGTTTGGAAATGTTCTAATTGCTTTTGTGCAAATTGCGTTTCTGCCATTAATAAATCTGAAGTCTTTTCTAATCCTTCTCGAAATCTATTTTTGCGAATTCTTAATGATTCTTTAGATTGTTGAACAGCTAAAACTGTTAAATTTAATCTGTTTTTTGCATCTAATAATTGGCGCTTTACTTTGTTTAACTCTAAGTTGCTTTTAGAAACATATTGAGTATATGCTAACTTAGATTTTTCAAATTCAGCTTTACTTTTTTGTGCTTTTCCAAAACGTTTTGAACCTTGAAAAAGATCCCAACTTATCTGCGCGCCAATTGAATAACCATTTGCATTTCCTTGAAAAACCTTGTTATCGTAAATTTCATAACTCCCAAATGCATTTAACCGCGGTAAAAAAGCCATTTTATCTGCTTTATTCAATGCTTCATATCCGTTTGAAGCTAGCTGCATCGCTTTTATATCTGGCCTATTTTCAGAAATAATCTTTTTACCAACCTTAAAACTTAAAACCGTTAAACTTTCTGTTGGTTTATAAACAACATAGTTTTCATCATTCATTAAAAATGATATATAATTTGAAGCATTTTGTACATTACTTTTTGCTGTTTGTAACTGATTTTTAACTTCTGTAACTCGTACTTCAACATTTAAAACATCTGTCCGTTGCAAAAGCCCTTGTTTAAAGTTATTATCTGCGATTTTTTTATTTGCATTTGCAGCTTCTAAAGCTTTTTCCAAAACTTCAACGGCTGTATATGCCAACTGCAATTGCATATAAGATTTTTCAACTTCAAAAAGTAAATAATCTTGAATACGTTCCGTTTTTAAAGACACTGCATTCATTTTAGATTTTGCAGCTTTTCGCTTATAAAAACCATCTAAATTGATTAAAGGTTGCTGAATTTCTAACTTTGTTGCAAAATTTTGAGTTTTTGTTGGATTGTTTAACAAAGAAGGATTAAAATCGTTTTGTGTTAATATTTCCTGATTCAATTTAGAACCAAAAGCCATTAAAGGATTTGTTGTTGAAAATCCGGTATGACTTGCTGTAATATTTGGTAAAAATACTGCATTGGTTTGCTGGAAATCTCCTTTTGCAGCCAAAACATCTTGTTGAGATATTTTAAGAGTGTTGCTGTTTTCTTTTACTTTAGAAACAACTTCACTCTTAGTCAACATAATTACTTCTTGACCCCTTATAAAGGAAGAGAGTAAAATTAATGTTACTATTAATAATTTAGTTTTCATAATTGTATTCAATTAATTTTAGACAAAATTAAGGCAGGTTAAAACACTAGTTTGTAACATTTGTTACTAATAATCTTAAACAATATATCTCTAAACAGATTGCGATATTTTTAGATAATTTAATAGTTAAGTCATTTTGGGAATCAAAGAACTTGAGGATAATAGTGTATCTATCCTTTTTTGAATTTTAAGCTTTATAAGTAAGAAATCTAGTATGAGTACTCAATTAAAAATAACAATACTGCTACTTTTTTCACTAAAAGCTATTTAATGTATGTTGATAAAAACAAATACTAATTTCTCCATAATTTGAAATCATACTTTCAGGGAAGCTGCTAAAAAAAAGCGATCAACTACATAGTAAAGATTATAAATTTATAGAGTTTAAAATCTATAACTTACACCTATAACAGCATAAAAAGTAGTGTCTAAATTTTCCTTTGTAACTATACCGTCAATTATCAAAGTAGTTGAGTTTTGAGGTAATACGATTGCTGGTAGAAACATAAATGTAAATGAATCATATACATACCACATTGGCAAACTAAACTCTAGAGCCATCATATTAAATTTTTCACTTTCTTGAATTACTACTTCAGTTGTTGTTTGTGTGCTACCGTCTCCTTCTCCTTGTCCTTCTCCTTCTCCTTGCCCATCTCCTTCTCCTTCTCCTTCACCCACTGCTTTAGAACTAAAACGATTATTAATATAATATTCTTCATAAAAATTTTGAGTTCCGAAATAAATTCCTATCGTTGGAGAAATTTGAAATTTTGTTTTTTCTGAAACAAAATCATGACTAACTTCTGATGACAAAAAGAAATCTGAATCAGTTTTTTTATTAAAATACGTATTGGCTGTTACACCTAAATTAATGATATCCAAATCATAGATAATACTAGCTGTTAAATCTGCTTCAACTTCTGAAATAACATTATAACTATCATCATTAAAAAAGTATTTTGTAAATGAAATATCTCCAGTAAGTTTCTTAATACTAAAATCATATCCGGTAGTAATTAAAAACAAATCTATTCTAGATTCACTAGATTTCGTTAGATATGAAAAAGAACCACTTGCGTATAAACCAGATTTATTGTGATAAAGGATTGAAGGATACAAATATGGAGTCGCTATAGAATCTTTTCTTCCCATAAAAACGGCATCATTAATAAAATTCACATTTAAAGAAACATAGGATGCTTCTTTCTCCGTAATGTTTTGTCCCAGTGTTATATCGCTGAATAAAACAATGAGTATAATTAATATACTATTTAGTTTTAAATTTTTCATCACATCATATTTTATATTAAAAAAGGGTTTATAAAACTATAAACCCTTTTTATTACTGATTTATGACTTTCTCTTTTTACTCGTTACTTTTTTAATAGTAGTCTTTTTTTGAGCTTTCTTTTTTAATAAGTTCTTGTTTGCATTTATCTTTTTCTGAATGATCATTTTTCTATGTGTATATGTATTTCGATACATTTTACCATCTAAATTTAAACACTCACCGTCCTTTAAACGCAACTGTTTTCTCTCTCTTGTTAAAAGTGCTCCATCTGGACTTAATTGAGACCCGTCACTTAATTGTAATTGCTGTTGTAATCTTGTTTGTTCTCGATTTCTAATCTGTACAACATCACCATCAACTAACATATAATGAACTCTATTTTGATTTCGTTCTTGAACTTGACTCTGTGAAAGCCCTTTATTCTCTTGCTGAATTTTATATCTATATTGATATTCATTACGATATTTAACGCCATCTTTATCTAAACATTCACCATCTTTTAAACGAAGTCTTTTCTGGTCTCTAGTTCTATATTTCCCATCTGGGCTAATAACAGTTCCATCATTTAATGTCTGGTTAATTCTTAATCTAGTTTGAAGTTGATCTCTAATTTGTAAAACATCTCCATCTACTAACATTAAATGTACCTGGTCTTGATCTTGAACTTGATCTTTGTCTTGTGCTTGTATAGCCGCTGTTCCTAGAACAACCAAAGCTATTAGTAATATAATTTTTTTCATAAGTACTATATTTATCGTTAAATTCTTTAGCTAAATTAGGAACAAAACTTACATTACAAAATGACCCAGGTCATGCAAAAAACTTAATGTTTAGTGCTTTCATCTTATCAAATTTCAGCGATAAAAAGAAATTTTTCAATCTAAAATATTATATAGTAAAATAAAAAAAGACAGCTTTAAATTCTCTTTTCTATAGAATTAAAATCGACCTTAAGCTTTAAAAAAATAATTATAATTTATTGTTTTTCTTGCACAATTAGAATCGTTTTTAAAAACTAAAACATTCTTTCCCTTTGTTTTGGAATAAATATGATAATTGAAAAAAAAAAATGAAGCGCTTGTTTTTAAGAAGGAATATTTTACTTTCTACCGTAAAAAAAGATTTAAATAATTTATATCTAAAAATCCTTTGGTTACCAAAAAGTGCAATGCATTATTTGAAAAGTAAAAATGGTATTGATCTCAAAACTAATATGCCTTTAAAAAATAAAATCTCCAAAAACCTCAAATAAAATCAGCTGCCTTTGATTTCTCTATTCTTTTTAATTCTTCGTTAGTTTAATAAATAACTCCATTCCTTGCCTATTATGAAATGAATTATAACATTTTGTAAAAACATCCATTTTAAAATATGATTCGAAATAAGCTGTGTATTCTTTTCTATTTCCACCAAAAGGTGGGTGATCAGTATTCAGTTTTGCATCAAAAAGCAACCCAACTAATTTGCCTTTTGACTTCAACAAATCTTTCATTTTGAATGCATATTTTTCTCTTAAATTCGGGTCTATAGCACAAAAAAAGGTCTGTTCTATTGCCAAATCAAAAGTATCTTTCAAATCAAAAAAATTACCCAAAATTAATTGTGAATTTGGAAAATTTGGAACTCTTTTTTTTATATTTTCTAAAGCTGTTTTAGAAACATCTACGACATATACATTTTTAAAACCATTATTAAAAAGGTATTCTGCTTCATAGGAATTCCCCCCTCCAGGAATTAATATTTTTAAATCTTTATTTATCAGTTGGTCAAAATAGGTTTTTAAAGGTGGCGATACTTCACCTAAATCCCAACCAATTTTATTAGTTTTATACTTATTTTCCCAAAATTTTTCAGATAAAATCATTTATTAATCGAATAAAATTGCAATTTAATGGAATATTATCCATCACTTCTCTCTTCACAAAATAAACCCTTTTTACGGAGATTTTAGTTAACGTAAAGAAAAATATTGGCTAAAAAGCTTTTTTAGATTCTTGATATTAATCTCGTTTAAAAAATTTTAAGGAAAAAAAACTCTTCTTTTAAATTATTGGTATCCTCTAAATAAATTCAAGAAATTGAAAACTTTGCTAGAGATCATCCCTTAGCTAGTGATGAAAGAAGATTTTATCTCCTTTATTAGAAAACCAAACTTTAGAACTGTAGACAAAAAAGAGCATCTGAAATTAATCAGATGCTCTTCAACCAATACTATTATTATAATCAACCAAAATTATTAATAATAGAAACTAACTCATTTTTTTGTACCGCTCCAGATTGCCTCCAAACTTGTTTACCTGCTTTATATAAAATTAAAGTAGGTACACCTCTAACTTGATACTTAGTTGCTAAAGGTTGATTTTTATCAATATCAATTTTAATAATAGAAACTTTATCTCCTAAAGCATCTTTTACTTGTTTTAAAATTGGACTCATCATTTTACACGGCCCGCACCACTCCGCAAAAAAGTCTACTAAAACTAATTTATCTTGATTTATAATTTGGGAAAAATTGCTCATTTTTAAAAAATTAATTACTCATTTTTTTTATCCTATTTTGCATTCCTATGCCTCTGCGTCTATTATAATGATCATCAAACCACTCTGGCTTCTCAATTTCATTATCAAACATATAATCTGAAATTAGTTTTATAGCTTCTTCTGGGAAGGCTTGTTTTTGCATCAACCCAAAACGTCTTACAGCTCCATACATTTTTGCATTTTCTTTTGTTGGGTTTTTAATCCAACTTTGCATTGATTTTATAAACGCTGCTTTCGTGGTGTTCTTATTTATATAATGCTTTTTAATGGCAATCATTGGAGGAGCAATTCTGTTAGATTCTGCTGCTGTTGGACTGTGACAAACGTAACAGTTCGTTTGCATTAAACTTTTACCAGGATATTCTTGATTTTTTGAAACTGACTTCTTAGTTTCGTAAGATGGCTTTTGAGAATCTTTACAACTAAATAAAAAAGCAAATAGCATTAAAAGCGCAAGTGACTTCATCTTTTTTTTATTACAAAAATAAGTAGTATCTAATTTCTATTCTGTAACTAATGTTACAATTCTAAAACTTTTATACTATTTCTAAACAACTTTATTTTTCCTTCATTTTCTAGTTTTTTTAATAGCCTAGATATAACAACTCTAGATGTATGTAAATCCTCAGCAATTTCTTTATGAGTTACATGTAAAACATCATTATGCACAACCATTGCTTTGTCTTTTAAGTATTTAAAAAGACGTTCATCCATTTTTAAAAAAGCAATTGTATCAACTGCTTCTAGTAGTTCATCCATTCTACTATGATAACTCTGTAAAATATATGTTTGCCAAGTTTTATATTTCCCTAACCATTCTAACATTTTTTCTTTTGGAAGCATAATTAGTTCTACGTTTGTTTCTGCAACCGCTCTAATTTTACTTTTCGTTTGTCCCATGCAACAAGAAAGCGTCATGGCACAGGTATCTCCTTTTTCTAAATAATATAGAACTAACTCTTCTCCATGCTCATCTTCTCTCAGAATTTTAATCGCTCCAGAAATTAATAGTGGCATCGACCTTATATAATCTCCAACTTCTATAATCTTGGAATCTTCTATAAATGCCTTAGAAATTCCTAATTCACTTATTTCTGAAATTAAATCTTCTTCAAAAAGGTAACCGAAATTGGTTGTTAACTTATTTATAGCTTCTAACATTTAAAATATATTTACTTTAATTTTATAAATTTAGTGAAATAAAAATTAGGTGAAAACTTAGGTTCTAACACATGTTTTACGCACTAAACTATTACTATTTAGGTTTCTCGCTATTGATTAAAAGGAATACTGCAGCTACTAAGGCTAAAGACACAAAAGCAAATACACCAATCATAATGGTGCCATTTGTCCAAGAAACTTGTGGTAAGGTTAATAAACTCATATATTAATATTTGAGCATAAAAGTAAATCGAAACTTACATTTAATATATGAGCAAAATCAGTTTCTTAAAAACTTATATTTAAAATATCTCCACTTAGTTGTAAAAGTTGTAATTCTATCAACTTTGCATCAAATTTTGCATTGTTAGAGGCTGTTTTAGAATTGATTAAATTAATCTGTGCTTGCCTAAATTCTACAGAAGTAATTTGACCTAATTTATAACGTTCTTTGCTTCTCTCAAAATTATTTTGGGTAGTTAAAACGTTTTTTTCCTGCGCTTTGAGAATGAACAATTGGTTTTGATAATTTTGCCAAGTATTTTTTAGATTATTTTCTATAGTTACTTTTTGTTGTTCCAACAAAATTTGTTGATTTTCCAAAGCAATTTTTGAGTTCGCTACTCTTGTTTTTGTGCTTCCTCCATCGAACACATTCCAAGATAAATTTAAGCCAGCATTTAATCCGTTTGCTGTTGATCCAGCTAAAAAAGAAGTTGCTGGATTTTCACTTTTATTCCAACCATAAGAAGTGTTTAACCCTAAAGATGGCAGATAATTAGCTTTGTTTACCTTAATATTAAACTCGCTAATAGCAATATTTTTTTTATTTTGTTTTAAAAGCGAATTATTCACCAAAACCTTCTTATTTAGATCTTTAAAATTCATTATTTCAATAAAATCTACTTTCGTTTCTACTGTATAACTTACTTCTTTCTCAATACCTAAAATTATATTTAAACCTCGCTTTGCACTGCTTAATAGTTGATGAGCATTTATTGACGTAATGCTATCATTATTTACATCTACTTCTGCATTTAGCAAATCTAATTTGGTAGATTGTCCATATTCGTATTGATATTTTGCACGCTGTAATCTTTGTTTAGAAATAGATAAAGCTTCATTTAAATTTTTTTTATTTTCTGACAGTCTTGCAATTTGAAAATAGGCTGTAAATAACTGTAAATAGGTATTTTCAATCGTTTCTTTTGCTTGTAATTCTGTTAAATTATAAGTTTCTTTTAATTGCTGATAATTATATTTTCTACCCAATCCATCAAAAATTGTATAATTTAAGTTTAGGGATGCATTATAAGATTTTGTTACAGCGCCATCTATACTTGTAGATGTGCCATCTTGTCGATTAATTGTTTGATTATCTCTTCTATAATTTGCACCTGAAGAAACAGCTACTGTTGGCAAAAAACCAGTATTATAAATACTTGTATTGTTTTTTGCAACTTCTAAATTATTATTTGCAATTTTAATTCCGAAGTTATTTTCTAAAGTAATTTTTAATGCATCTTTCTTGGTAAGAATATCTTGAGAAAACCCCGGTAAAGTCGATAAAACAACGACAATTATTATTTTAATTTTATTAAATTTCATCTTCATCAAATTTAGATTCAATAATAGCTCTTTCTACTTCTTCTTTAGTAATTTCATTACCAGTTTTTAACCATTTAACGCCCACTTTAATGGTGTTAGAAACAGACAATAATAACGGCAACATTACCAATGTTAAAACGGTAGCAATAGCAATACCATAAGCAATTGAAATAGCCATAGGTATTAAAAATTGTGCCTGTCTACTTTTTTCAAAAATTAAAGGTGCTAAACCAGCTACCGTAGTTAATGAAGTTAAAAAAATAGCTCTAAAACGAGATTGACCTGCTCTTACCAAAGCATCGTCAAATTTCATTCCTTCTTTTAGATAATTATTAAATTTTCCTATTAGCACCAAACCATCATTTACCATAATTCCTATCAAGGCAATAATTCCTAAAAAGGATAAAATTCCAATCGCAAAATTGTGAAAATAATGCCCCCAAATAACACCAATCATACTAAAAGGAATCATAACAATCAGTAAAACTGGTTGACTATAAGAACGGAATGTAAAAGCAATTACAATATAAATTAGCAGTAAAATGATTGGGCCAACCAGGTTTAAAGAATCCGTAGTTTTTTTGGCTTCTCTATTTTGCCCTTCATACATAGGAGTTACTGTTGGGTACTTCGACAGAATTTCTGGCATAATATTCGTTTTAATATTATCTAAAATTTCGGTCTCACTTGCACTTAAATCTTTTAAGTCTGCCGTAATTTGAATTTCCCTTTTTCCTTCTAAGTGGTTTATTGCAATATCTCCTCTTTCTATAACGTAGTTTGCAATTTCAGAAAATGGTATTCTTGCTCCTGCTGGTGTTATAATGCGCATATCATCTAAATTTTTAATAGAAGATCTGTCTTTTTTGTCATAACGCACCCAAACTTTTATTTCGTCTTGCCCCCTTTGAAACCGTTGTGCTTGAAAACCAAAAAAGCCACTTCGAACCTGCGCCATAACTGTTTGAAGGTTTAGACCTAACACATATGCATTGTCTTTTAAGGTAATTTTAACTTCTTTTATTCCTGCAGGGTCATTGTCTGTAACATCTTTTAACAAAGGATTGTTTTCTAATTCTTCCTTTAGTTCGTCTTTAACAGCTTTTAATTCTTTAATATTATTTCCTAATAAAGAAACTGCAACCGGGCTCCCACCAAAGTTACCCCCAGAGCCAAAAATCAAACTTTCTACCCCGTATACTTTGCCTACTTTTTGCTGAATAGCATTTGTAATTTCCGGCGATGAAAAATCTCTAGTTTCGCCAGGCAAAAGGTTTACACTTAATGTTGCATTTGCGCTTCCCGGACCTACTCTTTTAATTATATTTTCAACAACTTGTAAATTACCGGTTTGTTTTTCTGTGTATTCTTTATTCACCAACCAAACTCTCTCCTCAATATAGGAAATCAAAGAATCTGTGATTTTCTCATTTGTTCCTTGTGGCATATTTAGAGTAATTTGCACTCTATCACTAGCGATTCTTGGGAAAAAGGAACTCTTAATTACACCTCCTGTTAAAGCAGAAAAGCTTATTAAAAGTGAGGCTACAAAAACACAAAAAATAAAAAATTTATTATGTAAAGAAAACTTTAAAAACGGCACATAATAAGTGTCTCTAAATTTTCCTAAAAGAGTATCTGCACTTTTATTTATTTTCTTAAAAAATCTATCAATTTTATTTGTTTTTTTCTCTTCTCCGTTTTCTAATTTTTTTCTATCCAATGCTTTAGAATGTGCAATATGAGCAGGAAGAATTATCAATGCCTCAATTAAAGAAACACTTAAAGTAAGTATAACAATTGTAGAAACTTCACCAAAGAAACTTCCTATTCTCCCATCAACAAAAAAGAAGGTAGAAAATGCAATTATTGTGGTTAAAATCGCTGAGACTATTGGAGGAATTACTTCCATTGTTCCGTCTATAGCTGCTCTAATTTTAGATTTTCCTAAATCGTAATAATGGTGATAAATGTTTTCTCCGATTACAATTCCATCATCAACCAAAATACCAATCACAATAATCATCCCAAATAAGGATAAAACATTAATAGTAACACCTAATTGTGCAGCAAATACAAACATCCCTAAAAAAGATATTGGCAAACCAAAAGCCACCCAAAATGCCAAACGTAAGTTTAAAAATAATGCCAAGAAAAAAAGTACTAAAAGTATTCCTGAAATTGCATTTTTAGCCAACAACCAAGTTCTGTCATTTAAGGTAGTACTTCTATCACTTGTAACACTTAACTGGACATTTTGCTGTACTTGATTATATTTTTCTATATATACTTTAATTTTATCTGCTGATGAAATTAAGTCTTCGTTATTGGTGTTACTAACGGTAATATCTATTGCTAAATTTCCATTATAATAAAGTCTATCTGGGTTCTCAGACCAGGTATCTCTTAATTCTGCAACGTCTTTTAAACGAATAATATTTCCATTAATTTCAGTTCTTACAATCAGATTTTGTAGTTCAATTCCATAATAAGAACGATTACTTGCACGAATTAAATAATCTTCATCTTCAGTCTTTATGTTTCCACCTGTGATTAAAATATTAGAATTTCTAACAGCGTTTGCTACTTCTGTTATTGATAAATTATATGCCCTTAAATCATTTTCACGAACGGCTATTTCAATTTCTTCGTCTGGATACCCAGAAACTGCAACTTGAGAAATTCCTTCAATACCTCGGATATCATTTTCTACATTTCTTGCATATTGTTTTAAAGCTTTTAAAGAAACCTTTTCTCCACTTATGGTAAAACTAATTGTTGGACGATTATTTTCAACTTTTGCAATTACAGGTGGTTCCATCCCTGAAGGGAAAGAAGCAACTCTATCTACTGCATTTTTTACATCAGATAAAACGACATCTATATTTTTTCCTTTTTCTACTTCAACATTTACACTTGCTGAATTTTCTCTTGATACTGAAGTTACTCTTTCAACACCAACAATACCCTTTAAATTATCTTCAATTTTAAGCACAACACCTTCTTCCATTTCTGCAGGAGATGCCCCTGGATATGCCAAAGAAATTCTAATTAATTGTGAATCTACTAGTGGGAAAAAGGACGATTTCATGCTAATAGCACCTAAAATACCAAAAACAAAAAATGCAAGTATAATTACATTTACAGCAACTGGGTATTTTATAAAGTAAGTAATGATTTTTTTCATGCGTTACTTCTTTTTATTAATTTTCACAATCATTCCATCAAAAGCTCCGGGCAAAGTTTGTGTCAAAATTTTTTCGTTATTTTTCAGTCCTCTAATAACCACATTTTCTGCTCCAAAATAAACTGTCTGAATATTTACCAGCTTTAAAACGGTATCATTTTCTACCGTATAAACAGCATTATTATCCACCAACAATTTTCTTGAAATCTTTACAGCTTCACTTTCAGATTTAGCCACTAAATTTACTTCTAAAAACATTCCTTCTTTTAAGTCTGGATGTTTAACATCTATAAACACCTTTATAGTTTGAGAGGCTTGATCTACTCTGCCATTTACACGAACTACTTTTCCAGCATATTTTTTTGATTTTCCTAAATTAGACAGTACTACGGAATTGCCTATTTTTAGTAAATCTGAGAATTCAGCATTAATTGAAACTTCCATTTCATAAACAGTTGGATCTATGAATTCTCCTAACTTCTGGCCAATTCTCACCAAAGTTCCTGAATTTACTGAAGCTTCAGTTAACACTCCAGAAAAAGGAGCTTTAATTTGATGCTTTGCAAAACGAACTTCTAAATTCTTAACATTATAATAAGCCGTTAAAATTCCTTTACCAGAAATGAAATATTTTTCTTTATCTGATGTAAATACTGGTAATTCAAGAGCTATTTCATTAATGTTGAAATTTTCTAAATAGTTTTCCCACTTTTTAAAATTATTCGGATAATCTAATCTTAAATCTGGCATTACAGCCGTAATTAGATTGTATAGGTTACTTTTTTGAGATTGTAAACTGGCATAAAACTCATCGCTATTTAAACTTAATAACGTTTCTCCTTTATAAAAACTTGTTCCAGCTTTAAACGCTTTTTTTGAAGGCTTTAAAATCCCTTGAACCTCAGAAAATAAATCAATTTTATTTTTTGCCAAAAGACTTCCACTTGCAGATAGAATAATAGGAATTTCTTTGTTCTCTACATTTTCTACAAAAACAGTTTTTACTTGCCTTTTAAACTTTGGTTTAGGCTTTTTATTTTTTTCTACTAAATAGTTTCCTAAAAGGATGGCACCTGTAATCGCTAAAATTCCTAGAATAGCTAGAATTATTTTTCTCATAATTAGTTAATTGGCCTTTCTTTAGATGAGTTATGAAAGATTTTGATTACGCAAAGATACTTTTAAGACATAAGCTATCCTTTATAGTTTAAAAGGAAGTTTGTTAAAAAAACGTTATAATTATGATTTTTAAACTAAATTTTTTAGAATCGATTTTTTTTATCAACTTTATCATGTGTTTTAAAATCTAACTTCAGAATTTTTAAAGATTTCAAAGAAGCATATTTACATTTAGCTACAAAAAAATTTCATTGTTATAAAAAATTGCATTTTATTTGAAGTAATAATTATTTAAAATTGAAAACAATTCAATTAATTTGGTGAAATAGTAAATTATTGCCAATAAAAACAGCACAATGCAAATTAAAAAGGCCACTTTAAAGGGCTCTATAAAATTAAAACAATCTATTCATTAATTTGATTTGCTACTCTAACTCAAATACCGCATTATTTTTCTCTTCTGTAGATAAAATTCCTACCAGAATTTGGGATGAATTAAAATGTACAGCAAATATTTATTTTCATCCAAATTTTATAAATGCCTTAGAAAAAAATCATCCAGATATCATTTTTTCTTACATTGTCTTAGTTGATCAAAATAACCAACCAATCGCATTTGCAAGTATAAAAATTATTGATTTTTATATAGATTCCATTAAAAATGATTTAAAGTTCTTGAAAAATATTGGCCGAAAATTACATGTTTTTCCAGATAAAAAACCCCTAAAATTATTGATCTGTGGTAATACTTTTGTGAGTGGAGAACATGGTGTTTTTATTAAAAAAAATCAAGATAAAAAAGTAGTTATAAAAGAACTCGCAGAAAGTATTAATCATTTTGTAAATTCAAATAAAAAGTTAAAAAAACAGATTGATGCTTTTCTAATAAAAGACTTCGCTAAAGAGTCTCTTTTTATTACAGATGAATTAAAAGATTATAGTTACCATACATTTTCAGTGGAACCAAACATGCAACTTCAACTGCACAACGATTGGCAAAATTTTGAGGATTATTTGGCATCAATGAAAACGAAGTTTAGAGTAAAAGCAAGAAAAGCCTTTAAACAAAGTGCAGTAATTCGTATTGAAGAAGTTACCTTACAAAATATTGACAAAAAATTGCCAAAGATGACGGCTCTATATGAAAAGGTTGCTTCAAATGCAAATTTTAATTTGGGTAGTTTCAATTTAGAAACATACAAAGATTTAAAAGAAAAATTCGGTAATGATTATATCTTAAAAACCTACTGGCTAGACGATAAGATTGTTGGTTTTATTTCAGGAGTTATCAACCAAAAATCTTTAGATGCCCACTTTGTAGGCATTGATTATAATTTAAATAGAGCATATGCTATCTACCAAAGAATGTTGTACGATTATATAGAAATTGCCATCAATAAAAAATTAAAAACCGTTAATTTTGGCAGAACCGCTAGCGAAATCAAAAGTTCTGTTGGGGCAGAACCACAAGGCTTAACTATGTATCTTCGTCATAAAAAAAGTATTAAAAATAGAATTTTAAAGCTACTTTTGCAACGAGTACAGCCAACAGCATTTCAACAAAAACTTCCATTTAAAACTGTAAAAAATCCTGATGAAAAATAGCAAAGAACTAATCGCACTTTTAAATTTAAAAGAAATTAAAAACAATGTTTTTTCTGGAAAAAGTATAACTATTGGAAGTCCTCATGTTTTTGGAGGTCAAGTGCTAGCTCAAGCAGTAAATGCTGCTTATAGAACCATTAAAGAAAATAGATTCATAAATTCTTTACATGCTTATTTTTTAGAAGCAGGAGATTTAACGATACCTATTAATTATCATGTTGAAGAAGTGAGGGATGGCGGCAGTTTTTCTACAAGAAGAGTTACTGCGAAACAAAATGATAAAACCATTTTTATTTTAGCGGCTTCTTTTCATAAAGTTGAAGAAGGTTTTGAGCATCAATTAGCAATTGACTCTGATATAAAACAACCAGAAGAATTATTAAGCTGGGAAGACTTGGTTTCTCAGTTTGGAGATTTTTTACCAAAATCTTTAAAATATTTTTTAAGTATAGAACGTCCAATTGATTTTAAACCTGTTCGAATTCCTAATCCTTTAGAACCAGAAAATTTGCCTGCTAAAGAAGAAATTTGGTTTAAATTAAAAGGGGATGTTTCAAAAATGGATTTACCTTTAAAGCATCAAATTTTAACCTATATATCTGATTATAATGTGCTAAATGCTGCTTTTAATCCTAATGCGAAAGAATATAATTTTAACAATACACAAACTGCTAGTTTAGATCATTCTATGTGGTTTTTTAGAGATTTTGACTTTAACGATTGGATGTTGTTCTCTGCTGAATCTCCGAATGCATATGGTGCAAGAGGTTTATCAAAAGGAAATATTTACACAAGAGATGGTAAGTTAATCGCTTCTTTTGCGCAAGAAGGCTTATTAAGACCTAAAAAGAAATAAGATATGAGTTCAATTACATATATTTTAACTACTAATGGTGTATTGTTTTTATTGGCTGTTATTTTTTGGAAATTTCCACCAAAAAAAATCAACGGTTTATATGGCTACAGAACACACAAAGCAATGCTAAATGAGAAAATTTGGAAGTTTGCAAATACTACTTTTAATAAAACTTTTTTAATCTACAGTGGCTTTTCTTTTCTAGGAAGTTTGCTTTTAGCTAGCTTTTCATTTAAAGAATTAACATGGGAACCTATGGTTTTAGTGATGCTTTCTATTTTAGTTTCAATTATTAAAACTGAAAGAGCCTTATCCGATAATTTTACAGAGCAAGGAAAAAGGAAATAAGATGAAAAAAATTACATTAAAAAAAATATTATCCAAATTTAACTTGCTTCCTGTTATTGAGCAAATAAATTTTCAGCGACAAAAGTGGAAAAACAGAAAAAGTAATCAGAATTTTAAAAAAAATAACCCAACCGTAAAGCTACCGCCAGACTTTTACTTGTATGAAACTTTCAATATGAATTATGATAAGTTTTATACTAATGGAAAACCAACTGCAGCATGGTTAGTAAATCATATAAATGAATTTAAAAATTTTACAAATCTCTCTATTTTAGATTGGGGTTGCGGAACTGGAAGAATTTTAAGACATTTGCCAACTATTTTAGATACCTCTAATTCTTTTTATGGCACAGATTATAATAAAAAGTATGTCACATGGTGTTCCGAAAATTTAGAAGGCATTCAATTTAAAAATAATTTCCTGAAGCCTAATCTAGATTTTAAGGATGATTTTATGGATATTATTTATGGAATATCAATTTTTACGCACCTTTCTGAAGAGTTACATTTTTCTTGGATAATTGAATTAACGAGAGTTCTGAAAAATGATGGAATTTTGTTTTTAACAACGCATGGAGATGCTCATAAGTTTAAACTTTTGCCAAAAGAACAAGTAATTTATGAGAATGGGAACCTAGTTGTCCATGGATATAAAAAAGAAGGGAATAAATTGTATGCCTCTTACCAATCTCCTAAATTCATGAAAAAACTTTGTTCTAAAAACAATTTAAAAGTTCTAAAACATATTCCTGGAGAAACCCGAAATAGCCAACCGCAGCAGGATGTCTGGATTTTAAGACTTATTAAAAATTAGCTACAAAAGAAACAGATAGATTTCTTCCAGGGGAAGAAACCCCAGAAGCAAACTCTATATAATGTTCATCCAAAAGATTATCTAATCTTGCTTGAACTGAAAAATTTTCAGTTACTGAATAGCGTCCATTTACACCAACAGTCACCCAACTTGGAGAGCCAAAGTATATATCTGTATTATTAACGGCATTTGCATCCACGATAGGCGTTAAATCATGATTATCAATTCCTTCAGAAAAATTAAAATCTGCAATATCCTTTTTACTATTAAATCTTAAAGCTGCACCAACTTCTATTTTTTCTTTTTTGTAGTTTACCTCAAACTGACCAAATAAAGGCGGAATTGAGGACATAGGTTCTTCTGTATCATAAGTTCTGCCCTTTGTATATGTTATAAAGCCAGATGTATTCCAAGCATTAGAAAGTTTCCCTAAATAACTAAATGTATACCCTGTAATAAATGCATTTCCCCTATTCTGATTGGCAACTACATTTCCATACTCACCATCAAATAAAACTTGATTACTTCCATTTAATGTAAAACTGTCTCTAATTATATAGTCCTTTAACAAGGTGTAAAATACATTTGCACTTAAACCAAATTTTCTATTATTGAAATACTTTTGAATTCCTACTTCTGCATTATAAGCGAACTCTGGTTTCACATTAATATTTGGGACAGTTACATCTCCACTTTTTTCTCGAACTCGACCAACATCGTCTATATTAGGCGAACGAAAACCAGAAGAAAGAACACTATTTAATTGCCAATTTTTATTTGGCTTATAGACATATCCTAAAGTTGCTGTGATTGCAGAATTATTTGCACTAATATCATTTTCTGGAAGCTGAATAAATGTTTCGTCTATCCATGTTGCGTGTAAATTTGTAGTTGTAAATCTAATACCAGAATTTAAAGTTGATTTACTATTGAGATCTTGTCTGTAATTAATGTAAAAAGCAGAACTAAAATAATCACTTCCGCCATCAGGATAACGTGATTGCACTTTAAAATCCTCAGTAAAACCATTGATTTCTCCATTAGAAACATTTAACGTATTACCATAAGAGTTAGAGGAAACATCATTATAAGCAAATTCAAAACCATAAGATAAAGCTCTTGTTTTATCTTCTGTTAAAGTCAAAGAAAAATCACCATTGACACTAAATACATCTACATTTTCTTCTCTGTAAGAACGATCTAAACTTCCAAATTTTCTCTGAATCCTGCTTTCTTGAAGGCTTTGGTAAGCCGCGGTTAAAGTTCCGCTTTCTAACCAATTTTTATTAGGATTGATCAATAATTGCGAAGAAATTAACAATCTTTTTTGGGGACCATAAGACCACTCTGCAAACTTTAGAGAAGAAGTGTCAGATAGATCTCTTAACTCTGTTAATCTATCAAATCTGAGAATATTAGATGACGTGGAATATTGCAGATTTACTTTTAAATCTGTATTTTTTGATAGTGGAACAAAGAATTTCTGCAACACATCTGTTTGATTATATCCCGTGTTTCTTAATAAATTTGGATCGGAATTTATCGTTGGATTTTCAGAGTAATTTCCATTCACATTTGTAGAGTAATAGAAAACTTTTCCCCAATTAGAAAAGCCATGATTTCTGTTTTTACCAGCTTTTAATTCTCCAAAATCTGAATAAGAAATACTCGTAAAAGAAGCCCAATTTTCATAACTTAATTCAGCAGAAACATTGGTGGTAATTTCTTGATTTACACTTGAAAACCGAGAAAAAAATTGACTCTTCACCTCATTTTCTTCTGATAATTTAGGTGTTTTTGTATAATAATGAATGACACCCCCTAAAGCATCTGAACCATAAATTACAGAAGATGGTCCAAAAACTACTTCTGTTTTATCTAATAAGTTTGGTGCAATCGTAATGGAGCTTTGCAAGTGTCCTTTTCTATAAATAGCATTGTTCATTCTAACCCCATCAATCACTAATAATACCCTATTCGATTCCATTCCGCGAATTACAGGACTTCCTCCACCAAATTGTGATTTTTGAACTTTAATTCCAGGAATTATGGCCAATAGATCTGCAGAAGTTTGAGGCGAAAAATTTTGAATATCTTTAGATGAAAGTACTGCTATTTGTTCAGCGATTCTTTTTGTTTTTTCTTCTCTTTTAAAAACTGAAATTACTATTTCATCTAATTCCTCTGATTGCTTATTGAGATAAATAATAAATTTTTGTTTTCTTAAAGTAGCTTTTTTAATTCTACGGTTTGCATAAGACAAATGAGAAAAAATAATTACTTCATCATTCTTAAAAGTAGAAATATCTGCTATACCTATATTATTCGTCGTTAAACTAATCGTTTTAGACTTGTTATAAATAGTAACATTTCTTATTATTTTGCCTGTTTTTTTATCTAAGATTTTTACTTCTTGCCCAAAGGCTGCACTACTAAACAAAACTACAAATACTAAAAGAATATACTTTATCATCAACTAAACACTGTTTCTAAAACTTGTAAGGATTTAGGGTCTCTAAAATTGCCCAAATGTAGCTTAAAATACTGAATAATAACTTGCAAAACCAACTGCCTTTCATCTTTACTGTAAGCTACGTTTTCTAAGGTATCAAAAATGATGCCCAAGAGCTTTTTAAATTGATAAAAATCGTTATTTGAAATTACATTTTTTTCGTGAATGCTATCTGAAAAAGTACCCTCTAATAAATCAAAACCTTTTTTATGTATTTCTAAGGTGTCAGGATAAAACCCTAAAAACCCAGTTAAGTTCAAAAGAAATAATAAATGGAAATTTGTAACTTTATCATGCAAATCCAGCCAAATAAAGGCGGTTTCTAAATACTCATAAAGTGCTAAGTTTTGCTCTTCTTCTTGAATAGAATTTGCTAAAACCTCTGACAAAAACAGCACAACAGATTGCTTTACGATATTTGTATGAATACTTTTATAAGGGTGAATTACATGTACTTCTTTTATAGAATTTAAAGTGTTTTTTGTGTTGTGATTCGCAATAATTTTTAATTGCGTTAAAGGTTGAAAATGCGCTGCTTTTATTCCTTTTTTTTTCGGTTTTAAAACACCTCTAATTAAATACGATTTAACGCCTTCTTCTTGTGTGTAGCACTTTACAATTAAGCTTGTTTCACCATATTTTATTGAACTTAAAACAATTGCTTTTGTATTCAGAAGAGCCATTAATTTACAATTGCAAGTTTAGCTGTAGCTGTTTCTGAGCCATCATCATTAGATAATAAAATAATATAAACCCCAGATGCAACTTTAGTACCTGCTAAGTTTTTTTTATTCCAAACTACTTTACCTCCCTGTAATTCTTGTCCTTCTATAACATTAGTTTCATAAACTAAGTTGCCAGCAACATCCAAAATTTTTACATTAGTTCCTTTAGGCAAATGCGTTCCTTTTCTGCCATCAATAGTAATGGTTTCGTGATTTTTTAAAGCAGGATTTGGGTATGCATATACATCGCCCAAAACTTCACCAAAAGTTGCCACCCCACTTTTGTAAACCACAATGCCCTTATCCGTTGCAAAATATACTTTACCATTACTTTTATCAACTCTAATTTTTAAAATTTTATTAGTTGGTAAAGGTGAATTCTCTTTACTAAAATTAGCTAGCGTAGTTTGCCCTGAAGGATTTGTATAAACTGCGCCTCCCTTATCTGTTCCAAACCATTTATTATCTGCACCGTCAATAACGATTGTATTAATTCGTTGATCACCTAATAATCTCTCCCCAATGCCATTTTCTTCAATAACTACAGGTTGAGCATTTAAAATATCCGCATCAAAAACTCCAGATGCATTTCTATAAACCACCATACCAATTCTTGTACCTAACCATACTCTATTACTCTTATCTACAGCAATAGAAAGCACATCTGCATCCGGTAAATTGCCAAGATTTGGTGTTGCTATTAAAGCTCTTTTTCTATTACCATTTTCGTTAAAAACAAACACTCCATTTCTTCTAGTTCCAATCCAAATGCTATTGCTATTATCAATAGCAATTTCACTTAAACCTAATTTATCGCTTACTGTTTTTACAGAACTTAAATCGAAACTGCTCCATTGGCCTGAAGGTGATAATTTTTTTAATTCTTCACCAAAGCTTATACTCGAAACCCATAGATTTCCTTGACGATCAAAACCAGTTCCGCTTACCCTTATAGTAACTCTGCTTGGATCATTAAAAACAATATCTTCTAAAGGGCTATTGAGATGATTATAAAACGTTTTTACACCATCATTCTCTACAACTAATAAACCTCCGGTAGAAACAGAATTAATAGCTCTAGTATCTCCAAAAGAACTGATATAAACTCTATTGTCTACTATTGGGTCTATGGAAACATAATTTAAATCTATGACAGGAAAATCTGGATTAAACCTAGTGTTTATCCAATTTTCTGAGTTAAAATGACTAAATCCTTGTTTATTTTGAATCGGTGTATAGGTACCTTCATAACCTCCATAAACTACCCAAAGATTATCGTCTTTAACAGCAATAGAAAAAATATCATTGGACAAAGGTCCTTCTGGATGGATTTCGTTATAAGTGGTTATTTCATCTAAACTTGTCTTTAAAACACCAAATTCATTTGTAGCTAAATACATTGTATTCTCTTGAATGAAAGCTGTATTTAGTGTAAAATCAAAATCTGTAGTAGTGTTAAAGATATTTACTTGATTATTTGCTGAATTTAAAATAATAGCACTTTTACTTAAGGAAACTACTAAATTAACACCTGATGATTTTAATCCTACAATTTTTTCAGAATAGTCTTTAATTTCAATTAATAGACCTGCATTAAACTGAAATAACTTATTATCTTCACTAACATAAATTTGATTATTAAAAAATGTAATTTTGCTAAAATTACGACCACCAAATAATTGTTGCCAACTATTAAAATCGATTAGAAGTTTACTCGTAACATCTGCTGTGAAAATTCCATCTTCGGTTACTGCATAAATTTTTCCATCAGAAATTAAAGTTTTGTGTATCTCTAGAGAAGTAGAGCTATCTCCTATAAAAAAAGTATCTCCAAACTCTAACTTTTCTATATCATACTCAACAATTGCAAATGGTGTAGATAAATATAATGTATTGCCAAATTCAGAAATATGATTGATACTTTTTGCGCCTGATTGATTAAAGTTTACAATATCTGCTGAAATGGTAATTGCTCCATTTTCGTCAATTACCTCAACCAATCCATTCTGATAACCAATAACGACTCTTTTAAAAGTAGCATTGTAGTGAATTGAAGATGCAGTTTCTCCTGATAAACCTTGAATAGATGAAAATTTTTTAATTTCAGAATTAGTTTCATTATAAGTAAAAAAAGCATTATCTACTAGTGCATAAATAATGTTATCAACTTTTACAAAATCCTTAACGTTATTGTAAGAATAAAAATCTTCCCAAGAATCACTATAATCATTCTGAGAAAAAATTGGTAAATAGATTAAAGATAGAAAGAGAAAAAATAACTTTTTCATATGTTTGTTTATAGATTCAAAGATATTTAATAATTCTAAACTAACGATAAAAACGGGTATATTCGTACAAAAATGCATAGATATTTATGAGTTTAGAAATTGAAAGAAAATTTTTAGTCAAAAATGAAGATTTTAAAAAGGTGTTTTATCAAAAAAAACAGCTAAAGCAAGGGTATTTAAATTCTGATAAAAACAGAACTGTAAGAGTTAGAATTTCTAATGACAGTGCTTTTTTAACCATTAAAGGGAAGTCTAATTCTACAGGAACAACTCGTTTTGAATGGGAAAAAGAGATTAATAGTGCGGAGGCAGAACAATTACTTCTCTTGTGTGAACCTTCAATTATTACTAAAACAAGATTTTATATAAAAGCCGAAAACCATATTTTTGAAGTTGATGAGTTTTATGGCGATAATGAAGGTTTAATTATTGCCGAAATTGAGTTAAATACTGAAGATGAATTATTTAAAAAACCTCTTTGGTTAGGTACAGAAGTTACAGGAGATAAAAGATATTACAATTCAAGTTTAAGTAAAATTCCTTTTAAAATTTGGGCTAAAATTTATAAATAATATATCGCAATAAAATGGCTTATACTTCCTAATAAAACAAAGACATGAAAAGTAGCATGGTTATAAGGCATTTTTTTAATTGAATATAAAATGGCTCCAATTGAATAAAAAACGCCACCAGCTATTAAAAACTGGAATCCTTCTGCGCTTAAACTTTGCATTAAAGGTTTTATAAAAATAATTACTTGCCACCCCATTAAGAGATACATCGCAGTTGATATTTTATCAAACCTACCAGTAAAAAATAATTTAAGAATAATCCCAGTTAAGGCAAAAACCCATACAGCAATAAACATATACCAACCTAAATTAGAATCTAAGGCTACTAAGCAAAAAGGAGTATAACTGCCAGCAATTAAAACATAAATAGCCGCATGATCAAAAATATTTAACTTTCTTCTGGTCTTTGGATTTTTAGCTGCGTGATAAAAAGTTGAAGCAGCATATAAGATGACTAAACTGAATCCGTAAATTATAAAACTACTTATATCCCAAAAATCTGAATAGGAAAATGCTTTTAAAATTAAAAAAGGTACGGCAATAAGACTGGTAATAAGACCTAAACCGTGAGACCAAACATTTAATTGTTCTTCAGAATCTGAATATCTATGATTTAATTTCTCACTCATCTCTTTCTATTCGTATCGTTCATGTACTTTTTATCAGTTGCTAAATCATTATAAATAACATCAAATGTTTTTTCTTTTAAATACTCCATTTTATCAATAGATAATTCCTTAGTTGAAATAAATTGATGTTGGCGAACTCTAAAGACTCCGAAACCTCCTTTTAAAACATCCCAAGAAAACAGCCGTTTACAATCAAAATAAACATGTGCAACAATTGGTATATTAAATTCTATTGCCAAATTAAAAGCCCCTTTTTTAAATGGAGCTAAAACCACATCTTCCGTTGGCACTAATCCTTCCGGAAAAATAGCCATACTCACTCCGTTCTGTAATCTTTTTTTAGCTATTTCATACACTCTTTTCCTACTTTCAGGATTACTTCTATCCACCATAATAACGATTCTCTTGTAGAAAAATCCAAAAATTGGAATTTTAGCCAACTCTTGTTTTCCTACAAAAACAATTGGATTTTTACTTAATACAATCAACACAAAAGGATCCATTAAAGAAGCATGATTTGGGCAAAACATATAACTTTTATTCGGTTCAATTTCTTCATCTAATTGAATATTTAAACGAAAACCCATACCATAAATAAGAACTTTAGACCAGATTCTAACCAGTCTCCATAATAAATGATAGTATTCTTCTTTAAAAGTAAAAACTAACAAAAACGGGGTCATTAAAATGACTGTAGTGAACATTAAAATGTAAAACCACAAGCGCCAAATTAACAAAAAAGGAATTTTTAAAAATTTCATTAACATCAAAAATACTAATAATCTTTTTGTTTTTCATTTTTATAGCATAAAACCTTATTTTTGTGCTGGTAGCGAAATTTATATTTCATGTAAACAGAATTTATTTGTTATGAGATACGAGTATCTTTCCTAACCGTAAATTGTAAGATTATTATTTCATTTTATAATGATTTAAAAAAAACATCATTCAATGTCTAGAATTTTAACTGGAGTACAAAGCACAGGAACACCGCATTTGGGCAATTTATTAGGGGCAATTTTACCTGCTATAGAAATGTCAAATAATCCAAAAAACGAAGCTTTTTTATTTATTGCAGACATGCATTCTTTAACACAAATTAAGGATGGAAAAGAATTAAGAGAAAACACATATAGTACCGCAGCCACATGGTTAGCTTGTGGTTTAGATATTAATAAAACAATTTTTTATAGACAGAGCGACATTCCTCAAGTTACAGAATTATCTTGGTACTTGAGCTGCTTTTTTCCTTATCAAAGATTAACATTAGCACATAGTTTTAAAGATAAAGCTGATAGACTAGGTGATGTAAATTCAGGTTTGTTCTCTTATCCAATGTTAATGGCCGCAGATATTTTATTATATGATGCAGAGATTGTACCTGTTGGAAAAGATCAATTACAGCATTTAGAGATGACCCGAGACGTAGCCAACAGATTTAACAATATTGTTGGCAAAACATTGGTTGCACCAGAAGCTAAAATACAAGAGCACACAAAATTAGTTCCAGGAACGGATGGTGAGAAAATGAGTAAATCGAGAAATAACATTATCAATATTTTCTTACCAGATAAGAAACTGAGAAAACAAATAATGTCTATTAAAACGGACAGTAAAGGCCTAGAAGAAGCTAAAGACCCAGATACTGATAACGTTTTTGGTTTATATAAATTATTGGCTTCAGATGCTCAGATTGCAGAAATGAGATCAAATTACGAAGGTGGAAATTATGGTTATGGCCACGCCAAACAAGCCTTGTATGAATTGATTATTGGGCAATTTTCAACTATTAGAGAGCGCTACAATCATTTTATGGAAAACAAACATGAAATTGATGAAGCATTAGAGGTTGGGGCAGCAAAAGCAACAATTGTCGCTAATGAAGTTTTGAAAAGAGTTAGAGACAAAATAGGGTACTAATAAAAATCATTCGTTACATACCGAACTGACAAATCAAGCCTGCCATAATAGCTAATGTTATTATCCAGTATCCTGCATTAATGGCAACATATTTTATTGATTTTCTCTCAAACATTGCTATAATTGCTATAACTGGTAATGCCAATAGTATACCTGATAAAGCACCATGCAAAGCACCGTGCTTAAAAGTTCTAAAACGATCTCCATAATTTGCTAAAAAATCCTGAAAATAGGTAAATGATTCTCCTGTTTGTTCCGCAAAACCAGGTTCGCCTGCCAATGACGAATACACTCCCATTTGATGAATTGTTGCAGGCAATAAAAATACTGCAATAAACAAGCTAAAAACATAGCTTAAAAGAAAAGTTATAGCCGTATTTTGGTCTTGCAAAGATTCTTTTGTAAACCCCATTTCTTTCATCCAAGCATTTCCAAATAAAGGACCATACCAGAAAAAACCAATAACTAAGGGTATAATAGCTGCAACAAAAAAAATGTAAAAATTCATTTCCATAATAAAAATTAGTTTTGGTTAAGTATCAAAGATAGAAAATAAGATTTTGAATTAGTTATATAAAAAAAGTCTAAACCATTAAGCTTTAGACTTTAAATATTTTGAATTTAAAAAATAACTAGTTTATTTTCATAGACTTAGCAATAGCTTCTAATTCAAAAACAAAAGCTCTTTTACTTACTGATGGTGCGTAGGTAAATCCTTCAAAAATAATTAGTCTATTATTTTTTTTATCTATTACTGTATAATTTAAAAATGGCCCTGCCATAAAATCATTTTTCACCTCCCATTTTCCACGAGTTTCATATGCTTTTTTCCCATCGATAATGGCATCAAAAGTAAAAGGAGTATAAGCTTCTTCTGTAATCATATGCATGGTTTCCGGATCTGAACCAGGGATGAATTTTTTACCTATACTATCTCTTACGGCTAAAATATTATCCGAAATTTGAGTTTCATCACTCAAAGGAATTGAGTACACTAAAATATTATTACTTCCTGTTTTTGCAATTCCGCTCATCAAATGATTTCTTAACCAAAGAAATTCTCCTGTATCATCAACAGTTTTAAACTTTTTAGGTATTGTAAAAGTAACCCCTAAATTGCTTAGTGTTTTGTATTGTGAGTTGTCAATTTTATCCTTACTAAAAATTCTTTGTGTAAATTGAATATCAGAATCTATAAAAATATTTTTAATTTCATTTTTATGCTTTTGAAAAAGTTTAATAATACTTTCATCGTCTTTTGCTTGCACATAAACAATAGTTTGAGGTTGTGCAAAAACATTTTTCTTTACAGTAAAAGCCTCATTTTTAGCTTCCGTAATAATTAAAATATTCCTACTCGCTTTCATCATAGAACTAAATCCATTTGGTGCCACTTGAGAAACCGATAAAAAATGTTCTGGCTGTGGTAATCCCACCATTAGTTCTCCAAAAGAACTACGAACTTCTTGACCAACATCTCCTGTCCAATCGCTAATTTTAGCCACCACCATTACTTTATTAATCTTACCTATAGATTGTTTTAAAATCACTGTATCATTGCCAATGCAAGAGGATAATAAAAATGTAATTGTTAAAATTAAAAATATGTTTCTCATGAGTTTAGCTTTTAAAAATTTTAAGTTTAGTTCCAGGTTTTAAACTTTTAACACTCCAAATATTATTCCACTTTTTAATTTCATCAACAGAAACGTTCTGGAATTTTTTAGAAATGTTCCAAAGAGAATCTCCATTTTTCACAACATAAATATCATACTTACCTGATTTAGATGATATTGTTGCTTTCTTTTTTGAAACTTTACTGACAGAAAAAGGAATTTTCTTTGGAAAAACAGACAACCTTTGTCCAATTTTTAAGCGACTCGTTTTTAGGCCATTCCAGCGCTTAAGACTGCTTACTCTTACGCCAAATTTATTGGCAATTTTCCCTAAATAATCTCCATTTTGAACCCGGTAACGAATGCGTTTATCCATTTCAAAATACTTAGGCAAAGGCTTTTCTCTTTTACTTTCATCTTCAGAAGCTAAAGCATACAATTCTTTTTCTTTATCTAAAAATTCAACCAATTTATTACTTGGCAATCTAACAGCATAGTTTCTTTCTTTTACAAACGGGATAATATCTAACTTGTAAGCAGGATTTAAAAAAGAAATCACCTCTTCGCCAACATTCATGATTTCAGAAATTTGATCAAAACTTATCGTTCTTTTAACTCGAACTGTATCTGTTTGAAAGTTAAAAAACTTCGGAATCTCGGCATAAATTCCATGCTCTTTGGCATATTCGAAAATATACATTGTTGCATAAAATGCAGGAACGTAACCTGCTGTCTCTTTTGGTAAATAAGGTCTTATATTCCAATAATTTCTATAACCTCCCGAACGTTTTATAGCCTTCCTTACATTTCCTGGCCCAGAATTGTAAGCAGCTAAGGCTAAATCCCAATCTCCAAAAATGGTAAATAACTGACTTAAATATTTACAAGCTGCAATAGTTGATTTAACAGGATCTTGACGTTCATCAACATAAGAACTCACTTTCAAATCAAATTGTTTTCCTGTACCGTACATAAATTGCCACAAACCTGTAGCACCAACTCTCGATTTCACTTGTGGTCTTAACGCGGACTCTACGATCGCTAGATACTTCATTTCTAAAGGTATATCGTACTGATCTAAATATTGCTCGAACATTGGAAAATAGTACTTTGCCTTTGCCATTAACTTTGGATAATACTTACTACGAGACAACAAATAACTATTGATTACTTTTTCTAAAGCAGGATTAAAAGCTAAATTAAAGGGGGTTTGTTCATCTAAATCAGAAAGTCGTTTTTTTAATAAAGCTGTGGTTAAAACAATATTCTGGCTTCCAATGATATCCTTATCACCAATTACATACTCTAAAGTATCTACCAAGGACGAATTAAACTTTTCATCAATCAATAAGCTATCAATCGTTTTTAAATCTGAATCAGAAAATAAGTCAAATCTTATATTTTTTTTAATAGAATCTTTAACTATGAATAAAGTATCAATTTTAGCAGCTGTAATACTGTCTTTTTCTTTTTGAGAAAAAAGTGAAATACTGATAAAAAATAAAAGAAATAAAAATTTATTCATACTACTATATATCTAATTCTAGAGCTATTGGACAATGGTCTGAATGCTTAGCCTCTGTTAAAATATAAGCTCTTGATATTTTATCTTTTAAAGATTTTGAAACCATCGCATAATCTAATCGCCAACCTTTATTATTTGCTCTAGAATTTGCTCTATAACTCCACCAAGAATATTCTTGTTTCTCTTGATTTAAGAAACGAAAACTATCTATAAATCCGCTATTAATAAACTCACCAATCCAAGTTCTTTCTTCCGGTAAAAATCCAGAAACTCCTTTCATTTTTGGATTGTGAATATCTATTGCTTCGTGACAAATATTATAATCGCCACAGATCACTAAATTAGGGATTTCTTTTTTTAAATCATTGATGTATTCTTGGAATTGCTCCATATAATTGAACTTAAAGTTGAGCCTTTCTGAATTTGTTCCCGAAGGCAAATACAAGCTCATAACAGATACCTCATCAAAATCTACTCGTAAATTTCTACCTTCGAAATCCATAGAATCAATTCCTGTTCCGTATTCTATATGATTTGGTTTTTCTTTACAAAAAACAGCCACTGAAGAGTAGCCTTTTTTCTGGGCAGAAAACCAATAATGGTAGGGATACCCTGCATTTTCAAATTCAGAAAGATCTAATTGTTCTTTGTGTGCTTTCGTTTCTTGAAGGCAAATTACATCTGGATTTGCAGCTTGTAACCAATCTAAAAAACCTTTTTTTAAAGCCGCTCTGATTCCGTTTACGTTATATGATATTATTTTCATCTAGTTTAAAAAGATTGGTTCTTTTAAAAAAAACCAAGTTATTTGAGTTTTTTCTCCTGTTTGTATTTTTATTTTCTTCTTTTTTGGCGATAAGAAAAAAGCGATAGCACTAGTTGTAAAAGTTCTCATAAAAAAATTCTCAATATTTAATACTACATCAAGAATAAATAGAATCAATGGAAAAATTATTCAATATATATATTTTAATAATTTCATTTTATAAGTACTTTATCCTTCTTAAATAATGCTATCAATTTAATTCAGAAAGGACTTAGGATAGGATCATTTCTGGAATTTCTCCATCAATAATCAAAGTCCCTTCTGTAGCATTTTGAATCTCTTCAATAGAAACTCCAGGAGCTCTTTCTAATAAATTAAATGCATTATTTTTCACTTCTAAAACAGCTAAATTAGTAACTACTTTTGTTACACAACCGACTCCTGTTAAAGGCAAAGAACATTGTTTCAAAATTTTAGATTCACCCCGTTTGTTAGTGTGCATCATGGCTACAATAATGTTCTCTGCAGATGCAACTAAATCCATTGCACCACCCATACCTTTTACCATTTTTCCTGGAATTTTCCAGTTGGCAATATTTCCATTCTCAGAAACTTCCATCGCTCCTAAAATCGTAAGATCAACATGTTTCCCACGAATCATGGCAAAGCTCATTGAAGAATCAAAAAAGCTTGCACCTGGCATGGTAGTTATAGTTTGTTTTCCTGCGTTTATAACATCGGCATCTTCTTCGCCTTCAAATGGAAAAGGCCCCATTCCCAAAACACCATTTTCACTCTGAAATTCTACTTCTATGTCATTACGAACATAGTTAGCGACAAGCGTTGGAATACCAATTCCTAGATTTACATAAAACCCGTCTTGAACTTCTTGTGCAATTCGTTTTGCAATACCAATTTTATCTAAAGCCATATCTAATTTCTTTGTCTTACTGTTCGTTGCTCAATTCTTTTCTCATATTTTTCACCTTGAAAAATACGTTGTACAAATATTCCTGGAATATGAACATTATTTGGATCTAACTCGCCAACTTCGACCATTTCCTCTACTTCTGCAACGGTAATTGTTGCTGCTCCACACATATTTGGATTAAAATTTCTTGAAGTTCCTTTAAAAATTAAATTCCCTGCAGCATCACCTTTCCAAGCTTTTACGAAAGCAAAATCCGCTTTAAACGCATCTTCTAACACATACATTTTTCCATCAAACTCTCTAGTTTCTTTACCTTCGGCAACTTCAGTTCCATAGCCTGCTGGTGTGTAAAATGCTGGAAACCCTGCTTGTGCTGCTCTGCATTTTTCGGCTAAAGTTCCTTGAGGCGTTAACTCTACTTCTAATTCTCCTGATAACATTTGACGCTCAAACTCATCATTTTCACCAACATAAGAAGAAATCATTTTCTTAATTTGTTTATTTTGAAGTAATAAACCCAAACCAAAATCGTCAACACCTGCATTATTAGAAATACAAATAACATCTCTAATATCTCTTTTTACCAATTCAGAAATTGCATTTTCAGGAATACCACACAAGCCAAAACCTCCTAACATAAAAGTCATGCCGTTTTTTACACCTTTTAAAGCTTCTTGAACATTATTTACTTTTTTGTTTATCATGTAATCTATCTTTTATGATGGGTTTGTAAGTTATTAAAATATTAAATCAATATCTATTAAAAATTAGTGTCTTCATCAGGAATTTCATTTTTATCCTCTTCTGGTTTTTCTTCACATTTAATATTGATTGATAAATTTTCAGGCTTTTCAAAATCTTCTTTACTGATATTTAACGTTTTATCAGCATAACATTTTTTCATGAATAAAGCCCAGGAAGGCAGAGACATAGTTGCTCCCTGACCTTTTGTGATACCTGCAAAATGTGTTGCTCGATCTTCACCTCCTGTCCAAACACCTGTGGCTAGATTTGGCACAATCCCCATAAACCAGCCATCAGATTGATTTTGAGTAGTTCCTGTTTTTCCGGCAATTGGGTTTTCAAATTTATAAGGAAAACCGGTAACTACTTTCCCTCCTGAAGTCCAGTTTGAACGCAATCTAATTCCCGAACCAGACTCTGTTACACCTTTTAATAAATCCAAAATTACATAGGCAGATTCTTCACTTAAAACTTCCTGCATTTCTGGAATAAAATCTTTTAAAACAGTTCCGTTTTTATCTTCAATTCTTGTAATAATCATCGGACTAACTCGCAAACCTTTATTTGCAAATGTACTGTAAGCACTAACCATTTCTAGTAATGATAAATCCACTGCACCAAGCGCAATTGATGGATTTGCTTGAATTTTAGTTTTAATTCCTGCAGCTTCTGCCAAACGCACAACATTTACTGGAGCCACCTTATCTATTAACCTGGCAGACATTGTATTCACAGAACCAGCTAAAGCATCCTTTAGAGTTAACATTCCTCCATATTCATCGTTCGAGTTTTTTGGGCTCCAATCTTCTGGAATTCCATATTTTCCTTGAGGAATTGTATAAGGTGTATTTGGTAGTTTATCACAAGGAGACATTCTTAACTGATTAATTGCAGTGGCATATACAAATGGTTTAAATGTAGAACCTACTTGCCTTTTTTGCTGAGCAACAGCATCATACTTAAAATGTTTATTATTGATACCACCAACCCAAGCTTTTATATGCCCGGTTTGTGGCGCTATGGAGACTAATCCAGAACGTAAAAAATGTTTGTAATATAGGATAGAGTCCATAGGAGATAGTATTGTATCTCTATCTCCTTTCCAAGAAAAGACTTTCATCTTTGTTTTTGTTTTAAAAATTTCATCAATCTCTTTCGATGATTTTCCTACTTTTTTAAGACGCCTGTATCTTTCTGAACTCTTTTTAGCTCTTTCCAAACTTCTTGCAATTTCTTCTTTATCTAAATCATAAAATGGCGCTATTCTATTTCTTTTCTGTTCTTTAAAAAAGGCTGATTGTAAATTCGCCATATGTTCTTTTACAGATTCTTCCGCATATTGTTGCATTCTTGAATCTATAGTTACATAAATTTTTAATCCATCACTAAAAATATCATATTCTTCACCATTTGGTTTTGGGTTGTTTTGCACCCAAATACGCATCATTTTTTGCAAATGTGTTCTAAAATAAGTTGCAGAACCGTCACTATGGCTCTCTGGCTTATAATTTAGGGTTAATGGTAATTGTTGAAGATTAATTTTATCACCTTCTGTAATAAAGTTGTTTTTTGTCATTTGTAATAAAACAACATTTCTTCTTTGTTTTACTTTCTCTTCTCTTCTTAAAGGATTAAAATAAGAGGAATTTTTTAGCATCCCAACTAACATTGCAGATTCTTCTATTGCTAAATCTTTTGGTTCTTTACCAAAGTAAATTCTTGCTGCTGAACGTATACCAACTGCTTGATTAAGAAAGTCATATTTATTTAAATACATAGCAATAATTTCTTGCTTTGTATATTGTGTTTCTAGCTTGGTTGCTACAACATACTCCTTCATTTTTTGTCCAATTCTTTTAAAAATGTTTCTAGAAGCTCTTCCAGTAAATAACATTTTTGCTAACTGTTGAGTAATCGTGCTTGCACCACCACTTCCTGGTTTTAAAATAGCTCTTCCTAAACCTTTAAAATCAATTCCTGTATGATCGTAAAAACGCTCATCCTCTGTTGCTACTAAAGCATTTATCAAATTTTCTGGCAACTCTTTAAACTTAACAGGTGTTCTATTCTCTTTAGCGTATTTACCAATAGTAACGCCATCTGCAGAAATAACTTCTGTTGCTAAATTTGTTTGTGGATTTTCTAATTCTTCAAAAGTTGGTAATGCTCCAAAACCACCTTTTGAGGTTGTAAAAAAAAGCAGAAATATTATCAGAAATCCTACTGCAGCTATTCCCCAAAACCAGATTAGGTATTTTTTAAAATTTAGTGTTTCTTTCTTTGCCATTTTATTCTATTTTTTCAATGCTGAGGCCCACATCTTGCACGCCTTGTAAAAACGGAATTACTTTTACTTCTCCATTTTTTCTCATTGCGTGCCGTATACTGAATATATATTTACCTGATTCTGGAAATACTTTTGCTTCCTTATAAAATAATTTATTTTCTTTAATATCTGTGAATCCTTTTCCTAAAAAATGACCAAATTTATCTGACATTTGGTATTGTAATGTATCCACAATTTTATTCCCATTTGGAAAATTCAGCTCTGTAATTACATACAAATTACTATACGGATACTTTTTATTATTTCTAATATTGATAAACAAATCTTTAGGTGTAATTGTATCTTCGACATCAAACTCAATAGAAATATTTTTGTTAGCCTCCCAGGAAGCATTTTGTAATGATTTATATTTAGTAAACACTATTCTATCATTACATGAAAAAAGAAAAAGAAGCCCAATCAAAAAAGTGAAAATTCTATTTTTCTTGAGAATCATTTCCATTTTTAGATCTGTTATTGTTTCTATTTCTATTATTCCTTCTTGGCTTGTTCGCCTTAACTCCCTCAGCTTTTGGCTGATTTGGTTTTGTGTTAGCTCCCGGTTTTGCAACAGGTTTTTGCTTCTGATTTGGATTTTGTTTCGATTTTCTGTTCTGTTGTTGTTTTTGAGAACTACCATTTGATAGTTTTACACCCGCAGCAACTGGTTTCTTTTTTCTATTATTTCTTCTGCGTTTACTTGTCTTTGGAGCATCAAAACGGGTTAAACTATCCTGCCCAACAGCATCTTCAAAATTCACTTTTTCAGGAATTTCTATATCAGATTCATACTCTTCTAACGAAACAGATTTTTCGTCATTTTTGTTCAATTCAATTATTTCTTGAACCTGTTCTAATGTCAACCTAAACCATTTAAAACGTTCCTGTTTATAAGTATACCAGAGATGTTTTTTAAAGATATCCATCTTGATAAAAACAGCTTCACCTTTTTCAGTTTTTAAAACTACATCTTGTTTTGGGAACGACTTTAAAGCATCTAAATACGTGTCTAACTCAAAATTTAAGCAACATTTCAACTTGCCACATTGACCTGCTAATTTTAACGGATTCAAAGACAACTGCTGATAACGAGCGGCAGATGTACTTACTTTTCTAAAATCTGTTAGCCAAGTAGAACAACATAATTCTCTACCACAAGAACCGACTCCTCCTAATCTCGCTGCTTCTTGCCTTGCTCCTACTTGTTTCATTTCTACACGAATAGAAAATGCACTCGCTAAATCTCTAATCAGTTGTCTAAAATCTACTCTTGCTTCTGCAGTATAATAAAAAGTTGCTTTATTTCCATCTCCTTGATATTCAACATCAGAAAGCTTCATTTGCAAACCTAATCTTCCTAAAATTTCTCTTCCTCTTCTTTGGGTTTCTACTTCTTTAGCCCTTGTAGCTTGCCAAATATCTATATCTTTTTGAGAAGCCTTTCTGTAAATTTTCTTAATTTCTTCACTATCATGAGAAATTTTACGTTTTTTCATTTGCACTTTAACCAACTCGCCTGCTAAAGAAACTGTACCTACATCATGTCCCGGAGAACTTTCTACAGCCACAACATCTCCCATAGAAATAGTTAGATTTTCTGTGTTTTTAAAAAAATGTTTTCGTCCGTTTTTAAAACGAATTTCAAAAATATTAAAGCGCTCTTCGCCGCTTGGTAAAGTCATGTTAGAAAGCCAATCAAAAACGGCTAGTTTCTCACTACCACTTCCACAAGTTCCTGTCCCACAATTACCATTACTCTTGCAACCTTTTGGTACTCCATTTTCTGTTGTACCACAACTTCCACATGCCATGTAAGTAAATATATTTTTATAGTTAATATTCTCTACGGCTTATTTTCAGCAGCAAATCTGCTAAAAACCCAACCCTAGAGTTTAAAAACCTCTTGGTTCGTAAATTGATTATCAAGCTGATAACAAAACACAACTTAACAATGACTAATCAGTAAATATACGGAATCTGAGGGAATCTTAAAAGCTAAATTTTCGACAAAGAAAAAGGCCTCTAAATTGAGTGGTTTAAGGCTTGTTTTTAAAGAAATCACTTCTTAAACCTCAACACTTCACTACGCCCTTTTTTAAAGATTTTATTGCTATTTCCCTTGCCTTTTCTCAATTCTTTTTGTGCTGAAAAAGACAATTGAATTACCTCTTGACAATCTATAGAACAAGTATTTTCCATACTTTCTGAGCATTCATCACACTGTATAAAGAGTAAATGGCAGGCTTCGTTGGCACAATTTGTATGTGTATCACAAGATTTTCCACATTGGTGACAATTAGAGACTACATCATCGGTAATTTTTTCTGCTCTTCTATGGTCGAATACAAAGTTTTTACCTATAAATTTATTTTCTATGCCCTCAGATTTTACTTGACGTGTGTATTCTATAATTCCACCCTCAAGCTGAAAAACATTTTTGAATCCTTTGTGTTTGTAATATGCAGATGCTTTTTCGCAACGAATTCCGCCAGTACAATACATCAATAAATTTTTATCTTCTTTATTATCTTTCAAATCTTCTTCAATAACATCTAAAGAATCTCTAAATGTATCTACATCTGGTGTAATTGCTCCATCAAAATGACCAATTTCACTTTCATAATGATTGCGCATATCCACACAAACTGTATCAGGATTTGCCAACATCTCATTAAATTCCTTCGCATTTAAATGAACACCCTTAGCGGTTACATCAAAAGTTTCATCATTTAAACCATCGGCAACAATTTTGTTTCTAACTTTTACCTTTAACTTTAAAAAAGACTTATTATCATGTTCAATAGCTACATTTAACCGAATATTTTCTAAAAAAGAAATACTATCTAATTGGTCTTTTAAAGCATAAAATTTTTCGGAAGGAACAGATAATTGAGCATTGATACCTTCGTAAGAAACGTAAATTCTACCAAGCACATCTAAAGCGTTCCATTCTAAGAATAACTTATCTCTAAATAATTGTGGATTTTCTATCTTATAATATTGATAGAATGATATCGTGAGGCGGTCTTTACCAGCTTCATCAATTAATGCAGCGCGTTCTATAGCGCTTAACTTATTGTACAGTTGCATGCTATACTAATTAGGTTAAACAAAATATTTTTGCAAATGTAGTTAATTTTTAAAATTGAATTCTTCAAAAACGGAACCATTTATATCCTTAATTTTCAATTTACAAATCCTACAAGGATTTCTTAAATAATTCTAAAACCTAACTTTTATCATATTTTAGGAAATACTTACCCATTAAATTTGTAGTTCATAAAAAGAATACATAAAATTTTAAATACATAAAGTGATGGAAATAGAAGAATTAATCTTAGAAAAACCAAAAAGTGAAGGGTTTAAAAAAGGAGTTTGGAATACCTCTATTAACGTTAGAGATTTTGTTGTAAAAAACATTATCTCTTACTTTGGAGATGCCCAATTTTTAGTTGGCGCAAGTGAGAAAACTCAGAAACTATGGGAAGTTTGTAAAAAAGCAACTGAAATAGAAAGAAAAAAAGGTGGAGTTCACTCTGTTGATACAGAAACTATTTCTGGAATCTCAAATTTTGAAGCAGGTTATATAGACAAAGAAAATGAAGTGATTGTTGGTTTACAAACTGATACTCTTTTAAAAAGAGCTATGAAACCTTTTGGGGGTTATAAAGTAGTTCAAAAAGCACTACAAGAACAAGGTTTAAAACCAAGTGAAAATATTAATACATTATTCACTAAATACGTAAAAACACACAATGATGGTGTTTTTGCTGCCTATAATGCTGAAATCAAAAAATTTAGATCCTTAGGTTTTTTAACAGGGTTGCCAGATAATTATGCACGTGGCAGAATTATTGGTGATTATAGACGTGTTGCTTTATACGGAATTGACAAATTAATTGAAGTTAAAAAACATGATTTAGCAAATATTGAAGGGCCAATGACAGATGCCGTAATTCGTTTAAGAGAAGAGGTTTCTGAACAAATTAAAGCATTAAAAGAGATGATCGTAATGGGTAATCATTACAATTTAGATTTAAATCGTCCTGCAGAAAGTGCACAAGAAGCGGTTCAATGGACATATATGGCATACTTGGCTGCTGTAAAAGAGCAAGATGGCGCTGCCATGTCATTGGGTAATGTTTCTACTTTTTTAGATATTTTTATTGAACAAGATTTACAAAACGGTATTATAACTGAAGTGGAGGCACAAGAATATATAGACCAATTTGTAATGAAACTAAGAATGGTGCGTCACTTAAGAATGGCTGCTTATGATGAAATTTTTGCTGGAGACCCAACTTGGGTAACTGAAGCAATTGGTGGTATATTAAATGATGGACGTTCTAAAGTAACAAAAACTGCTTTCCGTTTCTTACATACTTTATACAACTTAGGCCCATCACCAGAACCGAATATTACTGTTTTATGGTCTCCTTTATTACCATCAAACTTTAAAAAATTCTGTGCAAAAGTTGCTATTGATACTTCATCTATTCAGTTTGAAAATGATGATTTAATGAGAACTTTAAGAGGTTCTGATGATTATGGAATTGCTTGTTGTGTTTCTTATCAAGAAATTGGAAAACAAATTCAATTTTTCGGAGCAAGAACAAACTTAGCTAAAACATTATTACTAGCTGTAAATGGGGGGAAATGTGAAATTACAGGAACTCAAATGGTTGATGGAATTGAAGCTGATGATAATGAATATTTAGACTTCGATAAAGTAATGGTTAACTTTAAAGTAGCTATGAAACAAGTAGCTCGTGTTTACAATGATGCCATGAACATTATTCATTATATGCATGATAAATACTACTACGAAAAAGCTCAAATGGCTTTAATTGATACAAACCCACAAATTAATATCGCTTATGGTATTGCAGGTTTATCAATTGTAGCAGATTCTTTATCAGCAATTAAATATGCAAAAGTAAAACCTATTAGAAATGAAGAAGGTTTAACTGTAGATTTCAAGATTGAAGGAGAATTTCCTAAATATGGAAATGATGATGATAGAGTCGATATTTTTGCTCACAATAGTGTTGAAGACTTCAATAATGAATTAAAAAAATTAAAAGTTTATAAAGACGCAGATCCTACAATGTCTGTATTAACAATTACATCTAATGTAGTGTATGGTAAGAAAACCGGAGCAACACCAGATGGTAGAGCTTCAGGTATCCCTTTTGCTCCTGGCGCAAACCCAATGCATGGGCGTGACACAAATGGCGCAATTGCTTCTTTAAATTCTGTTGCTAAAATAGATTATAAAGATTCCCTTGACGGAATTTCTAACACATTTTCTATAGTTCCAAAATCTTTAGGAGCTACTGAAGAAGAAAGAATAGACAATTTAGCAGCTACCTTGACAGGATACTTCGAACACGGCGCACAACACCTTAATGTAAATGTATTAGATAGAAAAACTTTAATAGATGCCATGGAGCACCCAGAAAATCATCCGCAATTAACGATTAGAGTTTCTGGATACGCTGTTAATTTTATAAGATTAACCAAAGAACAACAAATGGAAGTTATTTCGCGTTCGTTCCACGAATCTATGTAGTCCTTTTTATGTATTCATAAGGGGTTCAAAAAAACAATTGACTCTTAAAAGAGCTTACTTTTTTAGAAAAGTACTATCAATTTTTTTTGAATCCCTTTTTTTATTCACTTAAATATCAGAAAAATTAAAACTTCAGAAAACATATTAAACGTTCATTCTATAGAGTCATTTGGAACTCATGATGGACCAGGAATTAGAATGGTTGTTTTTTTACAAGGATGTAAATTAAAATGCCAATACTGCCATAACCCAGATACAATTGATACGCATGGAGGAGAAGAACATCATATTGAAGATTTGGTGCAAAGAGCTATAAAAATGAAATCATATTTTGGTGAAAAAGGTGGCGTAACCGTATCTGGAGGAGAACCTTTATTACAAGCTCATAATCTTATTTCTTTCTTCAAAAGATTAAAAGAAGAGGGAATTCATACTAATATTGATACCAATGGTCGAATGTTAAATCACCCTGTTATTGAGTTATTAGATGATTATGCAGATTTGGTAATGTTAGACATTAAACACATGACTGAAGAAGGGTTTCAAAAAATCACCGGTAAAAAAAATAAAGAAACTACCTTCAATTTTGCTAAACACAGAGAAGCTTCTGGGAAAAAAATGTGGTTGCGGTATGTCTTAATACCAGAAATTACAAATACTCCTGAATTATTGCATCAATTAGGTAACTATTTTAAAGATTACACCACAATAGAGCAAATAGAATTGCAACCTTATCACAAATTAGGCATCCATAAATGGGAAGCTTTAGGTTGGGATTACGAATTGAAAGATGCAAGAGAAAACACTCAAAAAGAATTAAAAGAAGCGTCCACTATTTTAAGCAACTATTTTGATAAAGTTAAAATTAATTAAATAATGAACACACCAAAGCTAAAAAATAGATGGTTAATTGCAGCATCTGCTGTGGGTATTCATATTTCCATAGGATCTGTGTATGCATATTCTGTAATGACAAATCCAGTAAAAGAAATATTTGATGTTGAAGGAAGTGTAATTAAATGGGCGTTTAAAATTGCCATTTTATTATTAGGGTTGTCAGCAGCACTTTTGGGTCGCTGGGTAGAAAAAGTAGGTCCAAAAATTAGCGGAACCACAGCAGGAATTTTATATGGAATTGGTATTTTAGGTTCAGGTTTAGCAGTTGAAATAGAATCTCTAACCCTATTTTACTTATTTTATGGAGTTATCGGTGGAATCGGTTTAGGAATAGGATATATAACACCAGTAAGTACATTAGTAAAATGGTTTCCAGATAGAAGAGGATTAGCAACAGGAATGGCAATAATGGGGTTTGGTTTTGCCGCATTAATTTTTGGTCCAGCAATGGCGAAATTATTTGAAATCGTTGGAGTTTCAAATGCATTTTACATTTTAGGAGTAATCTACATGATTTTAATATTGACATCTTCAAGATATATTGAAAGACCTCCTGAAGGTTATCTTCCTGCTGGCTTTAAAGAAGGTGAAGGAAAAATAATTGAAGAAGATATTTCTAATATTACCGCAAATGAAGCGCTAAAGTCTACTCGTTTTTATTACATATGGATTATGATGTTTATTAATATTGCCTGTGGCATTGCAATTATTTCTGCAGCTAGTCCAATGATGCAAGAAAAATTAAATTATTCACCCATGGAAGCGGCAGCAATTGTTGGTTTTATTGGGGTTTTCAATGGTTTAGGTAGAATTATTTGGTCTTCATTGTCAGATTATTTAGGAAGAGCAAATACTTTTATTATTTTCTTTGCTTTCCAAATTTTAGCATTTTATTTCTTACCAAAAATTGGAGTTGAAAGTATTTTCTTAATTGTACTTTTTACCGTAATTACTATGTATGGAGGTGGTTTTGCAACATTACCCGCATTCTTAGGTGACTTATTCGGAACCAAACAACTGGGAGCAATTCACGGAATGGTATTGGCTGCTTGGGCATTAGCAGGTGTTATTGGACCTACAGTTTACGATATGGTTAAGGAACAAACTGGTTCTTTAGATACAACTCTGGTCATTTTTGCAGGATTATTTATAATTGCGCTAATTGTTTCTATTATGATGAAGATTTCAATTACAAAATACAAGGGTTTAAAAGTTCAAAAATTAAGTGCGGTAGCATAATTCATTTTATTTAAACTAAATAATAGAGAAACACTCACATATGGGTGTTTCTCTATTTTAAAAAAGGATTTTGTGTATTAATAATTAATGTATATCTCGCCATAAAGAATTTAACCAAAACAATTGTTATGAAGTATTTATTAGTTGCTATAGCCTTATTTTTATGTGTTAATATTAAATCCTAAGAGCTGCCAAAAAAATCTAAAATATTCGTTGGAGTAATTAACCAATATGGTAAAAAAAAATGCAAAAGGAAGAATTGTTAAAATTACAGACTCTACCCTTGTTCTAAAAAAAAGAAATGAATCAATGATAATTCCTTCCAATGAAATCACTTATTTGAAAACAAAAAGATCTAATAAGTACAACGCTATAGTCCGTGCTAATTATTTTTTATTATCACCTATTATCCTTAGCTCTGGAGCTAGTATTGGTTATATAACTACTCTTTTTAACCAATCTAAGCAATATTTATTTACCGGAGACATTGCGAAATGGAAAAGGTTTAAAGAAGGTATGTATAGTCCTCAAAAATATTAATTTTCAATCAAATCGTTTAATTTTAAACATCAGGATTTTATTTGCTAAATTTTTAAACTTTCTATGATTTATTGGGGTTTGTGTAATTTGTTTCACCCTTTTTTTTAAGATATTTGCAGCTCTATTTAAATAATTAAATTTAGGGCAATGAAAATAGCTGTAGTTGGTGCAACCGGAATGGTTGGCACAGTAATGTTAAAAGTATTAGAAGAGCGTAACTTGCCGATAACAGAATTTATTCCTGTTGCATCAGAAAGATCTGCTGGAAAGAAATTATCATACAAAGGAAAAGAATATACCATTGTAACTTTAGCCGATGCTTTAAATATGAAACCAGATATTGCGCTATTTTCTGCTGGTGGAGATACTTCTGTAGAATGGGCTCCAAAATTTGCTGAAGTTGGCACAACTGTTATTGATAATTCTTCTGCATGGAGAATGGATCCTACTAAAAAATTAGTAGTTCCAGAAATTAATGGTGATGTTTTAACAAAGGATGATAAAATTATTGCAAATCCAAATTGTTCTACAATACAGTTAGTAGCTGCTTTATCTCCTTTACATTTAAAATATAAAATGAAGCGTGTAGTAATTTCTACCTACCAATCTGTTTCTGGTTCAGGTGTAAAAGCGGTTCAACAATTAGATAATGAAGAAGCTGGTATTGAAGGTGAAATGGCGTATCCTTATAAAATTGGTAGAAACGCAATACCTCATTGTGATATTTTCTTAGAAAACGGATACACTAAAGAAGAAATGAAGTTGGTGAAAGAACCAAAGAAAATTCTACGAGATGATTCTTTTTCTGTAACGGCAACTGCTGTTAGAATACCAACAGCTGGTGGTCATTCTGAAGCTGTAAATGTTCAGTTTGAAAATGATTTTGATTTAGCTGAAGTTCGTCAGATATTAACAGATACTCCAGGTATTATTGTTGAAGATGATTTAGCGAACAACGTTTACCCAATGGCAATAAATGCACATGACAAAGATGAAGTATTTGTTGGACGAATTAGAAGGGACGAATCTCAAGAAAATACATTAAATTTGTGGATTGTTGCGGATAACCTAAGAAAAGGTGCAGCTACAAACACAGTTCAAATTGCCGAATATTTAGTAGCAAATAATTTGGTGTAAAACATATTTAATGTCAGCATTTTACAAAGTAAACATACAAGAAATCCAACAAGAAACTGCAAATGCAGTTTCTGTTCTATTTAACATACCCGAAAACTTAAAATCTAATTTCAACTTTAAATCTGGGCAATATATTACGTTGCAAAAAGAAATAAATGGCAGCGAAATTAGAAGAGCCTATTCCATTTGCTCTACTCCACAAAGCGGAGATATCAGAGTCGCAATAAAAGCAGTTGAAAATGGAACGTTTTCTACCTATGCAACATCACACCTAAAAGCTGGTGATGAAATTGAAATTTCTGCTCCAGAAGGACGTTTTTTACTAAACCCTGAGGCAAACAAAAATTATATTGGTTTTGCTGCTGGTAGTGGAATTACACCAATTTTATCCATGATTAAAACAGTTTTAGAAACTGAAGCATCTGCAACATTTACTTTAGTTTATGGAAATAAATCTGAGGCAGACACCATGTTTCATTCTGAATTAAATACGCTTAAAGCATCTTTTTCAGATAGATTTAATTTACATTATATTTTTAGCAGAGAGAACGTAAAAAATGAATTAAGAGGCAGAATTGATGAAAATGTTACCAACTATTTTGTAAAGAACATGTACAAAGAAACTTCTTTTGATCAAGTTTTTCTATGCGGGCCAGAAGAAATGATTCATGAAGTTTCAAAAACTTTAGAGAATAATAAAATTACTAAAGAAAATATTCATTTTGAATTATTTACAGCTACTGTTGATGAAGAAGCTGCTTCTGAAGTTAAAGAAGGAACCACAGAAATTACTGTTTTGTTAGATGACGAGAAAACTACGTTTACCATGGAACAAACAGATAATATTTTAGCTGCAAGTTTGCGCAAAAACATAGATGCTCCATATTCTTGTCAAGGTGGTGTTTGTAGTTCTTGTTTAGGGAAAATTACAGAGGGAAAAGCGGTTATGGTTAAAAACTCAATTTTAACAGATAGTGAAATTGAAGAAGGTTTAGTTTTAACCTGCCAAGCGTATCCAACAACGCCAAAAGTTACCATAGACTTTGATGATGTATAAAATTCCGTATTTTTGTTAAATATGGATATTTACGACTTTAAAAATGCTTTAATAATAGGTTTTTTTATGGCTTTCATGATTGGCCCTGTTTTTTTTATGCTGATTCAAACTAGTATTTTAAAAGGAGCTAGAGCCGCCATTGTCTTTGATCTAGGAGTAATTATTGGTGACCTTACTTTTATTTTAATTGCGTATTACGGAAGTAGACCTTTATTAGAAAAAATAAAGGACGATCCACGATTATTTTTTATTGGTGGCTTGGTTTTAGTCATTTATGGGTTAATAACATACTTCAACAAAGAAAATAAAAAAGAAGCACTAGAATCTGCTAAAATTATAGAAGTCCCTATTAAAAATAATTATTTAAAACTCTTTTTAAAAGGCTACTTTTTAAACTTTATAAATATTGGTGTGCTAGCTTTTTGGTTAGGAACCGTTTTAGTAATTGGTCCTGCTTTAAAAATGGATCAAACTGCAATTTTTTGGTACTTTGGTACGATACTAATTAGCTATTTTGTTACAGATTTAGGAAAAATAGTTTTAGCTAAAAAACTGAAAAATAAAATGACCCCGCGTGTAATTTATAGAGTAAAGAAAATTATGGGAATTATTTTAATTATTTGTGGTGTATTTTTAATGCTCAAAGGATTTATCCCAAGTGAAAAAATAGATAAATTAATTCAATAACCTTCAACTACTAATTAAGACCCTATTCTTAACAAAATTTTGTTTGCTCTTTTGTTTCAAAATACTAGACAATTTTCGGCAAAATATATTAAACACTATCATGTTCATACTTTTTATTAAAAATAAACACACCTATTTTGCATAAAATACTATATATTTAGTTTATTTAAAATAAAAATTATGCAAAAACTAACTTTTATTATTGTATTCTTTTTTACAATTCAACTTACTTTAGCACAAAAAGGAAATTACAATGCAGGTTCTTTATCTTTACAGAATGTAACCTCTGGAGAGTATAATATAGCCGTTGGCGATTCTACACTTTACAATACTACTTCAAGTTCATATAATACCGCATTGGGTTTTGCTGCTGGTAAAAATATAACTACTAGCACTCAAACTCAAACAGTATTTTTAGGCTATAAAGCAGGGTACCATAACACTAGCGGTTTTGATAATACTTTTATAGGTTTTTTAGCAGGATATTTCAATACAACGCGAGGTGATAATACTTTTATAGGAAATGCTGCAGGTTTTAATAATACAGAAGGAGATAATAATACCTTTTTAGGTGAGTCTGCAGGTTTAAATAGTACAATAGGAGATGACAATACTTTTATAGGGCACAAAGCAGGAGGAGCTTCTTCTGACTTTGTTTCAGCAAGTAATGGTGTTGTTAGTCCTGCTGCAACAAATCCAACAACTGGTTCCGATAATACAGCAGTTGGCTCTTATGCACTAAACCGTTTAACCTCTGGATATCGAAATACAGCTATTGGTAATTATGCTGGCATCGATTTAACTACGGGTTACTACAATACTTTTGTAGGAGATTCTACAGGTACAGATGTAGGTATAGGGAAATACAATACTTTTATTGGGCAAGCAGCAGGAGCATCAACAGAACATACTTCTGGCAACACTTTTGTAGGTTATAGATCTGGCTGGGACAATAACAGAACAAACACCACTGATAATAGGGCAACAGAGAATACTTATTTTGGTTACAGAGCAGGGCACACGAACAGAGAAGGAAGTTACAATTTAATATTAGGTGCAAGAGCAGATTTTAATGGTGTAGGTTATAATAATTTTAATCGTTATAATGTAGGTTTAGGGTATGGAGTTATCATTGGTGGTAACAAGACCATTGCCATAGGTGCATCTTCTAAAGTAACTGCCAACAATGCCATTGCAATTGGCTTTGAGTCAGAGGCAACTATTGCAAATACTATGGTTCTGGGTGGAGACTTAGTTACAAACAGGGTTAGTGTTGGTATAGGCACAAAAACACCAAATATAAAAGCCAGTTTAGATTTAGCAGATACTGATAAAGGTTTTCTGGTAAACAGGGTTACCAATGCACAAAGGACAACACTTGGAGAAAGCCTAATTGCAGATGACATTGGAATGCTAGTTTATGACACTGAAGATAAAGTATTATATACATGGAAAGGAGATGCTTGGTCTTCTTCTACAATAGATGGTTTAGATGCAAGAGTCACTGCTTTAGAAACTAGAGCGAATAATTCAAGTACAGATAAAACACCGTTGTTCTTTAATTATCAAACTGCTATTTTAAATGTTAATAATGAACCCTTATTAAATACAACTGTATCTTTTAGAATTAGTATTTTAAAAGACACCAGTTCTGGCACAAGTGTATACCAAGAAACCCATAGTGCAACCACAAATAGCAAGGGTTTAGCAGGCTTTAAAATTGGAAATGGAGCTGTTGTAAGTGGTACTTTTAGCACTATTGAATGGTCCGATGCTATTTACTTTTTAAAAGTAGAAGCAGATGTTGCAGGAGCCACTAGTTATCAAGATTTCGGGACTACTCAATTAGTAAGTGTACCTTATGCTTTACACGCAAAAACAGCTGATAGACTTACAGGTGGGGCTTCTGCTAAAATAGCAAGTAAAGTTTCGAATGAGATAAAAAAAGATAGCAAAAATGATATTGAAAATCTTAAAAATGAAGTAAAAGCATTAAAAGCTATTGTAGATAAATTAGAAAAAATGATCAAAAACAAGTAATTAAATGGTAAGAAATTTTATCTTTTTATTATTGTTTTTAACCAGTTTACAAACAATTTCTCAAAGTTTACAAAATCAAGTAATTGGCGGTGCTGGTCAATTTACATCGCAAAGTAATAATTCTATGGTTTATGCTTTGGGTGAGGTTAGTACAGATATCTTAAATAATGGAACAAATACTTTATCTCAAGGGTTTTTGCAAGGGGCAACATTATCGGGTATTTATTGGAATGGTTCCGTAAACACAAACTGGTTTAATTCTGCAAATTGGGATGGAGGTATATTGCCCTCATCTACAAATAATGTAATTATTACAAATTTATCTAATTCACCTATTTTAGAAACTTTAGAATCTGTAATTCAAAATTTGGAATTAAGAGCCAATGCATCTTTAATTATTAAAAAAGACGGTGCTTTAACTGTAAATAATGATTTAACAAACTTAGGAAACTTAACTATAAATGCTGATATAAACACCAGTGGTGTTTTATTTGTCAAAGGTACGTCAAATGGCAATGTTACTTACAATAGAGGAGGCTTGTTAGCTAATAAATGGAGTCTATTAACGACTCCGGTAAACAATCAAAAGATATTAGAGTTTGCCCAAAATTTGAGCAACGAGATTCGAGTAAACACTTCTGTTACTCCAAATAGATATGCTATTGCGTATTACAATGATTCTAATGTTATTAATCCCAAATGGGAATATTTTGACACCAATACAAATTCATCATTCACTTTTGATATTGGTACTGGTTTTTCTCTTTCTAGAAATTTTGATGGTAATGTAAGTTTTTCAGGAGATTTAACAACTACCAGTATAAATAAAACTGTTATCGCTAATCAATGGAATGCAGTAGGAAATTCTTACACAACCTACTATCCTCTTAATAAAAATGGTGATAATAATTTTTTAGAAGATAATTCTACAAATATAGCTATACCAGCTGCTTATATTTGGGATAAATCTCAAGAAAAATATACACCAATAACTAATTTAGTAACATCTACAGAACAATTTATAACACCTGCTCAAGGTTTCTTTATAAAATCGAATACAGCAACAGCTTTAAGTTTTGATTCTAATAAAAGAAACATAAAACCATCTACTGGCTCACATACTTTTAATAAAAATTCTTCTGAAATTCCATTTATAAAATTATTTACGGTTCAAGGGGAAGTGAAAATAAATACAGATATTATATATTCTACAACAGCAACAAAAGGATTTGATTCTGCAGAAGACATAGAAAACTTTGAAGGTGCTAACTTTGACGTTAATACTCATTTATTAGAAAATTCTGAAAGTAAGAATTTTACAATTCAATCTTTACCTGTATCAGAAATAGAGAGTTTAGTTGTACCTATAAGTTTAAAAGGACAAGCAAATAATGCATTTGTATTTTCTTTGAATGCTGTAGATTTTCCAGACGCTATAAAAATTTATTTGGAAGATAGGCTGCTAAATTCTTTTGTAAGGTTAGATGAAGATAATTCCGAATATAAAATAACTTTGACCGAAAATATAAATGGTATAGGAAGATTTTATTTACATACTACTTCCCAATCACTCTCTACTCCAAATTTAGAAGCTTTAGAAAAAATTACTATTTACAAATCTGACAATAAAACGCTGGTTGTTAAAGGCTTAAAAAATGAAATAGCAAAAATTAAAATATTTGATATATTAGGAAAACAGGTTTTTGATACAAAATTTAATGGCATGCCTCAGAACAACATAAAAATTCCTAATTTGAAATCAGCAGTTTATTTAGTAGAATTAATTACTACAAATGGGAGAAAAAATAAAAAGATAATTATAGACTAAGATTAATAAGTATAAAAAAAGTGAGGCTTTTACCTCACTTAAATCACTAACTTTTTTATCTTTTTATTCTACTGTAAACCTATTATTTTCTAAATTCATATCTGCCATCAAACCACTTTTATCAATCGTAACCGATTTCACTTCTTTAGAAACCTCAAAAGTATACGTTGGATATGCCCAACCCCAATCTTCAATAACAGTTGCAGATGTTGGTTTTGCTCCTCTCATCATTCTTAAGGGAATGTTATAGTTTTGTTTTGTACCATCTGTATAAGTAACTTCTAAATCAATTGGCATTGGTATTTGACCTATTCTTTCTAAAGTAATTTCATTGCCTTCAACAGATTTTATACCATAATCTATTGTATGTAAAGTCTGAGTCCATTCGTTTAAATACCAGTCTAAATGAATACCAGAAACTTTTTCCATAGAACGTTTTACGTCGTTTGGCGTTGGATGTTTAAAACTAAAATCAGTAAAGTATTTTTTGATTCCTTTTGCTGTATTTTCTGCACCAATAATATATTCTAATTGCGCTAAAAATATATTTCCTTTTGAATAACTTGCGGTTCCATACCCCCAATTTGTATCATATCTATCTGCGTGAGTGGACAAAGACTCTTCAAAACCTCTAGAAACAATTGCCCTATAACCTCTATAAGAACCAGCATGTGGATTTTCTTTATTCTCTTTTAAAATTTCATTTTCAGCTTTGTTAGAGATATAAGATGTAAAACCTTCATCCATCCAAGGGTGCAAACTTTCATTGGTTGCTAGTAAAAACTGAAACCAAGTATGTGCCATTTCATGCGCTGTAACTCCAAAAAGACTTCCAAATTTACGCTGTCCAGTAATTAATGTAGACATGGCATATTCCATTCCTCCATCTCCACCTTGAATTACAGAATATTGTTTATAAGGATATTCACCAACATGTTCAGAAAAATAGGTCATCAATTCTGCAGTTTTTGGCTGTAAATCTTTCCAATTTTTTAAATACTTTTCTTCCAAAGTTTTCTTATAGTAAAAATGTAAATCGATTCCGTTTTCCATTTTTAAAACATCGTGAATATATGCTGGATCTGCAGCCCACATAAAATCATGAACTCTTGGCGCTTTAAAATGCCAGGTTAACTTATCGCCCTTTGGCAACTTTAATTCTTTGCTTGCATCTTCATAACCATGACCAACTTCTTGCGGGTTTTGCACATATCCGGTGCCACCAACAACGTAATTTTTATCAATATGAAGTGTTACATCAAAATTTCCCCAAACTCCATGAAATTCTCTCGCAATATAGGGTGGTGTATGCCATCCTTCAAAATCATATTCTGCCATTTTAGGATACCATTGAGCCATAGAAAGCGCAACATTTTCCTTACTATTTCTTCCTGATCTTCGGACTTGTATAGGAACTTGAGCATCAAAAACCATATCAAAAGTCACACTTTCTCCAGATTTAATTGGGGTATTTAAAGTAACCTCTAAAATGGTTCCTACCGTATTAAAATTAACTGCTGCTCCATCCTGTTTTAAGGTACTTACTTTAATATAACCAATTTCATTTGGCATTAATTTGCTAATTCTATCTTTTACTCTTCTGTCTGGATCTTTAATATTTAAAGAACGAACATCCATTTGAGAGCCTGGTTGAAAGGCATTAAAATACAAATGATAAAACACTTTATTTAATTCATCTGGGGAGTTATTTGTATACACTAACTTTTGTTTTCCTTTGTACTGATAGTTGTTCGCATCTACATCAATATCCATAGTGTAATCTACATGTTGTTGCCAATAAGGAGAGCCAAAATTCATATCAGTTTTTTTATTTTTTTCTGATAAAGTATGAACTTCCTTTATTTGAGCGCAAGAAATTATTATTACAGATAATAGTAATAGAGAGAGTATTTTTTTCATTTTAAATTGGATTTAATTTGTTATAAAAATATATAAACTAGAAAGATTCGTTGACGTTTTGAAACGTTATTTTTTACTCGATAAAAAATCTGCTAATCGCAAGGCATTGTATGCATTTATAATTCTACCTGACACTGATAATTCTGAGAAAGAAATTAATTCTCCTTTTTGATTTTCCTCAGTTTGTGAACCTGGTTTTATAACATCAAAAGTTATTTTTACACCAGAATTCATCAAAATATATTTTACATTTTTTGCTGTCAAACCAGGGTAATAAGAACGAATTAATGCCGCTACTCCTGCTGTTGAAGGTGCCGCCATTGAAGTTCCACTTAAGGGTTCGTATTCGTCTTTTGGAATTGTAGAATATACATCTACTCCAGGTGCAAAAATATCTACATTTGTTTGACCGTAATTAGAAAAACTGGCAGGTAAATTTTCATTAAAATACAAACTACTCGCTCCAATTGTAATTACATTATCTATAAATTCGGTAACTAAATCTTTAGAATCCGTTGGATATGATTTTCTTACATCCATGTTTTTACCATCATTACCTGCAGCATTTACAATTAAAACATCTTTACTTGCTGCATATTTTAAAGCATCATAAACCCATTCTTTGTTTGGTGAAAAACGTTTTCCAAAACTTGTATTGATGATTTTTGCTCCATTATCTACTGCATATCTTATTCCCAAAGCAACATCTTTATCGTGTTCATCTCCATCAGGAACAACTCTAACGGTCATAATTTTTACATTATTTGCAACACCAATTGCTCCCAGATTATTATCTCTTGAAGCCGCAACAATACCCGCAACATGTGTTCCGTGTTTTTCTAAAACTTTAGAACCAATTACATTGTTATTCCCATAAAATTTATCATTTATATTGTACAAATCATCTCCTAAAGATTGGCGAAAATTCATCTCTAAATCATACCCTTTTATCGCTTTTTCTAATTCATTTCTATAAGCAACTACTTGCTGAGTATAGTCTTTTAAATCAGACTCAGTCATTCCTTGTTTTAGAATATTAATCACATTTTTAACTTGCAGAATAAGCGTTAAACTTGTTGGCTCTATACTATCTAAAATGGTTTCTGTTAAAATCTCTTTTTTAGAAAATTTCTTAACAGCATCAAAATTCCCTTGAATTTGTTTTAAATTTTCTAAAGTTTGATTCATTTCTAGAATTTCATATTTCTTTTCAGAAATTGTTACACGAAATTCATTTTCTAATTTTAAATATTGCTGAAATTCTTCTTGATCATTTTCAGCAATTTCTACTTCTTTTTTATCTCCAAATTTCTCTTTTCCTTTTTTAACAATTCTAGTAATTTCTAATTGATCTGTATTTACAATCTTTCCTTCTTTATTTCCTAAGAAGTTCCATCCAAAAACATCATCAACGTAACCATTATTGTCATCATCTTTATTGTTGTTTGCTATTTCATCAATATTAATCCAAAGTACTTCTTTTAAATCTTCATGCTCAATATCTACTCCAGAATCGGCAATAGCTACGATAACTTGTTTTCCCTTTTTACCTTCTAAAAATTGATAAGCTTTTTCCAAGCTCATACCTGCAATGGAATCTTTTAAGATATCTGCATGAGACCAAGTTTTCATTTCTTCATCAGATAAAATTCCTTTTTTAGCAGGTATGGTTATTACGGCATCAAAATTTGGTAATTTAATAACTGATTGAGTTGATTTACAACTCACGAATACAAGTGCAATTATTGCACTAAAAAGGATTGATTTTAAACGCTTCATTTCTCTTCTTCTATTCATTAAAAATTTCTTTAAATGTATGTGTAGTATTTAATCGGACCCCTTTTTCTGTATGCTTTACTGTACAGATTTCATTATGTGCATCGTGTTCTAAAAAAAGGTAATAATTATTGTCTGCCGCTTCGTTTAAAAAAGCAGCTTTTTCCTTGATTGTGAGCAAAGGCCTCGTATCATACCCCATTACATACGGCAAGGGAATATGCCCAACGGTTGGTAATAAATCTGCCATAAAAACCAACGTTTTCTCTTGATATTCTATTTTTGGAAGCATTTGTTTTTCTGTATGCCCATCCATAAATAAAACATCAAAACCTACTTGATTTTTTGCATTTAAATCAATAAAATTTAATTGTCCACTTTCTTTAATAGGATTTATATTCTCTTTTAAAAAGGAAGCTTTCTCTCTTGGATTTGGCTCTGTTGCCCATTTCCAATGATTTTTATTAGACCAAAATTTTGCGTTTTTAAACGCAGGAATTAACAGCTGGTTTTTATCTCTTTGGATAACACCTCCACAATGATCAAAGTGTAAATGTGTTAAAAAAACATCCGTAATATCATCTCTGTGAAAACCATATTTTGCCAATGAAGCATCCAAAGAAAAATCTCCAAATAAAAAATAATAGCTATAAAATTTTTCTGATTGTTTTGCCCCTAAACCGGTATCCACCAGAGTTAAACGATTTCCATCTTCCACAAGCAAACAACGCATGCTCATGTCTATTAAGTTATTTGAATCTGCCGGATTCGTTTTTTGCCAAATTGATTTTGGTACAACGCCAAACATTGCTCCTCCATCTAATTTGAAATTACCAGTTTCTATAGGATATATCTTCATTGTAAAAAATTAAAACCATTAAATTATCTATAAAAATAATCATTTAATGATTTATAATCTCATCAAAATTAATTTGATTTTGATGTTTACAAAGATTCATAAAAAAAGATGTTTTTGTGTTAAGAAAAATCCAAATATTTTAGGAATCACATATGTAAAGTAAAGGAATTCCTTTGGAAGAAAAACTTGGTTTATGAAACTGCTGGCAACTTTTATTTTACTTGAAAACTTCGTAATTTTTAAAGTTTCAAAAATATAAATCGCAAATCCTGAAAAATCACCTAGATATTAATTTTCGAATTAATGGAATTTCTGTAGCATTGTCTGGTGGTGACGTTTAAAAAATAACTTGTTTTTTTTGTTACAAAACAACCTTTATCATTAAAGCTGTATATTCTTTTTTGTGAAATCGTTATTCAGTTTAAGTAATTTGTAGTTACACACCTTCAAATAATCTTTAATTTCTTGTTCTGATTTATTGTTGAAATTCCACAGAAAACTCGGAACATCTTGATCAACTTTTCTGATGAGCTTTATATTTTTGGTTTCTAAAATATGCTATTGAAGAAACAGCAAATACAATTACAACTAACACATAGATAAAAGTTGGAATTGGTAATGGATCTCCCGCGGCATAACTATGCAGACCAGATAAATAATAATTCACCCCAAAGGAAGTCATTATAATAGAGCCAAATGCAAAAACACTTACCATGTTTAATACATAATTACTTTTTAAAGCGGGTATAAACCTTAAATGTAAAACAATTGCATAGACAATTATACTGATAAGTGCCCATGTTTCTTTTGGATCCCAAGCCCAATAACGACCCCAAGATTCATTTGCCCAAATTCCACCTAAAAAAGTACCTACAGCCAATACAAACAAACCAATTGTCATTGATATTTCGTTAATGTACGTCAGTTCTTTTATCCTACTATTAATTACTTTTTCTGTGTTTTTGGTTTTAAAAATCATTAATAATAATGCCATAAAACCTAAGATTGCAGAAAGTGCCAAAGGGGCATAACTACTTACAATTGTTGCCACATGAATTTTTAACCAAAATGATTTTAACACAGGCATTAGATTGGTGATTTCTGGACTTAACCAGTCTAAATAACTTACAAATAATAGCGCTCCTGAAAACAGTGTTGCTAATGGTAATGAAAAGTCTGATTTCCTAAAAGTTAGCAAACCGCATAAAAGCAATACCCAAGCAACAAAAACCAACATCTCATATCCATTACTCCATGGAGCATGACCAGAAACATACCATCTTAAAATAATATTTCCTGTAAAAAAGAGAAAACTTATTAAAACTAAAATAATAGAAATATTCCAAATGGCTTCTGTAATTTTATTATTGGTAAATATTTTCACGATAGAAAACACTAAAAGAGTTGTTCCCAAAACAAAAAACACTTGAAACAACCAAAAATTTAGATTTAATTGATTGTACCACAATTCTGCTTCCACTCTTTTTCTATTTGGTATAATCTCTTTACCTAAAACATCTTGAAACTTTTTAATGTATTCTAACTTCTTGCTTGCTGCAACCCATTTTTTTTCATTTACATCTTTAAAATAAATTGGAATAATTGACTTTGCGAATTCTCCGTCGTCTCTAGGGTAATCCTCAAAGTGATGTGCATGACTTTGCCATTTATTATTTTCATCATTACTATTCGGAAAAATTTTTAAGTAATTGCCCGTAAACACATTATAAAGAATATTAAATCTTTCATCAACCTTTAATACCTCTTTATCAAACTCACTTCGTTCAGCAGGTTTTTTTTTATTTGCTTCTTCAACAACCTTACCCAATTTATAATCACCTTTATCATCTAATAAACCGACAAAAGAAACCATAGAATTATCACTAATTTTTAAAGTAGAAAACAATTCTCCTCCTTTATCCGAATCTACTTTTATCAATGGAATGTACTGCCAAACATTCGCTGAAGATTGCATTGCTAAAAAAGCTTGATTCGCATTTAACTGAACTTTTTGCCCATCTTTTACAAATTGAAAATACGGTTTACGGGTTAGTTTTCTTAAAAATTCAGAAGCTAATGTATTTAAAGGTTTAATTCTACCATCTAAATCTTGTACCATTAAACGTCCAAATAAATCTGCATGTTGTGCATCTACAGCTTGACTTTTAATAGTTTCTAAATTGATATTAGGTGCTGTTTTTTGAGAAAAAGAACCACTTGTAATTGATAAAAATAATAGTAATAATAAAGTAGTTTTATTTTTCAATTTTATAAGTTTTTTATTGATAAGAGTAAAATAAGAAGCCTTACCAAAGAGTGTAAAAAACATTCCTATCATCATTAAAAAATAACCTAAATAAGTAACATTGGTTCCTAAAGCATCATGATTTACTGCCAAAACAGTTCCTAATTCATCGGTGTCATAACTAGCCTGAAAAAAGCGATATCCTTTATAATCTAAAACATTATTCATAAATATTCTGTGGTAAAACCGATTTTCCTCATCAATAACCTGAACTTCACTTGCATAAGAAGAAGGACTTGTAGACCCAGGGTAACGTTCTAATTGAAAATCGTCTAAGTGAATAGAAAAAGGAATCTCTATTGGTTTTGAACCATAAGAAACAGAAACCTTTATATCTTTAAAATCTACTTGATGTTCTGTTGGCAAAAAACCTTGTCTATAAAGTATGGTAGATTCTTTTGAAACACCATTTACATCAACATTTACCACCAAAGCATCATCTTTCAACTCATCATTATCTTTAGGTTTTTCCGCAGCACTTACTAAATCTATTTTACCATATGGATGAAAAGAAAGCGGAACAAAAGAAACATCTCCATCTCTATATAGTGCTTTGAATTGAATTACCTGTGTGCTGTCTTTTTTTATAGTACCCGCAGTTTCTGTAGCCATTACAAAAGAACTTAAATCTCTTGGTGTCAAAACGGAAAAAACACCATTTTTCTCGGTAATATTAATAACTCCAACTTGATTAACGTCAAAACCAACCTTATGTTTATGAGCACCAATTTCTTCGATTTCTCCTTTTTCTAAAAAAACAGTTTCTCTTCCATTTCCTGCTGAAACAACCATTTGAATAATAGCTTTACCATTCTCTTTATCATCAATAATTTGAGGAACTGCATCAGCAATAAATTTGTTGTAAGAAACCTTAACAGGTATATTATTCAATTCAGTTTCTATTTCAAAATCATTATTACTAATTGATGAGAAACTTAATTCTTTGCTTATAGATTTTGTAGTATTCCCGTCAGTTAAATGAATATGGATATAATTATTACTTGATATAATTAAGTTTGATGATGCACCCTCTCTAACCCTCATAATTCCTCCGTAAGAAACATACCTCGTTATACCTGCACCTAATAAAATAACAACAAAAGATAAGTGAAATAATAAAATCGGCCACTTTTTAAGCGTTAGTAGTTTATACTTTTGAATATTGAATAAAAAACAGACTCCTAAACCTAACATAATCATTTCGAACCACCATGCATTATAAATAATTTTCCAAGAAGTAGCAATTCCAAAATCATTTTCAATAAAGGTGGCAATTGCCATAGAAATTGCAAATGAAAGTAATAAAAGTAAGGCTAAAGCTGAGGATGAAAAAAGTTTAAATATTCTATTCATTGGTTAATTTATATAATTCTACAATAAAAAAGATACCTTTTTTTTATAAAAAGGTATCTTAAATATATTCATCTTTTTGATTATTTTCTTAAAGAAGCGTTTGTATTTACTTCCATTTTGTCTTCACGATTTTTAGCTTCTTCTAACCATTTTGGTAACAAATTTTTCTTAAAAGCTGCTTTTTCTGCTTTTAACTTTTCAATATCTAACCCTATGTATTTTTGAGCTAATTCTTTGGAAGAAACATCTGGCATATCAATAGGTTTATTATGGCCATATTTAGCCAATACTCTTGCTAATTTTAGCCTTGCATCTTGAGCTTTTACTAAACCTCCACCAATGACTCTTGCTGTTTCAACTGGAGAGTGAAAAGATGCTCCATGCGAAGCTGCAGAATAATCCCAACGCCATTGTGCGTGTCTAATATCTAATAAAATAGGTTTCATTTCTTTTTCGGTAGCTCCTAAATCCCAACATTTTTTAGCTTCTAAATGCGCTCTCACTAATAAATCTTCTAAATTTAATCTATTCTCTTTTGCCTTGCTCTGTCTTTCATACACATTAGCAATTAACTTCTTAGAATCTTCTCTATGACAAACCTGACAAGCATTAGATGTATTATTTAATGGAGATTGAATATGATGATCTGTAAATTTTTGACCCCCTTCACTTTTGTATGGCATATGGCAATCAGCACAAGATACGCCTCTATCTGCATGAACTCCCGTAACGAAAGTCTCATATCCTGGATGTTGTGCTTTTAACATGGGTGCTTTGCTAATTTTATGAGTCCAATCTTTAAAATCTATATTGTCATAATAATCTTCCATTGCTTCTACAGTCATACCATTTTTCCAAGGAAATTTCAAGTAAGGAATACCCTCTTTACCAGGTAATTTCTTATCAAAATAATATTCTACGTGACATTGAGCACAAACTAAAGATCTCATTTCATTGTGAGTTGCTTTATTAATATCTTTTCCCATTGCATCAAAAGCTTCTACAAGTGCAGGCCTTGTAATTCTTAGCTTCATCGTTTTAGGATTATGACAATCTGCACAACCAATATTGTTTACAATTTCAGCACCTTTGTCTGCCCATTTTCCGCTGTAAAACTCAGCAATTCCAATTTCATTCATTAAACGTGGAACATCAGGACTTTTGCAAGTCCAACAAGTTGCTGGCATTGGCCCATCGCCTTTTCCTTTTGGCCCGCCCGTTCTTAAAGAGTTTTGCAAATCTTCTATGGCATAAGCATGTCCTCTACCTTGATTATAATCTTTTGAAAAACCATAACCTGCAAAAAGAATTACTAGGTTAGGGTCTTCTTCTAAAACATCTCTCATCGCAGAACCCCCTTGAAAAGATCTAAAAGTAGTATCTAAAGTTTGTAAAGAAGATTGGTATTCTAATGGAAAATTTTCTCCCCAAACATCATTTCTTGGTTCATTTTCAGAAATATTAACCTGTGGAACATATTTGTACTTAGCTTCAGATTTTCTATTTACAATACTAGAAGCCAAAAGCCCCAGCAGAAAAACTACAATAATTGTGATTACAAATAGTACTTTATTTTTCATATTAATATATTTTATTCTTTTATTTTATCTGCCAACCATGCTGGAATAACCATTTCTTCTTGATCTGTTGGTAAAGGCGCTACATTAAATTTAATAGTAAGTAAACCATGTATTTTTCCGTGAGGAACTTGCTTATGACAACTCCAACATTGTCTTTTAGTTCTATTTTCTTTATGATCTTCTAAAAATCCAGCATATTTTGTTTGCGTAACTTGCTGAACATGACATCGAATACAATTATCTTGCACTACTTTTTGAGAAGCCTCTTGCATTTTTATAACATCTGGTTCGGCTCTAGCAGTAAAAATAGTTGCGTGATACAAACCATCTTTTGCTTTAAAATAATACTTGTTGAATACATTATCATGAGGAACATGACAATCGTTGCATTTTGCCCATTCTCTGTGAGAACTATGCATCCAGCTATTATACACTGGCGTCATAACATGACAATTTACACATGCTTGAGGATCATCGGAAAGATAAGAAATAACTTTCGATTCTTTTGCCATAAATAACCCCAAACCAATGATAACGGCTATAAAGAACAAGGCAATTTTTCGCCACCTAGGCTCTTGAGGTAAAATTTCAATTTTCTTTTTCAATAGTTTCTGTTTTCTTTTTTAGCAAAAACAACTTTTTTCAATAAAAAAAATTTGAAAATCACATCTTCAAATTTTTCCCGCAGTTAAAACTAAGTTAATTTTTATAATTCTCCTAATTCAAATCAAAAATACTTTTTTTAGAAAGAACAGATCCTGATAAATATCATAGTTTAATAAAAAAACGCTTCAATTTCTTGAAGCGTTTTGAGGTGTCTAGCGGATTCGAACCGCTGTACATGGTTTTGCAAACCATTGCCTAGCCACTCGGCCAAGACACCTTATTCTCTTAGAGTGTGCAAATTTAATCAAATTTACAAGTACTACAAGTATTTTTTATGTTTTGATTTTCCAAGGTGGGTTTATTCTGTTTTCTCCACCATAAAATAAAATTAATTGATTACCATCTGTATCTTTTAATCTAGCCTCACGCCATAGCCAAAACTTATCATTTGGTTTTTCGTCAAACTGAATTCCTTTTTCAATTAAATCGGCTACTTTTTTATCTAGGTCTTCGCATTCAAAATAAACATGAACCCCTTCTCCTTTGTGTAATTCTTCTACTTTATGAATAGAAAAAGTTGAGTTACCGTCTGGACAACTAAATCTTGCATAATGCGGCAAAACCTCAACGATAAGTTCTAGCCCTAACTTTTGATAAAAGGAGATAGCTTTGGATAAATCTAATGAAGGAGCAGTAACTTAATTTAGATTCATAACACAAAGAATTATCTTTTTTTTGTAAGAATAATAACTACTTCCTCCACATTTCCTCCAATTGGTGGATTTAGTTTAGCTACAGAAATTTTTGCTCTTCGTATCATTCTCAACTCTTTAAAGGAACGATCTAAGATACGTTGCGCAACTTCTTCTAATAACTTAGAACGAATTGCCATTTCTTCTTTTACAATATGATTCAAATGCACATAATCTACGGTATCTGAAAGTTCATCTGTTTTTGCAGATTTCTTTAAATCAACTTTTACCTCAAAATCTACCCTATAATCAGACCCAATTTTTGATTCTTCTTCTAAACATCCGTGAAATGCATAGAGTTTAATATTATTTACTTGTATAATTCCCATTTATTCTTCATTCTTTGAAATCACCTCAACTTTTTCCCACATTTTATCAGAATTTAATCTAAAAGATCCTTTAAACTCAAGGTCCCATTGATTAGGTTCAATAATGGATAAAAACAATTCCTCTTTTTTATTATTGTAGAGATGATACGTTTCACCTATAATAGGTTCAAAGCCAAATTTAGCATTGTAAAGCATGTCATTATATTGAAATTTTTCCATCAATAATTCATACTCTTTTTTGACTTCATCAAATTTTCCTTTAAGTATTTTGTTTACGCGCCTTACACCATCTGCTGTCCAAGTAGCCGTATTCGTAGGTTTGATTACCGGCGAACTTGCGGATGTTCCGTAAGGTTTTAAAGCAGCATCATATTTTTGTGTTTCTTCATTAAAAACAACCAAATCTGGTTTTTTTTCACCGTCTTTATTCATAATGCGAAATTACGACAAAAAACAAATACTAAATTGGCTTTTTAGAAAATTTTAACGTACAAAAAGGCTCGTGTTAGTGATTGAAATGACATCCTTTTTTAAAGAATGAAAAAAAGATATAATGGAAAGCACGACTTTAATTCTGAATGCTTTCAGAATAAAGTAACACCCAAAAATTAACTCGTAAAAAAGTCGAAAACATTACTAATTGCGCTCGTTTTGGTTTTGTAAAATTCCGTATACGTGCATCTTTCGCAAGTTACACTAGTATATTTCTGATTTTGAATATCAAAAATTTTTGAGAGTGTTCCTCCAGTTGCTCGTAATTCCCCAATTTTATATGTTTTACACTCGCATTTTGGGCATGTATAGTTCCTTATTTGATCGCTCATAATTTATTGTATTTACTTATTAGATGATCAATTTACGAATTTGTTACAAAGACTCAATTGCTATAAAGTATTTTATGTAATTTTGTAACCTAATTTTTTCCTATAAATTTATGTCTGAAGAGAAAAAATCGCTCAATTTTTTAGAGCAAATTATTGAAGAAGATTTAACAAGTGGAATGTTAAAAGAAAATTTACGTTTTCGTTTCCCCCCAGAACCTAATGGATACTTGCATATTGGTCACACTAAGGCAATTGGAATTAGTTTTGGTTTGGGTGAAAAATACAATGCACCTGTAAACTTGCGTTTTGATGATACAAACCCAGCAAAAGAAGAACAAGAATATGTAGATGCAATTAAGAAAGATATTTCTTGGTTGGGATATTCTTGGGCAAATGAATGTTATTCCTCAGATTATTTTCAACAGTTGTACGATTGGGCAATTTTATTGATTAAAGACGGAAAAGCTTTTGTAGATTCTCAATCTTCAGAAGAAATGAGAGTGCAGAAAGGCACGCCAACTTCTGTTGGAACAAATAGTCCTTTTAGAAATAGGTCTGTGGAAGAAAACTTGGAACTATTTCAAGGAATGAAAGACGGAAAATTTAAGGAAGGCGAACATACTTTGCGCGCAAAGATTGATATGGAAAGCCCCAATATGTTAATGCGGGATCCGATGATGTACAGAATTATGTTTAAATCTCACCACAGAACTGGTAGTGATTGGTGCATTTACCCAATGTATGATTGGACGCATGGCGAAAGCGATTATATTGAACAAATTTCACATTCTTTGTGTTCTTTAGAATTTAAGCCTCATAGAGAGTTGTACAATTGGTTCAGAGATAATGTCTATAATTTTAGCAAATCTGAATATCCTAATCCACCAAAACAACGTGAATTTTCTCGTTTGAACTTGAGTTACACAATTATGAGTAAACGTAAATTGTTAACTTTAGTTGAAAATGGAAATGTTACCGGTTGGGATGATCCTAGAATGCCAACAATATCTGGTTTACGAAGACGCGGTTACACGCCAAATTCAATAAAAAGTTTTATAGAAACTGTTGGAGTCTCTAAACGTGAAAATGTAATTGATGTGGCGCTTTTAGAATTTAAGATTCGTGAAGACTTAAATAAGACTGCCAAAAGGGTGATGGCCGTTTTAGATCCTGTAAAAGTAATTATTGATAACTATCCTGAAGGTAAAGAGGAAATATTAGATGCTAATTATAATGATTACGAAGAAGGTTTTGGAAGTAGAGAAGTTCCTTTTTCTAGAGAAATTTATATAGAACGTGAAGATTTCAGAGAAGAAGCAAATAAAAAATTCTTTCGATTAAAATTAGGTAAAGAAGTTCGTTTAAAAAACGCCTACTTTATTACAGCTACCAGTTGCGAAAAAGATGAAAATGGAGAAATTACAGTGATACACTGTACGTATGATCCGTTAACAAAATCTGGAATGGATACTGAAGAAAGCAAACGTAAAGTAAAAGGTACTTTGCACTGGGTTTCTGTAAAACATGCTGTAAAAGCTGAAGTGAGAGCATATGATAGATTATTTTTAGATGAAGCGCCAGACTCTCATAAAGACAAGGACTATATGGAGTTTGTAAATCCGAATTCTTTAGAAGTAATTACTGCCTTTGTAGAACCAAGTTTACAAACTGCTGCAATTGGAGAACGTTTTCAGTTTCAACGTTTAGGTTATTTTAATGTAGATGATGATTCTACTGCAGAAAACCTAGTATTTAACAAAACTGTTGGCTTACGAGATTCTTGGGGAGGAAAATAAGATTTAATTGACAGTTAAAATCGGCAACTTTTAGCCTTACAATATTTTAAGTTTTAAGAACGTTAAAAAACCATCAAATTGAGCTTTCGTGAAGTCAAAATGTTTTCGAAAGCAATTGATAAATGAATTGATAAAAAACTATTTAAAATTAGAAATTATGAAAAAATTAATCGTTTTAAGTTTATTGATTTTAGCTTCTTGTTCAAACAAAAAAGAAATAAAACAGGTAGCAGAGATTTCTTGTGGACAATGTCAGTTTGACCTAGATAGTAAAAATGGATGTGATTTAGCAATCAGAATAGATAACAAAGCATACTTTGTGGAAGGTTTTGAAATTGATGATTTCGGTGACGCTCACGATGAAAAAACTGGCTTTTGTGAAGTTATTAGAAGAGGAGAAATAACTGGACAAATAGAGAATAACAAATTTGTTGCATCATCTTTAAAGTTAATCGATTGATATAATTAATCAACTGATTTTTATCTTACAAATCTATACGTTGCCTTTATTAAAAAGGTATCTTGCAATTTATTATTTGTAATTTGATCTCGTAAACTTCTTGTTAAAGAATTTCTGGGATCATCAAAAGTTACCCCACCTCTTGCCCAAACAAAAAACAATTCAGAACCAGGTATATATTCCCATCTAGCCACTAAGTTTGTGCGAAATTGCACAAAAGAAAAATCAGGTTTATTAAAAGTATAATCTGTATTTCCGTCTAAGTTTTCATCAATATTATAGACATCGTTCATGAATGAAATTTGAGTTTGGCTAAACATAGAAATTCTATCTTCTAGACGCGCAGCAGTGGATTGATTTACAAAATTAAAATTAGAATATCTTCCTCTGGAAATATAAGGTTGACCATAAAACTGAATAGACATATTTGGGTTGATACTATAATTTAAACGCAAAGTTGTTGATAAACTTTGATTATCAATTTCGCCCAAAATATATCTTTTTTGATTCCCAAAATCTGTTGTTGTTATATACTGAGTTTTATCAATAATTTTTTCAAACTCCGTGTTTAAGGAAATGCTTAAAGCATCAAAAGGTTGATAGTCTAATTTAAAAATATATTTTTTTAAATCATTTACAGTTTCTTCTGTTTTGCGATCTATATAACCCGCAGTAAAACTCATCTTTTTACTTTTATCTGATCCAAAGAAAAAATACAGAAAATTCTTATCAGCATAACGCCAGCGGGGACCACCTCTTAAATATGCATTTTCATAACTCAAAGGTTTATGTCCAAGACCTAATTCAGTTGACCAATTATTAATCCAATTAACATTTACTTCCGCTTTATATTGCATATTATTTTGATTTCCTTGAAAATCAAATGTTGCATATTGTTCTAATTGAAAGTTAATATCTCTGTATGTTTTTGTAGGGATTTGCCATAAATATTGAATTTCTGAAAATTGAATTATTTCATCTGTTTGGCGCAAAAAACCAACATCATTTAATTCTAATTCTGGAGAACGCCAAACAACACCCATATTATATCGCCAATTTCCACCACCTTGTTTTCCTACTTCAATTCTACCTCCCGAGCCCGTTAAAGAAGTTCGAGTAGGATCTAATTCTACATGAGTAGCATCTACTCTCTGAAACAATCTAGCCATAGAAAGCTGGGTCTTTTCTATCGCTTCTTCACTTCCTAAAACATGACTCATTATTGCATTTCCTTCAATGTAGTAGCCTCTATTTCGCCATGTATGCCTAAAATCAATACCTCCAGAATAAGCCGCTTTATGCAATTCTGAAAAATTACCATCTAAATTTCTGTTTGTTGCTGTAAAAATTCCTCCAATAAAAGAGTTTCTTTCATTAAAATCCTTCTGAGCTCTCGCTACAAAAAAATTCGTTAAAGGCTCTACAATCTCCTCTCTTTTAGTACCATTTACTCTCCTAATCTCTGCATATTCATTTGCAGTAACACTTTCTAGAACACCTATAGACCATCCATTTTGGGTTTTTCCTGAAAATTTTGCTGCGCCTAAAATCGCTGAATTAATTGGTTCTTTAGCATATTCTCCAATTGCTAAATTGGAGTTTCTGTGCGGATTTCGACCAATTCTTCTACTGTAAAAAAGATTGTCTTGCCCGTTTGCGAACTCAAAATCAAAGATGTTTTTATTCTCTACAAAAAAAGGTCTTTGTTCATTAAAAAAAATCTGAAAGCCATCTAAAGCAATAGCTCCAGGATCTGCCTCTACTTGACCAAAGTCTGGATTGATAGTTAAATCTAAAGTCAAATCGTTTGTAATTCCAATTTTAGCGTCTAAACCGCCATTTATTTTGAAATCGCTTCCGTCTCTATAAGGGTTTCCTATTTCTGCAGGGTAAGAATCATATTGTACAGCTGTAAAAGGCTGAATTTCCAATTGCTTTTGAGGAACTAAATCAATTAAACCATGTAACTCACCTGCTTCACTAATAAAACCTGCCTGATCATTTGGAATTCTTTGCCATAGAGACCTTTCGTTTTTCCTAAAAATAGTTCGATTTACATTGAACCCCCAAATCTGCTCTTTCACTTTCCCAAAGCGCAATTGACTAAAAGGAATTTTCATTTCTGCAGTCCACCCTCTCTCATCGACTTTTGCATCTGTATACCAAATTGGGTTCCAACTATCGTCCCAATTACTTCCGTTACCCGTAGCTATTTCCTCACCTTTTACCCCTGCAGCAGTGGTGGTAAATACAAAAGCAGTTCTTTTATCATGATAACTATCGATAATAACATTTACCCTATCTCCTGCAAAACCATCTCTTCTCGATAATCGTTTTTGAATTAATTCTGGATTGTCATCAAAAGCTCGAATAGCAATGTATAAATACTTTGCATCATGCATAACTTTAAATTGAGTTTGATGTGTTGGTTCAGTTCCTTCATCTGGAGTTTTTTCTACAAAATCTGAAGACCACTCCACAATATCCCAAGCTTCTTCGGAAATACCTCCATCAATAATTGGTGTTTTTACCAATTTTTTAGTAGTGTAAATTCTCTTCTGAATTTTATTCAACCTAATTTTTTGTGCAGTTGCATTAACCCCACAAAAAATAATAAATACTAGTATTGAAGTAAAAAATTTCATTGATTTTTAACTGATTTTATCATTGAGAATAACCTATTTATTTGCGCATCAAAAATACCTTTCTATTTTCTTAAGAATATGTTAATTATTCCTAATAAAAACGTTCAATAAAAAAACTAAACACCTATTTGCCAAACAAATAAATAGTACTATATTTGCACTCCTTTTTTAAGGAAAATGAAATTATTAATTAAACAAAAACTAATAGTGTAATTATGAACACATTAAGTTACAAAACAGTATCAGCAAACAGCGCTACCGTAAACAAGGAGTGGGTTTTAGTTGATGCGGACGGGCAAACGTTGGGTCGTCTAGCTTCTAAAGTAGCAAAGCTAATTAGAGGTAAATATAAACCAAACTTTACTCCTCACGTAGATTGTGGAGACAACGTGGTTATTATCAACGCAGAAAAAATTGTTTTAACTGGTAACAAATGGAGAGACAAATCTTACATTCGTCACACAGGGTATCCAGGAGGACAAAGATCGTTAACTGCAACAGAAATGTTCGAGAAAGATCCTACAAGATTGATCGAGAAAGCAGTTAAAGGAATGTTACCAAAAAACATTTTGGGAGCAGCACTATACAGAAACTTATATGTATATGCAGGAACTGAGCACAAACACGCGGGTCAAGCACCTAAAGCTATTAATCTTAACGATCTTAAATAATGGATACAGTTCACAAAATAGGTAGAAGAAAAACGGCTGTTGCTCGTATTTATCTTACAGACGGTAAAGGGAACATTACTGTAAATAAAAAAGACTATAAGGATTACTTTACAACAGGTACTCTGCAGTATAAAGTACAACAACCTTTAATGTTAACAGAAAACTTAGAATCTTATGATATCAAAGTTAATGTTTACGGTGGTGGAGTTACAGGACAAGCAGAAGCAATTCGTTTAGCAATTACACGAGCATTAGTTTCTATTGATGCAGATCACAGAATTATTTTGAAACCAGAAGGTTTATTAACACGTGATCCAAGAATGGTTGAACGTAAGAAATTCGGTCAGAAAAAAGCACGTAAAAAATTCCAATTCTCGAAACGTTAATAGTTTTTACGATCACCTTAAGCTTCGTCGAAAGGTGGGTAAATTATTATATCGAGAACTGTTATTATTATATACAATTAATATTAAACAGTTTAGTATCTAAATATATAAGACTCCTAAAAGACTACTTATATATTGATTTCAAAACAGAAAGTAAACACATTTAAAAAATGGCAAACGTAAACATACAAGAATTATTAGATAATGGTGTGCATTTTGGACACCTTACTAGAAAGTGGAATCCAAACATGGCTCCTTATATTTATACAGAAAGAAATGGTGTACACATCATTGATTTGTATAAAACTGCGGCTAAAATAGAAGAAACTTCAGAAGCTTTAAAAAAGATTGCAAACTCTGGACGTAAAATTTTATTTGTTGCCACTAAAAAACAAGCAAAAGATATTGTTGCAGAAAAAGCAAAAGCAGTAAACATGCCTTACATCACAGAAAGATGGCCAGGTGGTATGTTAACGAACTTTGTAACTATTAGAAAAGCTGTTAAAAAAATGGCTCATATTGATAGAATGAAGCAAGATGGTTCTTTTGATGCTTTATCTAAAAGAGAGAAATTACAAATTAATCGTCAGAGAGAAAAGTTAGAAAAGAATTTAGGTTCAATTTCTGACATGACTCGTTTACCTGGTGCATTATTTATAGTTGACATCAAGAAAGAGCACATTGCTGTGGCAGAAGCTCAAAAATTAAACATTCCAATTTTTGCAATGGTAGATACAAACTCTGATCCAAGATTAGTTGATTTTGTAATTCCTGCAAATGATGATGCTTCTAAGTCTATAGACAAAGTATTATCTTTTGTTACCGATGCAGTTGCAGAAGGTTTATCAGATAGAAAAGCAGACAAAGAAAAAGTAAAAGTAGCGAAAGAAGTTGCAGCTCCTAAAGCGGAAAAAGCAGCTCCTAAAGTTGAAGAAACAACTTCTAAAGTTGAAGAAACAAAAGCTGAAGTTACTGAAACTTCTGCTAAAGAAACAAAATAATTATAACTTTTAAAATATAAAATAACATGGAAACAGTAAAAGTAAGTGCTGCTGATGTTAAAAAATTAAGAGAAGCTACTGGAGCTGGAATGATGGACTGTAAAAAGGCATTAGTTGAAGCTGGTGGTGATTTTGATAAAGCAATTGATATTTTGCGTAAAAAAGGTCAAAAAATTGCTGCTAAAAGAGCGGATAGAGAATCTACCGAAGGTGTTGCTGTAACAAGAATTAATGATGCTAAAACTTCAGGTGTAGCAATCGTTTTGGCTTGTGAAACTGACTTTGTTGGGAAAAATGATTCTTTTGTAGCCTTAGGTGGTCAATTCGCAGATATCGCTTTAGATTATGACAGTAAAGAATCTTTCTTAGCTGCTGACTTTGGTGGAATGACAGTTGCCGATAAATTAGTTGAACAAACTGGTGTTATTGGAGAAAAGTTAGAAATCACTGCCTTTGAAAAAATCGAAGCTGCTTATGTTGGTGCGTATACTCATATTGGTAAAATCGCTGCTTTAGTTGGTTTATCTGCTGTTGTAGATAATGCTGAAAACTTAGCAAAAGATTTAGCAATGCAGGTAGCATCTATGGGAGCAACTACGTTGTCTTACAAAGATTTTGACCCTGCTTTTGTAGCTGCAGAAACTGAAGCTAGAATAGCAGTGATTGAAAAAGATAATATTGAATTAGGAAGATTGGGTAAAACATTGAAAAATGTACCTCAATATATCTCTATGTCGCAATTATCTGATGAGATTTTAGCAAAAGCTGAAGAAGCTGCTAAAGCTGAATTAGCTGCTGAAGGAAAACCAGAAAAAATCTGGGATAGAATTTTACCAGGAAAAATGGAAAGATTCATTTCTGACAATACGACTTTGGATATGGAACAATGTCTTTTAGATCAATCTTTTATTAAGGATGAAAAGAAAAACGTTGCACAGTATGTTAAAACATATGGAGATGTTTCTGTAAGTGCTTTTAAAAGAGTTACTTTAGGATAATAATTTATCTTTTAACACACTAAAAACTGTTAAAAGCAAATAATAAAAAAGGTAGTAATTTAAAAATTACTACCTTTTTTTATGTCTAAAATTCTGACTGAATATTTCGTTTAGAAGTTATTGTGAACGCAAAACAACCTTCAAAGAATTGAATTACATTTTTTGCAACCAAGTCTTTACGGCCACTTCAGCTTGTATTATTTCTTTTAAGTCCACAATTGCAACTCTTTTTTGATCCATTGTATCTCTATGTCTTATCGTAACACAGTGATCTACCAAAGTGTCATGATCTACTGTAATGCAAAATGGAGTTCCAGCGGCATCTTGACGCCTATAACGCTTACCAACAGCATCTTTTTCGTCATAATATACGTTGTAGTCCCACTTTAAATCCTCCATAATTTTACGCGCAACTTCGGGCAAACCATCTTTTTTCACCAATGGTAAAATCGCTGCCTTAAAAGGAGCCAAAACTGCTGGTAATTTTAAAACTGTCCTTGTTGTTCCGTTTTCTAATTCTTCTTCAATTAAAGAATTTGAGAAGACTGCTAAAAACATTCTATCTAAACCAATAGAAGTTTCTACTACATAAGGTGTATAACTTTTATTTTCCTCATGATCAAAATACTGTAATTTCTTACCTGAATGTTTCTCATGGGCTTTTAAATCGAAATCTGTACGTGAATGAATTCCTTCTAACTCTTTGAATCCGAAAGGAAAATTAAACTCAATATCGGCAGCTGCATCGGCATAATGTGCTAATTTATCATGATCATGAAAACGATAATTCTCTGCTCCCATCCCTAAAGATAAATGCCATTTTAAACGCGTTTCCTTCCATTGCTCATACCAAACTTTTTGAGTACCTGGTTTTACAAAAAATTGCATTTCCATTTGCTCAAACTCACGCATTCTAAAAATAAATTGCCTAGCAACAATCTCATTTCTAAATGCTTTACCTGTTTGTGCAATTCCAAAAGGAATTTTCATTCTTCCTGTTTTCTGAACATTTAAGAAATTAACAAAAATTCCTTGTGCTGTTTCTGGACGTAAATACAAATCCATAGCGGTCTCAGCAGATGCGCCAAGTTTTGTACCAAACATTAAATTAAACTGCTTAACATCTGTCCAATTTCTAGAGCCTGTTAAAGGGTCTGCAATCTCTAACTCTTCAATTAATAGCTTAACATCTGCTAAATCTTCGTTTTCTAAAGACGCACCCATTCTTGCTAAAATTGCCTTTATTTTTTCCTGGTATCCAACAACTCTTCCATTTGTAGCAAGAAACTCTTCTTTATTAAAAGCATTACCAAAACGTTTTGATGCTTTAGCCACTTCCTTATTTATTTTGCCTTCAATTTTAGCACAATAATCTTCAATTAAAACATCTGCTCTATAACGTTTTTTAGAATCTTTATTATCTATTAAAGGATCATTAAATGCGTCTACGTGACCAGAAGCTTTCCAAGTAGTAGGATGCATTAAAATTGAGGCATCAATCCCCACAATATTCTCATGCATTTGCACCATTGCTTTCCACCAATAATCTCTAATATTTTTCTTTAGTTCAACTCCATTTTGAGCATAATCGTAAACCGCGCTTAATCCATCATAAATTTCAGAAGACTGAAATACATAACCATATTCTTTTGCATGCGATAAAACTTTTTTAAACTGATCTTCTTGTTTTGCCATAATGAGGGCAAAGATACGTGTTTGCTAAAGTTTTTCAAGAAAATTTATTGGACTTTTTTACATCGATAAATAAATGCTGGAGGAATATTTAAAGGTTCAAATTCTACTGAAATAGACTCTCGAAATACTTTTTTCACTTTTTTAAAGTAACTTAAACTATATTGATATTGAATAAATGAGCCGTTATCCTCTAAAACCTCAAAAGCCTTCAACAAAATTTCCTCTGACACTTCTTTAGGAAGTATGGTTAATGGTAAACTAGAAATAATACAATCTACTTTCTTAATATTTAACTTTTTCAATTCATCTGCAATTTTTCCTGCAGAAATATTTAACACAATTAATTGTGGATGTTTTTGCTCTTTTAATTGACTGTAAAAATTATTATTAATTTCGAAACAAATTAATCTTGCTATAGGTGATAATTGTTCTATAATATACTTTGTAATCGCACCATTTCCAGGCCCCAACTCAACAATAACCTCTGCTTGGGAAAAATCAATCTCTCTTAACATTCTTTTTGACAAAAAACTTGAACTTGGCATAACAGTGCCTAATGTTTTTAAGTTTTTTAATGCTTCTTTGAAAAATTTTATTCTGCTAGACAAAGGTAATCTCTTATTTATTAAGTATATTACTTAAAAATTGTTACGTAAAGATGAGACTTTTAAAAGACTTATTCTATATTTTTTATCCAAAACTATGTGCTGTTTGTGAACAAAAACTAGTAGAAAATGAAACTACTATTTGTACACTTTGCAGACACGACTTACCACTAACTAATTTTCAGGATTTTAAACAAAACAAAATTTCAGAAAATTTTTATGGCCGGTTTTTAACAGAAAATGTATTTTCTTTATTTTTTTTTAGAAAAAAAGGAATCACAAAAAAAATAATTCATGATTTAAAATACAAAGGTAATGAAGAGATTGGGGTTTTCTTTGGTAATTGGTTGGGGGAAATTTTGAGTGAAAATAAAGGATTTAAAGAGGTAGATTATATAATTCCTGTGCCTTTACATCCAAAAAAATTAAAAGAAAGAGGCTATAATCAAGTAACAAAATTTGGTGAAACTTTGAGTAAACAACTAAATACACCATTTCTAGAAAATTATTTAATCAGAATCTCATCGACCAAAACCCAAACTTTTAAAGCTCGTTTTGAGCGTTTCAATAATATTGGCACAAAATTTCTTTTAAAAAATCCTGAATTTTTTAATCATAAACATATTTTATTAATTGATGACGTGATCACAACCGGTGCAACTTTAGAAGCATGTGCAAAAGAATTTTTAAAATCTAAGGACTGCAAAATAAGTATTTTAACCATGGCGTATACAGAATAGATTTTATGAATTTATATTCAAAAATTAATTGTTAATTTGTATCTAATTTATTTTTTGTGAGAATAGTGTATAGATTTCTTTTTTTATCCGTGTTACTTATTTTTGTTACGAACTGTGCCAGAACGGGTAGACCAGAAGGTGGGCCAAAAGATGAAGACGCTCCTTTGTTTATTACTGCAAAACCACCTTATGAAAGTGTAAATTTTAATAAGAAAGAAATTAAAATAGACTTTAATGAATACATTACATTAAAAAATTTAAATACAGAATTGGTAGTTTCACCTCCAATGAAAAATCCTCCATTAATTTCTCCCCAAGGTGCGCCTAGCGAATTTATAAAGATTGAAATTATTGATACTTTAAAACTAAATACAACTTATACTTTTAATTTTGGAAATGCAGTAGAGGATCATAATGAGGGTAATAAATTAGAGAATTTTAAATATATATTTTCTACTGGAACTTACATAGACTCTTTAACTACCTCCGGAAATATAAAAGATGCAAAACTTTTTGAAACGCCTAAAAATATAAACGTTTTATTATACAGAATAGACAGCTCTTTTAATGATTCTATTGTATATAAAAAGAAACCCGACTACATCACAAACACACTTGATACAATAAATTTTAAATTTACAAACCTTAGAAAGGGAAGGTATTTAATGTTGGCTTTGCAAGAATCTTTGAACGATTATATTTTTAATCCAAAAACTGATAAAATTGGTTTTCTTACGGACACCATTCAATTACCCAAAGATAGTATTATTACAAAACCCATCATTTTATTTAAAGAAGAACAACCTTATCAATTTAAAAGGGGAAAAGAAATTACCAAAGGAAAAATAGAATTTGGTTTTGAAGGTGCTGGAAAAAATATGCAAATAAAAATACTTTCTAAAGTTCCGGATGATTTTAAAAGTGTTTCTAAATTCGAAGTTGATAAAGATACCTTAAACTTTTGGTTCACTCCTTTCGAGGCAGATTCCTTAAATTTTGTAATTGCCAATAATAAATTTTCAGATACGTTAACGGTGAAATTGAGAAAGAAAAAATTAGATTCTTTAGTAATGAAATCTTCGACAAAAAATATTCTTCATTTTAGAGATACTTTCTTTTTAACCAGTAACAACCCTATTGTAAAAATAGACACAAGTAAAGTAAGTTTTTTTAACAAAGACACAATTGCTATAAACTACAACACTATACCTTCTAAAAAAGAGAATAAAGTTGGATTTATTTTTGATAAAAAACCAAAAGAGAAATACCTTTTTACAGCTTTACCTGGTGCCTTCAATGATGTTTTCTCCGTTAAAAATGATACATTAAAATATAGTTTTAGCACCAAAGAAATTGATGACTACGGAAGAATCACTTTAAAAGTAAACAACATAAATTCTAAAAATTTAATTATTGAATTACTTTCTGGAAAAAAGCAAGATAAAGTTATAGAACGTCAATTTACTGCAACTTCAAAAGGTATCGTTTTCGATTTATTACAACCTAAAAAATATACTATACGAGTTATTATTGACGAAAATAAAAATAATAAGTGGGACACAGGAAATTATCTAATAAAGCAACTCCCTGAAATTATTTTGTATCATAAACAAATTAATAATGCTGAATTAAGAGCCAACTATTTTCTAGAAGAAAGTTTTATTATTGAATGATTATAGACATTTAAGAAAATAAAAATGTTCTACGAGCTATTGAATAAAATATAAAATAACCTGAAAAATTAATATTCCTAAGTCTTTTTAGATGGCACTATTTTTTCGTTTTTAATGATTTAACGCTTGTTCTAAATCTGCTAATAAATCTTCTACATCTTCAATACCAACACTTAGTCGTATTAAAGAATCCGTAATCCCTATTTTTAAGCGTGCTTCTTCTGGCATGGATGCATGCGACATTGTTGCCGAATGATTTACCATACTTTCTACACCTCCTAAAGATTCCGCTAACGTAAAGAATTTAATGCTTTCTAAAAATTTAAAAGTAGCTTCTCTACTGCCGTCTTTTAAACGGAAAGAAACGACTCCACCAAAATCCTTCATCTGTTTTTTAGCCACTTCATGATTTGGATGATCTTCTAAGCCAGGATAATAGACGGCCCCAATCTTAGGGTTTTTCTTTAAAAAACTAGCTACTGCGCTAGCGTTTTCACAATGTCTTTGCATTCTAACATGTAAGGTTTTTATGCCTCTTAATGCTAAGAAAGAATCCATAGGTCCTGCAATAGCCCCAGCGGCAAATTGAATAAAATTTAATTCATCAGCTAATTTTGCTTCTTTTACAATTAAAGCACCCATTAACAAATCTGAATGTCCTCCTAAATATTTTGTTACAGAATGCATTACAATATCTGCCCCTAAATCTAAAGGCCTTTGTAAATATGGTGTTGCAAATGTATTATCTACAGCAATTAAAATGTCTACATTGACTTCTTTTACTGCAGAACAAATTGCTTCGATATCAGCAATTTTCATTAATGGATTTGTTGGTGTTTCCAACCAAACTAATTTTGTTCTTTCTGTAATTTCTTTTAATATATTTTCTCCAGAATCTATATCTACATAGGTAAACTCTAGTCCGTATTTTTGGAATAGTTGTGTAAACATTCTGTAAGTTCCTCCATACAAATCGTTTCCTGCAATAACTTCATCGCCAGGATTTAGTGTTCGGAGAACACAATCTATTGCTGCCAAACCAGAAGAAAATGCAAAACCATGTGTTCCATTTTCAATAGAAGCAAAACTATCTTCTAGAGCAGTTCTCGTTGGGTTTGCCCCTCTTGAATAATTGTATTCTTGTGCTACCCCAAAACTAGATTGTTTATAAGTAGATGTTTGAAAAATTGGTGGAATTACTGAGCCTGTAGCTTCTTCGTGTTTTTGTCCTCCTTGGATAGTTTTTGTATTGAATTTCATTTTTTAAGTCTTACAAATTACAAACTATCAAAAAATAGTTTTCAAATTATTTTGTGAATTTTTTCATAATACCTAGAACAGCTATTTTATCTTTTGGCCAGATCAATGTTCCAAAAAGTAAACAATAAATAAAATCTATGTAAATTTTTATAATTCTAAGTGCATAAAAAAGTAATCCATATAAAATTATATGAATTTTTTGATAGCTCTAATAATTCCATAGTGAATGCCCTCATGAAAATTATTAAATGCGATTGCCGTTTCTATCGAGCTTAAAACGAAACCCGTACTTGTTGGATAGTCATTATAATTCTCAAAAATACCTGCTTCGAAATCTTCTTCTAAAGTATCTGGCAAACCCATCAATAGTTCTTTCACTTCGTCAAATTCTTCTACCGTGAAAATTTTAGTTGGTGCAGTTCCTTTTTTATAATCATCAATTAAATTATCCGGACACAAACAATTTAAATCTGAAAATTTGTAATGCAACAATTGTTGTGTAACTACTAAATGCGCTACATTCCAAGCTATATTATTCTTAAATCCTTCAGGAATCTCATGAATTTGATCTAGGGTTAACCCTTCTAGTTCTTTTAAAATAAGCTCTCTAGATTTTCGTAAAATATCAAATTGTATTTTCATTTTTATGTGTAATTTTGAAGTGTAAATATAATCCATAAAAATGAAGAAAGTATATTTTTTACAAACTTGTGATACTTGCAGAAGAATTCTTAAAGAGGTAAATACTGATGGTTTTGAGCGTCAAGAAATAAAGGCAAATAACGTTTCAGTTTCTCAACTAGATGAAATGCACCAACTTTCTGGAAGTTACGAAGCGTTGTTTAACAAACGGGCAAAACTCTATAAAGCTATGGATTTAAAAAATCAAATATTGTCTGAAACTGATTATAAACAATATATTTTAGATGAATATACGTTTTTAAAACGCCCTGTTTTTATTTTAAATAATGAAATTTTTATTGGAAATAGTAAAAAAGTTGTTCAAGCCTTAAAAGAGAAAATCGGTTAAACCTTCTCTTTCTTTAAGTTTTATTTTGATGAAATTTTTACATCGGAAGAAGAAAATACTGACGCCAACTCATCTTTAGTGATTTTTGTTTTTAAACCGAATAAAACGAGTTTATCATTATTACTATTGGCTCTTATAATAATTTCTGTTATAAATTTATTTATTTCAATAAAAAAGAATTCTGCTTTACCTCCCTTATCTTTAACGCGAGCCAAAGTTTTTAATCTGTTTTTTCTTGTAAACTTTTTAAAATTCTTCGATACGGTATCATCTTCATTATCAAAAACCATTAACTTGAAGTTGCTCGATTTTTTAATTAAAGTTGACAAACTCTCTTCATCTTCATCGTCTAAAAAGGAACCTGCCAATGAAGTTGATAAATTGATTGAAAAAGCTGATTTGTCCTTATTTACTTTATAAAATTTTTTAAAAGCTTCTTCTTGAGCAGATACAGTTATTATAAAAAAAGCAGAGATAATTACAGTAAGTCGTTTCATTTTATTCGTTTTATTTTTAGACGATTACAAAAAGACTTTGTTACATTATTTATTTTCCGCTAACCAGGTTTTAGTTCTTAATTCTGCATTTTCTCTAATATCCTGCCAAAAAAGATTAATATCACCAACATGATAATTTTTCATAAAAGACATAAAAAATCGCATTGGAAATTTAGGGTTTGTACTCCAAACCAATCCATCTGTAATTTCTATTTTTAATACATTTTTATATATCTTTTTATTAGAATATAAAAACCCCTTGTGTTCATATAATTCTGTAGTTTTTGCATCGTCCCAAGTTATAGGGTTTGTTGTAACACTACCTTTATAAACATCTCTTTTCTTCGGATAATTGCCTTTCTTAAATGTATTCCAACCAACAAAACCTCCTATTTCATTTGGTTTTGTCATTGGCTTTAAAGTTGAAAACAAATCTGATTTTAGGACTGTGCCAACAATATATGCCGCTATCAATTTTTCTTGCAAAGGTTTGTTATCAAAAAAATCTCTTAATAAAAATTTGGCATGTGTAGAGCCTTGACTGTGACTTGCAATGATAATTGGTCTACCTTTATTGTAGTTTTTTAAATAAACTTCAAAAGCTTTTTTAACATCAGAATAAGCTAAAAGTAACGCCTTGTCTCCTCCGTTTTCTAACATCTTATAAGAACGTAAATGTGCTTGTCTATAATAAGGAACGTACAATTTACCTGAAGTTGCAAATGCCGAAGCTTGAAATAAAACCGCTTTGTTTAAAACTTTATTCTGCTGCTCAATATCCTCTACAGGAACATTCCACCGTAAATCATCATTTTCTGTATTTAAAGTTGGATACACATAAAAAACATCTGCTTGTAAAGTATCTATTTCTTTAGAAGTAAATTCTTTTAATTCTTCAAAAGAAGAATTTGGTAAAACTGCCCAATTTTTCTCATTATTATAATTAGGTTTTGAAGGAATATCCTTTTTCGAAAATCCCTGAATTTTGTGGGTTGATTTACATCCCACTAAAACTATAAAAAACGCCAAAAAGAATATTTTTTTTACCATAATTTATAAAGTTCTATTAAATTTTGTGCTTCTTTTTTTGCACTCCAATTCTGTACAATTTCTTCTCTTCCTTGTTTCCCCAAATGTGAAATTTGATTTTTCATCAATTTAAATAAAAGTAGCTCTAACGCCGGAGAATTTCCTGCTTCAAACAAATACCCATTTTTACCATTTGTAATTAATTGGGAATGAACTCCTACATTTTTTGTGGCAATTACTGTGCATTCACAAGACATAGCTTCGGCAGTTACTAAAGAAAATCCTTCAGAAAAACTTGGAGCGACAACAATTTTTGCTGCTTGATAATAAGAAATAATATCTCTAGTTTCATCAACAAAATAGACTTGATTTTCTATTTCATGTTTTTTTGTAATCGTTTTTAATTCTTCTAAAAATAGAGGCTTATCAACTTTACCAACAATAACTAATGCCCAATTTTTTTGCTCTTTTAGAACCTTGGCAGCCTCGAGTAAAACAAGTTGACCTTTTGCTTTCCTTACTCTTCCTGCATTTAAAATAACATTGTCTTGTTTAATCTTTTCTAGCCTTTTTTCTAGATTTGGCACAAACTCTTCAACTCTAACCCCATGAGCAATAAGAGTATTATCAATCCCTAAATTAGTGCTCATACTTTTAATGAGCGTAATTACTTTATCCGCTTTTTTAAGCAAATATTTTGTGAGCCCTGAAGGCACAGTTTCTGCGTGCCTAGTTGCAATCAATTTGAATTTTGCACCTAAAAAACGATACCATAGCATTCTTATAATTTCATTATTTCTATGACAATGTACGACTGTTTTTAAATCAGAAAATAGTATTGATTTTAATTTTGAAGTGGTAATTTTATTTCCATCAATATTTGAACCATAAACATATGTTTCAAAATCATCATCAAAAAAAGGAAGTAAATTTTCTATACTTCTGGTTACTCCAGTTTTACGGCGATGAAAATGTGTATGGATTAAAACGGGTTTCAAAATTAGAAATTAATTATTATCAATTAAATTTTTGTACGTAACCTAAATAGCAAATAGAATTAAGCAAATTTACGTTCTATAATTTCTAAAAAACGTTTTTCTAATTCTTCATGTTCAGACCAATTATAGTCTGGCTTTATCATCTTATTGATAAATTGTTTTGCTTCTTTTTCTGACTTAAAAGTGTTTAATTGAGAAATTACTCTGTTATAATCTTCTTGCTGATTATTAAAAAGATTTTTTACAAAAATAATTCTGTCATTTAAACCAATTTGAATATTATTAACCAATTTATCATTTAAAGATTTTGGTTGGGCATTTTCAAATAAATCTGCCATTACATCAACCGAAATTATGTCTTGTAATTCTTCCTCTAAGCTTTTTGTTTTATTTACTTCAATCTTTATAACCTCATTTATATGCTCTGTTTCATTTTCAGAGAATTTAATTTCTTCTAATTCATCAAAAGGTTGCTCTAAAATTTCTTCCATTTCAGATTCTTCTTTAGGCGTATCAGCAAGATCATAGACTATCTTTTCTCCATCTTCAACAACCTCGTTAGAAGTAGCTTCTTCAAAAATAGAAATATCTTTTGACACAAAACCTTGTGCCACTTTTTCTATTAATTCTTCTTTTGATTCTTTTAAATTTGGTGTTGTATTTACATATTCTTCAACAAAAGCAAGCATAGATAGTTTCTCATAAATCTCTTTAGATTTTTGTTTTAAGGCAAACACATCTTTTTTATTTTTCATTTTTAAAATACTGTGCGCCAAACTCATTAAGTCTGATTCTAATTTTTTGTGCATAAGTTGTTAATTGAAGTTATTTTTTACAGCTAAATATTGCTAAATTTGTTGACAATCAAACTAAAACAAAATTATAAAACTAAAACGCCTAAAATTACAAAATGTTTCTTGAAAATACAGTAAATCATACAGAACAATTTGGCTGGATAGAAGTTATTTGTGGCTCTATGTTTTCTGGTAAAACAGAAGAATTAATTAGACGTTTAAAGCGTGCACAATTTGCAAAACAAAGTGTAGAAATTTTTAAACCTGCTCTTGATACGCGTTATGATGAAGAGCAAGTTGTTTCGCATAATGATAATAGAATCAGATCAACACCTGTACCGGTTTCTTCAAATATTAGGCTGTTAGCCAATGATGTAGATGTTGTTGGTATTGATGAAGCTCAGTTTTTTGATGATGAAATTGTTGCTGTTTGTAATGATTTAGCAAACCGAGGAATACGAGTAATTGTGGCCGGTTTAGATATGGACTTTCAAGGAAATCCTTTTGGCCCAATGCCTGCTTTAATGGCAACTGCGGAATATGTGACTAAAGTACATGCTGTTTGCACACACACAGGTAACTTAGCACATTACAGTTTTAGAAAAGCACAAAATGACAAATTAGTAATGTTAGGTGAGACTCAGGAATATGAACCTTTAAGCAGAGCTGCATATTTTAAAGCTGTCAAAAATAAAGAGAAAGGAATTACTGATAAAAAAGAAAGTTCTACTGATGAATAATCATGTAACTGTTTTAGAAATTGATGGAAATGCTTTAGAACATAACCTAAATTATTTTAAACAAAAACTACAACCAAAAACCAAAATTTTAGCAGTTGTTAAAGCTTTTGGCTACGGAAGTGATGGCATTAAAGTTGCTCAATTTTTAGAAGATAAAGTAGATTATTTTGCAGTTGCTTATGCTTCTGAAGGTATTGCTTTGCGTGAAGCAGAAATAAAAGCTCCGATTTTAGTTTTACACCCTCAAGTGCAAAATTTACAGTCTGTTGTAGATTATAGATTAGAACCAAATCTATACAGTTTTAAAATTTTTAATGCTTTTTTAAATTTAGCGGATACAGCTCCTTTAATGAATTACCCTATTCATTTAAAGTTTAACACAGGTTTAAATAGATTAGGATTTTGGCATGCAGATATTTCTAAAATTTTAACGAGTTTAAAAGAAACAAATCACGTAAAAGTGCAATCTTTATTTTCGCATTTAGCGGCGAGTGAAGATTTAGAAGAAAAAGATTTTACAACAAATCAAATCAATAATTTTGCATACATAGCACAACAATTTTACACGCATTTAGGTTACAAACCTATGCTTCATATTTTAAATACATCTGGTGTTGTAAATTATGTAAAAGCCCAATTTGATATGGTTAGGATTGGCATTGGTTTATATGGGTTTGGAAATAATACCGAAGAAACCTCTCAATTAAATAACACACATAATTTAACCTCTATTATTTCTCAAATTCACTTCATTGAGCCCGGAGAAACGGTAGGCTACAATAGAGCTTTTGTTGCAAAAAGACCAAGTAAATCAGCAACAATACCGATTGGTCACGCAGATGGAATATCTAGAAGATTAGGTAATAAAAAAGGGCATGTACTCATCAACAATAAAAAAGTACCTATTATTGGTAATGTCTGTATGGATATGATTATGGTTGATGTTACAAAGATTGAGTGCAAAGAAGGTGATAAAGTTATCATTTTTAATAATCAAGAAATGATACAAAATATTGCTAATATTTCTGAAACTATTGTTTATGAAACCTTAACTGCAATTTCACAGCGTGTTAAAAAAACGTTAAAATATTAATAAATTTCACTAATTTAGCATTCTAACATATTAAAAATCAAAACAAATGGGAATGCTTAAAGAATTTAAAGATTTTGCAATGAAGGGTAACCTTATCGATATTGCGGTAGGTTTTGTTATGGGGGCAGCTTTTAAACAAGTTGTAACTTCTTTTACAGGAGGAATTGTTTCTCCTTTAATTGGCCTGATATTTAACACTGATTTCAAAGATTTAAAATGGATTGTTAAAGAAGGTATTACTGAAGATACAGGAAAAGTTGTTGGAGAAGTTGCGGTTTTATATGGAGATTTCTTAACAAACGTAATTGACTTTATTATTGTAGCTTTTGTAATGTTCATAATTGTAAAAGGTGTAAATGCAACTAAAAAGAAAGAAGAGCCAGCACCAGTTGCTCCAAAAGGACCGAGTCAAGAAGATTTATTAGCTGAAATAAGAGATTTATTAGCTAAAAAGAAATAATCTTTTAAGAAGTAGACTTATATATAAATCCTGAGGTAAAACTCAGGATTTTTTTTGTAAAAAAATTTAAATATAAATCCTTTTTATTTTAAAAGAAAGAAAATCCTATCCCTAAGGAAACACTATCTAACCTATTGTTTTCAAAACCATAAATACTTTTTCTGTGAAAATCTAATCTTAAAATTGTATTCCATCTATCACCACCTGCTACTTGAGATCCAATTCCAAAACTATAATACTTTCCATCTGGATAATTAGATGAGGGTCGCCACATTTTACCATAACTCCCTTCAATAAAAAAAGTATCCCCTTCATCTTCAGTAATATTGTACTTTATAGTCCCATAAGTTGGAAAAGCACTTACAGCATAATTCCAATGATAATCAAATCCAGCATTAAAACTAATAGCAACCCTTTTTTTAAATTCATAGCCAAAACCTGTTCTTAAAAAAATTGCAGCTGGTTCAATAAGATATTCACCTTCCTCATTATTTATGGTGTAATTTTCATTTATACCAAGCGTAAAATTAAAAGTACCTGTAATAAAAGATTTCCCAAATTTTTGTTGAGATGAAGATAGTAATGTGATAAATAAGAAGATTAAAGATAGATTTTTTTTCATAAAATAGCTTTTGTCACAACCTTGGAGACAAAAACTATTCCACTTTTAGACTTTTAATAAAACCCTCAATAGAATTTGATTTATCAACAGAAAAATCACCGATTTTTGTTCTTCTTAATGCTGATAAATGCGCACCAGAATTTAATGCATTTCCAAAATCGGAAGCTAAAGAACGAATGTAGGTTCCTTTACTACAAACTACTTTAAAGTCTACTTTTGGCAGATTAATAGTAGTAATTTCGAATTCTAAAACCTTAACGATCCTGGCCTTAATTTCTGTAGTCTCGCCTTTTCTTGCCAATTCGTATAAACGTTTTCCATCTTTTTTAATTGCAGAAAAAATAGGTGGTTTTTGTTGAATATCACCAATAAATTGTTTTGTAGTTTCTTTTAATAAATCTTCAGTAATATGTTCTGTCGGAAATTTTTGATCGATTTCTGTTTCTAAATCGTAACTTGGAGTGGTTGCACCTAAAGTAAATGTACCTGTATACTCTTTTACTTGATTTTGATAGGTATGAATTTCTTTCGTCTGTTTTCCTGTGCAAATAATTAACAGACCTGTTGCTAAAGGATCTAAAGTCCCTGCGTGACCCACTTTAATTTTCTTAATATTAAAGCGCTGTTTTATTTCCCACCGTAGTTTGTTCACGACCTGAAAAGAGGTCCAAGTAAGTGGTTTGTCAATCAATAAAACCTGACCTTTTTGATACTCTTCAATATTCATCAAAAAAAATTAAATGGTTAATCTATAAATGAAAAAATGAATGATTAACAATGTAATTCCTAAAATAATTCTATAGTAACCAAAAATTTTAAACCCTTTTCTACTTAAATAATCAATAAAAGATTTAATCGCGATTAAAGCAACTATAAAAGCTACAATATTACCAATAATTAGATAATTAATTTGATCTGAAGAAAGTTCGAAACCTGCTTTATAATAGTCGTAACTTTTTTTTGCAGTAGCTCCCAACATTGTTGGAACTGCCAAAAAGAAAGAAAATTCTGCTGCAGTTTTTCTATTAATTTTTTGCGTCATTCCTCCTACAATACTTGCTCCACTTCTCGAGGTACCAGGAATCATCGCTAAACATTGAAAAAAACCAATTTTTAAAGCATTCGCATAACTTATTTCTGTGTGTTCATTTGGATTTTTCTCATCAAATTCTTCATTTCCCTTAAACCATTCATCAACTTTTAATAGAATGAAACCTCCTATTATTAAAGAAATTGCCACAGTAATTGGGCTTTCTAATAAACTATCTATTACATCATTTAATAATAAGCCTAAAACAACTGCCGGTATAAATGCCACTAATAGTTTAAAATAAAAATCAAAACTTTGAAAAAAACGTTTCCAATATAAAACGACCACGGATAAAATGGCCCCTAATTGAATAACAATAGTAAAAAGTTTGGTAAAATCATCCGTTGCAATTCGCATAAAAGATGATGCTATAATCATGTGACCTGTTGATGATACCGGTAAAAACTCTGTGATTCCTTCAATTACAGCTAGAATGATCGTCTCTAATAAATTCATATTTATTTTTTTGGTTTGGCAAAAATAGCATAAATTTCTATTACCAATCCAATAATTACCAAAGTTGGCGCTAATCGTATACGCTGCCAGTTATATATTTCTTCATTAAAAACCTCTGGATTATCACTTCCACCTCCGGACATGAAAATAAATCCGAAAGCAATAAAAACGATGCCAACAAGCATGATTCTATAGTTCTTTTGACCAAAGAGAAATTCTTTTTTTTGATTATTTTCTTTTTGCATATTTTAATAATAAAGTTCGTCTGTTTTTAAATTTAAAAAGCGCTGTGTGGCAAAGAATGTGCTTACCCACGTAATTATAAAGGCTGATAAAAGTACACCACCAACTAAATATCCTAACGAAAAGTAATCTTTTAAAAGTTCTAAACCTGGTATGTATTTATCTACATAATAAATTACAAATGCCAGCCCTATCAAAGCGAATAAAGCGCCAATCATTCCTAATTTTATACTTCTCCAAATAAATGGCTTTCTGATAAACCGTTTTGTTGCGCCCACCATTTGCATGGTTTTTATATTAAATCGTTTTGAGTAAATAGACAATCTTATGGAACTATTAATTAAAATCATTGCGACTAGACTAAAAAAACCACTGAAGACGAATAGCCAAAAACTGATTCTTTTAATATTTTTAGTTAATAAATTAATTAAAGGTTTATCATATGAAACATCTGCTACAAATGCATTTTTTAAAAAGCGATTTTCTAATTCTTGTATTTTTTCTGGTGTAACAAAATCTGCTTTTAGATAAATATCTATTCCATTTTTCAAAGGATTACTCCCTAAAAATTCAAGGAAATCTTCACCAATTTCTTTGCTATATTTTTTTGCTGCTTGTGTTTTACTTGTATAAATAGCTTTTTTTGTGAAAATTTCTTCTAAAAGAGATTCTCTAAACGATTTTATTTGTTTTTGAGTTACCTTGTCTTTTATAAAAAGTGTAATAGCCACTTTTTCTTTGACATGATTTGCAACTTTAGTAGACTTTAATAAAATCAACCCTAAAACACCCACCATAAAAAGCACCAAAGCAATACTAACTACAACTGAAATGTAAGAAGATTGCAGGCGTCTTTTTTGATAAGAATCAAACTTAGATGACATGGTGTATTTGCTTTTAAAATCATTGCAAGATAATAATTAGTATGCAGTTGACAGTAACAGTTAGCAGTATTTTAACTATTCTATTTCTTGGCACAACTCGATTAAAACTCCGTTTGTAGTTTTGGGATGTAAAAAAGCAACCAATTTATTATCTGCCCCTTTTTTAGGTATTTCATTTAAGACAACAAAACCTTCTTTTTTCAGTCTTTCAATTTCCGTTTTTATGTTTGAAACTGCAAATGCAATATGATGAATTCCTTCTCCTTTTTTATTGATAAATTTTGCAATGGGACTTTCTGGGTTTGTTGCTTGCAGTAATTCAATTTTATTAGGCCCACTTTTAAAAAAAGAGGTTTTAACTCCCTCTGAAATCACTTCCTCTTCTTTGTAATGTTCTTCCCCAAATAATGAAGCAAATAATTTATTTGATACCTTAAGATCTTTTACAGCAATACCAATGTGTTCTATTTTTTTCATATGATAAGAATATTATTCTGCAATAATAGTGATATTATCTAATTCATACGTCCCATCAAAATAAACATTTCCGCTTCCTGCATATCTAAAAGCAATAAAAGCAGTACCAGTATAATTTGATAAATTTACAAAAGTAGAATGCACCCAATTTTTAAAGCCTTCTCCATTAGAAACTATTTTTGCTGGTAAAACACTCCAAGTTGCAGAGGATATATTTGATTCAGTTCCATCCCAATCTGCAGAGATTAAGACTTCTAAATTACTTCCGTTTGCAAAACTATTAGAGGTTTCAAAGGATAAAAATTCTGCTGTAGTTGTGTCTAAATCTATCCCTTTTGTAATCAACCAAGTAATTGTACTTGCATCTCCTGAGCTTTTAGAACCCACTCTTGCTGCTTTACTTTGAGCATACGTATCTGAATAAGATCTCCAAGATTTTGTGCCTTTTTCTCTATAATTCAACCAATCTGTAATTCTTATTTCTCCAGATAAATTATCAAAATTTTCTTCTAATAAAATGATTGGAAAATCGCTTTCAGAACGCGTTACACATCTATCTTCGGACATTACAACATCTTCTGTAGAATTTAAAACTAACACTAAAAAATGACCATTATAATCTTGAGAAACAACTGCATTTATGGTACCGCCTCCAACAGGTAATGCCTTATTTGCAAAACTTGCAAACGAACTAGTCTCTAACAATAAATCTGCATAACCCACTGTTTGACAAGTTTGTATTTTACGCTGTGTATCAAAATCTTCTGTTGGATCTACATACGTTTTCCCTTCTAAATTAGATGGAAAGAAGACGCCTTTTACGGTTATAAATGTACCAATATCTGAAGCGCTTAAACCTGCTAAAGAAACTTCTTTTGGAATAATTATTGCTGTTTCCTTAGAACGAAAAAAATGAGTATTCATTTGATTTAAAGCAACACTTTGTATTTCTTTTACATCCGTTGTACTAACTTTTCCACCAATTGTAATTATGCCATCACCGGAATTAACTTCACCGATATACAAGCCTTTTAAACGAATATAAACTTCTCTTCCGAAGTTAAATTTATTATAACTATTAGTTAAATTAATGGCTATTTTAATTCCTGCCGTCGGGTTTTCAGCTGCATCCTGCATATAAAATTCTCTAAAATAATTACCTTTAGCATCCGAAGAGATAACATATCCTTTTACGATAATATCGGAAACTATTTTTATAGGATCATTACCTGAATTATATAAACTTTTTAAATCTTTTATCGATTTTAATTCTAATTGATTGTTTTGAATACTGTCTCTAATTGTCTCTAATTTTAGATTCTCTTCAGCTCCTAAATTTTGGGGTACTGTAAAATCATTATCTTCTACACAGGTAATAAAAAACATACTTGTTATAAAAATAATGAATAAGATGCTTGCTTTATTTTTTTTCATTTCAATTTATTTTTTTTTAAAAACTAATATTCACATTCATAAAGTAGGTTGTGCCTCTTCCATACCAATATTTATTACCAAAAACAGGTTTGTTTAGCGCTTTATCAGCTCTTAATTCATTATAATTTGCATTTCTACCTTGCTCAAATCCTCCAGATTTATACTCCGTATTTAGTAGGTTATTTACCGTTGCGAATGCACTAATGTAATATCTCTCTATCTTCCAAGATTTTCCTCCAACAAGGTTTACAACTTTATAATTATTAAATTTTTCTTGCTGCAAAAGCTCTCTAGCAACCTCTATATCATAATCCGGAAATGTTAAACCATCTGCATCTGTATAAAAATTACTGGATCTTGTTAATGGTGCAATATCTACAAAAGTGTTGCTAAAGAAATTTACCGTTGCACCAATCCACCAATAATTTGGGTCTCTATATTCAAAACCAACAGAATGTGCAGTGTGAGGTCCTGCTGCAATTTTATAGTTTTTTAAATTTGATATGTAATTTCCTGAACGACCGTTTTCATCAAAAATTCCTTCATTTGTAACGTCTGAAGTAAGATACAAATCAGGATTATTAGCATAGGTAAAACTACCAATAGAAGCTGCTCCTTTTAATTTTATGGTTGGCGTAACTTGTGCTTCTAAACCAAATTCTAGTCCAAGCTGTTTCTTTTCAATCCCCGATAAAATTTCCTGAACAAAAGCAGTGTTATCTCCTCCAACTCCATCAGCAAAATAAAAAGAAATTTCAGTTGCATCCTCTATCTCGGTATAGTAAGTGGTTACTCTAGAAGTAATTATCGGACCTCTTCTAATATAACTTACATCCGAAGAAAATACTTTTTCACTCTGTAAATCATTAACTATATTGTTATTCTCTCTAGCATTAGAAAAAGAGTTTCTAATGGTTGGCGCTTGCGTTAAATAAGCAAAATTTGCATCTATTAAATTACGCCCATTAATTTTATACGTTGCGCCTGTTTTTATACCATAGTTAATGAAATTTAATTTCTCTGATTTCCCAAAAGAACTATTTTCAAAACGACCATTTTGATACAAACCTTCTCTTTGATTTGTTATTTTAGAAATCTTTGCAGCTGCATAAAAATCTATTTTATTGTATTTAAACTGTACCTGTGCAAAAGCATTAATTAGAACTGAACTTAAATTAAAATTATATCTAAATTTATCACCAACACCAACAACTCTGTTTGGATTTAATACATCATTTTGCATTTGCACTTCTGTATCTGCAAAATTATTGATGTCTAAATAGCCGACTCCTCCTAATAAGTCGAGAACTTCTGCAAAATTTTTAGAACGTAAACCTTTGTATTCTAATTTTCCGTTTATAGAAATATTATTATTAATCTCTGCATTGTAAATGGTATTTATGGTAAATTGTTTGTCATCATTTCTATCCTCATACAAAACATACGCATTGTTTAAAGCAACACTTGCATTGGTGGTATTTGCATCAAAAATACGATCCCAGTTTAATTGCCCGTTATTTACAAAGTTTTCTTGGGCATTATAGGCACCGGATAAATCATTATATCTCAGAAAGTAACTTGGTAATATTTGGTAATACGAAGGACTAGGATTTGAGCCTCCGTTAAAATCTAAACGACTATTTCCTATTTTCCCAAACTGATAAGATCCATTTGTTTGTAATGTTACATTTTCTGAAACATTCCAATAATGACTGAACATTAAAATGGGTTCTACAACTTCTTTTATTCTGGAATTACGTTTTTTTCCATTGAGATTCCCCCAATACTCATTATACTTAATTCCTTTTAAATCGAAAACTTCTTGGGTGTTAGGCGAAGATTTACCTCTTCTATTTGGGGTAAAAATTCCTGTAAAATTTAGACTGTGATTCTCGTTAATTTTCTTCTCTATAGATGCGAAAACAGCATATGCATTGTAAGAAGTTCCTTCATTAAAACCTTCGTTTCCTAATCTCCTACTTGCGGAAAAAGTCATCGCCCAACCTTTTTCAGAAATACCTGTAGAATGCGTTGCCATAACTCTATGCTCATAACTTCTATTGGATGAAGAATAAGAGATTCTTGTTCCAGGTCTTTGCTGCGAAGCTCTCGTATCCATGTTTGTAGATCCTAAAACACCTCCAAAAGTAAAATTAGACGGGGATAAACCATTACTAAATTCTTGATTCCTTAAAACATCATTGAGCCCGCCCCAATTGCTCCATTGCGCCCTGCCATCATAAACCTTGTTCATTTCAATTCCGTTAATTAAAACTTTACCGTTTCCAGAATCCAATCCTTTTATTCTAAAAAAAGAAGAACTAAACTCAAAAGCAGCAGTTCTTAAAAAAATATCTTTTGAAGCATGCAAAAGTCCAGAGATATTATCGGCAGCACTTGCATCATTATTTAATTCATCATCTGTAATTGTAATAATACTTATATCTTGTTCCTCTGTAATATCTTTGTATAAAATGATTGAACCTAAATCCAAGGTCTTTCCAGAGAGTTCTATAGGAAAATTCTGAGTTTCAAATCCATTAAATTTAATTTCTAAAACGTAGCTTCCGTTGGAAAGATCTTTTAAATGAAAGAAGCCATTTATATCTGATTTAGTAGTAACATTTGTGTTTTTAACACGCACAAAGACATTCGATAATGGGCTTTCAGAATTATTATCTACGACAATTCCTATTATAATATTTTGGGAATATATTGTTGTAAAGCACAACAGAAACAGAACTATTAATATAATAGTTTTATTCATAATTTTTTCTTTTTCAATTTTATAGCAAAGTAAAACTACTGATTTTTAGTTAAAAAAAGACAGCCAAAAGAATTTTTTATTTTTAATGATGCTTTTTGTTCTGTAAGTTTGTGGTTAATAAAAACTAAAAAAATGAAGAAGAAAACCTATTTACTATTTCTCTTAATGTTCACTATATGTGTCACTTTTTCACAGAAAAATCAAAATAAATACTCGATTAGAACCATTGCTTTTTACAATTTAGAAAACCTTTTTGACACTATAAATGACACTTCTATTAATGATGAAGCTAGCCCGATGATGGAGTTAAAATCAAACAGGTCCAAAGTTTATTGGGACAAGATTGATAAGCTAGCAAGTACGATTGCACAAATAGGATTAGATAAAGCAAATACGAGTCCTGCAATTATCGGGGTTTCCGAAGTAGAGAACCTAGGTGTTATAGAAGATTTGGTTAAAAATAAGCATTTAGTAAAAAATAATTATGGAATAATACATTACGATTCGCCTGACAAACGCGGAATTGATGTAGCCTTATTATATCAAAAAAAGTATTTTAAACCTATATATCATGAAGCTTTTAATCCTAATATTTATAAAAATACTTTTAAAGTATATACCAGAGATCAGTTATTAGTTTCTGGTTATTTAGATGATGAATTAATTCATGTTATTGTAAATCATTGGCCATCTAGAAGTGGTGGTGAAGCAAAGAGCAGGCCTTTACGTGAGAAAGCCGCATATCAAAACACAAAAATTATTGATCAAATTAGGGAAAACGACCCAAACGCTAAAATTCTTATTTTAGGTGATTTTAATGATGACCCTATAAACTCTAGTTTTAAAAACATTTTAAAAACAAAAAGAAAAAAGAAAAATGTAGGGAAAAACGATATTTACAATCCGTATGAGGATCTTTATATGAGAGGTTTTAACACCCTAGCTTACAGAGACAATTTGAACCTTTTTGATATGATTTTAATTTCATCACCATTATTAGATAGAGGCAAAAAAGATTTTTCTAATTACAAAATGTTTCAAGCGATGATTTTTAATAAACGCTTTTTAAGTGATAAAAAGGGGAAATTTAAAGGTTATCCCTTTAGAAGTTTTTCTAATGGTGGATATACTGGTGGTTATTCAGATCATTACCCTGTTTATATGTATTTAATTAAAGAGAAAAAGTAAACATAACTTTATAAAATAGAAAAACCCGTAACTTTAAAAGTTACGGGTTTTTTTGATAAAAAATTATTGCCTTTTACGAGTATAAAAATTAATCTCTAGGAGATTTAAATCTATAATGTAAGTATGTGTAAGCATCTCTAGGTATAATAGTAATCCACTTTTTGTGTTTTAAATACCATTTAAAACGAATAGAATTTACGCCTTTTAATAAATAAGCAGCGATAAAAGGATGCAAGTGTAATTGTATCTTTTTATTTTTTGGATTAGAAATAAATTTTTCTAAATCTGCTTGAATTTTGTCTAATAAGACAATTGGCGCTTCTACATCTCCATTTTTATTTGGGTTGGCTTCGGTAGTTTTTATACTTAACTCTGGTCTAACCCTTTGTCTTGTAATTTGCACCAAACCAAATTTACTTGGAGGTAATATTTTATGTTTTGTTCTATCTAAAGCCATTTGCTCTTTTAAGTGCTGATACAGTTTGTTTCTGTTTTCAGCCTTATGCATATCAATAAAATCAACAACTATAATCCCGCCCATATCACGCAATTGCAATTGACGTGCTATTTCTGTAGCTGAAATTAAATTTACTTCTAATGCTGTATCTTCTTGAGAGCCTGCTTTATTAGAACGGTTTCCGCTATTAACATCAATAACGTGTAAAGCTTCTGTGTGCTCTATTACTAGATACGCACCTCTGCTCATAGAAACTGTTTTACCAAACGATGTTTTTATTTGTCTTTCTATTCCATATTTTTCAAAAATTGGAGTTTCAGACTTGTGCAACTTTACTATTTTTTCTTTTTCAGGATAAATCTCTTGTAGATATTCTTTAATTTCTACTTTCAAAGTTTCATCATTTGTTACAATACTTGTAAAAGTTTCATTCATAACGTCTCTTAAAATAGAAGACGCCCTGTTTAATTCGCTCAAAATTTTTGTTGGTGTATTTGTGTTAGCTATGCTTTTACACATTGTTTTCCAACGTTCTAATGAGTTTTGCAAATCTTTATCTAATTCCGCCACCTTTTTTCCTTCGGCAACAGTTCTTAAAATAACGCCAAAACCTTTTGGTTTTATGCTTTTTGCTAATCTTTTTAATCGTTCTTTTTCTTTTGGGTCTTCAATTTTTTGAGAAACTGAAACTCTGTTAGAAAAAGGAACTAATACCAAAAATCTACCAGCTATTGAAAGCTCTGAACTTAATCTTGGGCCTTTTGTAGAAATTGGCTCTTTTACAATTTGTACTAAAAGGTTTTGACCTGTTTTTAGTACCTTATTTATACTACCGTCTTTGTTAATTTCTTCCTCAAATCGGAAGTTTTTTAAAGTGAATTCTTTATACCTACCTGTGCTTACTTTCTTAATGAACGTATTTAATGAGTTTACTTGCGCACCTAAATCATGATAATGTAAAAACCCGTCTTTTGGGTATCCTACATTTACAAAGGCTGCATTTAAACCTGTTAATACCTTTCCTATTTTGGCTAAAAAAATATCGCCAACAGAAAATTTATTACCAGTTGTTTCATTATTTAATTCAATAAGTTTTCCATCTCTTAATAAGGCAAAATCAATATCAGATGAATTTGAACGAATTATTAATTCTGTTTTCATACTGAAATGGTTTTAATCTACACTTCATTGTGCAGATGGATTAATATTGTCAGGTATTTGTAATACCGTGAGAAGATTTACTGCTTTACACAGCGTGTAAATCTTCGGATGTCAATGAACTTTTTTTAATTGATTTTTTTCGCTAAACAATAAACGAAAAAGTAAGCATTTGCTTACTTTTTCTTGTGTCTATTTGCTCTAGCTCTTTTCTTTCTTTTGTGTGTAGAGATTTTTGCTCTCTTTCTTTTTTTACCACTTGGCATAATGTTCTTTTGTTTTTTAAACCTATTCGGCTTAGATTAATATTGTGTTACTTAACAGCTACTTTATTTTTTACTCCTTCAGTAAAAGTTTTCGCTGGTTTAAAAGCTGGAATGTTGTGTGCTGGAATTTTAATAGTCGTATTTTTTGAAATATTTCTACCTGTTTTCTCTGCTCTAGTTTTAATAATAAAACTACCAAAACCTCTTAAATAAACGTTATCCCCATTTTCCAATGCATCTTTAACTTCAGTCATAAACGCCTCAACTGTTGCTAAAACATCTGTCTTTTCTATACCAGATTTGTCTGAAATTTTCGATACGATATCTGCTTTCGTCATGTTTCTATTTTTACTATATTTTTATTAATTTACTTTCAAAAATGCGGATGCAAATATATGATAATTAATCAATTCCGAAAAGATAAAGACTTAAATTTATATGAATTTTAAAATGTAATATTGTAAATCTATTTTTTATCGATGAAATTTTCTAATACATTAATTTACTGGTACTTACAAAACAACAGAGAATTGCCTTGGCGTAAAGTCAATAATCCATACTTTATTTGGCTATCAGAGATTATGTTACAGCAAACAAGAGTTGCACAAGGAATGGCCTATTATTTAAAATTTACTGAAAATTTTCCAACTGTTTTTGATCTCGCTAAAGCGGATGAAAGCACTGTTTTAAAAATGTGGCAAGGTTTAGGATATTACTCCCGTGCAAGAAATTTACATCACTCAGCAAAACAAATAGCCATCGAATTTAATGGTGAATTTCCTTCTACCTACAAAGAAATAATTAAACTAAAAGGTATAGGGGATTATACCGCTTCTGCAATTGCATCGATTTGTTTTAATGAACCAACTGCTGTAGTAGACGGAAATGTCTACAGAGTTTTGTCTCGTTATTTTGGCATTAAAACACCTATAAATTCATCAACGGGAATTAAAGAATTTAAAGCTTTAGCTCAAACTTTAATAAATAAATCTCAACCAGGAACTCACAATCAAGCAATTATGGATTTTGGCGCACTTCTTTGCAAACCTCAAAATCCTTTATGCGAAACTTGCCCTTTGGCGGATAGCTGTGTGGCTTTGGAAAAGAAATTGATAAAAGAACTTCCCGTAAAAGAAAAAAAAATAAAAGTGAGAAATAGATATTTTAACTTTCTGGTTGTCAAAACTGATGATGGAAAAACAATTTTATCAGAAAGAAAAGGAAAAGGAATTTGGCAAGGGTTATATCAATTCCCTTTAATTGAAAGTGATAAGAGCATCAACAAAAACGAACTTGTTTCTTCAGAGGAATTTATAAATTTATTTCCACATATAACAACTTTATCTCTCTTCAATAAAAAAGAAATTGTGCATAAATTATCTCATCAGCACTTATACACACAATTCTGGGTTGTAGAGGTATTAGCGTCATCAGCAGCAAAAATAAAATGGAACGTTGTTCATAAATATCCTGTTCCTGTTTTAATTGCTAATTTCTTAGAGACCTTTCAAATTAAAAAGTAATTGAATTTTTTAGTATATTTGATATGAAAACACAAATGCTATGGCAGGTACAATAAATAAGGTAATTTTAATCGGTAATTTAGGTGATGATGTGAAAATGCATTATTTCGAAGGAGGTAATTCTATTGGAAGATTCCCTATTGCAACAAGCGAAAGTTATACAAATAAACAAACTGGAGAAAAAGTATCAACTACCGATTGGCATAATATTGTTGTTAGAAATAAGCTGGCAGAAATTTGCGAAAAATATTTATCAAAAGGGGATAAAGTGTATGTTGAAGGAAAATTAAAAAACCGTCAATGGGAACAAGACGGAGTGAAACGTTATTCGACCGAAATTCATGTAAATGAAATGACTTTTTTAACGACTAAAAAGAGTCTTGAAAACACGAACAATGCTCCTCAAAACCAAAACTCTTCTGCAAGTCCAAAGTCAGTTGTAAAAGAAGAAAATGATGATTTACCTTTTTAATTTGCTAAACTTTTAGAATTTGGACCCAGATCCCGAACCTTTATTTTTATTATCTACTTCAATTGATTTTTTAAATGTAATTAATGCCTTTGTTTTAATTGCTTTGCTTTTAAGTTCTGCATTAATTTCCGGAACAGAAGTTGCCTTTTTTTCGCTTTCCCAAACAGATTTAAACAAACTTTCAAATGGTGGAAAAGGAGGAGATATTATTGTAAAACTACTCGAAAAACCTAGAAAATTATTGGCTACGATTTTAATCACGAATAATTTCATCAATATTTTAATTGTGTTGTTATTTGCTTCTTTAGCAGAAAGTTTATTTAATAATTTTACGTATCAGCTAAATCTTTATTTTTTTATAATTCCAGTTCGTTTTTTAGTTGAAATAATACTAGTGACTTTTTTAATTCTTTTATTTGGAGAGGTTTTACCAAAAGTCTATGCTTCTAGAAATGCGCTTCGCTTTTCAATAAAAATGTCTAAATTTATTCATCTCATAAATATTTTCTTAACGCCTTTTAGCATGCCTTTAATTGCGTTAACGAAGTTTATTGAAAAAAAGCTAGGGAACAAAAACACTAATTTCTCTGTTGAAACCTTATCGCAAGCCTTAGAGCTAACCTCTGAAGGAGCGACCACAAAAGAAGAACAAAAAATTTTAGAAGGTATTGTGAATTTTGGAAACACAGAAACTGTGCAAATCATGAAACCTAGAATAGATATTTTCGCGCTTTCTAGCGATGACAGTTATGAAGAGGTTTTAAATAAAATTCTTAAAAACGGATATTCTAGAAACCCTGTTTATAATGAAAATATAGACACTATTATTGGCGTTTTATATGCCAAAGATTTATTAGCACATTTAGACAAGAAAACTTTTAATTGGCAAAATTTAATTAGGGAAGCTTTTTTTGTTCCTGAAAATAAAAAATTAGATGACTTGTTGAGCGATTTTAAAGAGCGTAAAAATCACTTGGCAATTGTAGTTGATGAATATGGAGGCACAAGCGGATTGGTAACTTTAGAAGACGTTATTGAAGAGATTGTAGGGGATATAAATGATGAGTTTGATGATGATGATTTAGCTTATTCTAAAATTGATGAAAATACATACGTTTTTGAAGGCAAAACAAGCATCAAAGATTTCTGCAGAGTTTTAGATGATGAAGATGAAGAAATTTTTGAGGAAGAAAAAGGCGAGAGTGAAACAATTGCTGGTTTTATTTTAGAAATTTCGGGTAAATTCCCAAAAAAAGGAGAGAAAATAAACTTCAAGAATTATACGTTTACAATTGAAGCTTTAGATAAAAAACGTATAAGGCAAGTAAAAGCAACCAAAAATGCGTAATATTTTTATACTGATAATTTCACTTATTTTTATTTCTTGCAATGAAATTGTTTTACCAAAACCAAAAGCATATTTGAGTTTAGAGTACCCTAAAAAAGAATATAAAAAATTAGAAATTTCGGGGCCTTATACTTTTGAAATTTTAAAGGCTGCAAAGGTTATAGGTGCTAAAAATTATTGGTTAAAAATACGGTATCCAAAATTAAAAGCATCCCTAGACATCACCTACAGACCAGTGGAAAACAATATAAAAGAACTCTTAACTGAAGCTGAAAAACTCGTTTTTAAACATGCGCTTAAAGCTGAACAAATTACACCTAAAGACTTTATAGATGCCAATAAAAGAGTTTTTGGAAGCTTATATGAAATTACCGGAAATGCCGCTTCTCAAATACAATTTCACATCACGGATAGTACTACTAATTTTATAAAAGGATCATTGTCTTTTTATGCAAAACCAAACTACGATTCCATTCTACCTGCGGTTGCCTATATCAAGGAAGATATTCTGCGTTTAATAGAAACATTAGAGTGGAAAAATTAAAGAATTAACCGTATAGTTATGTATAGTCCAAGGGCAAATAAACGATTATTTTATCCCAAAGAATTTATTTGGTAGAAAAATATTTCTAATACAATCAAGCTAAGTAGAAGTATTACTGCAATGACATAAAAATTAAATAATGTTCATCTTCTTCAACAAAAAGGAAGCATTCATATTTTTACAAATTCCATTTTTTAAAGTATAGTCAAAATGCAGTTCATTATTAATTATTTCTGCATCAAAATAATAATTTTTAACTTCTAAAAATTGATTTTCTAAGTCACACAAGCTAACATCATGCGTTGCAATAATACCTGTTGATTTAGATTTGGTAAGCTTTTCTAAAAATTTTTTAGACCCAATTGCTTTGTCTTTACTGTTTGTTCCTTTTAAAATTTCATCTAAAATAATAAAGTATTTTTCTTCTTCAATTTCATCAACAATAAATTTTAAACGCTTTAATTCTGAATAAAAATAAGATTCATCTTCTGTTAAAGAATCTGAAGTCCTCATGCTTGTTATCAATTTTATAGGCGAATACTGAAAGCTTTCTGCACAAACTGGCAAACCACAATTTGCCATAACAATAGACAAAGAAACCGTTCTTAAAAACGTGCTTTTTCCTGCCATATTTGAACCTGTAACAATAAAAAACTGCTCATCATCAATTATAAAATTGTTATCAATTCTTTTATTCGAATCTAATAAAGGGTGACCTAAATTTGTAGATTTTATAATTCCTTTTTCTGCTTTAATCTCAGGTAAAACAAAGTCTGGATGATTAAATTTAAAGTTTGCTAAAGAGTTTTGCGCATCAAAATAAGCAACTACTTCAAACCATTTTTTCACAGTATGTTTATAATTCTCAACCCATTTTTCTACTTTGCAAGCATTTGCAATTTCCCAAAGAAATAATCCACTTCCTACAACTGCAATAACGATGTTGTTTCTATTATCAAAAGCGTCTAAAATTCTAGCAAATTTTTTAAAAATTATGGATGCTTTTTTATTTTCAGATTTTATAATATCTTGCTTTACGAGCAATGTTTTTGATGTAAACTTTTCTTTTTCAATTTCATTTAATAAAAAATGATACTGCTTAAACGTTTCTCTAATTTTATCAGTTTGAGTATATAAATTATTTGTTTTTTTCAAGAATCTTCCCGTAATAAAAAGCCCAATAAAAAACCAAATTATTAAACCTGTAAATGAAATAATTCCAAAAGAAATTAGCCCAATTAAAGCCAAAGAAATTATTGAAAAACCAATTTGAACTTTTCTTAAATAATTTGGGAAAACTGTTTTGTAATTTAAAATCCAATTTGCAATAAAACCAGTTTTATGTTTTACTGAAACCAAGCTTGCTAAAGCAGAAAAATGTTGACGCCATTTTACTTTTCTAGAAAGCTCATTCACTGCACCTTGTTTTTCTATAATTGCATCATTTTTATTTTCAGTAAGTGAATTTGCTAATGCTATTTTTCCATCATTTGTAGCAGTTCTATTTATATATTGAAAAAACGAACCTTTGCCAAACAAATCAATATCATTGCTATAAAAATGAGTAGGATTTACAAATTCACTTCCCGTATCTAAATGAGAAAAATCGCGTTTTAAAACTTTAATTTCTTTCGAATTTATAGCTATTTTAGTATCTATAATATCTTTTTCTCTTTTTACATTGATGTATTTTATCACTAAAAATGAAAATAGAAAAACACCTAAAAAAGCAATGATTAATCCGTCTGGAATCTTACCAAAAGTAAGGTAGATTAAAAAGCAAGTAGTTAAAAAAACTGTAAATCTGAATATCCCCAAATTAATGAGGTTCTTTTTTAATTTTGAAGCTTGTTTTTCTAGTTCTAATTTTTCTTGAGTATAAAACTCTAAAGGTTTTTTCATTAATCTTATTTGTATCTAGAAAGTCCACCCGTTAAATTAAGAACTTCTAAATTTGGATATTTAGCCTTCATTTTCTCGGTGGCTTTGTAACTATTAAACCCTCTTTGACAAACCATTACATATGTTTTATCAAAATCAATATCTATTTTTTCCGGATCAAAATTATTGATATGAATTGTTTGATGAACTTCAAAAGGCAATTCTAAATTATTTAAAACTGCAATTAATTCTAAATTTTCATCTTCCAACTTTTCTTTTAAGTCTTTTGGTGCTATTTGCCACTCAGGATTTTGAACTGAACAGGCAGCATCTAAATAGGTATGAATTTTAAAAATTTTTGCAATTTTATCTTTTAAAACTGTTGGTTTTAATTTCATTTTTAACTGTATATTTTGTAACGAGTTGTAAATTAACAGTTCATTCAGCAAGGGTTTTCCTATTCCTGTAATAAGTTTTAAAATTTCATTTACTTGCTGAGTGGCAATCGTTCCTACTATAGAATTTAACGTTCCTGCTTCTTCACAATTCGGGATATCTGTAGCCATTTCCGGAAAAGCATCTCTTAAATTTGAAGAGTAATTTCCGTCTTTTTGTAACACATTAAATGTCGCCACATAACCATCAAACTTGTACAAAGAGCCATACACCAATGGTTTCTTTTTAATAACGCAAGCATCGTTTAGTAAGTATTTTATTGTTAACGAATCAGTCCCATCAACCACAATGTCAACTTCAGAAATCAACTCAAAAACGTTCTTTTTTGAAATCGGTTTATTTGTAAAACTGACCTCGGTAAAAGGCGCTCTTTTTCTTATAAAATCGGCTAAAACCTCAACTTTTGGTTTCCCAACATCCTCTAAAGCATAAAAAATCTGTCTGTGTAAATTCGTGACGTCAACAGTATCAAAATCGATTAAGTGAATTTTTCCAATACCACTTGACGCCAAATAAACTGCAATAGGACTTCCTAAACCTCCACAACCAACTACCAAGACTGAGGCATTTTGTAATTTCTGCTGCCCTACCTCACCAATTTCTGATAAGGTCATCTGCCGTTTGAAAAAATTTTGTTTAGTGACTTTCATTACTTCTATTTCCTGCAATAGCGAACCTATTCTATTCGTTAATTACGTATTTCCTTTTTTGCAGATTTATATTCTTCAGGTGTGTTTATATTTCTGATAAAGTCATTATCCACTTCTACAATTTCTACATCAGAATTAATCAACATTTTACGCGGACAAGAGTAACCTTGTGCTAAATATTGCATCAGAATAGGATACGCTTTAGGTTCATAAATAGTAATTAAAGGCTCCACAAATTGATTGCTTTCCCCCTTAATAGCAGTGGCAACTTTACTAGAATTTCTATGTTTTAATAATAATTGAATAATTTTAGCATCGATAAAAGGAACATCTGTTGCTAAAACAAACCAAGCCGCATTTGGATCTTTTTGAAATGCAGAACAGATTCCGCCAAAAGGACCTAAATTATAAAATTTGTCAGAAATTTCTTGATTATTTTCTGACGAATCCCGGACAGAATAAAAGGTTTCCAAATTATTATTTTCTAACAATTCTTTCGCAAACACTTTTTGAGGTTTACCAAAATAATCCAATTCAGATTTATCTTGACCCATTCTGGTGCTTTTCCCTCCAGCTAAAACCAACCCTTTTACTGGGGCAATTTTTTCTTCAATAAGATTGTTAATATGCTGTGAAATCTTATCAACCTCATCTATTGTATAGCAAATAAGATCTTTTATTTGTGGATATTTTTCTTCTAAAAAACTAAAATATTTGGTTTCTTTTGTCAACTTTACAACAAACTGAATACTGTCTAATTGGTCTAATCTTTTTAAAACAGAAGCTTCTTTAGCTTCATCTAAGATTAAAATTTGTTTTGCCCCTTGATAATGATTTCCGTTTATAAAAACGTAATCATACTGTGCAAATTGCAAACGCTGTTCAAACTTATTTAGGTTTCCAGAAGTTGTTATTTGTATATTTCCTTCGTGATGAAAAACAAATTCTGACAAACTATTTTTTTCAACATCTTTTGCGTGAGAAGCATCGAAATATGCTAATTTATACTTCGATAATTTCCGTGAAATTTTAGTAACTAAATCAGAAATATTACCACAATTTGTTCCCAAAAATGAAATTTCATTTGGAGCAAAATTATCATTATATCTCCTTGCTAAGTTTGTATGCTTCTTGTGTTTAATCATTTTTAATATCAGATTTTCCGCCTTTTTTCTCTAATAATCTTACTTCTTTTATTACCATTTCTTGATGGATGCTTTTACACATATCATAAATAGTTAAACAAGTAATATTCACGCCTGTTAAGGCTTCCATTTCTACACCGGTTTTTCCTTCAATAGTAACCTCACAGATCACTTCAATGTTTTCAGAATCTATAATTTTTATATCAATATCTACTCCAGTAATTAATAATGGATGGCACATAGGAATCAATTCTGATGTCTTTTTTACACCCTGAATTCCAGCAATAATTGCTGTCTGAAAAACGGGGCCTTTTTTTGTGATTAATTCATCATTTGTAAAATGAGAAATCACTTCTTTTCCTAAAAACATGGTTGCTTTCGCCATGGCTGTTCGCTTGGTGATTTTCTTGTCGGAAACATTGACCATTTTAGGGTTATTCTTCTTATTTAAATGACTAAAATCACTCATTATCTATATTTTAATATCGGAAAAACCTCTCCTTTTTTAAACTCAACTCTATCATTTGGTAACTGAATAAACGCATCTGTTTTTATCAAACTTGCTAAATCTCCAGAACCATTTCCTGTAATTGGAAAGGCAACTAAATGGCCAAATTTATTTTCTAATTTTACTTGTAAAAAATAGGTTAAACTTGGTTTAAAAGAGACGTCTTCTCCTAAAATAGCCATTTCTTCCTTGACTTTTATTCCTACAGATTTATAATACCAAGGATAAAAATACGCTAAACAATTTACAAAAGTCGAAATTGGATTTCCTGGAAAAGCAAAAACAGGTTTATTATTTTTAACGCCATACCAAAAAGGCTTACCTGGTCTTTGCGTAATTCTATGAAATAATTTTTCTACTTTGAGTTCTGCTAAAACTGCTGGCAAAAAATCAAATTTTCCTTTGCTTACTGCTCCGCTAAAGATGAGAACATCATACTTCTTTAAATAGTTTGCAATTTTTTGTTGAAGTACTTCTTTATCGTCAGCAATATGAGAAGTCTTAGCTTTAATCCCTAATTTTTTCAACAAAGAAACTAGGGTAAATGCATTACTTCTTCTGATTTGATGTGCCAATGGATTTTCATTGACCTCGACCAATTCATCGCCAGTAGAAACAATTATTACTTTAGGAGTTTTAGCAACTTTTACAGTCGCTTTTCCAACGGTTGCAATAACGCCAATTTCAGCAGCAGAAATTATTGTATTCTTTTCAATTAGAAGATCTCCTTGAATTCTATCTTTCCCTTTGGGGTGAATATTTTTTCCTAACTCCAAAATTTTAAGGTTAATTGAAGCAATTCCGTTCTTAATTTGGACATCTTCATAACGAATTACAGTATCTGTGTTAATGGGCAACACGGCTCCGGTCATAACTTCCATACAATTACTGTCAATTGTCATTGTTTTCTGCTCAGCACCTGCGGCCTGAATTCCTTCAACGTTAAAATCTATAATTCCATGTTCAAAAAAACGATGGTTAATAGCAATGCCATCCATAGAGACTCTATTGAATGGTGGGAAATCTCTATCTGCAACAATATCTTCTTTTAATACTTTACCCACTGACTTTAAGAAAGGAACTTCCTCTACGCCAAAACCTTGAGTAGAATTTAAAACGGTTTGTAAAGCTTGTGCTACTGAAATCATATTAAATATTTAATCATAAATATTACCTAAACTATAAACTCTTATACTTCATTATTACCGACCTCATAGCGGTCTAAATTTTTAAAATACAATACTAAAATAAAAATCTTAAGCAATTTAAGTAATTAAAACGGCTACTACCCTCCAATTGTACTCATGCTTTCAGAAACACCACCTTTTTTTCGGTTTGCCTCTGCAATAAAACCGTTTTTTGGTTTCTGTTTTACTAATGATAAAAAAAGTTCTTTTAAATCGTCATTCGATGCGCCTTTTCTTATAAAATCACGAAGGTTAAAAACACCATCATCAAACAAACAATTTTTAAATGTTCCTGTGGAAGTAATTCTAATTCGATTACAATCGTTACAAATTGTTCTTGTAAAAGCAGGAATGATTCCGACAGATCCTAAATGATTGTCAATTGCATAATTTCTTGAAGTTGATGACTTTTCTGATTGAACTTCAGAAACATCAAACTCAGTTTTAATCTCGTTTAGAATTCTCTTAAAGGTCCAATTTTCTTTCATTTCTCGCTGTCCTTTGCCGTTAAATGGCATTTCTTCAATAAAGCGGACTGCAACATTTTTGTCTTTCGTTAATCTTACAAAATCCACAATCTCCTCGGTATTAAAACCCGATTGCACAACGATGTTTAGCTTTAAACTTAAACTACTCTTTTCAAGCATCTCAAACGTCTTATAGACTTCTGGAAAAACATCCCTTCTTGTAATTTTAGCAAACTTATCTCGCTTTAAACTATCTATGCTTAAATTGATGTTTTTTACTTTTTCTAACTTTTCAATTCTATCTATATGATGAGAAATTAACGCGCCGTTGGTTGTAATGTTAATTGCGTCTAACAAATCATTATAAGAGAGCATTTCTAGGAAGTCTACAAAATCTTTACGCACAAAAGGCTCTCCTCCTGTTAAACGCACCTTATTAACTCCTAATTCTGTTAATACGCGTATTAAACGATACATCTCCTTAAAAGTTAATAATTCTTGTCTTGGAACAATATCAATTCCATGAGCAGGCATACAATATTGGCAACGTAAATTACAGCGATCAGTAACTGCTAATCGCACATATTCCATTTGTCGGCCAAAATTATCTATTAATTTACTCATTTAATTTGGTAATTTCTTACTTAATAATCCATATATGAATGCTCCTAAAAGTGTCCCGAAGAATAAAATTAAAGCAGGAATTAATTTAAACCCCAAAATAATAAAAATTGGCGCAGCACAAGCTCCTGAAATACCCCATCCTACACCAAAAAAAGTTCCTCCAACAAGAGTCCTTATAAAACCTTTTTTCTTCTGCTCTGGCTCAATTCTATTTCCGTTAATATCTTTTATTTTTCCGTATTTAAATAACTGCATAAAAATCATAGAAATTAAAACTGCTCCTCCAATTACACCAAACATGTGAAAAGACTGAAATTTAAACATCTCATAAAATCGATACCAAGAAATAGCTTGAGTTTTACTTAAAACGATTGCAAAGAAAATTCCTAAAATTAAAAATTTAATATTTTTCATAACTTAAAATAACATAGGAATTATAAACCAAGTGGCAATGATGCCCCCAATAAAAAAACCAATTACTGCCAATAAAGACGGTAATTGCAAACTGCTTAAACCTGTAATTGCATGACCAGAAGTGCAGCCCCCTGCATAACGTGTTCCAAAACCAATAAAAAGGCCTGAAATTAAAAGAATTAAAAATCCTTTTAAAGAAAAGAAGACCTCTTCTCCAAAAATTTCATCGGGAAAATATTGTCTCCCGACATTTGAAAATCCTAAATCTATTAACTCTTGAACTGTTGTTGGATTTAAATCTATATCTTGGTTTGGAATTAAATATACTGCAGAAATAAATCCACCAATAATTAATCCAATAACAAATAGCAATGCAAAATCTCGTTCCTTCCAATCTTTTTTAAAGTAGTCAGAAACTTTCCCTGCACCAGCAATTGTACATAGAGTTTCAAAGTTTTTTGAAGCTCCAAAATTTTGACCAAAATAAAAATATAATAACAACGAAATAGCAATCAAAGGCCCTCCAACATACCAAGGCCAAGGTTGTAATATAATATCCATTTTTACAAGTGAGTATTTAAATAATCCATAATTAATTTTGTTGCTCCCAAATTTTCTTGAATATATTTCTGATTAATTTTACCAGTTGATTTTCTATATTCTTCATCCGATTTTAACTTCATTAAAACCCTTAAAAACTCACCTTGATTGCGGATAGAAATACATCCTTTTAAACCAACCAAATCGACAGCTTCCTTAAATTTATTGTATTTATTTCCAATCACCACAGGAATTCCGAAAGTTGCTGGCTCTAAAATATTATGCAAACCGGTTCTTAAACCTCCACCAACATAAGCAACATCTCCAGCTGCGTAAATTTTGGTTAAAACACCAATGGTATCAATGATAAAAACACTGTATTCTGATAAATTCTTATAAGCTTTGGTTGAATATAAAACAGTTCTTTTATTGATAGATTTTTGCAATTCTAAAATAGCTTCTTGCTTCATATTATGAGGCGCAATAATAAATTTCTCCTTTTCTGATGCCTTATTATTAATATAATTTACTAATAACTCTTCATCTTCTTGCCAAGTACTACCTGCTATAAATGTGTATTGATTATCTTTAAATTCATCAATAAAATCAATTGTATTATCTTGTTTTAAAATTTTTGAGACTCTATCAAAACGCGTGTCTCCAGCGATTGTAACATTCTCAAAGTTGATAGAGTTCAGTAATTCTTTAGAATTTTTATCTTGTACAAAGAAATGACAAAAGGCGTTCAACGATTTTCGCATAAAACCACCATAATTTTTAAAGAAAATCTGATTTTCCCTTAAAATACCTGAAACTAAAATGGTTGGAATTTCTTTTAATTTTAACTCATTTAAAAGATTTGGCCAAAATTCATACTTTATAAAAATTGCAAATTTTGGATTTACACTTTTTATAAACTTTCTTGCATTAGCTTTACTATCTAACGGCAAATAACAAATAACATCCGCTAAAGTATAATTTTTACGAACTTCATATCCTGAAGGAGAAAAAAAAGTAACTAATATCTTATACCGGTCGTGTGTTTTTTTTAATTCCTCTATAATGGGTCTTGCTTGTTCAAACTCCCCAAGAGAAGCTACATGAAACCAAATAACATTTTCGTTTTTTATTTCCCTAATTTTTGAAAAACTCTCTTTTCTTCCTTCAACAAAAAGTTTTAGTTTTTTATTAAATAAAGCTACTATTGGCAATAGCTGAGAGGTAGCAAAAACAAAAAAGTTATATAAAACTTTCATAGCTGTAAAAATACAAAACGGATTTGTTTTAAAAGCAAAAAAAGTTCAAGCAAATAAATGCTTGAACTTTTTTAATTTTATAAAAAGCTAAGTTTCTTAAGCTTCAAAAGGCGTAATAGATACATACGATCTATTATCCTTTTTCTTTCTGAACTCAACAACTCCATCAACTTTTGCATGTAAAGTATGATCTTTACCCATGTAAACGTTTTCTCCTGGATTGTGTGTTGTTCCTCTTTGACGAACAATAATATTTCCTGCAATTGCAGCTTGTCCTCCAAATATTTTAACTCCTAGACGTTTCGATTCTGATTCTCTACCATTCTTCGAACTACCTACTCCTTTTTTATGTGCCATGATGTTATGGTTTTAAAATTGAAATTCTTATTTAGTTAAAGCAACAATTAATTCAGCTTTCTTTAAAGAAGTATATCCAGAGATACCTTGCTCTTTCGCAGCTGCTTTTAATTCCGCAACAGTCATAGAACTATAATCTGTTGAGGCTTTTTTTACTTCAGCTTTAGGAGCAGCTTCCTTTTTAGGAGCAGCTACTTTTTTTGCTGATTTTTTAGCACCAGTAACAGCGATAGATTCAATTTGAATCTCGCTTAAATACTGTCTGTGTCCATTTTTCTTTTGGTAACCTTTTCTTCTTTTCTTTTTGAAAACGATTACTTTATCACCTTTTAAGTGACTTAGAATTTGAGCTGTTACTGAAGCTCCTTCTATAGCTGGGGCGCCAATCACTACACTTCCTTCATTATCAAGTAAAAGAACATTATCAAAAGTTACTTTTGATCCTGCCTCTCCTTGCAAACGGTGAACGTATACTTTCTGGTCTTTTGCTACTTTAAATTGCTGCCCTGCTATCTCTACGATTGCGTACATACTATTAGTTTTGCGTATTTATACTTATTATTTGCTCTTTCTTAATGAAATTGCGGGAGCAAATATACGTCTTTTTTATAATCTTGCAATAGCACTATGAAAATAGTTGCATGAAAATCAATATAATAAATTAACATTAAATTTTTTTTAAAAAAGTTTAATCTTGTTATTTTTGGGTTAATCAAAAATTTTACGCTCTTATTAGTAACAAATTAAATTTATTGCGTCAAATAAGAATCTTATTATTAACTTAAAAAAAAAGTCAATGAAAAAAAGTATTTTATCTCTTGCTTCAGCTATGTTGTTTGTGTTTTCTACAAATGCTCAAAAAGTTGAATTTGAAGAGTACAATTTAGACAATGGAATGCATGTTATTCTGCATCAAGATGATTCTGCACCAGTAGTTACTGTTGCTGTAATGTACCATGTTGGTGCTAAAGATGAAGTTGATGGAAAAACAGGAATGGCTCATTTTTATGAACACTTATTGTTTACTGGTACTAAGAATATAGACAGAGGAAAATGGAGTGAAATTACTTCTGCAAGAGGTGGAACAGGAAACGCAAATACTAATTGGGATAGAACTTATTATTATCAAACATTCCCTTCAAATGAATTAAAACTAGCTTTATGGATGGAAGCTGAGAGATTATCTCATCCTATTATAGACCAAAAAGCAGTTGACACACAAAATGAAGTTGTAAAAGAAGAAAAGCGACAAAGAATGGATAATGCTCCTTATGGAAAAGTTATTTATGGTGATGTTTACAGTCATATTTTTGATAATCATAATTATGGTAGACCCATGATTGGTTATATAAAAGATTTAGACGCAGCCAAATTAGAAGAATTTCAGGCTTTCTATAATAAATGGTATATGCCTAATAATGCCGTTTTAGTAGTTGCTGGAGATTTTGAAAAAGGAGATGCAAAATCTATCATTAACGATTATTTTGCTTCAATACCTGCAAGAACAAAACCTGAAAGAAATAAAGTTATAGAGCCTGAAAGAACTTCGGAAAAAAGAGTCGTAGAATATGACGCTAACATTCAGTTACCTTTATTAGGTTTAGCATACAAAACTCCTGCTATGAGCGAAAGGGATGCGAAAGTTTTAGACGTTATTTCTACAGTTTTAAGTAACGGTAAAAGTTCTAGATTATATAAAAAATTAGTTGATGACAAGAAAATGGCGCTTCAAGCTTTTTCTTTTTCTAGACCTCTAGAAGATTATAGTGTTTACATTATTGGTTCTATTGTAGCTGGCGGAACATCTAATGACGACATCATAAAAGAAATGGATGAAGAAATTATAAAACTTCAAACAGAGTTAATTTCTGATAAAGACTTACAAAAAGTTAGAAACAAGTTTGAGAATCAATTTGTAGCATCTAACTCTAGTGTTACAGGAATTGCTAATTCTTTAGCAAGAAACTACATGTTAGTTGGTGATACTGATAGAATTAATAAAGAATTAGAAATTATTAATTCTATTACTAAAGAAGAAGTTAGAGACGTAGCTATTAAATATTTAGCTAAAAACAGACGTGTAATAATGGATTATTTACCAGAATCGCAAAAGAAATAATAAAACTAAACTAAGAAGAATGAAAACAAAGATATATTCAATAATTACACTTTTATTTCTATCATTAAGTATTTCTGCTCAAGTAGATAGATCTAAAATGCCAGAACCAGGACCAGCTCCTAAAATTAATATTGGAACTCCAGAAAAATTTACACTACCAAATGGCTTACAAGTTTTGGTTGTAGAAAACCATAAATTACCTAGAGTTTCTTTAACCTTAGATATCGACAATCCACCAATGGCTAAAGGAGATAAAAAAGGAGTAGAAGGTTTTGTAGGAGGAATGTTAGGAACAGGAAGTACAACTATTTCAAAAGAAAAATTTGATCAAGAAGTAGATTATTTAGGTGCAAACATTTCTTTTGGGTCACAAAGTGGTTTTGCAAGTTCTTTATCTAAGTATTTTCCTAGAGTTTTAGAACTAATGGCAGATGCAGCTTTTAATCCCGTATTTAATCAAGAAGAGTTTGACAAGCAAATGAAGCAATCTTTAGACGGAATTAAAAACAGCGAAAATAGTGTAACTGCAATTGCTGGTAGAGTAGATAATCTGCTTACTTATGGTAAAAACCATCCTTATGGTGAATTTACTTCAGAAACTACTTTAAAAAACATCACTTTACAAGACGTAAAAGATTTATACAATAAAAGTTTTAAACCTAATAATGCCTACTTGGTTATTATGGGAGATGTAGATTTTAAAACTGTAAAGAAACAGGTAACTAAATTATTTGGCAACTGGCAAAAAGGAGAGATAGCAACCTCAACTTTACCAGAAATTAAAAATCCTAAAACAACAGAAATCAACTTTATTAATATGCCAAATGCAGTGCAATCAGAACTTGCAATTATTAATGTTGTTGATTTAAAAATGGGAGATAAAGATTATTATGCTGCTCTTTTAGCTAACCAAATTCTTGGTGGTGGTGGAACAGGTCGGCTTTACAAAAACTTACGTGAAGACAAAGGTTATACTTACGGAGCGTATTCTGGAATTGGAGCAAGCAGGTATGCAAGTCGCTTTAAAGCTTCTTCTTCAGTACGAAACATAGTTACAGATAGTGCTGTAGTAGAAACAATGAAAGAAATTAATAAAGTACGTTACCAAATATCAACCCAAGAAGAATTAGATATTGCAAAGGCTAAATATGTAGGTAGTTTTGTTAGAAATGTAGAAAAACCATCTACGATAGCTAATTATGCCTTAAACATATTACAAAACAATTTACCTTCAGATTATTACGAAAAATATTTAGCAAACATAAATGCTGTTACTTTAGAAGATGTGCAAAATGCTGCTTTAAAATATTTTAGAGGAGATAAAGCAAGAATAGTAATTACAGGAAAAGGTATTGATGTTCTTAAAAATCTTGAAAAAACAGATTATGTAATTAAATATTTTGATAAAGAAGGAAACCCTTCGGTTAAACCGGAAATGACATTACCAATTCCTGAGGGAATGACAGCCGCCAATGTAGTTGACAAATATTTTGAAGCTATTGGAGACAAAGAGAAAGTGATGGCAGTAAAAACTGTAATGACCGTTTCAAGCGCAACTATTCAAGGAACTCCTCTAGTAATGACTGTAAAAAATGCTGCACCAAATAAAACTTCTCAAATAATTACTGTAATGGGTAATGTTGCTCAAAAAGCTGTTTTTGATGGTGCAAAGGGATATCAAGAAGCAAGAGGTCAAAAAATGGATATGCAACCAGCACAGATAGAAGAAGCTAAATTAAGTATGGCTCCTTTTGCTGATATGGCTTACAAAAAAGGAAAATTAAATAGGATTGAACCTATTGATGGTAAAAATTATTTTGTTATCACATTCAATGAAACTGAAGTTTTCTACGATATGAAATCGGGTTTAAAGTTTCAAGAAGTGAAAACGGTAAAAACTCCTGATGGCAGAGAAGTAAAAGTACCTACTACTTTTAGTGATTATAAAGAAGTTGATGGAATTTTATTTCCTCATTCCATGGGTTCTAAAATGGGACCAATGGATTTAAACTTTATAACAAAAGAAATTAAAATAAATGAGGGTGTCTCTGATGCTGATTTTGAATAATATTGTTTAATATACTGCTTTTAAAAGAGTCTAAACTTATCGTTTTGGCTCTTTTTTTTTGTAAAAAAATATTTTACTAAAAATCGAGAAACTCACTTTTTTAAAGCTTTAAATCATTTCTTTTTATTAACCAAATACACGCCTAATAAAATAATAATCCCTGCAAAAACTTGAAGTACACTTAATTTTTCATCATCTAAAATTCCCCAAAATATTGCCACCAAAGGAATTAAATATGTTACAGACGATGAAAAAACAGGATCTGAAATATGCACCAATTTATTATAAATAGTTTTTGCAATTCCAGTTCCTAAAATTGATAAAACTGCTAAATACCCTAAAGATTGCATTAAAACCTCATCATTAAAGTCCAACGTTACAAAGAAATCTGTAAAAACTAAAACTATAATTGCAGGAACAAGTAGTAATAAAAAATTACCAGTTGTAATTGCCAATGCATCTAAATCACTCAAATACTTCTTTATCATGTTAGCATTTAATGCATACCCAACAGAGCCGATAATGATTAAAAAAGCATACCAATAATTCTGATTTGGATTTAAAGAAGCCCCATTTAATATTAGAATTAAAGTTCCTATCAACCCAATTACAATTCCATAAAATTGTGTTCTTTTAAAAACGAAACCAAACAAGGTTGCTCCAAAAATTAAGGTGTTAAAAGGAGTTAAAGAGTTTAAAATAGCCACAATAGAACTGTCTATTGTTGTAATTGCAAACGCGAATAAAAACCCAGGAATAAAAGTTCCTGCCAAAGATGTGTACACAATATATTTATAATGTTTCTTTTGGATTTTTTTTAATGAGGGAAAAGCAACCGAAAGCAAAAAAATGGCAGTAAAAATCATTCTTAAGGCACCTAATTGAATAGGAGTTACGCCTAGCAAGGCTTTCTTCATTAAGATAAAAGAACTTCCCCAAACCAAAGAAAGTAAAATTAAGTACAACCATTTTAGTTGTTGATTATTCATAAGTCTGGTTAATTTTATGCTAAAGTCTGAAAATTATTTAAATACATGTCTAAATATTAATAAATTTGTAGCATAATCTATTAACAAATTACAATAATCCTTTAAAGTGATTTCTATAAACTTCTAAAATTTAGTCTTATGAAAATTCAAAAAATAATATTCTCTATAATAATTGTATGTTGCTTTTTAACGAGTTGTAAAACAGCGGTAAAAAAAGAAAATATTTCTTTAGCCATTTCTGGAATGACTTGCGAAATTGGTTGTGCAAAAACCATTCAATCTAAATTATCTAAAAAGGAAGGTGTTTTAAATGCCAAAGTTATTTTTAATGATAGCACCGCTAACATTGAATTTGATGCAAATACAACTTCTAAAAAAGATTTAATTTCTTTTGTAAGTGGTATTGCAGGAGGTGATTTATACACGGCTTCTGAAACCTCTAAAAAAATGCATGATTGTTCTGAGACTTGTAAAGAAAGTTGTGAAATGAAAACTGATAAAACAGCATGTAAGAAAGATTGTAAAATGGCGTGTTGTGCAAACAAGAAGGGTTAAATAAATTTATTTTACAAAAAAAAGGCAGACTTTTCAGAGTCTGCCTTTTTTTTGTAAAATCTAATTCTTATAGACCTGCATTTTTCCATGACCAAGCGCTAACATCAACTTTAGTTCCTGTTTTATAATCCGCAGAAGTAGATGCAGCAACTCCGTCAATAATAACATTTGTTAATGGACCATCATCTTTCATATCTATATTTTTATCATAGCCTTCTAGCCAGATATTTGTAATAGTTCCTCCAGAAGTTTTCTTAAACTGTAAAGCTGTACCACCTTGTGAAGAAATTGCAGTTAGGTTTACAAATTTAGGGTTTCCATTATCTTTATCTCCTTCAAAAGCGGTAGAAAAACCAGCTATTGTATGCGAAATATAGGTGTCTGTTAAAGTACCATTCCAACCTTCTGTCCAATCTACAGAATCATCTTCGTTGTTTTCTAAATAAATATTGGATGCCGAAACTGTTCCTCCAAAAAATTCAACACCATCATCTGCTCCATCTATTACGGAAATATTTTCTAATGTAGTTCCAGAGCCTACTGCGTAAAAAGAAATTCCATTGTATTGAGAGTCTGCATTAATTTGAGCTCCTGTTCCTTTAATTACTAAATATGTAATAGAACCTGAACTATCTGCATCATTTGTTCCTCCATAAATAAAACCACCAACTTCTGCTTCTGCATTTACCCCCGCAGATGTTGTTGCATCTCCACAAATTGTTAAACCTCCCCAATCTCCCGGGTTTCCTTCAGAGGAGGAAAATACAACTGGATTATCAGCTGTGCCTTGTATGTCAATTTTACCTCCTTTTAAAACAGCAATATAAACTCCCGTTCCGCCATCTCTAGCCTCAATTTTTGTGCCTGCCGGAATTATTAATTCGCCACCAGATTGAACGATATAGGATGAGTTTAATTGGTAATTCACAGAAGCATCTAGTGTTACGGTGTCATTTACGGCTCCTTGTAAAACAGAAGTTGGGATCGATACATTTGAATTTACCCAAGTAAAATCTGACGCTGTTACATTTGGTGTATTTGTATAAGACAATAAAGGATTTGCAACTTCACCATCAATAATTACGTTTGTTAATGACCCTCCATCTTTCATATCTATTGAAACATCATAGCCCGTTAAAGATAAACCTGTAATCGTTCCTCCAGATTCTTTTTTGAATTGCAAAGCTGTTCCACCAACACTAGACACGGCAGTTATATTATTAAACTTAGGGTTTTTGTTATCTTTATCCCCCTCAAAAACGGTAGAAAAACCTGAAATTGTATGAGAAATGTAAGCATTTTCTATAGTACCATTCCAACCTTCTGTCCAATCTATAGAATCATCCTCGTTATTTTCTAAATATAAATTACTTGCAGAAACTGTCCCTCCAAAAAACTCAAATCCATCATCTGAACCGTTTAACACAGCAACATTGCTAATAGTTGTGCCCGAACCAACTGCATATAGAGAGACTCCATTATATTGAGAGTCTGCATTAATTTGAGCTCCAGTTCCCTTTATAATTAAATAGTTAATAGCACCTGAATTGTCTTCATCATTTGATCCTCCGTAAACAAAACCTCCAACTTCTGCTTCTGCATTTGAACCTGCTGTTGTCGTTGCGTCTCCGCAAATTGTTAAACCTCCCCAATCTCCAGGATTTCCTGAAGCAGACGTCATAAATACAGGATTTGAAGAAGTCCCTTGCACATCAATTTTACCTCCTTTTAATATGGCAATATAAACACTTGTTCCTCCATTTGCTGCTTGAATTCTTGTGCCTGCTGGAATTGTTAATGTTGCTCCAGATTCTACAATAAAAGAAGCATTTAAATTATAAATTGTATTCGAATTTAAAGTAAAACTTTCTTCTAAATTTCCGTTCATAATTCCAGATTGTAGGTTCTCTATAACTGGAGATGTTGGCTGCGAAATTATAATATCGGGTTCATCACTGCCACAATTTGTTAATGCCAAAGTAACGATTGAAAAAGCTACTAAATTTAAAATTTTAAAAACTGATTTTTTCATTTTTGTTTAAATAAGGTTATTAATTTTTTACAAAGTTCTTCTCTTATTCTTTAATTTTCTTTACCTAAATATTATTAGTATGTTAGGTTTTAATTTTTTTTTATACTTCTTTGTAAAGTTTTTGTTAATTGCCTAAAAACTATATTTAAAACTTACTGTTAATTGACTTCCTTTTTTGTAGGATAGTACAGTTTCATTGGTTTCTATGGCAGAAATTAAGTTTCTAACTTTTTGAGTCTGCTTAATTTCTGGGTTCAATAAATTACGACCCACTAACTTTACTTGTAAGTTTTTAGTTACGTCTTTGCTCATTACTAAGTCTAATGTTACAAATCCTTTTTCTATAATTTCATCATTGTATAAAGCGGCACTGTTTGCAAAATCTTCTGGAGACCCTAGTGCAAATATTCTATCTGAAGAATAGTTTCCTGTTAAAGTTGCTATAAACTCTTTTTCTTTTTTATCTCCATAACTTATCGATCCATTTGCAATAAAGTCTGACGCTCCTTGCAAACTAGATTCTGTAATATTTTTGTACTGAAAGTCTTTTAATAAATCTTGTTTTAGCCACATTTTTGTAAGATTGGCAGTCATATTTAAAACACTTTCATCATCTTCATTCTTTAGTAAAGCTGTTCTAGCTTCTAATTCAAAACCATAAATATTTACTTTTTCTCCCGTATTAGAATAGATAAAATATCCTGATGATCCTCTTGTTTGAGATAAGTTGATTGGGTTCTTAATTTGTTTCTGAAAAACTGTTGCAGAAAACAATTGTCCTCTTTGTGGAAAAAATTCATACTTCAAATCAAAATTATAAATTTCTGATTTTTCTAAATTAGGATTCCCCTTGGTTACACGGCCTGTTGGAGACACATATTCAAAAGGAGACAATTCTTTAAACTCTGGTAACGTTTGCGTTATACTTGATGCAAAACGTAAGAACTGATTTTCATTTAACTCATATTTTAAGTTTACACTTGGATATAAACTTTCGTACACTCTATTTAAAGTTCCTACTCTTCCAACAAAATTGGCAACATCCCAAATAACATCAATTTCATCTCTTTCAAAACGCAAACCTAAATTACCAGATAATTTATTCTCTAGTTGAAAATCGAAGTTGACAAAACCTGCCATTATATCCAAATCTGCTTGATATCTATCTGCATCTCTTAACCTTAAGGTTAATCCGTTATTAAAACCTACAGAAGTAAATGTCGATGATAAATCATCTACTGAAGGCGCAGTAAATTCTTTTGAACGAACACCTACGAACTGAGATTTAAAATATCTTTCTTTATGCCTAAAATTTAAACCATAGTTTAAAGAATAAGGTCTGTTATCATCTTCATCTTTTAAACCTAAAGCCCATCTGTTTTCTATAAGACCATTGTACTCTGTATCTTCAATTTTTTGAGTAGATTTTCTTTGTTGAAAGTCGCCAACGTGCGCATATTGTATTGTTGGCGAAGAAGTAATATCTAAAATATTCACTTCATTTCTAATTCTATTTGGTTCTTCTGCCAACACAAAATTATAACCTCCAGCCCAATTTAAAGTATTGTTTTCATTCCAATTATGGGTCCCTAATAACTGATTGATAAAAAGTGTAGTTTGCTTAAAGTTTTGATCTCTTACAAAAGCTCCAGTTTCTTGAGGGTCTTGATCAAAAACATATCCTAAACCATTTCTACCTTGTTCGTATAAATTATCAACACCGGTATTTACAAAGAGTGTATTATATTTAATTTTATTATTTTCATTTAATTTTAGACTAACATTTACATAACCTGTAGTGTTCGAATTAGACACATATTGTTCTGCATCCGTAAATTCTCTATCTAAGATATTAGATCTGTAGGCTCTAAAAATTCCTTTATTATGTTCAAAAGATTTAGCATGAGAACCGGTAACAAAAATAGCTACCTCTTTTCCGAACATTTCAAATTTTCTGCCAGCAGAAAAAGAGCCATTAAAGTTGATTGGAGTAGCTACACTTTCTGTATCCCAACCTTGGAAAGTAATCAAATTTTGCAGTGCATACTGCTTTTTGTGAAACCCCAAAGTAACGTCCTTATTAATAATAGTAGTTCTAAAATCATCCGAAAGATTTGCAACATTGGTATTGGTGCCTCCTGCCAAAGAAATTGAAAAACCTCTTTTCGAATACTCTTTAGAGTTTACATCTACATTTCCAGAACCTTGATCTGCATAACTTGAAGTTGTGTATGTTTTACTAATCCCTACATTTTTAATGATATTAGTAGAAAATAAATTAAGGTTTATGTTTTTGTTGTTTACATCGTCAGAAGGAATTGGCAATCCATTCATTGTTGTAGACAAATACCGATCTCCTAAACCTCTGATATAAATATCTCCAGAACTTTCACTTTTAGTAACTCCAGATATTTTTGTTGTTGCATTTGCAGCATTCGAAACACCAATTTTAGCTAAAGTTTGGGCTCCAATACTTTCTTTAATTACAACGGCTTTCTTTTGATCTATTAAAAGTGCACTTGCAGACTCTTTACTTGAACTTGTTTTTATTATAATATCGTCTAAAGCAACGCCTTCCTCTGCAGATAATAATTGATTGATTGTAATGGTTTCTCCGTCTTTTATAGAAAATGATTTTTCAACTTCTTTATATCCTAAAAAACTAAAAATCACAATATGATTTCCTGCTGGCACTTTTAAAAAATAGTTACCATCAAAATCTGAAGTAGTTCCTATAGCAGTGCCCTTAATAATTATGTTTGCAAACGGCAAAGGTTCATTGCTTGTTTCTTTGTCTGTTAACAACCCTTTTAATATCCCTGTATTTTGAGCATTTGTAAACTGACTGAAAGCTATTAAAGTAATAAATAAAATTTTCTTCATTTTAGTATATAATTTCATGCTGCAAAAGTCTACTTGAATTGTAAAATTTGTGTTACATGTAAATTATGGTTCTATTACGGAACCATTAACTAAATGTTAAATTGAAAAAATAGTTAACCTTTTTTTAATTTACAGAAAACATTGATTTAAACTATAATTTGGATTTTTGAGTAAATCTTTAGAGATTAAATGTCATCATAAATCTATTAGTTTTTGTCAACTATTTTATATGACTTACTGCCTTTGGCCAAGGCAGTTTTTTTTATTTTTTAATGTTCCTTTAACATTAACTTAACACAGTTGTTAGTTATTTGCACCGACAAAAACTAAAAATGATGAAAATTTCAATACTACATAAAGTAGTAACATTAATCTGTATCTGTGCTTTCTTAAGTATAAATGCACAAGAAACCAATGCTCCAAAATTTGGAAAAGGTTTATTTAACTTAGTAGGAAAAGACAGTACTTTTACTATGAAAGTAGGATTAAGATTCCAAACTTTAGCAACTTC
>Ga0209094_1000038_pt1 | contig 128354 bp, 127 predicted proteins | sample COGITO_mtgs_1004_2_FD_184790 | JGI IMG/M metagenome (GOLD analysis project Ga0209094, IMG submission 184790) | Pelagic marine microbial communities from North Sea - COGITO_mtgs_100430 (SPAdes) (version 2) | ecosystem: Environmental > Aquatic > Marine > Epipelagic ... | reverse complement strand
GGTCATCGACCCCCGACGCCAGCACCGCCGCGATCAACACCGACGGGATCCCGCACAACCCGAACCCACCCACCGCGAGCGACGAACCTGACCTGATGTCGGCGACGGCCTCGGCAGCAGACGCCACGACCTTGTCCATGATCACTCCTCGTCCCATCAAGACGACCACCCTGTTGACCTCGCGGCCTGGACAGTCGACACTATTTCTACCAAACGTACGGTCGAAAGGTAGACGATGATCGAGTTCGAGGGCAAGGTCGCCATCGTGACGGGCGGCGCCAACGGGATGGGCGAGCGGGTCGCGCACACACTGGCGGGGCGAGGAGCCACCGTGGTGATCGCGGACCGCGACGGCGAGCGCACCCCGCTGGTCGAGCAGGAGATCCGCGAGTCCGGCGCCAGCGCGCACGGCTACGTGGTCGACGTGACCGACGAAGCGCGGGTAGCGGCTCTGATGAAGGAGGTGAGTGCCCGCTTCGGCAGGATCGACGTCCTCGACAACAACGCGGCCGCTCTGGAGCTCACCGCCGAGGACCCCGACGTCGCGGCGCTGGATCTCGCCGTACTGACCGGGACCTTGACGGGCAACGTGGTCGGCCCCTTCCTATGCACCAAGCACGCGCTGCCGGTGATGCTCGCCCAGGGAAGCGGCAGCATCGTCAACATGGCATCGGTCTCGGGCATGCTGGGCGAGACCAGTCTGTCGGCCTATGGGATCAGCAAGGCTGCGGTCATCCAGCTCACCCGCGCAGTCGCCACGCAGTACGGTAAGCAGGGCATTCGCTGCAACGCCGTGGCGCCCGCGCTGGTGATGACGCGCAACACGAGCGAGTGGATGCCGGCGGAGTTCAAGGACATCTACACGCGCAACAGCATGACGCCCTACGTGGGCGACCCCCAGGACGTCGCCGAGGTGGTCGCCTTCCTCGCCTCCGACCGCGCGCGCTACATGACCGGGCACGTGATCCCCGTCGACGGTGGCATCGCCGCGGCCTCACCTATCGTGGCGGAGCGCCGTGACCTCGCCTGAGCCCTTCGGACCCTTCACCCTCGACGTCGCCGGGCACGCGCCGGGAGTCGCGGTCGCCACGCTGGATCGTCCGCCGGTCAATGCCTTCGACGTCGCGGCGTACGTCGGCCTCACCGACCTCGTGTCCGCAGTGGAGTCTCAGGAGAGCATCAAGGTGCTCGTCCTGGCGGCGCGGGAAGGTGCCCGCTGCTGGTGCGGGGGCGCGGACCTGCGCGACTTCCGGGGCATGGACGCCGAGCGGCGCCGGGAGCGGTACGACGTGGTCAACGCGGCCATCCCGCGCCTGCAAGCTGCTCGGCTGCCGGTGATCGCCGCCATCACCGGGCACGCGATCGGGATCGGGGTGCTGCTTGCGGCAGCCGCAGACCTCCGGGTGGCCTCGGAGAAGGCCGGGTTCGCCTGTCCGGAGGTTGACTTCGGACTGGTCGCGGGATCGTCGCGGCTGCTCAACTACCTCGGCATGCCCGAATCCCAGATCCGCGAGATGGCCTACACGGGCCGCCGGCTACCCGCGAGCGCCCTGCTCGCCACAGGCTTCCTGAACGCCGTGACGCCGCCCGAGCAGGTCCTGCCGCACTGCCTCTCGCTCGCCACGGAGATCGCGGCGAAGAGCGGGCCGGTCCTGCGCGCACGCAAGCAAGCATTCGTCGAGCACGAGTCGATGGACTGGCTCGAGGCCTACCGGCTCGCACAAGGTCTCTCGGGCGGGCTGGTCGCTCTCCCCGAGGCCCGGGAAGGCGTGAAGGCAGCGTTGCGGAAGTGACCGGGCCGCGTGCGCACGACACCGCAACGTCTGCTGCGGCCGTCGCGCGCGTCGACCGGTCAGACCCGGATCCGCGAGTAGTTCTGAGTCGTGACCTCGATCGGTTTTCAGGCTGGCGGTGGTCGGCTGTCGGTCACGCGGGCAGGTTGTTGCGCTCGATGACGTTCGGGTGACGGTTCTCCGGGTTCCTGGTGGTGGGGACGGGACCGCGGCGTCAGGCCGCGGTGCCGAGTTCTCGGATCCGGGTGAGCACGATCGGGAGCAGGTGATCGCCGGGCGGCAGGCGCAGGCTCAGCCTGCGGCCGTGGCGGACCAGGCGGGCGGGAACGCAGAGCAGTTCGTGGCGCAGCCGGGCGGCGTGCGCGCGTCCGTTCTTGTCCATCCCGGTCAGGGCTTGGAGCAGGGTCGAGAGGTTCCCGGCCAGGAGCGCGGCCCACATCCACACCGTGTTGACCGCCTGGTTTCCGGAGGGGAGCTTGCGCAGAGCGGCGCCGAGCTTGGCCTCGCGGATGCGGTCCTCGATGTCGGTGCGGCGGCGGAACCAGGCCTCGACCTCGAGGATCGACTCGGCGTTGCCGACGATCTTGCCGGGGCGGTCGTTGGCGGGAATGTTGGTGACGATGAAGGAGACCGCGTAGGCGTGGGTCGCGGTCCCTTCCAACGCGAGGGCGAGTTGGTTCTTGTCGATGGTGCGGCGCCGTCGCGAACGCGGGTCGGCCGAGATCGTCTCGGCCTCGACCCGGACCCGGCGCACGATCGTGTCGGTGCCATCAGGCCAGCCGGCCGGGGCGTAGTCGACCGCGGCGACCTGTGCGCCGGGCATCGCGATCGCATCGACCCAGGCGTCGGGGTCGATGGAGGCGTAGGCGCGCCACATCGCGGTGTTCCGCTTCGCAGCGATCGCGAAGTCAGCCCTCGGCCACGGCCGCGTGGGCGAGGTCGGCGGTGAAGTAGCCGGCGTCGACGCGTGTCCGCAGCCGATCAGCGGCAGCCGCTCGAGCGCGGATAGGTTCGGGGATCCCGGCCAACCCGCGGCGCAGCATGTCCGCGGCCCGGGGCCGGACGTCGTCGTTGCCGGCCAGCAGATCGGCCGCGGTCGTGAGGCCGGCTTCGGCCCAGGTCGCCAGATGTGGACGGCCAGCACGCTGGCCTTGATAGTTGTAGGCCACGCCCTGCTTCTTCGCGCCGTAGACCTCCACATCGGTGGAGTCCAGGTCGACGGTGACACTCGCGCCGAGCTCGACGCGACGCTGCAGGGGAAGCAGGTCGATGGCACGGCCGGCGAGGTCAGCGACCGCGGCCTCGACCCCGGCCAGCTGCTCGGCACCGAACCGGCGTGCCAGACCCGCCGCGGTCGTAGAGGCCAGCACCGGCACCGCCGAGAGCTCGACCGCGGCCACATCGGCACGCTGGCGGTCCAAAGAGACCAGCGCATCGGCACCCAGCAGCTGGGATTGCGCCATGGCGACCAACAGCTCCCCGGCGCTCGCGCCGCGCTCACGCTTCTTCAGCGCACCGATGCCGCGATCGAACCGGCCCACCACGTCGAGCACCTCGACGAACTCCGCGACCGCAGCGACACCAGATGTCGCGGTCAGCGATGGGTCCGGCGCGCCGATCCGCACACGCTTCCGGACCCGACCACGACGACGTACTCTCTTCACCGACAGGGTGTCCTTCCAGCCTGGATCTTCGAAGCCTCAACAACCTCGATTCTCCAAGCAGGATGGGCACTCTCGTCGTCTCACACGCGGATCACGCCACCACTACTACTCGCGGATCCGGGTCAGAGGAACCGTTCCGCGCGGGCGAGCAAGGTCACCGCGCTCCCTTCCAGCGCCACGATGTCCTCCCAGGTGCGTGACGCCGCCTGCTGGCCCACGTGGAAGTCGTGGAGGGTCGGCCACCACAGCTCACGCACCGCCCGATACGCGGGCTCCTGGTCCTGGTAGATCTCCTCCACCGGCTCGCACCGTACGTAGCGCAGCGCGCCCAGCGCGAAGGCGCGTTCCGCGTCCCTGTCGTCGTTCACGGACGCGGCGCCCTCGGCATCGAGGAACTGGAGGAGCTTGATCGACTCCGGGGCGATCCTGACGTCCCATCGTCGATCAGCCTCGGACGCGGCGAGGTCACCGTCACGGTCGGCGATGAACTGCTCCCGCGTGTTGAGCCACTTGAGGTTGTCCAGGTCCACGAAGAGCGGCTCGTCCGGCTGGATGTGCTCCAGGTAGTGCGGGTCACTCGACAACCCCACGGCATCCTCGACCGTGTCGAACCAGTCCTCGGCGACGGCTTCGAACCTCGACTGGCTCTCGTCCAGGAGCTCGGTGTGGATCTGGTGGCTCTGCACGTAGCGCTTGATGGTGGGCAGGGCCAGACCGAGCGTCCCGTGCGGGTGTCGGTAGTGGTCGTGGAACTCGGCAGTACTCATCCCGGCCCGCCTCGGGATGAGCCCGAAGAACTTGATCGTCATCGCATCTCCTCCCTCACGTCATGTCAGGCGCGGACGCCGACGCCACCGGATCGCTTACGCAGCCAGGCGGTCAGGGCCACTGCACCGACCAGGACTGCTCCGTTGAAGATCGGCTTGACCCCGGGGGACAACCCCAGTGCGTCCAGCCCGGCCGCTGCGAAGGCGATGAGGAAGGTCGCCACGATCGTGCCGACGAGGGTGAACTTGCCGTCGGAGAGGATCGAAGAGCCCAGGAAGGCCGCAGCGAATGCGGGCAGCAACAGGTCGGGCCCGAGAGTGGGGTCGGCCGATCCCATCCGAGCCAGGATCACGACCCCCGCCAGCGATGCGAGGAGCCCGGTCGCCATGAAGGCCAGCACGATCATCCGGTCGACCTTCACCCCCGCGAGCCGAGCGGCGTCCGGGTTCGCTCCGCTGGCGTACCAGTGGCGACCCAGGACGGTGTGCCGGGCGACGGCGTAGGCCACCACGAGCAGGATCCCGACGTACCAGATCGGCAGGCTGATGCCGGCGAGCTCGTACGTACCCGCATCCAGGAGCTGCTGGGGAATCCCCGAGTAGATGACCACCCCGTTGCTGTACAGCGTGGTGACGCCTCCCACCGCCCCGCCGACCGCGAGCGTGGCGATGAAGGCGTTGAGGTTGGCCCGCGTCACCAGGAGCCCGTTGACGAGACCGACGACAGCTCCGACCACCAGGACGATCAGGATGGTCAGACTCAGGGGAAGGCCCTGGATGGAGGTCAGCCCGCCCGTGAGAATGGCGGAGAGTCCCAGGAGCGGGCCCGCCGACAGGTCGAACTGTCCGGCGATGAGCGTGATCGTCACCGCCGCGGCCACGAAGGCCACGTGGGCGTTCTGCGACATGACCAGGGTCAAGTTGTCCCACGACGCGTAACCGCTGCCCTCGATGATCGTCACGATCACGAAGAACGCGACGAAGAAGAGGATGGTCGCATACCCCTCGATGCGGAACCGCGGCTTCTTGCGGCTTCCGCCGGGACCATCCGCGGCCGAGGTCGGCGTCGCGGCCGGCGCGGACTGGTCGTCTTTCACGAGCTGCTCGCTCATAGCACGTGCTCCAGAATGTCGTCGGGGGAGACGGAGTCGATGTCCGTCACACTGATGATGCGGCCGTCCTGCACCACGCCAACGCGGTCGGAGACCGCCATGACGTCGTCCAGGTCGATGCTGAGGACCACGACGCCGGCACCTGCCGCACACACGTCGTCGATGAACTTGTACAGGGCTCGTCGGGTGCCGATGTCCACGCCACGGGTCGGTTCGCACAGGACGTACACATCGGGGTCCCGTAGCTTGGCGCGGCCCATCAGGACCTTCTGCTGATTCCCACCACTCAGGCCGAGGATGGGGTAGTCCGCCTTGGCAGGCTGCACATTGAGCAACCTCACCTGCTCGTCGGCGTCGGCCGCCTCCTGCGCGCCTCGGACGAACCCCAGGCGTGCCCGCAGCCCCAGGGAGCTGACCGACAGGTTGGCTCGCACGTCCAACCCGTGCAGGAGCCCCTGAGCGCGCCGGTCCTCGGGCACGATCGCCGCCACGCCGTGGCCGCCCTCGCTCGTGGAGATCGCGACCGTCCCGCCCGTCAGGGCCAGGTGCCCGGCGAGCAGGTGGCCGATGGCGTAGAGATTCGACGACAACGGGCCGACCAGGCCGAGCACCTCACCACCCCTCACCTCCACGTCGACCGGCCCGACCCCGAGGGCGGTCGCGCCGGTGGCCCGGGCGAGGACCGGCCCGACCTTCCGGGCCGCCTTCGCGTGAGGGACACCTGCGGAGAGCATCTCGTGGAGCTCGTGCAGCGGCGGCGTCGCTCCGGTGAACAGCACCTGCCCGTCACGCAGCATGGTGACCGCGTCGCAGTGCTCGGTGACCTCTTGGAGCCGGTGGGTGACCAGGACCGCGGCGCCACCGGCGTCGGTGAACTTGCGGATCTCCGACAACAGCCAGCTGCTCTCCCGACGTGTCAGGGCTGCGGTCGCCTCGTCGAGAACGATGACGGAGGCGTCGTCGGCCAGGACCCTGGCGACGGCGACGAGCGTCTTCGCCCCCAGGCCGAGCTCGGAGAGCGGGGTCTCGGGGTCGATCCCCAGGTCCACGCGAGCGAGGCTCTCCGCGGCGCGGATCCGCTCGCCGCGATGGTCGAGCATGCCGATCCGTCGCGGCCGGACGGTCGTGCCGAGGTTCAGGTTCTCCCGCACCGTCAGGTCGTCCACCAGGCCGAGGTCCTGGTGCACGAAGCTGAGGTGGCCGGGTTTGCCGGCCTCCCCCAGCCCGAGCTCGATCGTTCCACCATCCGATGGGTGGACCCCGGACAGGATCTTCACGAGTGTCGACTTGCCGGCACCGTTGGCCCCGAGCAGGGCGTGGATCTGCCCCCGCTCGACGCGAAGGTCAGCCGCCGACAGCACGGTCACGCCGCCGAACTGCTTGGTCAGTCCGCTGACGCGCAGTGCTGGTTCGTCGTGCAGGACGGTGGTCATCTCATCAGCTCCCAGAGGTCACAGCCGATCAGCTGAGACCCCACTGCTCCTTGTAGAAGGGGACGTAGTCCGGGTCCGGCACGTACTCGCCCTCGGGCGGAAGGTTGTGCTCGGCGTCGACGATCAGGGAGGGGATGAAGCCCTGCGGGGGCGACTGGCCGACGAGGACGCGTGCCATCAGGTCACCACCCGCGAAGCCGAGCCAGCCCAGGGCGGAGTTGTTGCACATCAGCTGAGCGCCGCCGGTGCGGATGGAGTCGAGCGAGGAGAGCTCGCAGTCGGACGAAACGATCTTCACGTCGTCCGTGCGACCGGCCTGCTCGACCGCCTGGATCGCACCGAGCGCCTGCGAGTCGGAGGTCGAGGCGATCATGTTGACCTCGCCCGTGCCGAACTTCTGGAGGCTCGAGGTCACACTCGAGCGTAGCCGGGCCTCGAAGCCCGGCGACTGCGTGACCTCTTCTTCGTCGAGGACCTCGCACCCGTCTCCGCACTCCTGCTCGAAGATCTCCGCCATGCCGTCGGTGCGCTCCTTCATCGCCGTCACCAACTCGTTCTTGAAGACCAGCATCTTCACGTTGCCGCCTGTGTGCGCGATGGCGTACCACGCTTGGGCGCGTCCCTGCTCGACGGTGTCGAGGTCGACGTTGGCAACGGTGGGATCGGCAATGGGGTCGCTGCCGGCGTTGGAGCACACCGCGCACACGACGGGGATCCCGGCGTCCGCGGCAGCCTTCATCGACTGCGGCATGGCGTTGTCCGGAGCAGCGAACTTGATGATGCCGTCGACGTCCTTCTGGATGAGACGACTCATGGCGGTGTTCCACCCCGTGGGGGTGAGCTTGCCGTCCTCCATGACGTGGTCGTAGCCGAGGATGTCGAGAGCCTCCTCGGCGCCGCTGACCATGCGCTGACAGGCCGGAGCCTCCTGGCCGCAGCTCATGATGCCGATGGTCTTGTCAGGCGCGGGCGTGAAGTCCTCGCCGGCCGGGTCGGGCATCGCGATCTCGCCCGTGTGCTCTTCGACGTAGTCCTGGGCCTGCTCGACGAGCGCCTTGCCCTCGTCCGTCGTCGCCTCGCCCTTGGTCGTGTCGGTGCCGGTCGTCTCCGTGCCCGGGCTGCAGGCAGCCAGGAAGAGAACGCCGGCCAGCAGGGGGGCTGCCAGCTTCGCGAGTGATTTCACGGGTGACTCCTCGTTGCGTGATGAAGACGAGCAGGCATTTTGCCTACCGTCCGTTAGGTAGAATGTAGTCCACGTCACAGGCCTCGGGCAAGAGGTCTTGGCACCCCATGTGCCGGGGTCCGCGGGTTGGCCGCTCCGGAGCATGTCGACGCGGCGACGCGGGATCCAGGTGGATCCACGCCGCCGAACGGACCAGCAGTCAGCGGATGTACTCGCGCACGTGGTCGGCCCCGAGTCCGACCGACTCGAAGTGCGCCTCTGCCTGGTGGATCCGGGTGAAGACGTCGGCGTAGCCGGTCGTCTGCCCGTGCTCGTCGAGCTCGACCAGGGTCCCGGTGATCCAGAACATGGTCAACGACTCGTCCTCGTGACCCATCAGTGTGTGGATGTCGCCGGGGGGTTCGAAGACGTAGTCGCCCTCGGTCGCGGGCCACCCCCGCTCGGCGTACTGCCACTGACCCTTGAGCACCAGAGCATGGACCGGGCACGGGTGCGCGTGCCGGGTGATCAGCCCGGTCGTGCGGATCCGGGTGACGTTGACCCAGGCACCGCGCACGGTGTCGAAGAGCAGTGGGCGGACCTGGACGCCGGGGTTTGCAGTCGGCACCCACAGCCGCTCGTCGTCGCTGACTGCCCGAGCCACCACCTCGTCAGGGCTCCATCGACTCACCTCGAGCATCTCAGTACACCGACTTGACGTTGCCGCCCGCATCCACCGGCAGCTGCACACCGGTGATGTAGCGCGCCTCGTCCGAGGCCAGGAAGAGCACCGCGTTCGAGACGTCGCGCGAGTCGACCCACGGCACCGGGATGGTGTGCAGCCGCTTCGACACCTCGACGATGTCGTCGCGCCCGGGCGCGTCGAGCTCCGGCCTGAAGAGCCGGAACATCCCTTCGTGCATGATCATGGGAGTGTCGACCTGCGTGGGGTGGACCGAGTTGACCCGGATTCCCTGCGGGCTGAGCTCGTTGGAGCTGACCTTGGTCAACCCGACCAGACCGTGCTTGGCCGAGGCGTAGTGCGCCAGGTTGTTGGGTCCGCTCAGCCCGGCACCGGAGCTGATCACCACGATCGACCCCGACCCCTGGGCGATCATCGTCGGCGTGACGGCCTTGATCGTCTTCCACGCCCCGGTGAGGTTGGTGGCGATCATGTCGTCCCACTGGTCCTCGGAGATCTGGTGGACCTCGTTCCAGCTGACGATGCCCGCGTTGGCCACCGCGATGTCGATCCTGCCCAGCTCCACGAGACCCCGCTGCACCGCGGCATCCAGGTCGGACTGCACTCGGACGTCGCCCACCACCGACACACACATGCGGCCGAGGCCACGAACAAGGTCGGCGGTCTCGTCGAGATCCGCCTTCGTCGCCATGGTGTACGACGTGGTGGGCGCGTCTCCGCAGAAGTCGAACGCGATGACGTCGGCGCCCTCCTCGGCGAGACGGACCGCATGGCTGCGCCCCTGACCACGGGCGGCACCCGTGATGAAGGCGACCTGACCCTCGACCCGGCCGCTCACTGCTCACCCGCCGGATGGGTGGTGTGCTTGACGTGCGGGATCACGTGGTCGTTGAGGTACTGCAACCGCTCGGTGACTTGATCGACCGGCTCACCCGGCATCATCGTCACCAGGTTGATGTCGATGGCGCCCTTGTCGACGTCGGCGTTGAAGGTCTTGACCGCGGTGGGGCCGTCGGCGAGCATCACGAGGCCGTCCGCCAGCGCCTTGCGTGCATCGGTGTAGGGCTCGGTCAGCGGAGGTGTGCGTGCTGCATACGCGTCCCGCTGGATGTACTGGTTGAGCAGGTGCAGCCAGTGGTCTCCGGCCTCGGCGAACGCCTTCTCGGGGTCCTCGGCGATGATGGCCCAGTAGGTGACGTTGAGCCGCTGCTCCCCCTGCGGCTTGCCGAGGGCCTCGCAGGCGTCGAAGTAGGCGCGGTGCGTGCCGAGATCGAACTCCAGGAAGCCGTCCGCGAGACGAGCCGCTCGTTCGATGGCCTTGGGCGCGAAGGCACCCAGCCAGATCTCCGGACCGCCTTCGCGCACCGGACCAGGCGTCACCCTGATGGTGTCGAAGTCGTATCGCTTCCCGTGGAACTCGAAGGGCTCCCCTGCGAAGGCCTTGCGCAAGATCGCGATGCCTTCCTCGGTGCGGCTGACCCGCTCGGCGAGCCGCTGGCCCATGCCGTCGAACTCCTGGTGGTAGTAGCCCATCCCGAGGCCGAGTCGCAGGCGTCCCCCCGAGAGCGCATCCACGACCAGGGCGTCCTCCGCGAGCCGGACCGCGTTGTGCAGGGGGAGCTGGATCAGGTTGGTGCCGATCCGCACGCGCGACGTACGAGCCGCGATCGCACCGCACATCACCATCGTCGACGGCATGTAGCCGTCGTCGTAGAAGTGGTGCTCGGTCACGTACACGCCGTCGATGCTGGTCTCGCGATCGATCCACTCGATCTGCTCGAGGATGCCGGCGTACCGCTGGGGCCAGGGCTCGCGCCACTCCTCGGGATTGCCGAACGTGTTGATCAGTCCGAATGTCACGGGGCGTCCCATGAGTTCCTCCTACATGCCAAACGATTGGTTGAATAAACCTATGTGAGCCACGCCACCCTGTCCACCACTCGGCACGATTCGCGCCACGTCCCGGGACGGGCGCCCGCGAGATCAGGGCATCAGGACGGTGAGTGTCTCCGCGACGCAGGCGGGGCGGTCGCCGCCCTCGATCTCGACGGTGCACCGGAGCGCCATCTGCGTGGAGCGCTCCGACGTGACGGCCGACGCCAGCATCACCACGGCACGGACCCGCGAGCCCACGGTCACGGGACTGGGGAAGCGCACCTTGTCGAGACCGTAGTTGATCCTCCGGCTGACGCCGTCCAAGGAGAACGCCTGCCCCACGAGCACCGGTAGCAGCGACAGGGTGAGGTAGCCGTGCGCGATGGTGGCACCGAACGGCCCACCGGCCGCGCGCGCCGGATCCACGTGGATCCACTGGTGGTCGTCGGTCGCGTCGGCGAAGAGATCGATCCGGTCCTGCTCCACGGCGAGCCAGTCGCTGCTTCCCAGCTCCTGACCCACATGAACGGCCAGCTGCTCGAGTGCGTACGTCGTCATGCGGACACCGCCGACCGGACCCCGAGGTCGTCCTGGGCGCGCAGCAGGCACAAGGTCATGTCCGCGTACGTGCGCGCCACGACGATCGCGGGCTGCGGACCCGAGCTGCGGAACCAGTCGGGCAAGGACGAGATCGCGGACATCACGAAGTTGGCGGCGATCCGTTCGCCGCCCTCCGGGAGGGTCACGCGTCCCTCTGCGAGGGCCTGCCGGACCAGGTCCAGGAGGACGGCGTCGTAGTACTGGCGCTGCTCCAGCATCTGCCCGCGCAGCCCGTCGCCGGCATGCCTCCACTCGCGCGCATAGAGGCTGGCGCGCCGGACGTTGGTGAGGTACCAGAGCGCGAGCCGCTCCACGAAGGTGTGCAGTCGCTCCAAAGGCGCGAGGTCCAGCCCCAACACCTCGTCCACGATCCCCCGGACCTCCTCGTGGGAGTCCGCGAAGATCCGGTCCAGGAGGCTCTCCTTGGAGTCGATGTAGTAGTACAAGCTGCCTTTCAGCATCCCGAGTGCGTCCGCGACGTCCTGCACGGAGGTGGCGGAGTAGCCCTTCTCCCAGAAGATCTGGATGGCTGCCTCGATGACCTCACGGTCACGCGCCCTTCCCCCGTCCAGGGTCCGTCGCTCACGGGGACTCATCACGAGTTCCGTCGTCGCAGCGTGACCGAGAGGTCCCCCGAGGAGACCGAGACGGCGTTCAGGCTGCGCGACTCGGCGACCAGCTCCTCGATGTGCGAGACGATCGCCGAACCCTTCGAGCGGGGGTCGGTACGGATCGGTCCGGCAGCGAGCATCGCGTCGACCTCTTCGTCGGAGGTCATGAAGCGCAGCAACAGCTCTTCGTCACTGACCTGCGATCCGAAGCGGGCGCGGACCTCGGCCAACGTCGGCTGCGGTCGCTCCCACTCCTGGTAGGCCTTGGCCTTGGGCGCCGACAGGATGCGATCGAGCACGTCGGGCTCGATCGGGCTCGGCACCGGACCGTAGTGACCGAGCGCGTAGTGGAGCACCTCGTCGGGCACGAGCGAGTAGCGGTCACCGTTCACGACGTTCAGCAGTGCCTGGATGCCGACGAACTGCGAGAAGGGCGTGGCCATGATCGGCTCGCCGAGCTCCTCACGCACCCGGGGGATCTCCTCGAGGACCTCGTCGAAACGATCGGTCATGCCGTGCTGAGCCAGCTGACTCTTCAGCGTGCCCGTCATCCCTCCGGGCAGCTGGTGGTCGTACATCCGGGGGTCGTACTCCGCCATCCGGCCGAGCTCGTACCCGCCGGCCTCAGCGGCGGCGCGGAAGTTCTCCGCGACCGGCGGCAGTTGCGACTCGTCGAGCGAGTGCGAGTAGCCCATGCTGTCGAGGATCGTGAGCATTCCCTCCGTCGACGGGAGCGACGGTCCGTTCGCCATCGGCCGGGAGGCGGTGTGCACCATGTCGAAGCCGGCCTTGAGGCCCTCGATGTAGTTGTGCTGCGCCAGGCCGGTGGTGTTGTGGCAGTGCAGCTCGAGTGGCACGTCGCCCACCGCCGACCGGATGGCCGGCAGGAGCGTCGCTGCGCGTTCGGGCTTCAGCACGCCGGCGGCATCCTCGACGTAGACCGACTCGATCCCCTCCCACCCGGCCATCTCCTTGGCCCGGGTGGCGAAGTAGGCGTCGTCGTGGACACCCGTGAGCCCGTACATGATCGCGGGCACCGCGGTACCACCCGCCGCGCGGATCACCTCGGCGAGCCGCTTCATCACGGGCATGTCGTAGAGGCAGTCGTAGATCCAGAAGCTGGTGACCCCGTGCTTCACCAGCGTCTGCACCCAGAGGTCCATGATCGAGTCGGGAGTGTGCTTGAAGCCGATCACGCTGATCGTGCGCAGGCCCGAGCGCAGGGTGTTGTTGGGCAGGTTCTTGACGAGGAAGTCCGTGGTCGCCCACGGGTCGTCCTTGAAGGACCGGAGCAGGACGGTGAACATCCCCGCCCCGGTCAGGTCCACGACCTTGTAGCCCGTCTGATCGATGTGTGGGAGGGCGTCGGCGGCTTCGTAGGCGCGCATCCGCATGCCCCACAGGCTCTGCTGGCCGTCGCGCAGGGTTTGGTCAACGAAGTCGACGTGTCTCATCGGGTGCTCTCCTGGGTGCGGTTCGGCAGGAATACTTCCTCCAGCCATCGGGTGTGGATCAGGTCCGTGCGGAACCCCTCGTCGCTGATGATCGAGCGCTGCAGCAGCGTCGTCGTGGCGATGCCCTCGGCGCGCAACCGGCCCAGGGCGCGATCCATCAAGGTCAGGGCGGCATCCCGGTCGGCCGCGTGGGTGATGACCTTGGCGATCATTGAGTCGTAGTAGGGCTGGACCCGTGCGCCCGCGTGCATGAACGTGTCGACCCGGATGCCGGCCCCCTGGGGCTCGACCCACACGTCGACCGTGCCGGGCGAGGGGAGGAAGTCACGCTCCGGGTCCTCGGCGTTGATCCGACACTCCACGGCGTGCCCGGTGATGACCACCTCGTCCTGGCTGAACGAGACCGTCTCACCTGCGGCGATACGCAACTGCTCGCGCACGATGTCGATCCCGGTGACCTCCTCGGTCACCGGGTGCTCGACCTGCACCCGGGCGTTGAGCTCGAGGAAGATGAAGTCCCCGCGCTTGGCGTCGACGAGGAACTCCACGGTGCCGGCCCCGACGTACGACAGTCCCTCGCAGAGCCGCACCGCTGCCTCGCGCAGGCCGGTCGTGGTCTCGGAGGAGAGACCGACGGCGGGTGCTTCCTCGACGAGCTTCTGGTAGCGGCGCTGGGCGCTGCAGTCGCGCTCGCCCAGGTGGCGCACGTTGCCGTGGGTGTCGGCCAGGATCTGGACCTCGATGTGTCGCGCCTGCTCGATGAAGCGCTCCAGGTAGAGGGTGCCGTCACCGAACGCGCGCTCTGCCTCCAGCCTCGACCGCTCGAAGGCACGTCGCAGGTCGTCGGGGCCCCGGACGATGGTCATCCCGCGTCCACCACCGCCCGCCGACGCCTTCATCAACAACGGGTAGGCGTCGAGCCGGGTGGCTGCCTCGATGGCCTCGTCGAGGGACGCCAGACCCGCGGTCCCCCCACCCGTGGGGATGCCGAGCTTCTCGGCGACCTCGCGAGCGCGCAGCTTGTCGCCCGAGCGCCGCATCACGTCGCCCGGTGGACCCACGAAGACGAGGTCGTTCTCGGCGCACGCATCGGCCAGCTCGGGACGCTCCGAGAGGAACCCGTACCCGGGGTGGATGGCGTCGCAGCCGGCGTGCAGGGCCGCCGCGACGATCCGGTCGACACTGAGGTAGCTCTCGCTGGCTGACGCCGGGCCGATCTGGACCACCCGGTCGGCGAGCCGCGCCGCCAACGAGTCGCGGTCGACCTCCGAGACGGCCACCACCGACTCCAGCCCCTCGTCGAAGCAGGCGCGTACGACGCGGACGGCGATCTCGCCGCGGTTGGCCACCAGCACGCGGCGGAGCTCAGCCACGACTCAGCCCTCGTCAGGGACGAGCGTGAAGAGCGGAGCTCCGTGCTCGACCGAGACGGCGTTGTCGACGTGGATCTCGGCGATGGTGCCCGACACCGGCGCATCGACGTGACTCATCAGCTTCATCACCTCGACGATGCAGAGCGTGTCCCCCGCCGTGACGTGCTGACCGACCTCGACGAATGCCGGGGCCCCCGGCTCGGGGGCCCGCCAGAAGACCCCCACGGACGGCGCCGTCACGACCTGGCCGCTCGCCGCGGGGGCAGTCGCGGGCGCCGGGGCGGGAGGCGCCGCGGCGGGGGGAGCCGGAGTCGGGCTCGCCACGGGTGCCCGTGCTGCCGGCGCTGCCGGCGCTGCCGGCGCTGCTGGGGCCGGGGCCGGGGCGCCAGGACTCGACGGCAGTGATCCGCCGTTGCGCGCCACGGCGATGCTCACCTCGCCCACCGTGATCACCGCCTCGTCCCAGTCGGACTTGTCCAGCGCCTCGAGGACGCGCTTGATGTCCGCGGCGTCCAGGCCTGGGGTGCCGGCTTCGTTGCCAGTCATCGGTTCTCCATCTCGTCTGGGCTCGTCTGGGGTCGTCTGGTCGTCTGGGCCGGTCGTTCAGCCGCTGGCAGGGGCGGGCTGACCGACGATCGCGATCGGTCGCAGCGGCGACCCGGTCCCGCCCCCGATGCGCAGCGGCAGGGCGATGAAGGTGAAGTCGTGCACGCCGTGCGCAGCCAGGGTCTCGAGGTCGAGACACTCGAGGATGTAGATGCCCTGCTCGACGAGGTTGTGCTGGTGGACCGAGAGGGCTGCCTTGGTGATGTCCGGCTTGTGCTCGTAGTTCACGGTGTCCGAGCCGGTCGCGATGATGCCCCGCGACGAGAGCCACTCGGCTCCTTCTCGCTTCATCCCGGGCAGCCCGGTCTGCAGACCCAGGTAGCGGTCGTTGTCCCCCCAGTAGCGCATCCACCCGGTGCGCACCAGGACGACGGAGCCGGGGGACGGCTCGTCGCGCTCGGAGAACCATTTCTCCAGCTCGGCCACGCCGATACCGTCTGCCGGTGTCAGGTCGCGGCCGAACAGCTCCACCGCGTCGATCAGGTGCCCACGCCCGATCAGGGGCGGGCACTCCTCCGTGGAACCGTACTCGATCCCACCCGTCGAGGACTGGTGCTCGAGGATCGGTCGCTCTCCGTGCACCATTCCGTCGACGCCGACGTGGCCCAGAGCATCGACGTGGGAGCCCACGTGGGCACCCATCGTGATCATCTCCATCGCCGAGGAGATGCCCCCCGGGTAGAGCCCGTCCCCGTGCTTCTTGGCCAGCACGAAGGAGTACGGCGGGTGGTAGGGGTGCTTGGGCATGCCGGGCTCGAGGCGCACGGCGAGGTCGAAGATGCGCACGTCGCTCGTGGTGGGCCACGGCACGGTCATGTCGGCATAGTCGCCGGACCAACCAGTCATGGGGGGTGTCCTCTCGTCCTGCATCGTCAGGTCTCGATCATGCGCCACGGAAGACCGCGGGGCGCTTCTCCCGGAAGGCCGCGATCCCCTCGGCGTGGTCGGCGCTCGCCCGGGTGATGGCCTGAGAGTAGGCCTCGACCTCGGCGAGGTCCTCGAAACTGAGCTGCGACGACTGGTCCAGCATCCGCTTCGTCAGCCCGAGCGCGACGGTGGCCGCCGAGCCCAGCTCCGCGGCTACGTCACGCGCTCGCTCGAGGAGCTCCTCTCCCGGCACCGCGTGCGCCACCAGGCCCATCTGCTCGGCATCGGCACCGGTGAACCGGCGCCCCGAGAAGAGCAGCTCCTTGGCCCGGGCCATCCCGACCAGGCGCGGAAGGAGGTAGGTGATCCCGCAGTCGGGAGTCAGGCCCCTGAGCACGTAGCCGAACGACATCGGCGCCTGCGCGGCGGTGACCACGACGTCGCAGGCCAGGGCCAGGCTGAGTCCGGCCCCGTGAGCGTGTCCGTTGACCGCCGCGACCACCGGCTTGGGAGTCCGGTAGAGCGGCAGGAACACGTCCGCCAACAACTGGTGCTGCCGGGCGCGGGCCTGCTCGGGCGTCCGGTTGGGATCCATCTCCGACAGGTCCCCCCCGGCGCAGAACGCCCGCCCCGAGCCGGTCAGCAGCAAGGCGCGGACCGACTCGTCGTACCGCACCTCTCGCAGCACGCCCGCGAGCGCCGTCTTGAGCTCGAGGTTGAGCGAGTTCAGCGCATCGGGTCGGTTCAGGGTGAGCTCGAGGACACCCTCTCGCTGCTCGACCCCGAGCACCTCGGTGGTGAGGGCGGTGGCCACGCTCACGCGCCCTCCCCCTCGGGGATCAGCTCGAAGAACGTGATGTCGGCCAGGCTGCCGGTGTGCTGATCTCCCCACACGGCACGGACGCGAGCACCCGGGGCCGCAGCGGTCTGCGCTTCGGCCGGGTCGACGTTGCCGACCATGTGGATCAGGCGGGTCGAGGTGCCGTCGAGCACGATCTCCGCATAGACGTACGGCGGCTTCTGGCGCTGCCCGATGAACTCGATGTGCACCACCGAGCTGGCCTGGATCGTGCCGACGGCCTTGACGTCGACCCACTCCGCCGTCGGCGCCAGGCAGACGTCGCACTTGGCACGAGGGGGCAGCAGCACCTTGCGGCAGTGCGAGCACTTGACACCGCGGATCCGGCGTCCCTCCTTGACACCGTCGAAGAGCGTCCCGTAGTAGGTGCCATAGGCGTGGCGGTAGTCGAGGGTCATCGTGTAGTCGACCTTCTCGAACGCCTCGGCGAGGTCCGCCGGGTCGTCCTTCGGGTCGAACGAGGTGGCCCCGTCCAGCGGAGCGAAGCCGGCGAGGTCCAGCATGCCGCCCAGGGGCTCGTCCGCCCAGACGGCCTCGACGCGGGCGCCCACCTCGAGCTGGTCGGGGTCGGTGCCGACCAGCTTGTGCACGAACGGCACGGTCGACCCGTCGATGAGGATGATGCCGAGGGTCCCCTCGGCTCCGGTCGTGAACGCCTGGACCGTGCCGACGGGAGCGACCTCGACGAAGCCCGAGGCAGGCTCCCCCGTCGCGCCGCTGAAGTCCTGGGCCGGGACGATCAGCTCGTCGCCGTGGCGCGAGCCGATCAACCGGCGCTTGGCCAGCTCGGCCAGGAAGATCCCGGTCGCCTGCCCGGGCGTCAGGGTGTAGGGCATGTTGATCTGGGCGGGCATCCAGTCCATCGTGTCGACGTTGGCCTCGGTTGCCTGCGGGGATGCTGTCTGCGTCATGTCTGTGTCCTCTATCGCTTCTCGGAGCCGACCACGGCCACGCCGCGCAGGTTGGCCCAGCCACCGCCGGCCTGGACCAGTGCCTTGCTGGCGCCGGGCACCTGATGCCCGCCGGCCTTGCCGGTCACTTGCATGGCCGCCTCGGCCAATCGGATCAGCGCGGTCGCGCCGATCGGGTTCGCGCCCATGCAGCCACCCGACGGGTTGACCGGAAGCGACCCGCCCATGGCGGTCTCCCCCGACTCGACCAGCTCGGCAGCGCCGCCCTCGGGGCACAGCCCCAGTCCCTCGTAGTAGGAGAGCTCGAAGCAGGTGTAGGGCTCCTGCAGCTCGGCGACGTCGAACTGCCGGAAGGGATTGGTGATGCCCGAGTCGGCGTACACCTTGGCCGCCGCGATCTGCAACGGCTCCGACTGGATCATCTGCCGGTCGGCCGCGTTGTCGGCCTCGCAGTAGTAGGCCATGCCGTGGATCCAGGCCGGGCTCTCGGTGATCGCGAGGGCGTCCTCGTCTGCCGCCAGGATGACCGCGCAGGCGCCGTCGGAGATGGGCGGCACGTCGAGCACCTTGATCGGCCAGCACAGCGGGCGGGAGTTCATCACGTCCTCGACGGTGACCTCCTTCTTCACGTGGGCCTTGGGGTTGGCCATCGCGTGCTTGCGGTTCTTCACCGCGACCTGGGCCGCGGCCTCCTCTGTGTGACCCAGGCGCTTGATCCGCGCGTGCCAGTAGGCCGCCGAGAATCCCATGATCCCGACCGCGAACTCGCGTCCCCAGAACGGGTCGTAGAGCGTCGAGATCGATGCCTGGAGCTGGCCCTCGGAGAGCTTGTCGTAGGCGACGACCAACACGCGACGGGCACTGCCGCCCTTGATCTGGTTCATCGCGGCAAGCGCCCCGGCGAGGCCGGTGCCGCCACCGCTGGTCACCCGGACGACCGGCTTGTAGCGCGCACCCAGGGCGTCCACGAGCCACTTCTCCGGCTGGTTGACGGCCCCGAACATGGCCGGCCCGCTGGCGATGACGACGCTGTCGACGTCGTCCATGGTGAGACCCGCGTCGTCGAGGGCCTCGATCACGGCCTCGCGGGCGAGACCCGCCTGGCTCACGTCGGTGCGACGGCGGGCGTGCTCGGTCTGACCGGTTCCGACGATGGCGATGTTCGTCACGAGGCCACCTCCATGGTCACGACGCAGTGGTTCTGCATGGCAAAGCCTCCGGTTCCGTGGACGAGCGCACTGGTGGCGCCCGGCGACTCGTACCCGGTGCGGTTGGCGAGGCGGGATGCCGCCTCGTGCAGCCGGACCAGGCCGGTCGCCATGATCACGTCGGCCGGCAGGGCGCCGCCCGACTGGTTGACGGCGGTCGCGCCGGCGTAGGCGTCGAGACCGCGGTGAGGGTCGGCGAGGCCGAGGGCCTCGAGGACCATCAACTCGCCGACGGTCGAGGTCGCGGAGACCTCGGCCAGGTCGAAGGAACGCACGTCGTCGACACCGGCCATCCGCAGCGCGGTGCGCGCCGCCGCCTCGCAGGCAGGCAGCGTGTCGGGCTCGCGGGCCGCCAGGAAGTGCTGGTCGATGGCGGAGCCCAGACCGGTCAGCCAGACCGGGGTCGAGGTCACCTGGTCGGCGACGTCGGCGCCCGCCAGGAGCACGGCCACCGCCCCGTCGACGGGACGTGCGAGGTCACTGGCACGCAGGGGCGTGGAGACGGCGTCGTTCCAGAACGCTTGGTCGGTGGGCACCTCCGCGACGTCGACGTACGGGTTGGCCACAGCCAGCTCCCATGCCCGCCGGCTCACCGCGGAGAGGTCGTCCACCTTCAAGCCGGCTGTCGCGAGGTAGCGCTGGGCGTAGAGACCGGCAGCGCTGAACTGGTCGAGGCCGACCGGGCGCTGCAGGAACGGCTCGAGGAGGCCGGTCCAGAAGTTGCGGACGTCGCTCTCCGACGGCTTGGAGTAGGCGATCACGAGGCCGACCTTGGCGCTGCCACCCGCGATCTTGTCGTGGGCGTAGCTCAGCGACCAGAGGCCGTCCTCCTCCACGCGCGACTCCTCCTTGTGGTGGGCACCCATGGCGCCGAGGAAGCCGCAGTTGGAGATCGAGCGGCCGTCCAGGAAGTCACTGCCGGAGTCGATGACGAAGTCGACGTCCTCGATGCGCAGACCGGTGCCCTTGAGCGCACCGTCCACGGCCTCCGAGATGAGGTCGACGTGCTGGCGATCGGACCACGCCGGCGTCAGCACCGTCTGGGCACTGTTCACCACCGCAACCCGACGAGAAGGTGTGTGAGTCATGATTCGATTCAACCTTACGTTTGGTAGAAATACAAGGGCATGAAATGAACTCGTCTCACGGAGTTGGGCGCGCTCAGGCCCGTAGGGACAGGCGATCGGCGACCGAGTCACGGACCGCGGCACGCGAGACCTTCAGGGACACGGTGCGTGGAAGCTCGCTGGCGAGCAGGATCTCGGTGGGCTTCTTGTAGCCGGCCAGTCGATCGCGACAGCGATCACGCACCGCGTCGAGGTCCAGGTCCAGGCCCGGCTGAGGCACGACGACCGCGACGACGGCCTGGCCCCAGCGCGGGTGGGGGGACCCCACGACGGCCACCTCGGCGACCCCGGGCACGCTCGCGATCACCGCCTCGATCTCGGCCGGGTACACGTTCATCCCGCCCGAGACGATCAGGTCGGTACGGCGCTCGAGCAGCGTCACCCTGCCTCGCTCGTCGACGGTGCCGATGTCACCGGTGCTGAACCAGCCGTCGCGGAACGCCGCAGCGGACTCCTGCGGTCGGCGCCAGTACCCGGTCGCCAGACCGGGACCGCGCACCTGGAGCTCGTCGTCGACCGCCCGGACGTCGTAGCCCGGCAACGGCCGGCCGACCGTGGCGAGGGCCTCGCGGCCTCCTGTCTCGATGTCGGCGACGGTGGAGGCGGTCATCAGTCCGCCTGAGTTCTCCGTCATCCCCCACCCCTCGACCAGGCGGGTCCCGATGACCGAGACGAGGTCCTCGAGGTCCTCGACCGGGGCCTTGGAGGCCGAGTGGAGCACCGAGCGCAGGCTCGTCCAGCGATCCGGATGACGCGCGGCGTGCTCCGCGAAGTCCTGGAGCACGGGACTGGGCAGATACGTGAAGGTGGCCCGGTGCTGCTGCACGGCATCGAGCAGTGAGGGCACGTCCCACTTGCCCAGGAAGACGATGGTGCCGCCCACGGCCAGGTGGGTCAGGACGTGCGCGGGTACGACGGAGACGAAGGACATCGACCCGGTCATCGCGATCGTGCTGTGCGGCGCCAACCGATAGGCCTCCGTGTGCTGCCGGGTCACGTGCCGCACCGAACCATGGGTGAGCAGCGCCCCCTTCGGACGGCCCGTGGTCCCACTGGTGTAGCCGATGACCAACAGCGTGTCCGCTCGCGCCTTGGACTCGAAGGAGGTGGCGCCCTGGGCCGTGGCGTCGGCCCACGTGCGGGCGTCGTGAACGGCTCCGGCACCGTCGCGGAGCCGGACCCTCGGCACGTCTCCGAGCCCCAGAAGCTCTTCCACGTCGCCGTCACGCTGAGCACTCCACACCAGCGCGCGCGGCTCGCTGTCGTCGAGCATGCCCCGGGCCTCGTGGGCGGTGTAGCGCGAGTTCAGTGGCACCACCGTCAGGCTCGCCATCGCGGCAGCCAGGTAGAGCTCGATGTACGGCGCCCCGTCGTCCATCCACGCCGCGACCCGGTCCCCCGGCTCCAGTCCGACACCGGTGAGGTGGTGGGCGACCCGGGCCGCACGGGCGAACAGCTGCTCGTACGTCGTGCGTGCCCCGTCGGTCTCGATCACCGCGACCCGCTCGGGATAGGTCAGCGCCACCGCCCGGAGCCGGGTCACCAGCCCGGTCGTCGAGTCCTCAAGGTGCGACACTGCGGCCCCCGCAGACGGTGAGCACCTGCCCGGTGACATAGGAGGCGTCCTCGGAGACCAGGTAGGCCACGGCCCTCGCCACGTCCGAGGGCTCGCCGATCCGGTCGGCCGGGACCTTCGCCACCAGTCCGGCGAGGACGTCCTCCGGCATGGCGCGACTCATGGCCGAGTCGATCAGTCCAGGTGCGACCGCGTTGACCCGGACCCTCGGCGCCCAGGCGAGCGCGAGCCCGCGGGTGTAGCCCACGAGTCCGGACTTGGAGGTGACGTAGTTGGTCTGGCCGAAGTTTCCGAGGGCGGCCCGCGAGCTCATGTTGACGACGGCGGCGCCGTCGCGGAAGTCGTCGACCAACGCCTGGGTGAGTCGCATCGGCGCGATCAGGTTCACGTCGACGACCGCGGCGAAGTCGTCAATGTCCATCTTCGAGAGCCGTGCGTCGCGGGTGATGCCGGCATTGTTGACGAGCACGTCCAGCCCACCGCGGCGACGCACGGCCTCGACCACGGCACCCACCCCGGCGTCCTCGGTCAGGTCGGCGACCACGGACGAGGTCTCGCGCCCCTCCCGGCTCAGCTCCGCGGCGGTGTCGGCGACCGCGGGGTCGCGGTCGACCAGGAGCAGGTGGTGACCGCGCTCGACGAGCAGCTGGGCGATGGCGACGCCCAGGCCGCGGGCGCCTCCGGTGACGACGGCGAGCTTGGCGGTCATGGGGCGACCTTTCCGAGGAGTCCGGTTCCGACGGTGACCACCTGGCCGGTGACACCTGCTCCGACGTACAGATCCAGGTCACCGTCCGCGACCTCCACGCCCTCCGGGAGCGCGACCACGTTGATCACCCATCCCGGGCGGGCGCCCTCGAACGCGACGGCACGGACCATGCCCACCAGTCCACCCACGTAGGCGCCGCGCTCGGGACCGCGATGACCGAGAAGGTCGGCCGCCGGGACCGCCATGACGACGTCCTCGTCGGCGGCGATGGCGGCCTTGACCTGTTCGAAGGCCGTCAGCAGGGCGGATCGGACACCGGTCAGGTCGTCCGGCTCGGAGGCGCGGATCACGGTGGTCACGCGATCGTCTCCTTCCTGACCAGGTCCATCCTGGCGTAGGCATCGACGGGCGAGGCGAGGAGCTCGTTGTCGACGAGCGCCCGCTTGTAGTAGAGCCCGATGTCGTACTCGTCGGTGAAACCGACCCCGCCGTGCAGCTGGATGCACTCCTCCGCGGTGTCCTTGAACACCTCACCGGCACGGGCGAGCAGCAGCGGGGCAGCGAGGCGCAGGCCAGCGTCGTCGTCCGCGTCGATCATCTCCGCAGCGGCGAAGGCCAGCTCCTGGGCGACCGTCACGGCCACGGCTGCGTCGGCGCAACGGTGCTTGAGCGCCTGGAAGGAGCCGATCGGCTTGCCGAACTGGTGGCGTGCGCGCAGGTACTCCAACGTCTGGCGCAGGCACGAGGCAGCTGCTCCCACCATCTCGGCCGCGAGATAGACGGCGAGCCGGTCCACCAGGGCGGAGACCTGCGCGGTCGTCACCGGCTCATCGCGCAGGCAGCGGGCAGGTGTCGCGTCGAACGAGATGTCCGCCAGACTGCGGGTCGCGTCCACGACCGGCACCGGAGTACGTCGCACGGATGCCACGCGGGCCTCGACCTCGAAGAATCCCCACGCATCGCCGACCGGGGCCACGACCAGGAGGACGTCGCTGCGGGCACCGTCGAGCACCATCCCGACGGAGCCGTCCAGCACCCACCCCTCCCCCGTCTCGCGAGCGGTCAGGGTCGGGCTGGAACCCTCTGCCCACCCGCGACCGTGGGACAGCACCAGCGACGCGGCCGTCGCACCGCTGCCGATCCGCGTGAGCAGGTCGTCGCCCCGACCGTCGGCCAGCATGGTCAGCGCGCTGGCCCCGAGAGCGACACAGGACAGGTACGGCGTCGGCGCGAGCCGGGCCCCCAGCTCGCGATGCACCAGGCACTGGACGTAGGCACCGAGGTCGTCCCCGCCGACGTCCTCGGACAGGGCCATGCTGGACCACCCGAGGTCCACCATCTGCTTCCAGGCGACCTCGTCGAAGCCCAGGGGCGACGCGGCAGCGGCCCGCATCTTCTCGGACGTGAACGTGGTGGCGACCAGATCTCGCACGAGGTCGCGGATCTCGGTGTGGTCCGGCGAGCTGGGAGGTTCGGTGATCATCGGTGACGCTCTTCTCTGCTGTACTGGCCAGGAGGCTGTGTGGTCATCGCGGAAGCCCCAACAGGCGCTCTGCGATGATGTTGCGCTGGATCTCGCTGGTGCCCGAGTAGATCGAGGCAGCACGGCTGTGCAGCCGACCATGGGTGTCGTGTCGCCCGGTGGCGATGCTGCGGATCCCGGAGGCCTCGGCACGCGCCGTACCGAGCTCCTTCTCCAGCTCACCCCAGACCAGGTTGGTCATCGACCCGACGGCGCCGATCTCCTGGCCCTGGGCCGAGAGCACCGCACCGCGATAGTTGAGCTGGCGCAGACCCTGGATCCGCACCCACAGGTCGCGGTGTACCTGACGTTGCTGATCGGCGCGGGGCTGCGAGACCAGTCCGGTCGCGGCCGACTCCTCGAGCGTCGCCTCGGACCGGGCCAGGGCGACCAGCATCCGGGCGTGGTCGGTGTAGCCCTGGTCGCCGCGCTCGAAACCGAAGAGCGTCATCGCGGCCGCCCACCCCTGACCGACCTCGCCGACGACCCATTCGGCGGGGACTCGGGCGTCCTCGAGGAAGACCTCACAGAACTCCTCGTCCCCACTGATCTGCTGGATGGGACGGATGGTGACCCCGGCCTGGTCGGTCGGGCAGATGAGCAGGGTGAGCCCGCGGTGGCGCTCCGATCCGCGCTCCGTGCGACACAGCACGAAGCACAGGTCGGCGTACTGGCCGAACGTGGTCCAGATCTTCTGGCCATTGACAACCCATTCATCCCCGGCCATCTCCGCGCGCGTGCGCAGCGACGCGAGGTCGGAGCCGGAGTCCGGCTCGGAGAAGCCCTGGCACCACACCTCGTCGCCGGAGAGGATGCCCGGAAGGAAGCGGGCCTTGAGCTCCGCGGAGCCGTGCACCATCAACGTCGGCCCCAGCAGGATCAGCCCCGGAGTGTTGGCGGGCTCCGGCGCCCCGGCCAACGCCAGCTCCTCGTAGTACATGAACTGGGTGAGCGGATCGGCTCCGCGCCCTCCGTGCTCGGTCGGCCAGTGCAGACCCACCCAACCGTCGGCGGCGAGCTCGCGGTGCCAGGCACGGCGAAAGGCGAACTTCTCGTCCTGGGCGAGCGGCTCCGCTCCGAGGGGGTGATGCTCGAGCCAGGCGCGCAGCTCGGCACGGAACGGATGGTCGTAGGGGACAGCGGGAAGCTCGGGGCCCAGGAGGGTCCGATCCATCAGGGTCGTGGTCATAGGACAGCCAATGCGTTCGAGGGCGAGCTGACCCCACCGGTCAGCGGAAGCGGAACGGCGACGAAGAGGAACGTCGAGCGATCCAGGTCGGCGCAGCGCCGCGCCAGGTGGTCCAGGTCGAGCAGCTCGGCGACGGCGGTGCCGAGCATCGGGATCAGGCGGCGGTGCAGGGACCCGACGGCGGGGTCACCTGGCGCACTCTCCAGTGCCGGGTTGTCGACGCACACGGCGGCGAGACGGTGGTCCCACACGAAGCGTGCGACGGCCTCGTCGGCCCGCAGCCCGGAGAAGGACTTCCCCAAGTCGTCAGCGGCGCGGGCATTCGCATCGAGCGCGCGGTACGCGGCGACCCAGCCGGTGCGCAGGCACAGGACGTCACCGTCGCGCAGGGCCACTCCCTGCGCCTCGGCGCACGCCTCGAGATCGTCCGCGGTGATCTCGGTCCCCGCGAGGGGGTCGATCGGCCGACCCACCTGCGCCGACCAGCGGGCCAGGTCGAGCAGGACGCCTCGGCCGACGATCCCCTGACGGGCCCAGTGCTGGATCCCGAGCGGGCCGGGATCTGCCTCGAGATCCAGCGTCCCGCCGAAGAAGCCGTGCTCGCGAGCTCGCACGTGGCGCAGCCCGTCCCACTGTGAGCCGGCCTGAGGATTGAAGCCGTCGAGCACGTCCTCGTGGGTGTTGCGCCCGACGGCGATCACGGAGTGCTCGAGGCGGGCCCGGCCGAACAGGGGCGGGTCCAGCTCGTCGAGCGGCAGGTTGAGCGAGATGGATTCGCCCCGGGTCACCTCGGCGGCCGCGGTCCGGCGGCGCTCGTCGTCGAGGAACGACAGGCTTCCCAGGTCGTGGTCGAGCACGTCCCACGCGTGGCGCAGCCCCAGGCCCGGCAGCTCCGGGAGGTCGTCGTACGACGGCACCTCCACGCGCGCGGTCACGGGCGTCCCCCGGACAGCTGCTTCTCGGCGTCCCACGCCGCGACGTGCGACTCCTGGCGCAGCGTGAACTTGTGGACCCGGCCGGTCTCGGTGCGGGGGAGGTCGTCGCGCAGCTCGACGTAGCGCGGTCGCATGAAGTCGCCGAGCGCCTGCGCGGCGAAGGCGTGCACCGCGGCCTCGTCCAGGCCGGATCCGGGACGGATGATCACGGCGACCAGCACGTCCTCCTCGCTCAGCTCGGAGGGGACTCCGATGGCGGCGACCTCGAGCACGTCGGGATGCTCGAGGATGGCCTTCTCCACCAGGAAGGAGCTGATGTTCTCGCCGCGGCGGCGGATCGTGTCCTTGAGCCGGTCCACGAAGACGTGGTAGCCGTCCGGGCGCCGTCGACAGATGTCCCCCGTGTGGAACCATCCACCCGCCAGCGCCTCGGCGGTCTTCTCCGGCTCGCGGAAGTACTCGGTCATGAAGGCGTCGGCGACCGTGCTGCGCACCAGGAGCTCGCCGTTCTCGTCGTCGCCGAGCTCCGCGCCGTGTTCGTCGACGATCCGCAGCTCGGTGTGACCGAGCGGCACGCCGAACGTGCCCGGACGCCGGTCGTCCGGCGGATTCATGCAGGCCATCGTCCCGGTCTCGGTCAGCCCGTAACCCTCGACGACACGCACGCCGTACCGGGCCTCGATCTCGGCGTGCAGGTCCTCGGGGACCGGTGCGGCCACGATGTAGCGCAGTGGTGTCTGCGCGTCGCTCGCCGCTGCCGGTGTCTTGCTCAGCAGCGCCAGCATCGAGCCGAGGAGGTTGGTCACCGTGGCGCCGCTGTCGGCGAGCCACTGTGGGAAACGGCTCAGGGAGAACTTCCCGTTGAGCGCCACCCTCGCACCAAGCGAGAAGGCCGCCATGAACGTGGTCTGCTGAGCGTTGCAGTGGAACATCGGCAGGCAGGTGTGCAGGACGTCGTCGCGGTGCAGCCCGAGGTGGTGGGCGAAGTAGCCGCCGGTGTTGAGATAGCTCGTGTGGCTGAGCACCACCCCCTTGGGGAGCCCGGTGGTGCCGGAGGTGTAGATGATGTTCATCGGATCCGGGCCCACGAGCGGGGCCGGGACCGGCGCCGCGGCAGCGGCTCGGATCAGGGCGTCGAGCTCACTCGTCGCCACCTGCCACATGTCCTGGACACCGCTGCTCGCGCGGACGATCTCGAGCAGGTCGTCGTCGGCCACGATGCCGACGGCCTCCGAGTGCACCAGCGGGTGGGTGAGGGTCTCCCCGACCGAGGAGGTGTTGAGCGGCACCCCGACGGCTCCGGCTCGGGCCACCCCGAGCCACACGTGGAGGAAGTCCAGCGAGTTGCGCATGAAGATCACGACCCGGTCCCCGGGCGCGACACCGGCGGCCTCGAGCCAGCCCTGCACGCGTGCGGTCCGTTCGTCCAGCTGGGCGTAGGTCAGCGCGGCGCCCTCGAACGTCGCCGCGACTCGATCGCCGTCGTTCTCGGCTCGGTGCAGCAGCATCTCGGGGACCGAGGTGAAGCGGGTGTACGGCTGCATCGCCGCGGCCCCTTTCATTGAATTTCTACCGTCCGTTTGGCAGAATATGTCCCCGGCGGTCCTCCGTCAACAACCTGAAGGGGGTAGTCGTGGTCAGCAGCGGTCGCTTGGTGCGTGGCAACACGGATCGGGCCTTCGGCGGCTCGTCGCTCGACCTTCTCCTGCGCGGCGCCCACGCGCATGCTCCGGAGCAGGCCAAGGTCCACTCCCTCCACGCGCATTTCCTCCGCGCTGCGGCCACCGACATCGACGTCGAGGTGTCGACCCGGGTGCTGCGCGCCTCTCGCTCGTTCACCACCGTGGCGACCGAGCTGACCCAGCGAGGGCGTCCGGTCGCGAGCGGCACGGCGTCGTTCCACCTCCCCCGCCCGAGCATCGAGCACACGGTGCGAGCGACGATGCCGCGCTCCTCCGACGACTCCGCGCCGGCGCGCGGCGGGCCACTGCCCTGCGAGACGTCCCCGTCCCGCGAGCAGGTGGACCTGCGCGAGGCGGAGCCCGCCATCGGCGCCGACGCTCGCCCCGTGCTGCGGTACTGGGCGCGCTGGCGCTCCCCATTGACGACCGAGGTGGACCGGGCCGCGGCCCTGGCCTGGGTCTCGGACCTCTGCCTCACCCGCGTCGCCGACCTCGAGCACGAGCACCTGCCCGGGACGCGGCAGGCCGCTTCGCTGGACCACGCGATGTGGTTCCACCGCAGCACGGACGTCAATGACTGGCTGCTCTACGAGGTGTCGAGTCCGTCGTACGTCGCCGAGCTCGCCCTCTCGACCGGCAGATTCTTCGACCGCCACGGAGTCCTGGTCGCCAGCGTGGCACAGGAGAGCATGCTGAGGCGCCGGCCGCTCGTCAGGCCGACGTAGCCGTCACGAGGCGACGAGCAGGTTGATCGCCATCCGGGCGTACTCAGACACCACGTGCTTGGCGCTCTGCCGCCCCCGCGGCTTGAACCAGTCCGGCAGGGAGGAGACGGCGGACATCACGAAGTAGGTGGCCAGCTTGACGTCCAGCTCGGCGCGGATCTCGCCCTCCTCCTGCGCGGCCAGGATGAACTCGCGCAGGACTTCGTCGTAGTACTTGCGCTGTTGCGCCATCACGCCACGCAGCTCGTCGCTGGCGTAGCGCCACTCGCGCGCGAACAGGCTCGCGCGCTGAAGATGGGTGGCGTACCACAGGGCGTACTCCTCGAGGAAGGACCGCAGTCGCTCCAGGGCCGGGCCCTCATCGACGCGGTAGCGCTCGGCGATCTCGCTGACCTCCTGGTGGGAGGTCTCGAAGATCCGTTTGAGGAGCGTCTCCTTGGTGTCGATGTAGTAGTAGAGGCTGCCCTTGAGCATGCCCAGCTCGTCGGCCAGGTCCTGCACGGACGTGGCCGCGTAGCCCTTGTCCGAGAAGAGGCGGATCGCAGCCTCGACGACCTCCTGGTCTCGCGAGCGCTTCCCGTCGAGCGGAGCCCGCCCGGCTCCGGACCCCACCGGTCTACCGCGCTTCACGGGGACTGCCGGAGGGTCCTTGCGTGCTGCTGCCATGAATGCTGTCTCCTCGCTCGGGTAAGCAAGCCTAACCCAGTTTCAACCGGCCGATTGGTTGCGGCCGCTGGGTCGGAGCCGACATGCGACTCAGTGCCAGGCTTGCAGCTCGATGAGGTTGCCCTCCGGATCGCGAGCGTAAACGAAGTCGGCGCCGAGCCGTAGACCTCGGGCCGGCTGCTTCGCAGCCCGTCCCTATGCGCCCCGTGGAAGACGTGATCGAGCATGACGCTGTTCACGCGCACGCCGGCCCGCGAGCTCAGGTTCTTCGCATAGTTGAGCCCCGCACACGTGTCGGGCGCTGGACGAGCTCCAGCACCGCGCCGTTCGGCTCCCGGAGGTAGACCGCGAGCCCCCCGGCTCGGGGCCCGATGGTGATGGGCTGCACGGCCCCCATGGGCGTCCAACCGTGGTCCGCGGCACCGGACACGACACGACGCAGATCGTCGACGTACAGCGCCAGGTGCGCTGCTCCGGCGTCACACGGGCGTGCGTCGACGGACCTGCGGTCGTCAGGGCCGTGGTACTGCAGCAGCTCGACGGCGAGGCCGGGCCCCTGCATGAAGACAACCGAGATCCGGGCCTCCGCGACTCCCGTGACGCCCGCCGAGAAGGCCTCGTCGAGGTCGATCCGGGGGCCGGCCTCGAGGCCCAGGACCTCGGAGAAGAAGCGCGCCGACGCCTCCAGGTCGGTGACGGTGATGCCGTGGTGAGCAAGCTCCACAGCGCTGATGAGCGGTTGTTCGGCCCGCGACGCAGCCACGTCAGTCATCATTCTCCTCGATCTCGCGCATCCACCGTGGTGGCCGACCGTGAGGCCGGCCACCACGTCAGGTCACTTGCCCCAGAGAGCCAGGTAGGCGGACTTGAAGTCGGTCGAGCTGACGTAGTCCGACCCCGGGTCTGCCGGGAGGTTGTGGTCCTGGTCGACCAGCACCGCTCCGACGCCCTGCGGCACGGCCGGCTCACCGTTGAGCGCGCGGTTCATGTTGTCCATCGCGCCATAGCCCATCCACACGGGGTCGTGGGCGCCGGTGATGGCCGTCTGGTCGCCGGAGCGCACCAGGTCGACACCGGTCGAGCTTCCCGTCCCGCCGACGGTGAGGATGTCACGGCCTGCGCCGTTGACGGCCTGCGTGCCGCCCGAGAAGGTCATCATCGCGTCACTGGCGAAGACCGTGGCGTTGGCAGTCGGATTCTTGGCCAGCGCCGCACGGAACTGGTTGATCCAGGTGCCGCTCGGGCCGTAGTCCGGCGACCCGTAGTTGACGGTGTCGACGATCTCGCAGGTCGAGCACTCGGCCAGCCCCTCGATGAACCCTTCGGACTGGATGACCTGGAGTGGCTCGATCCCGGCGTTGTTGATGGCCCGGACGTCACCGTCGGTCACCGCCGCCAGGTACCTGCCGCCGATGGTCCCCCACGACTTGAAGTACTCGATGACGCTGGGAGCGCTCTCGGAGTAGATCATCGGGGCGGAGAACAGGCTGTCGCCGCCACCCTCCTCGTCGGAACAGTCCAGGCCCTCGACGCCCATGATGAGCACGCCGTCGGCCTTCGCCTCCTCCAGTGGCTGCTTGACCGTGGAGCACGACATGCCGTGGATGATGATCGCGTCGGGGCCCGTGGACAGCGCGGTCCGGATGGCGGTGGCGTTGCCGCCTCCGACGTTCAGCTTGCCGTCGGCGATCTCGAAGTCGATGCCGAGAGCCTCGGCCGCCTCGCCCGCCGACGCAGCCGGGATCGAGCAGTCGGGGATCGACTGGCCGCACGAGATCCACCACACGGACTTGCCGGTGGCCGGAGCCGGACCTTCGGTGGGGACGGCGCTCTCGAAGCCCTCGGCGAGCTCGTCGAGGATCGCCTCCGCGTCTGCCGCGGCCGCCGGCCCGCCGGCCCCACCCGAACCCGGGTCCTCGCCGGACGAGTCAGAGCTGCCGCATGCGGCCAAGGCGGTCACGGCGAGCAGTGCTGCAGCCGCGCTCACCGCCGTCCTGCTGGAGAATCGGACGATCTTCATGTGTCTACTCCTTGAGTGGTGTGCTGCGTACGATCGACGGGTCGCAACCGCGCCGTCGGTCCCGAGGTAGGGGTTGTCGGGGCAGGGCTGCCCCGCGGAGGTGCCGGGCACCCGGTGGGTGTGCTCCGGCGGTGGAGACGTTCGGTGACGGACGGCCGCCCGGCCTCCGACGACCGAGTCGGCCGCGCTGTCAGGTCACTGGTGGAACCGACGACGCAGCACTTCCCGGGGGGCTCTCGTCGCGACTCGTGCTCATCAGGACCCGGCGCGCCCGACTCTCCCGGGCCCGGCCCATGAGGGTCGAGATCGCCACCGCAGCGACCAGCGCGCCGCCGTTGAAGACCGAGGACACCCACGAGGCAGCGCCCAGGAAGGTGAAGCCGTTGATGGCCACCGCGATCAGGAAGATCCCGAAGATGGAGCCCCACACGTTGTAGCGACCGGGTCGGATCGCGGTGGCTCCGAGGAAGACGGCAGCCAGCGCCGGGAAGAGGTAGGCCGGCCCCGACGTGGGGTCCGCCCCGCCCTGACGTGAGGTGAGCAGGACACCGGCTGAGCTCGCCACCAGCGCGGAGCCGATGAAGCTGAGCCCGACGATGCGGTCCACCGAGATGCCGACCAGCCGGGCGGCGCCCTCGTTGGAGCCGATGGCCTCGAGCTTGCGTCCGAACGGCGTGTGCATCAGGACGTACCAGATCACGACCGCGATGACCATCAGCAGCCAGAACGGCCGTGGCAACCCGAGGAACTTGAGGGAGCCCCAGTCGGCAAAGCCCTGCGGCACCCCCAGGATGGTGGTGCCTTCGGTGTAGTACTGCAGGAAGCCGCCGAGCAGGGTGTAGGTGCCGAGGGTCGCGATGAACCCGTTGAGCTTGAGCCCGGCGACGAGGAGGGCGTTGACACAGCCGGCCGCGACCCCCACGACGAGCGCCACCAGGATCCCGACCGTGACTGACTGCCCGTGCGTGGCCATCACCGAGGCGGCAGTGACGTTCGCGAGCCCGGCGATCGCCGCGACCGAGAGGTCGAAGTAGCCAGCGACGAGCGGGATCACCATGGCCAGGGCGACCAGCGCGGTCACGGACTGGTTTCCGAGCAGGTTCTGGACATTGGGCGCCGAGCGGAAGGGTTCTGCCGACGTGGAGTTGACCAGGAAGAAGACGACGAGGACTACGAGGAACAGCGGGAGGCCTGCTCGCTCGAGCACGTCGACCAGGTTGAACGCCGGACGGCGACGGTCGGGGGCTGTGGCCTCCGCCGCGCCGGTCGGAGTGCGCTCCGTCGTGGAATGAGACATGCGAGGTTCCTTGCCCTTCGCTCGTGCGGCTGGGATGTCAGAGGCGGCGACGCCCGAGGCCGCCCTGTCGGTCGTGTCAGTCATTGGCGTAGCTCAGCTCCGAGAGTCGTTGCGCGGTGAGGTCGGACCCGGTCACCTCGGCCACGATCCGCCCGTGCCTCAGCACGAGGACGCGGTCGGCGACTGCGGCCAGCTCCTCGAAGTCGGAGGCCACGACGATCGCGAGCGAGCCGGACTCCGTGGCCTGGCGCACGATCCTGTAGATGTCGGCACGGGCCCCGACGTCGACCCCCTGCGTGGGTTCGTCCAGGAGCAACAGTCGTGGCTCACGGCGCAGCCAGCGCGCCATCACCACCTTCTGTTGGTTACCGCCCGAGAGCGAGCCCATGGGCACCGAGCTGGAGGGAGCCTTGACGCCGTACGCCGTGACCAGGTCGTCGGAGTCGGCGGCGATCGAACCGTTGGACATGAAGAGGCGACGCCAGTACGAGCGGATCACGCTGATCGAGACGTTCATGCTCAGCGCCTGGTCGAGGAAGGCCGCGTCGCGGATCCGGTTCTCCGGGACCATGATCACCCCCGCAGCGATGGCGTCCTTGGGGTGCTTGAAGTCCATCGGCCGACCCTCGAAGCGCACCGAACCGGCGCGGGGGGTCAAGTCCCCGAACATCGCGCGCAGCAGGCTGGACCGGCCCGAGCCCATCAGCCCGGCGATGCCGACCACCTCACCTGCCCGCGCGGAGAACGAGACATCCTGGAGGGCCCCGACCGCGAGGTTGTCGACGTCGAGCAGCTCGGGCCCGGAGACCGCCGGCGCCTCCTGGCGCAGGGCGTCGTCCACGGTCCGGCCCAGCATCAGCTCGATCAGTCCGGACTTGTCGAGGTCGGCGGCGGCCCTGGTCCCGACCAGACGGCCGTCCTTGAGCACCGAGACCCGGTCGGCCAGGTCGAGCACCTCGTCGAGCCGGTGACTGACGTACAGGATCGACTGGCCACGCGCCGCGAGTCGCCTTAGCGAAGCCAGGAGCGAGGCGACCTCGTGCACCGGCAGGGCGGCGGTCGGCTCGTCGAGGATGAGCAGGCCTCCGTGCCCCTCGCCGTGATCGCGCAGCGCCCGGGCGATCGCGACCTCCGTGCGCGCCGCCAGCGACAGCTCCGTCAACGGCGTGCTCGGGCGGGCCGGGATGTGGAAGGTCTCGATGGCCTGCTGGGCCAGCTTGCGTTGCTCACGCCACTTGATCCGGCCCCCGACCCCCGTCTCGAACCCTGACGCGAGCGCCAGGTTCTCGGCGACCGTGAGCTCCGGGAAGACCGCCAGGTCCTGGTGCACCACGCGCACTCCCGCCCGGTGGGCGGTGGCCGGCGTCGTGCGGTCCGAGCCGATCACGTCACCACCGGCGCGGATCTCGCCGCCCGAGTCGCCGTGGTAGACGCCGCAGAGGATCTTGATCAGTGTCGACTTGCCCGAGCCGTTGCCGCCGCACAGCGCATGGATCTCGCCGGGGCGGAAGTCGATGTCCACGCCTTGCAGGGCGCGGGTGCCCGCGAACGTCTTGGACAGGGAACGCACCGCGACCACGGGATCGGTCCCCGCCGCGGCGGGGGCTGCGTTCTCGGCTACGTGCGTCATGTCCGTCCCTGCGTGTGAGTGAGATCTCTTTCGGCGTGTGAAGTGAAGCACAGGTCGCGGCGGATGGTCAAACGATCGTTTGGTGGATTTTGGGATAGCGTGCACGCATGGAATCCACTGTGCCCAGCGGGGATCGTCGCCCGGGCGTACCGACATGACAGGCCCCGAAACCGGCGAGACGCCGGCGAGGGCCCGGCAGATCCGACTGGCGAGGGCTCCTCGCGAGCGGCTCTCGCCGGACGACTTCCTCGTCCATGAGCACGTCGTGCCCGAGCTGCGCCCCGGCCAGTTCCTCGTACGCAACACCTGGCTGTCGGTCGATGCCTCCACGATGCTGCGGATCGGCGGGAACAGCGGCGACTACCTCGCACCGCTCCAGCCCGGGGCCCCCATCGAAGGGTGGGCAGTCGGCCGGGTGGCGACTACTCACTCCCCCTCCTGGAACGTGGGGGACCGCGTGCTGCACAACCACGGGTGGCGCGACCACACGCTGTTCGACGACAGCGACTCGGGGTGGGGCATGCCCGAGCGACTGCCGTACGACGGCCATCCGGACCATGCCTACGTCGGGGCACTCGGCCCGACGGGACTGACGGCGTGGGCCGGGCTGGTCGAGGTCGCGGCACTGTCCGAGGGAGACGTCGTCTTCGTCTCCGCGGCCGCCGGGGCCGTGGGCTCCCTGGCGGTCCAGCTGGCCGTCAGCCGCGGCCATCGGGTCATCGCGAGCGCGGGCAGCGCGGACAAGCTGGCGACCTTGCGAGCCCTCGGGGTCGACGTCGCACTGAACTACAAGGACGGGCCGCTGAACGAGCAGCTCAAGGATGCCGCTCCCGACGGCATCGACGTGTACTTCGACAACGTCGGCGGCGACCACCTGGAGGCCGCACTCGACAGCCTGCGCGTGGGCGGTCGGGTGGCGCTCTGCGGGGCGGTGTCCAGCTATGGCCCCGGAGGTACGGCCACCGGACCGAGCAACCTCTTCAACGCCACGGCCAAGGGGCTCAGCCTGCGCGGCTTCCTCGCCCGGATGTACGCCGGGCAGAGCGTCGACAGTCGTCGCGAGCTCGGGAACCTGATGAGCATCGGCCGGCTGAAGCTGCCGCTGTACGTCGCGCACGGGCTCGACCAGGCACCCCAAGCCCTCCTGGACCTGATGGCGGGCCGCAACACCGGCAAGGTCGTCGTCCGACTGCAGGACTGACCGAGGGGCGTCAAATGCCGGGCCGACGACGGAGAAGCGGCCCGGCGCTCAGTGCATCTCCTGACCACCGGTGGTGTTGATCGCCTCTCCGGTGATGTAGCCACCGGCGTCAGAGGCGAGGAACGTCACCAGGTCGGCGACGTCCGCGGGCGTCTGCAGTCGCCCCAGGGGGATGTCCGCCAAGGTCCGCTCCTTGACCTCCTCCGGCGTGATCCCGTACTCGCGGGCATACATCTGCCAGCTGCCGTCCGGGCCGTTGTTCAGCTCGGTGTCCACGGTCCCGGGACAGACCGCGTTCACGGTGATGTCGTGTTTGCCGAGCTCCTTGGCCGCGACCTGGGTCAGTCCGATGACCCCGAACTTGGAGGAGGAGTAGGCGGACAGCATGGGCCACCCGGACTTGCCGGCCTGACTGGCAGTGTTGATGATCCGGCCGCCGCCGCCCTGGCTGATCATCTGGCGAGCGGCCATCTTGATCCCGTGGAAGGTGCCCAGGAGGTTGACCTCCTGGGTCTTGCGGAAGCCGGCGGAGGACACCTCGACGAGCGGCACGCTCTCGATGGCGATGCCGGCGTTGTTGACGAAGACGTCCAGGCGGCCGAAGCGCTGGACCGCCGCCTCCACCAGCGCGGCGACGTCGTCTCCGTCGCTCACGTCGCACGACACCCCGATCGCCTGACCTCCCGCGGCCTCGATCTCCGCCACGCACGCTTCGAGCTCGGTCGCCTCAGGAGCCTCGAAGTGGCCGTCGGGCGTGGCCCGGGCACCGAGGTCGGAGACGACGACGTGCGCCCCCGCCTCGGCGAACTGGCGACAGATGGCGCGTCCGATTCCGCCGGCGCGTGAAGCGCCGGTGACCACGACGACCTTGCCGTCGAGTCCTGGAGGTGCTGACGTCATGTGATTCTCCTCGAGGTGGATGTTGCTGAGTTGAGTGCCGCGGTGCGCCGCGGTGCGGCGAGCGAAGACATTCCCATGCGTACCGGCCGGTTGAGCCGAAATTTCAACCGTCCGTTTGGTTGTCAAGAACGCTACTCGGCTCTACCGTGTGAGCGCAACCACACCGCAGCCGCTGCTCGCCGGGGCGTCCGTGCCGGCACCACACCTGACGACGGGATCCACATGCGCGCGCTCCGTTACCACGGTCCTCGTGACCTCCGGCTCGACGACGTGCCCGAGCCTGGCGTCCGCCCCGGCACGGTCAAGATCCAGGTCGGTGCGGCCGGCATCTGCGGCTCCGACATCCACGAGTACGTGGGCGGCCCGATCTCGGTCCCGATGAGTTCCCCCCACCCGCTCACCGGCGAGACAGCGCCGGTGGTGTTCGGCCACGAGCTGGCCGGCACCGTCACCGAGATCGGACCCGGGGTGACACGCGTCGATGTCGGGGACCGCGTGGCGGTCAACGCCGCCCTGTCCTGTGGGCGCTGTGACTCCTGCGCACGCGGCTGGACGAACGTGTGCCGATCGATCGGCTTCCACGGGGTCACCGGCGGTGGCGGGGGATTCGCGGCATTCGACGTCGTGCCCGAGTCGAATCTGCATCTTCTGCCGGACGAGATCTCCGACGAGGTGGGAGCACTGCTCGAGCCCCTGGCGACCGGCTTCCACGCCGTCGACCTCTCGGGAGCTCGACAGGGGGACGGTGTGCTGGTCCTCGGCGCCGGCCCCGTCGGACTGATGGTCGTGCTGGCCTGCGTGACCGCCGGGATCGAGAACATCGTCGTCGCGGAACCGTCTGCCACCCGACGATCGCTGGCCGCCGCCTTCGGAGCCACGAGGTGCCTCGACCCTCGGACCGAATCCGTGGTCGACGTCACTCACCATGAGACCCGGGGCACCGGTGCGGCCGCAGCCTTCGACGCCGCGGCCGCACCGACGAGCCTGGCGGACGCGGTCGCGTCCACGCGGCCCCGCGGGACGATCGTCAACATCGCGGCGTGGGAGAAGCCGACGCCCTTCGATCCGACGACTCTGCTCTTCCGCGAGACCCTGCTTCGCGGAAGTCTCGCCTACACCGCCGGCGACTTCGACCGGGGCGTGGCCTTCGCCGCCGATCACGCAGCCACGCTCGAGCGACTGATCACCCGCGTGATCGGCCTGGACGACGTGATCACCGAAGGTTTCGACCGCCTCGCCTTCGCGCGGCACGACGACATCAAGGTGCTCGTCCGCCCCGGTGCGGCATCGAGCGCCGCCTCCACGGCCGCCGGCTGAACCGGCCCCACGCGGCCGGACCGACCTTCCAGCGGGCCGACGCACCCACCACCCCTCCAAGGAGCCTCATGTCCCTCGATGAAGCACAGACCAAGATCTACGTCGAACGCACGCAACGCTCACGACAGCTCTGGGAAACCACCCGCGAGCTGATCCCGACCGGGCACGCCGGCGGGATGGGCGCCTTTGCTCCCCATCCGATCGTGGTCGAGCACGGCAAGGGGTGTTGGCTGTGGGACGTCGACGGCAACCGCTACCTGGACCTGCGTCTGGGCGACTGGGTGTTGATCCACGGTCACTCCGACGAGGACATCCGGGCGGCCGTCCACGAGCAGATGGGCAAGATGGTCCAGGTCGGCGCCCCCGAGTGGGACCTCGGTCACAGCATGGCCACCCTGCTCGTGGAACGAACCCCGTCGATCGAGCAGGTGCGCTTCTTCGTCTCCGGCACCGACGCCAACGCCTGCGCGATCCGGCTCGCCCGCGGTTTCACGGGACGTCGCAAGATCGCGAAGGCGATCGGCGGCTATCACGGGACGTCCGACCCGTTGGTCGCGGGACGCTCGGTCCTGCGCGAACCGGACGACATCCTCCCGCTGGGGGTACCCCCCCAGGCCGCCGACGAGATCGTCGAGTTCCCCTACAACGACCCAGACGGAGCCGAGGAGGTCCTGCGGCGCCACGGAGACCAGATCGCCGTCCTGCTGGTCGAGCCGGTCATGACGGCGGCCGGGATGATCGCGGCCACCGGCGAGTTCCTCCGTCGACTGCGCTCGGTCACCGAGGAGCTCGGCATCGTCCTGGTCTTCGACGAGGTGGTGACCTACCCCATCGCCTACGGCGGCGCCCAGACCTACTTCGGTGTGGACCCGGACCTGACGACCATGGGCAAGGCGATCGGTGGGGGGCTTCCCGTGTCGGCCGTCGGCGGACGCCGGGAGCTGATGCAGCTGCTCGAGCCGGACCCCAGCGGCGAACGCGCAGCGATGAGCGTGATGGCTACCTTCGGAGGCAACTCCGCATGCCTGGCCGCCGGCATCGCCTGCCTGACGAAGCTGACCCGAGAGGCCCACGCAGAGCTCGCGGCCCGGGGCGACCGGGTGCGCAGCCACATCGACGACCTGGGCGTCCGACATGGGATCCCGCTGCACGCGACCGGACTCGGGCACCTGATCGGCATCCACTGGGGTGAGCGCGTCGTCGACTACGACACCCGCCTGCTCGACGACCGGGACAAGGTCCGCAACATCAACCTCGCTCTCGACAACCTCGGCTACTACCAGACCTTCACCGGACTGTTCCTGCTGAGCACCGCGATCGGCGACCAGGAGATCGACGGCTTCCTCGGTGCCTTCGAGCGCTCGTTGCAGGTCCTCGGATACGTGGACTGATGGCGCAGGTTCGGCCCGCACGTGGTGCTCGCGGGTCCCTGCTGATCGATGGCGAGTGGGTCGAGCCGCCCGGGGACCCGGACCTCCCGGTCGTCGATCCGTCCACCGGCGAGCTCCTCGGCCATGTCGCAGCCGCCCGCGACGAGCACGTGACCGCCGCCCTGGCTGCCGCCGAGCGCTGCTTCACCACGTGGTCGCGGACCTCACCCGAGGAGCGCGGCACGATCCTGAGATCAGCCGCCGACCTCTTGTCCGTCCGCGCCGAGACGGACTCGCGGGTGCTGACCGAGGAGCAGGGCAAACCGCTGACCGAGTCGCTCGCCGAGATCCACTCGGTCGTCGCGATGCTGCGTTGGTTCGCCGACCACACCCGAGCCGACGGGCGACGCCAGCCAGGCGGTCAGCCCGAGCACGAGGTGCACGTGGAGGCACGTCCGATCGGCCCGGTGGTGGTGCTGACGCCGTGGAACTTCCCGGTCTCGCTCGCGTCGCGCAAGGTCGCAGCTGCCCTGGCCGTCGGCTGCTCCGTCATCGTCAAGCCGGCGCCCGAGGCACCGACCGCCTTCCTCGGCGTTGCTCACGCTCTCCAGGAAGCAGGCCTATCGGACGGGGTGCTCGGCGTGCTCAACGGAGACTCCGCCACCATTGCGCAGGCCCTGGTGCGATCACCGGTGACCAGGGCGGTCAGCTTCACCGGCTCCACCCCCGTGGGACGACTCATCGCGAGTCTGGCCGGCGAGCATGTCAAGCCCGCGACCCTCGAGCTCGGCGGCCACGCTCCGGTGATCGTCACCGACGACGTCGACCCCGAGGACGTCGCAGAGCAGCTGGTCCCCGCCGCGTTCCTCAACGCGGGCCAGGTGTGCGTGTCGCCGACCCGGATCCTGGTGCAGGAGGGCATCGCCGACGACTTCGTCACGGCGTTCGTCGACCGGGTCAACAGGCTGCGGGTGGGACCCGGCACCCGGGCCGACACCGACATGGGCCCGGTGGCGCTCGGACGGCACCGGCAGCGTGTCCAGCGCCTGGTGGAGCGGACGGTGGACGCGGGCGGTGTCCTCCGCACGGGAGGGAACTCTCTCCCGGGAGCAGGATGGTTCATGGCGCCCACCGTGCTCACCGAGGTCCCTCGCAGCGCCGCTCTGATGAACGAGGAGCCCTTCGGACCGGTCGTGGCCATCAACCGCTACCGCACCGACGACCACGCCCTGGCCGAGGCCAATCGCCTGCCGGTCGGGCTGGCCGCCTACGTGTACTGCCGAGACGCGACGAGGGCGGACGCCGTGTCCGATCGGGTCGAGGCCGGAACGGTCGGGGTCAACACGTGCTCGTTGCTGCACGTCGACAGCTCACTCGGCGGGATCAAGGACAGCGGCCATGGGCGCGACGGGGGCTTCGAGGGCATGGCCGAGTTCAGGGTCGCTCGGACCGTGACGAGGCGACGACCCTGACCCGCGCGTGGGACCGCGCGGTTCCGACGCCGTACGAACGACCACCTCACCTACAAGGAGCTCTCGATGACCACCAGACTGACCACGGACGACGAGCTGATCGCCTACTGTGCCAACGGCTCGGAGCGAGTGGGGACAGCCATCACGCAGGGCGATCCCGACGTCCTGACCGAGGTGCTCACCGCCGTGCTGGGGAGCCGGACGGCCATGCTGGGCACCTATGCCACGTGGACGGCACACACCATGCACTTCCTTGCCGGACGGATGAACCCCGAGGACCTGACCCCCTGGATGCGGTTCGAGCGTGACGTCGTGGTCTCCGAACGCAACGGGCTCGACCGCCCGAGGGCGGAGCGTGTCCTGGCCATGCTCGCCGATCCGGAGGCCCTGGCGGCCGAGCTCACCGAACTGCTCCGCGCCGCGCGTCCGGACGAGGCCCGCTCGCGATGGCACCAGATCGACGCCGCCAACCTCGCCGCGCACCAGCACCGTCGCGATGTCCTCACCAGCTGGTGGTCCGACGTCTACGAGGCCTGGGGTGCCACCGGTCTGAGCGAGCTGATGACAGAGCTCGGCAACGCGCCGGGCTGGCGCGACTTCCTGACGAGCTCCCTGGCCGCACCGATCGAGGAGCAGGTGCGGGACTTCGCCTACATCCTGACCGTCGGCAACTACGGCTCCGCGAGCATTGCCGAGCACGAGGACCGCTTCGAGCTGCGCTACAACGTCTGCGGCAGCTGTGGTCTGCAGGAGCTGGCCGGTCGCTTCGACGGGCCCGACGGGTACGCGCGCACGACCACGGAGCTGCCCGGCTTCGACTCCGGCGACCCGGCGACGACCGTCTACCGGACGCACCAGGCCATGCTGCACGCGGTGGCTGCCATCGACGTCGCGGGCCAGCCCTACCCGGTGATCAGCTGCGACGGCCCAGGCGGCCGGCAGGGGTGCCGGTTCACCTTCTTCAAGGGCGCTACTCCCGCCGAGCACTTCGAGCGGGTGGGCCGGACCCGACCCGCCGGCAGCTGACGCGCGGCCCCCCCGCTGACCCGTCAGGCCAGCCGTCCACCGTCGATCTCGACGGCAGAGCCACTGACGAAGGAGGCTGCGTCGGAGAGCAGGAAGGTCACCACGTTGGCGATCTCGTCGGGCTCCGCAGAGCGGCCGGCGTCGAGTCCGGCGACGCTGCGGCCCGCGAGACCTGCGTCGGCGCGCCCCTGCTCCAGCCCGGCCATCATCCGCCCGGCCACGGGGCCGGGGCAGACGGCACACACGCGGATCCCCTCCCCGGCCACCTCCCGGGCAGCCACCCTGGTGAGCCCGAGGACCGCGTGCTTGCTGGCGACGTACGCCGCCAGGCCCGGAGCACCACGGAGCGACGCCGTGCTGCCCGAGTTGACGACCACGCCCCCTCGCACCATCCGCGGCAGCGCATGCTTGAGGCCCAGGAAGACACCGACCGTGTTGATCCTCAGCACGCGCTCGAACACGTCCGTGTCCAACCCGGTCAGCGCAGCGACCGGACCGGTGACGCCAGCGTTGTTGAAGAATCCATCCAGCCGTCCTCCGCCGTGGTCGACCGCCGCAGCCACGAAGCTCTCCACCTGGGTCTCGTCGGTGACGTCCGCGGTCACCATGGAGACCTGCGCCGGAGCGTCCACGGCGCGCACCATCTGGGCCAGGCGAGCCCCGTCCGAGTCGACGGCGGTCACCCGACCGCCTCGAGCCGCCAGCATCGCGACCACAGCGGACCCGATGTCGCCGGCCGCCCCGGTGACCGCAATGCTGCGACCCGCCAGATCGGCGGAGTCGCCGCCCGAGCGTCTACGCGTCACGCGTACTGGATCTGCGAGGCCTTCTTGAGCTCGTCGACCGAGCTCGTCTTGACGAAGCTCGGGTAGTCGTCCGCCGCCTCGGCGTCGCAGAGGTCGGAGTGGGACTCGTGGCCGCCGAAGTAGATGCTGTAGGCGACCGCCTTGCCCTCGACGTTGGCTCCGGTGAACCAGGAGTTGGCCTCGGCGCCCGCGCTGGTCGTGGGGAGGCTCTCGGCGATCTCGTTGCAGAGCTCGGTCCACTTCCGCCCGGACTCCTCGGAGACCTGCAGGTAGGAGGCGTCGCTGCCCTCGAGCCACGTGATCGCGTCGTCGATCCACCCGGCCTGCGCCTGCGCCCCCGGTGGGAGGTTGGCGAACGGGGTCTGGGGTCCCGCCACCGTGAACATGTTGGGGAACCCCGGGACGCAGAGCCCCAGGTAGGTCATCGGCCCGTCGCTCCAGTAGTCGTTGAGGTCCCTGCCACCGACCCCGCGGATCTGCATCCGGGTGAACGCCCCGGTGATCGCGTCGAAGCCGGTCGCCATCACGATCACGTCGAACTCCAGCTCACCGTCGGAGGTCCGGATCCCCTTCTCGGTGAATGCCTCGATCGGGGTGTCGCGAAGCGACACGAGGTGGACGTTCTCCTGGTTGTAGGCCTCGTAGTACCCGTCGGTCGTCGGCGGCCGCTTGGCGCCGTACGGGTGGGTCGGGATCAGCTTGTCCGCGGTGTCCGGGTCGTCGACCATGGCGCGGATCTTCTGACGCATGAAGTCGCACAGCAGGTCGTTGGCGGCCTTGTCCGTGGACAGGTCGTCGAAGGCGCCGTACAGCAAGGCGAAGCCGCCCTCGTTCCACTTCTCCTCGAAGATCTTCTCGCGCTCCTCGGGCTCCGTCTCGACCGCAAGACGACCCGCGGGCTCCCATGGCCAGCCGGCCGGGTGGTGACGCACGCGGTTCCAGACCGTGTCGTAGTTCTCCCGGATCTCGGCGAGGTCCTCTTCGGTGACCGGGCGGTTGGGCGTCCCGGCCACCCAGTTGGCGGTGCGCTGCAGCACCGTCAGGTCACCGACCTCACCTTTGATCTTGGCGATCAGCTGGACGCCGCTGGAACCCGTGCCGATGACTGCCACCCGCTTGCCCGCGAAGTCGACGCCCTCGTCCGGCCACTGGGCCGTGTGCACGAGCTCGCCCCGGAAGTTCTCCAAGCCGGGGGCCGTGGGCTTGATCGGCGCCGAGACGAGGCCGAGACCTGTCACGAAGTACGTCGCCGACACTCGCTCGCCCGAGTCGGTGACGATGTCCCACCGTCCCGTCCCTTCGTTGAAGTCGGCAGAGACGACACTCGTGTCGAACGTGTAGTGCTTCTCGAGGTCGAAGCGGTCGGTGACGTGCTGCAGGTAGGAGAGCACCTCCGGCTGCGCCGGGTTGACCTCGCTGTAGGCCCACTCGTCGAGCAGCGCCTTGTCGAACGAGTAGCAGTAGGTCATGTGCAGCGAGTCGGTCCGGGCCCCGGGGTAGCGGTTCCAGGTCCAGACGCCGCCGACGCCGGAGGCAGCGTCGAACGCGCGGACGGACCTGCCGGACTCACGCAACCGATAGGTCGCGTAGAGGCCGGAGAACCCGGCTCCGATGACCACCGCGTCGACGTGGCTGACGGTGTTGTCACTCATGCTCGCTCCTCGTTGTCCCTCTGGCCCGTCCCCCGCGTCAGGGGATCAACCGATCGTTTGGTAGACCCAAGATATGACACCGTCATGTGATCGTCAACACGCTCCCACGACTTCGCGTCTCGCCGGGTCCAGACGACTCAACCGAGGTGGCTGCGGACGAACGCGCCGATCCGGGCCAGCGAATCGGCGGCCTCTGGCAGGAAGGGGAAGAGGGTCCAGATGTGCACCATTCCCTCCGCCAGCTCCAGAGTCGCCTCGCCGCCCGCGGCCAGCACGCTGGCAGCCAGCCTTGCAGCGTCGTCGCGCAGGACCTCCGTGTCGCCCGCAGTCAGGAAGAGAGGTGGAAGCCCCTCGTGCGTCCCCCACAGGGGCGAGGCAATCGGATGCTCGTGCGGGTCGATGTCGCCGATGTAGACCTTCCCCATGTCCACGACCATCGTTCGACTGATGAGCGGGTCGACCCCGTCGTTCGCGGTCGCCGAGTCCCCCTCCCCCGCGAAGTCCAGCAGCGGCGAGACCAGGAAGGCCGCAGCCGGCATGGGGTCTCCCGACGCGCGCACGGACAGGAGGGTCGAGAGTGCGAGTCCCCCGCCGCACGAGTCGCCGCTCACCACGACCCGGGCGGCGTCGTACCGCTCGAGCAGGGCCCGGTATGCGGCGGGTCCGTCCTGACTCGCACCCTCGGGATAGACGAATTCCGGAGCCAAGCGGTAGTCCGGCACGATCACCGGCACTCCGGCCGCAGCGGAGAGCCGGTAGGCGAACTCTCGATAGGCGTAGGAGGAGCCCATCACGTAGCCGCCGCTGTGGAAGTGGAGGACCACTCCGTCCGTCGAGGTGCCGGGGGCCGCGACGCGACGACAGGGAACCCCGCCGAGGGTGAGCTCCTCAACCTGGGCGTCGTCAGGAAGCTCGAAGGTCGCACACATCGCCTCGAAGCCGGAACGCCAGTCCTTGATCGGCGCTCCGACCGGAGGAGTGGCCGCCACGAACATCGAGACCGCACGATCGAGCAGTACTTCGTCAGACATTGACATCCCTCTGTTGTATCTACCGGGTGTTTGGTAGATTCTGCTGATGGGTGGCGGTGTCGTCAAGCCATGCATCACGACAAGGCATCTCGTACAACGAAGGGGTGGGCAGATGCAGCACCTGACGGGTCGGTCGGCACTGGTGACCGGCGCAGCTTCGGGCATCGGAGCAGCGTGCGCCGAGACCCTCGTAGCAGCAGGCGCCCGGGTCCTGGTAGCGGACGTCGACCGGGAAGGGGCGGAGGCCGTCGCGAGCCTGATCGGGGACACGGCAGTGGCGTGCGCGGTCGACGTTCGAGACCCCACGTCCGTAGAGGCGATGGTCCAGCTCGCCCTGGACGAGCTGGGAGGCCTGGACATCGCGGTCAACAGCGCCGGCGTCGGCGTCCCCGTGCTGTCGGACACCGGCGACCTGGACTTTCATGAGTGGCGACGGGTGCTCTCGGTCAACCTGGACGGCACCTTCCTGTGCTTGCACCACGAGCTCTCGGCGATGGCAGCCGGCGGGGGTGGCTCCATCGTCAACATCGGGTCCGTGGGATCGCATGTAGCCATCCCGGGCGCCGCGGCGTACGTCGCGTCCAAGCACGCCCTCGTCGGCCTGACCAGGACCGTGGCCGCCGAGTACGCCGGTCGCGGCGTCCGATGCAACGTCGTCTGTCCGGGCTACATCGACACCACTATCTCGCCGCGATCCGAGGAGCAGAAGGCCAGCCTGGCGGACCGGCACCTGCTCGCGCGCCTCGGAGATGTCGACGAAGTCGCCCAGGTGGTGGCTTTCCTAGCGGGCGACGGGGCCTCCTTCGTCACCGGCTCGGCGTACGACGTCGACGGGGGGTACGTCGCGACGTGACCAGCCGCGCGGATTCGAGACGAGGACGGAGCAGCGGGGTGATTTCGCCATCATCACGCTGATGTACGCGGAGAGCAGGCTCCCCGGGGTCGTGCGAGACGCATTCACTGCTCGCTGGCGACGTCACGGCGCACTCGCACTCTCCTACGACTCCTTCAGGTCGAACGTGGAGCGCTACGTCCACCGCGATCCCCTCGAGGACCCCTGGGAGTTCCCAGGGGCGAGCACGGCCTACGACGGGCTAGGCGAAATCACTGCAGCCGACGAGGCGGCACTAGGACGGATTCTCAGTTCCCCGGACATGTTGGGACCCATTCGCGACGACGGAACCCAGACCTTTGCCCGGACGCGTACCTTGAACACCATCGTGGAGGAGCGTCCTTTGCGCACCACACCGGTCTGCTCCGCGTCAGCCGTCTCGATCTCGGCGTTCGTCGCCGGAGACCTCGAGCCATTGGCTTTGACCGACCGTCTGACACGGCGCCACGAACTTCTGCTGGAGCGCCTCGAGCCACTTGACGCACTCACTCGCTGCATCACCGTCAGCCCGGCGCTCGATCCCGCTGCTCGCTGGGGTGCATACCTGGAGCTGCTCTTCGACGACCGAGATGCCGCCGCAAAGGCGTACCAGACGTACGCACCCGCACTTGTCCGGGCAAGCCCCGACTGGGTCTCGAAGTCGATCTTCCTCGTGTCGGACCACCACGTCCTTCACCAGAAGGGCGACAGTGGTCCGCGTCTGATCTGAGTGCTGAACGAGCTACTGCGGCCAGTCCCTCCCCGCCGGCAATGAGATCAGCGCACGCGCTGCTTCCTCGATCTGGGTGGGCAGCGAGGAGGAGGTGTCGCGCAGCCACTGGTCGTAGGCGGTGAGCGCCAGTGCGAGCGCAAGGTGCCCGAGGAGCTGGGGCTGCAAGTCGTCGGGCGAGACCTCGAGTCGTCGAGCGGCGTAGTCGGCGATGACCTGGCGCCACTGGGCGTAGCGGAGCACCGAGTGGGCCTGCAGGGCCGGCGTGCGCAGGATCAGCCGCATCCGCTCGGCGTGCGGCGGCGTGGCGTCCGCGGGGAACTCGTTGAAGGCCACGACCCCGCTGGCGACGGCCTGCAGCAGCGGGACGTCGTCCGGAGTCGCGGCGAGCAGGTCACGGAAGCCGTCGAGGGTGCGGTCGAACTCCCCCCAGGCGATGTCGTTCTTGGACGGGAAGTAGCGAAACAGCGTGCGCCGCGCGATACCCACCTCGGCAGCGATGTCGTCCAAGGTCGTGGCCTCGAAGCCCCGCTGGGCGAAGAGCCGGAACGCCGCCTGCTCGATCGAGGCATGGCTGGTGACCTCCGGCCTGCCCACCGATGCCCGTCCCGTCACGCAAATCAGCCTAGGCCCTTTCATTTCTGCCACGAGTGCACTTATGGTGGGGCCCACGTCACACCCGACCCGAGAGGACCCGCCATGAACCCCGAGGACACCGCTACCGACCCTGAGGCCGCGCTCACCGCAGAGGACCTGATCGAGGAGGTCTCGATCGACGGCATGTGCGGCGTCTACTGATGGACCTGCTCGCCCAGCCCTGGTCCCTGTCCCCGTCGGTGGCGCTGCGCCCCGAGCCGTTCGGGGCACTGGCCTACCACTTCGGCAACCGCCGCCTCACGTTCCTCAAGCGACCCGAGCTGGTCGCGGTGGTCCGGGCGCTGGGTGAGCATCCCACCGTCGCCTCGGCGCTGGTGGCCTGCCACATCCCGGCCGCCCAGCACGCCGCGTACGCCGAGGCGCTCACCGGGCTGGCACGCACCGACATGATCCGCCCCCGCAGCCAAGGAGCAGCCGCATGACCCTCACCCCCGAGCGTCTCGATCACGCCGCGCCCCCGAGCCGCCCCCCGCGGCCGACCACCCAGCACGGCACCCTGATCGAGGAGTTCGAGCTCGGCCTCGATGCCCCGATCTGCCTGACGTGGGAGCTGACGTACGCCTGCAACCTCGAGTGCGCGCACTGCCTGTCCTCATCGGGCCGCCGTGACCCCCGTGAGCTGACCACCGAGCAGTGCGAAGCGGTGATCGACGAGCTCCAGCGGATGCAGGTCTTCTACGTCAACATCGGCGGCGGCGAGCCCACCATCCGCCCCGACTTCTGGCACCTGCTCCAGTACGCCGTCGACCACCAGGTTGGCGTGAAGTTCTCCACCAACGGTGTCCGCCTCACCCCCGACCGGGCGGCGTACCTCGCCTCCCCGGCCTGCAACGGGTACGTCGACGTACAGATCTCCCTCGACGGTGCGACCGCCGAGGTCAACGACTACGTCCGCGGGCCGGGCTCCTACGACACCGCCCTGACCGCGCTGCAGAACCTGGCCGACGCCGGCTTCAGCGACGCCAAGATCTCGGTCGTGTGCACGCGGCAGAACATCGGCCAGCTCGACGAGTTCAAGGCGCTGGCCGACCGGTTCGGTGCCACCCTGCGCCTGACGCGCCTGCGCCCCTCGGGCCGCGGCGCCGATGTGTGGGACGAGCTGCACCCGCTGCCGGAGCAGCAGCGCGAGCTCTACGACTGGCTGATGGCGCACGGCGAGGACGTCCTGACCGGCGACTCGTTCTTCCACCTCGCCGCGTTCGGTGAGTCGTTGCCCGGGCTCAACCTGTGCGGCGCCGGCCGCGTCGTCTGCCTCATCGACCCGATCGGCGACGTCTACGCGTGCCCGTTCGCGATCCACGACGAGTTCCTCGCCGGCAACCTCCTGGCCGACGGCGGCTTCCAGCGGGTCTGGCAGGACTCCGCCCTCTTCGCCGAGCTCCGTGCTCCGCAGACCGGCGGAGCCTGCGCGTCGTGCGCGTTCTACGACACCTGTCGCGGCGGGTGCATGGCCGCGAAGTTCTTTACCGGCCTGCCCCTCGACGGCCCCGACCCCGAGTGCGTCCAGGGCTACGGCGAGCAGGCGCTGGAGCAGCTGAACGCCGTCGGCGGGCGACAGGTCCCGGCCTCCAGCCAGGACCACTCCAAAGCCAACCCCACCCGCAACCAGCCGGTGATGCTCCAGCTCCTCACCCGCCCACCGGTCAGCACGTGTGCCGAGAGCCCGCTCGCCGACTTCGACCCCACCTCCTCGGCCACCGCCTCGCATCAGAACGGCTGCTGCTCATGAGCAAGCCCACCCGGCCGGACTGGCTCGAGAACCCCTGGAAGCAGAACCCCTGGTTCGAGTCCGTCGCCGTCGCTCAGGAGCGTGCCCGCAAGCGCTTGCCCGCCCCCGTGTACGGCGCCCTGGTCGCCGGCTCCGAGCGCGGCCAGTCCGTCTCGGCCAACGAGGCCGCCTTCACCGAGCTCGGCTTCGCCCCCCACGTCGCCGGTCACCGGCCCGAGCGCGCCAAGGCCCGCACCCTGTGGGGCCAGGACCTCTCCCTGCCCGTGGTGATCAGCCCCACCGGCGTACAAGCCGTGCACCCCGACGGCGAGGTCGCCGTCGCCCGCGCCGCCGCCTCGCGCGGCACCATCATGGGCCTGTCGAACTTCGCCTCGAAGTCGGTCGAGGAGGTCACCGCCACCGGTGCCACCACGTTCTTCCAGATGTACTGGACCGGCGACCGCGACGTGATGATCCAACGCATGCAGCGGGCCCACGACGCCGGCGCGGTCGGTCTGATCGCCACCCTGGACTGGTCGTTCTCGACCGGACGCGACTGGGGCAGCCCCGAGATCCCCGAGAAGGTCGATCTCAGGACGATGGTCCGGATGGCGCCGAAGGTCGCCACCAAGCCGCGCTGGCTGTATGCGTTCGGCAGGACCGGGCAGCTCCCCGACCTCACCGCGCCGAACCTCGCCGCACCGGGTGAGACGAAGGGGCCCACGTTCTTCGGGGCCTACTACGAGTGGATGACGACCACACCGCCCACCTGGGAGGACGTCGCCTGGATGCGCGAGCAGTGGACCCAGATCAGCGGCGGACGGCCGTTCGTCCTCAAGGGCGTCTGCCGCGTCGACGACGCCCTGCGCGCCGTCGACGCCGGCGTAGCCGGCCTCTCGATCTCCAACCACGGCGGCAACAACCTCGACGGCACTCCCGCCCCGATCCGGATGGTCAAGCCGATCTGCGACGCCGTCGGACACGAGATCGAGGTCGTCATGGACGGCGGCATCCGCCGCGGCTCCGACGTCGTCAAGGCCCTCGCCCTCGGCGCCCGCGCGGTGATGATCGGCCGCGCCTACCTGTGGGGCCTCGCCGCCAACGGCGAGGCCGGCGTCGGCAACGTGCTCGACGTCATCGGCAGCGGCATCGACTCCGCCCTGCTCGGCCTGGGCGTCTCCTCGATCGACGAGCTCACCCCCGACTCCATCGAGGTCCCCGACGGCTTCCACCGCACCCTGGGGGCACCCACCCCGGCCTCGACCCTGCCGCGATGAAGCTCGCCGAAGCCACGTCGCGCTCGGCTCGCGGAGCCCGGCTCGTGCTGGTGCCGGTCGGCTCGCTCGAGCAGCACGGCCCCCACCTGCCGCTCGAGACCGACACCGTGATCGCCACCGCCGTGGCGACCGCGGCGGCCGACCGGCTGGGGGCCTGGGTCGCACCGGCACTGGCCTTCGGCTCCAGCGGCGAGCACCAGAGCTTCGCCGGCACCTCCTCCATCGGCACCGACGCGCTACGACTCACGATCCTCGAGCTGGTCCGCTCCCTGAGCACCTGGACCTCTCGCGTGCTGCTCGTCAACGGCCACGGCGGCAACGTCGAGGCCCTCACCTCAGGGGTGACGCAGCTGCGCGGCGAGAGCCACGCGGTCGACTGGGTCGCCTGCCGGAGCAGGGACAGCCACCCGGGCGACCTGCACGCCGGACGCACCGAGACCTCCCTGATGCTGCACCTTGCGCCCTGGTCGGTGCGACTCGCCGACGCACGACCCGGCACGACCAGCCCGCTCCCGGATATCCTCCCCGCCATGCGCGTCGGCGGGGTGGCCGCCGTCTCGGCGAACGGCGTCCTCGGCGACCCGTCCGGCGCCACCGCCGCGGAGGGCGCGAGGCTCGTGAACGCCATGGTGGCCGACGTCGTGCGAGCCGCCTCGCCGGCCCGTCGGGTCGCCACCCGATGACCACATCGTCGGCGTCCCCCGAGCACCGGGTCGCACTGGTCACCGGCGCGGCACGCGGCATCGGGGCCGCCACGGTCGACCGACTCGTCGCCGACGGCCTACGGGTGGTCGCGCTCGACTCCTGCGCCGGTGACGGGCTCGCGACCCGGGCCGACCTGGACGCGGTGGCCGTGCGCCACGGGGATGCCGTGCATCCCGTCGTCGCCGACGTGCGCGACCGGGCCGCCCTCGACCACGCCGCCGCCTGGGCGGGCGAGCACTGGGGGCGCCTTGACGTCGCCGTCGCCGCCGCGGCGGTGGTCCGCGGCGGACAACCCCTGTGGGAGACCCCGGACGACGCCCTCGACCTGCTCTGGGACGTCACCGCCAAGGGCGTGTGGAACACCGCCGCCGCCACCGTGCCCGCCATGCTCGCCGGACCCGACCCGTCCGGGTGCCGCTTCGTCGCCGTCGCCTCCGCCGCCGGCACCCACGGCCTCTTCCACCTCGCCGCCTACAACGCCACAAAGCACGCCGTGGTCGGCATCGTCAAGGGCCTGGCCGCCGACCTCGTCGGCACCGGCGCCACCGCCTGCGCGGTCTCGCCGGGATCGACCGAGACCGACATGCTGCGTCAGACCGCGGCTCTCTACGGCGTCACCACCGACGATCTTGTCCAGCATCAGCTGATCCGCCGCGCCATCGCCCCGTCGGAGGTCGCGGCAGCAATCGCGTTCTGCGCGTCACCGGCAGGCGGCGTGGTCAATGGCACCGTTCTGCACGCAGATGGGGGGTTCGGTGGCTTCGGCGCCTGAGGGCTGGGTGAGCACGTCTGCGTCGACGAGCCAGGCGCTACCCGATGGGTTCCGGGTCACCCTCGACCCGAGGGCCCTCCACGTCGAGGCCGAACGCCTTCTCGTCGGCGGCTCGCCCTTGACCGCGCTACGCATCTCCCCCGCGGCCACGTCGCTCCTGGACGACGGCCGTGTCCTCGTCACCGGTCCAGCATCAGCCACGCTCGCCGACCGCCTCGTCGCGACCAACCTCGCGCGTCCCGACCTCACCCACCTCGCACCAGCCGCACCCGACGACCTCACCGTCGTCGTGCCCGTGCGCGACCGGCCCGAGCAACTGGACCGGTGCCTGAGCGCCCTGCACCCGTTGTCGGTGATCGTCATCGACGACGCCTCGCACGCCCCGGAGGCCGTGGCCGCTGTCGCGCAGCGCCATGGCGCAGCGTTGCTAGCACTCGAGGTCAACGCCGGCCCGGCCGCAGCCCGCAACGCCGGACTCGCCCACGTCACCACCCCGCTGGTCGCATTTGTCGACTCCGACGTCGAAGCCACCAGCCACGCTCTGCTCCAGCTCAGCGGTCACATGGCCGATCCTGCGGTCGTGCTCGTCGGTCCTCGAGTCGTCGGCCACGCCCGCTCTCCGAACCCACGCTGGTTCGAACGCTACGACCTCACGGCATCATCACTCACTCTCGGAACCACCCCCGCAACCGTGCGACCCGGTGCGGCCGTCGCGTGGCTGCCCAGCGCCTGCCTGATCGCGCGCACCGACCAGCTCGGGGACGGCTTCGACCATCGACTGCGCGTGGGCGAGGACGTCGACCTTGTCTGGCGCCTGGTCGCCGCCGGGCACCGCGTCCGCTACGAACCCGGCGTCACGGTGCGCCACGACGTCCGGCCCAGCGTGCGCGGCTGGCTCGGCCGCAAGATGCTCTACGGCTCCGGTAGCGCCGGACTCGCGCAACGACATGGCTCCCATGTCGCCCCGGCCGTCCTGTCACCCACGATGGCCCTCGCCGGTGCCGCCATCCTGCTCCGACACCGCTGGTCTCTGCCCGTGATCGTCGGTGCCCTCGTCGTCACAGCACGCTCGATCGAGCGCGCACTGCCCCGTGCCCTCACCCGCGGGACCCGCGCTCGAGTTGCGGCACGCCTCGCGGTGCGCGCCACCGGCTGGTCAGCGCGCCAGCAGTCCGTGCTCCTACTGCGTCACTGGTGGCCAGCGGCCGCCGTGGGCTGTGTGCTTTCGGCAGAGGTACGCCGTGCCGTCGTCGCTGCGCTGGTGCTCGACACCTGCGTCGCGTTGACCGAGCAACCGGACCGGTCCCTGTCAGTGACGACGGTGTTCGCGGGTCGGCGGCTCGACGACCTCGCCTACGGCGCCGGGCTCTGGTGGGGGACACTGCGATCGAGGGACCTGACCGCACTACGCCCCCGCCGACCAGGAGACATTCGTTAGGCGACGCCCCTCGGCGACTGGGTGGCGCGGCCTCCGTCCCCAACCGCACCAGCCCCCGGCCCGCATCGCTGCAGGTCAGGGGCTGTTCGCTGAGCCGCCTGTCAGAATCGAACTGACGACCTAGTCATTACGAGTGACTCGCTCTACCGACTGAGCTAAGGCGGCCGGGCGTCGGACCGTGGGACCGACGACCTCGGGAAACTATACGGAGTGACCCGGTCGAGCGTGAAACCGGCGCTGGTGGCGGTGGACGGGAGGCTCACGGGGTCTCGAGGTTCGGCGCTGGCGCGCCTCACGCCTCGACCAGCGTCAGGTGCACGACCGCTCGGCGTCCGCAAGGGCTTCCTGTCAGTCGACTGACAGATTAGGTTGCGCGCATGGACAGACAGGTCATCAGCTCCCGCGTCGCCGCTTCCCAGCCCCGCTTCGTCGAGTACGCCGTGGCACCCGTCGGCGCGCCCAACGTGGTCATGGTCGTGCTCGACGACGTCGGCTTCGCGCAGCTGGGGTGCTTCGGCGCCACGATCGCGACCCCCAACATCGACCGGCTGGCGAGCCGGGGCCTGCGCTACAACCGCTTCCACGTGACTTCGGTGTGCTCGTCGACGCGCGCCGCGCTGCACACCGGCCGCAACCACCACGCCGTCGGCATGGGGGTCACCGAGGAGGCGGCGCTCGGCTTCCCCGGCTACACCGGCCGCATCCCCAAGTCCGCCGCGATGCTTGCACGCATCCTCAAGGACGGCGGCTACAACACGATGTCGGTCGGCAAGTGGCACATGACGCCGAAGACCGACTACTCCGCGGCCGGGCCCTTCGGCCAGTGGCCACTGGGCGTGGGCTTCGAGCGCTTCTACGGCTTCCTCGGCGCCGAGACGAGCCAGTGGGCGCCCGAGCTGGTGCGCGACAACACGCACGTCGACCCACCACGCACCCCCGAGGAGGGCTACCACCTCACCGAGGACCTGGTCGACGAGTCGATCCGGATGATCCAGGACCAGCAGCAAGCCGAGGCCCGCAAGCCCTTCTTCCTCCACCTCGCCACCGGCGCCGCGCACGCCCCGCACCAGGTCACCGAAGAGTGGGTCGAGCCCTACTACGGGAAGTTCGACGACGGCTGGGAGGCGTGGCGCGAGGAGGTCTTCGCCAACCAGGTCGCGGCAGGCGTCGTACCGGCCGACACCGTCCTCACCGAGCGACCCGCCTGGGTGCCCGAGTGGTCGACGATCCCTGATGAGCAGCGCCGGCTCTTCGCCCGCTACATGGAGGTGTATGCCGGCTTCGTGACCCACACCGACCATCACCTCGGTCGGCTCTTCGACGCCCTCGAGGCGCGCGGCATCGCCGACGACACCATCGTCATGGTGCTCTCCGACAACGGCGCCAGCGCCGAGGGCGGGGTCACCGGCACCCTCAACGAGGCAGCCGGCTGGCTCGGGCACCACGAGGACGTCGAGGCCTCGATCGAGCGGATCGACGAGATCGGCGGACACGACGCCTACAACCACTACCCCTTCGGCTGGGCCTGGGCCGGCAACACCCCGCTGCGCCTGTGGAAGCGCCACGCCTGGCTCGGCGGAGTCCGTACGCCGCTCGTCGTCGGCTGGGGCGCCCGGGTCACCGACCCCGGGGGGATCCGCGGGCAGTTCTGCCACGCCGTCGACCTGTTCAGCACGGTCCTGGACGCGGCCGGGATCGCCGTACCGGACTCCGTCGACGGCGTCACCCAGCAGCCGGTCGACGGCACGTCCATGCTCGCCAGCATCACCGATCCCGAGGCCGCGGAGCACCGGAGCCTGCAGTACTTCGAGATGATGGGCAGCCGCGCCATCTACGCCGACGGGTGGAAGGCCACGACCGACTTCGTGCCCAACCAGTTCGGCGAGCGCGAGGTGATGACCGGCAGCTTCGACTTCGACACCGACCGCTGGTCGCTCTTCCGGCTGACCGACGACTTCTCCGAGTCAGCCGACGTCGCCGCCGAGCACCCCGAGACGGTCAAGCGGCTCGAGGAGCTGTGGTGGGCCGAGGCCGGGCGCAACCAGGTCCTGCCGCTCTTCGAGTTCCCCGACTCGATGACGCACATGCACCCCGGCGCCTACCCGCAACCGGTCGCGGCGACGTACGCCCCCGGAGGCGGTCCGATCCAGGAGAGCCAGCTGCCCTCGACGCTCGGCGGCTTCGACCTCACCGCGCGCATCGTCGTCCCCGACGGCGGGGCCGAGGGGATCATCGCGGCCATCGGTGACGCCCACGGCGGCTGGGGCTGCTACCTGCTCGAGGGGCGGTTGGTGGCGGCGTTCGCCATGCTCGACGGACTGGTCCGCGTGGCCTGCGACGAGCCCGTCGCGCCGGGCGAGCACGAGGTCTCCGTGCAGTACGTGCCGGGAGCCTCCCCGCGGGCGCGGGTGCTCGTCGACGGGGTCGAGGGCGGGTCGGCGCCCCTGGCGGGCCTGTTCTTCTTCCCCAACCTCTCCACCGCGGCGGCCGGGATGTTCATCGGTCGCGACCGGGGACTCCCGCTGTGCCACGACTACCGGGCGCCGTTCGCGTTCACCGGTGACCTGCTCGACGTCACGATCACGAGCGGCAACCCGGGCGCGCGCGCCGACGACGAGACGCTGCTGCGCTCGGCGCTGGCCTCGGACTGACGCCGTGACCGGCCTGCGCGAGGAGCACAAGCGCTCGACCCGCCGCGCCCTGGAGGACGCGGCGCTGCGGCTGTTCGCCAGCGACGGCTACGAGGCCACGTCGGCGGGTGCGATCGCGCAGGCGGCCGGGGTCACCGAGCGCACCTTCTTCCGCTACTTCGCCACCAAGGACGAGGTGCTCACGCCGGACCGCGAGGAGCGCCAGGCGAGGTTGGCGGCCGAGGTCGCCGCGGTCGCGGGCCGGACAGGCGATGGCCGTACGGCGCTGCAGGTCGCGGCATCGGCGCTGGTCGCCATCGCCCCCGACTTCGAGGCCGAGCGCGACATCATGCTGCTGCGGCGCCGCGCCGCGGTCACCTCACCGGTCCTGCGCGGACGGCTGTACGACGCCGTCCACACCTGGCAGCGCACGCTCGCGGCGGCGCTGGTAGGCGCGGGCTTCGGGGAGCTCGAGTCCGAGGTGACCGCCGAGGCCGCGATCGCCGTGTGGCAGGGGGCGATCACGCGCTGGCTGGCGGACGACTCGGGCTCCCTCGCGGAGCGCCTGGGGGCGGCGTACGGGGTGATCGACGGCCGGTGGGACTTACCAGCAGTTGTGAGTACTACCTGATGGCTATAGCCGTCAGGTAGTACTCACAACTGCTGGTAAGTGCCCCTCCCCCCACACTCAGGCGATGCGGACCGTCTGGCTGCGGTCGGTGACCTGGACGGCCGACTGCTGCTCGCCGCACCAGCAGGTGAAGTGGTAGGCGATGCCGGCCTCGACCGAGGTGACGGAGGTGATCTGGGTGCTGAAGATGAGCTGGCGGCGCGAGCACGCGGAGCAGGTGTGAGTGAACATACTGAAAGTATGAGCGCGCTCAACAGATAGGGGTAGCCTGGCTTTCCTGCAGAAGGCATAGGTTTTGCCTATATCATGTGACGGTGCTCTCGTTGCATCAGCTGACCTGCTTCCTCGCCACCTACGAGCAGGGCTCGCTGACCGCTGCGGCCGAGGAGCTCGGCTACGCCCAGCCATCGGTCTCCGAGCAGATCCGCGCCCTGGAGAAGACCCTCGGCGTCGAGCTGTTCCGCCGCGTCGGCCGCGGTGTCGTACCCACCACCGTCGCCGACGAGCTGCGCCCGCACGCCGAGCGGGTCCTCGGCAGCGTGGAGGACGCCCGCAAGGCGGTGCAGAGCGCGAAGTCGTTCGAGACAGGGACGATCCGGTTCGGGATGTTCGGCACGGCGCGGCTCTACGCGGGCGCCGGGCTCGTCGCCGACGTGCTCGCCCGCTACCCCGGCGTCCGCGTCGAGCTGATCGGGCAGAACTCCACCGACGTGCAGGAGGAGCTGCGCCGCGGACGCCTCGAGGCCGCGATGATCGCCGTACCGCAGATGGGCAGCGAGGGCCTCGAGTTCACTCCCGTCGCCCGTGACGAGCTGGTCTACATCAGCGCCGACCCCGCCCGGCTGGAGACAGCGGTGACCGCGCACCGCCTGTCGCTCGCCTCGCTGGTGATGCCCGAGACCACGTGGCGTGCGGTCGACTCGACCCGGCTGGTGCTGCGCCAGATGCTGCACGAGACCGGCCGCAACCCGCAGACCCGGATCGAGGTCGAGGACGTCGAGACCGCCGTCGAGCTCGTCGGGATGGGCCTGGCCGACTCCGTCATCCCCCGCGGGGCTGCCGAGCAGCTGCTGCCGCGCCTCGCCCCGGACGCCGGCTGGGTGAGCCTGCGCCCACGGCAGTACGACACGCTGGCGATCGTGCATCGCGCGGGGGCAACCCTGTCGCCGGCGGCCCGGCTGATGATCGAGCTGGCCACGGCGCGGATCAACTCGATCGTCGACCACGACGCCGGCTGACGTCGACTGCGGCGACCCGGTGAACAGGCACATGCTGAACTAGACCCATGTCGCAGGCACACGAGCGCGAAGTCGCCGATGCAGCCCATCTGCTCGAGCGCGCCCTGATCGAGGTCAAGAAGGTCGTCGTCGGGCAGGACGCGATGGTCGAGCGGATGATGATCGGGCTGCTCGCCCGTGGCCACCTCCTGCTCGAGGGCGTGCCGGGCGTGGCCAAGACGCTGGCCGTGCGCACGCTGGCCGACGTGGTCGGGGGCAGCTTCTCGCGGCTGCAGTTCACCCCCGACCTGATGCCCGGCGACATCACCGGCACGCGGGTGTGGCGCGCGAGCACCGAGACGTTCGACGTCGAGCGCGGCCCGATCTTCGCCAACCTCGTGCTCGCCGACGAGATCAACCGCGCCCCGGCCAAGGTGCAGTCGGCACTGCTGGAGGCGATGGCCGAGAAGCAGGTCTCCATCGCCGGCACCAGCCACGCGCTGCCCGACCCGTTCCTGGTGCTCGCCACCCAGAACCCGGTCGAGTCCGAGGGCGTCTACCGCCTGCCCGAGGCCCAGCGCGACCGCTTCCTCCTCAAGGTCGACGTGCCGTACCCGACCGGGCAGGAGGAGTTCACGATCCTGCACCGGATGTCGGTCGACCCGCCGAGGGCCGAGCAGGTCTTCGCGCCGACCGACGTCGTCCGGCTGCAGCAGGTCGCCGACAGCCTCTTCGTCCATCACTCGGTGGCCTCCTACCTGGTCAACCTGACCGTCGCCACGCGCTCCCCGGAGCGCTACGGCCTGGCCCACCTCGGCGGCGCCATCGAGCTCGGCGTCAGCCCGCGCGCCTCCCTCGGCATGCTGGCAGCCGGCCGCGCCCTGGCACTGCTGCGTGGCCGCTCCTACGTGCTGCCCGCCGACATCGTCGAGATCGCCTCCGACGTGATGAGCCACCGCCTGCTGCTCTCCTTCGACGCCGTCGCCGACGGCACCGACCCGCGCGACATCGTCCGCGAGGTCATCGCCGCCGTCCCCCAGCCCACGGTCGCGTCGCGCGAGGACCCCGACGGCCGGCGATCGATGGACAGCCCTGAGCCGCCGGCGCCCACGCTGCACGACACCGCGGAGTTCGTGGAGCACCCGTGACCTCCCACGCCCCCGACCTGCCGCCCCTCGGCGACGGCACCGAGCCCGAGGCCGTCTTCGCGGCCCTGGACCTCGCCGTACGGCGTCGCCTGCCGGGACGCATGCACGGCGACCAGCAGGGACTGCGGCTCGGCTCGGGCTCCGACCCGGAGGAGGTCGTGCGCTACCGCCCCGGCGAGGACGACGTACGACGCATCGACTGGAACGTCACCGCCCGCTCCGCCGGCGTGCCCCACGTGTGGCGCACCCTCGCCCAGCACGAGCTCGAGACGTGGGTGCTCGTCGACGACACCCCCAGCATGGCCTTCGGCACGATCGCCCTGGAGAAGCGCGACATTGCCTCCGGCGTCACCGCGGCCATCGCCCTGCTCACCGCAGGCCCCGGCAACCGGCTCGGTACGGCGACCCTGACGGGCAGCGGCCTGCGCTGGGAGGCGCCCGTGCCGTCGCGCGCCGCCGCCCACCGCTCGCTGCGCCGCCGTACGTCGTCCGGCGCCGCCACCCCGGGTGGGAGCGGCGACTTCACCGAGGCCCTGCGCGGCTTCGGCGCCCGGCACGCCCGACCCGGCGTGCGGGTGATCGTGACCGACCTGCTCGACCCCCAGGGCACCGTCGAGCGGCCCTTCACCTGGGAGCGACCGCTGCGCCGCCTCGCGGCGTCCCACGAGACGCTCGTCGTCGAGATCGTGGACCCACGCGAGCTCACGCTGCCCGACGTCGGTGCGGTCACGCTCGTGGACCCCGAGAGCGGACGCCGCCGCGAGGTCTGGACCTCCGACCGCCGCGTGCGGGAGCGCTACGCCGCGATGACCGCCGTCCACCGCACCGCCACCGCCGAGGCCGTGCGCTCCGCCCGCGCCGGCCACGTCCTGCTGCGCACCGACCGCGACTGGGTGCGCGACCTCGCGCGCCACGTGCACGGACGCCCCCTCAAGCACGGTTTCGCCGGGGGAGGTGCCCAGCCCGCATGAGCCTCGCCTCCCCCGCCTGGCTGCTGCTGCTGCTCCCGGTCGCGGCCCTGGCCGCCTCCTACCTGGTGCAGGCCAAGCGCCGCAGCCGGTACGCCGTCACCTTCGCCACCCTGCCGATGCTCGAGCGCCTCACGCCGGACAAGCCCGGCTGGCGCCGTCACCTGCCGGCGACCCTGCTCCTGCTCACCTTCGTCGTGCTGACCGTGGCCGCGGCGCGCCCCCAGGTCGACGAGCAGGTGCCGCGCGAGCGAGCGACCGTGATCGTGGTCGTCGACGTGTCCCTGTCCATGCAGGCGACCGACGTCGCCCCCGACCGGATCTCCGCCGCCAGCGACGCGGCGCAGAGCTTCGTCGACGGGCTCCCCGACGGGTTCAACGTCGGCGTGGTCTCGTTCGCTGGGTCGGCCACGGTCCTGGCGAGCCCCACCTCCGACCACGACGCGGCCATCGCCGCCCTCGACAACCTGCGCCTCGACGAGGGCACCGCGATCGGCGACGGCGTGATGACCTCGCTCGCACAGATCGAGTCGACCGCCGCCACCGACGGGACCGGCCTCGACACCGACGTGCCCGCCCAGATCGTGCTCCTCAGCGACGGCACCAACACCGTCGGCAGCAGCCTCGACCAGGCCGCCGACGCCGCCGCCGAGGCGCAGGTGCCGGTCTCGACGATCGCCTACGGCACGCCGACCGGCACCGTCACCGTCGACGGCCAGCTCGTCCCGGTGCCCGTCGACCAGGCGTCGCTGGACGCCCTGGCCCAGGCGACCGGCGGCATCGGGTACGCCGCCGAGACCGCCGACCAGCTCGACCAGGTCTACGACGACATCCAGTCCTCCATCGGCTTCACCACCGAGCAGCGCGACGTCACGCCGTACGTCATCGCCATCGCGCTGCTGCTGGGGCTGCTGGCAGCGGCGATGTCGCTGCGCTGGTTCGCCCGGCTGCCCTGACCGCTCATCAGAGGTACCGCGCTGCCAGCAGTCCGAGCACCAGGGTGACGAGGCCGCCGACCGCGACCACCGAGCCGACCACCAGGAACAGCGGCGCGAGCAGGCTCCCGGAGGCCAGGCCCGTGGCGAGCCGGACCGACCTCGGCTGCTCGGGGTCGTAGCGCACCTGCACCCACTGGCCGGGCTGGGCCGGCGGCGGGTTGCTGCCGTGCGTGGTCTCGACCTCGATCGGTCGACCATCGGGGAGGACGAAGCGGACGACGGGCTTCCAGATGCCGTTGCGCCGCGAGACGTCCGGGTTGCCGATGACCTGGTGCAGCAGGTCGATCACCTGGGCGTCGGCGACGCGGGACCGGCGCTCGAAAGCGCGGCGGTCGCGGCCGACCTTGATCCCGAGCACCACGAACAGCAGCCCGAAGGCGGTCAGGACGGGTCCGAGCACCGGGGCGAGCGACATGGGGCCAGGGTGCCCGGATCGTCCGTGGCTAACCGTGGGCGCCCGTCACCGCCCCCGGTCGGCTCACCGCATCTCGACACGCGCGGTCCCGGCTTCGTCCCTCAGCCGGGCGCGCTGCTCGATGACCAACGATCACGCCCTCGCGGGCTCGGGCGTGATCAACACTCCAGCCCGTCCTGGGGGACGACCCCCTCGAGCAGGTAGCCCTCGACCGCGTCGTCGATGCACGCGTTGCCCTTGTTGTACGCCGTGTGGCCGTCGCCGTCGCGGCTGACCAGGACACCGCTGTCGAGCTGCTCGGCCAGCGCGACGGCCTCCTCGTACGGCGTCGCCGGGTCACGCGTCGTGCCCAGCACCACGATCGGGTCCGCGCCCTCGCCCCGCACGGTGGGGTACGGCTCGGAGGCCTCCACCTCGACGCCGTGGCAGCCGATCAGGCCCCAGGCGAACACGCGCCCGAAGGTCGGGGAGGCCTTGTCGAAGGCGGGGTACTCGGCCGGGATGTCCTCCGGCTCCAGCGTCGAGGGGTCGTCGAGACAGTTGATCGCCAGGAACGCCTCGAGCGAGTTGTCGTCGTACCCGCCGGAGGCGTTGCGCGAGGAGTAGAAGTCGGAGAGCAGCAGGAGGGTGTCGCCCTTTCCGGCGAGTCCCTCCTGCAGGGCCTGATCGAGGAAGGGCCAGTTGTCACGGCTGTAGAGCGGCGTCACGACGCCGTAGAAGGCGTTGCCGATGGCCAGGTCGCGCCCCGAGGACGTCGGCAGCGGCGAGGCCTCGATGTCGTCGAGCAGGGTCTTGATGGTGTCCAGCCCCTCCTGGCGGTCGGCGCCGAGGAAGCAGCTGCCGCCGGCGAGGCAGTCGTCGACGTAGGCGTTGAGCGCGGTCTGGAAGCCGCGCGCCTGGCTGAGGGAGTTCTCGCGGAAGTCGAGCTCGGGGTCGGTGGCCGCGTCGAGGACGAAGCGGCCCACGTTGTCGGCGAACAGCTCGGCGTAGACCCCGCCGAGCGTGGTGCCGTAGGAGAAGCCGAGGTAGGCGAGATTCTCCTCGCGCAGGGCACCGCGCAGGACGTCCATGTCGCGAGCGGCCTCGACGGTGGAGACGTGACCGACCAGGGAGTCGGAGCTCTCCACGCAGCTGGCGAAGAAGTCGTCCTGCTCCTCGGTGAACTGCTCGGCCTCCGCGGCGTCGTCGGGCGCCGGGTCCTGGGCGATGAAGGTGTCGAGGTCGGCGTCGGAGACGCAGTCGATCGGGTCGGACTCCCCGGTGCCCCGGGGGTCGAACGCCACGATGTCCATCCGCTCCAGCAGGGGAGCACCGAAGGCGAACGACGGGTCGTCGACCAGGCTGGTGCCGGGGGCGCCCGGGCCGCCCGGGTTGACCACCAGCGACCCCACCCGCGCGGCCTGGTCCGAGGCCGGCGCTCGCTCGAGCTTGAGGTCGATCGTCTCGCCGTCCGGCTCGGCGTAGTCGATCGGCACCGTCAGCGTGGCGCAGTCGTTGGAGCCGCAGGCCTGCCAGTCGGGCACCTGCTCGTAGTACTGCTCGAGGCCGGCCGGCACGTTGACGGGGTCGCCGTCGGGAGCAGGCACCGGCGAGGCGTCGCGGGTCCGGGTGGAGCGCGGATCGGACGGGCTCGCGGCGTCGTCGCCGGCGAAGATCAGCGCAGCAGTGGCCCCGCCACCGACCCCGAGGGCGATCACCGCCACCACGGCCACGATCCAGGTCATCCGCTTGCTCATCATCAGCTGCTCACCATCGACTGTCCACTAGCTCCGCTCGGGCACCTTCAGCGCCACCATCATGGCCTCCAGGGCAAGGGCGACCGGCACGTTGAACTCCAACATCTGCTCACGGGCCTCGAAGATCCACCCGATCCGGCGCAGGTTGAGCTCGGGCGAGGAGGTGCGGGCCAGCTCCTCGATGTCGCCGCGGATCTCCTCGTTGACCAGGGAGCCCGGAGCCCGCGCCGCCACCGCGATCGCGTCGCGGTAGACCGAGGTGAGGTCCATCAGCCCGCGGTCGACGACGTCGAGCACCCGCCGCTTGGCACGGGTCTTCTGGGACTTGTCCAGCGCCGACAGCGCGGGCGCGTACTCCCGCGGACGGCGGCCGCGCTCGACGACGCCGTACGTCGTGGCGAGGTCGACCTTCTCCCGGTCGTCCAGCTCGCCGGTGATCGCCTCGGCCTCCTCCTTGGCCACCTCGGCCAGGTTGGTCGCGGCCTGCATGCAGGCCCCCAGCGAGGTCAGGCGCAAGGGCAGGGAGACGATCTCGCGGCGGCGGTTGCGCGTCGCCTCGTCGCGGGCCAGCGCGCGCGCCCGGCCGATGTGTCCCTGGCTGGCGCGCGCGGCGTACGCCGCCAGGGCGGGGCTCACGCCGTCGGAGCGCACCAGGAACTCGGCGACCGCGGCCGCGGTCGGCGTCGCCAGCGTGAGCTGGCGGCAGCGGGAGCGGATCGTGGGCAGGACGTCCTCGACGGTGGGAGCGCACAGCATCCACACGGTGCGGTCGGTCGGCTCCTCGATCGCCTTGAGCAGCGCGTTGGCGGCCTGCTCGGTCAGGCGGTCGGCGTCCTCGACGATGATGATCTGCCAACGGCGCCCGGCCGGGGCGAGCGCGGAGCGTCGGACGAGGTCACGGACCTCGTCGACCCCGATGGAGAGCTTGGCGGTGCGGACCAGCCCGATGTCGGCGTGGCTGCCCGCGAGGGCCGTGCGGCACTCGTGGCACTGCCCGCAGCCGGCCTCGACGCCGCGCCGCTCGCACTGCAGGGCCGCGGCGAAGGCGAGCGCCACGTTGGAGCGCCCGGAGCCGGGTGGACCGGTGAAGAGCCAGGCGTGCGACATGCCCTTGCCCGCCGTGGCGGGTCGCAGCACGTCGACCGCCCGCTGCTGACCGACGAGGTCGGCCCACACGTCGCCCACGCGCCCACCTGCGGCGACGGCGGTCATCGGACCGCCTGCACGAGCAGGGGGCGGACGGCGTCGCGCACCCGCTCGGCGATCTCGGCCACGGGCGCCCGGGCGTCGAGCACCAGGTAGTGGTCGGGGTCGTCGGTGGCCATCGCCACGAACGCCTCGCGGACGCGCTGGTGGAACTCCAGCGACTCACCCTCGATCCGGTCGCGCTCGGCGAAGCGGCCCAGCCCCGCCTCGGGCGCGAGGTCGAGGACGACGGTCAGGTGTGGGCGCAGGCCACCGGTGGCCCAGCGGGCCACGGCCTCGACCTCCTCGACGGCCAGTGCGCGGCCGGCGCCCTGGTAGGCCAGGGTCGAGTCGACGTAGCGGTCGGTGATCACGACCTCGCCGCGCTGCAGCGCCGGCAGCACGAGGGTCTCGACGTGCTCGGCCTTGTCGGCGGCGTAGAGCAGCGCCTCGGTCCGGTCCGCCAGGACCCCGGTCTCGGGGCTCAGCACGATCCGCCGGACCTCGCGCCCCACGGGCGTGTCACCCGGCTCGAAGGTCAGCCGTACGGCGTACCGCTCGGCGAGCAGCCAGTCGCGCAGCCGCCCCGACTGGGTCGACTTGCCCGACCCCTCGCCGCCCTCGAAGCACACGAACACGCCCCGCTCGGCGTACACGGGGCCGGTCGGGCCGGGGGCGGAGGTCACGGGCGAGACGCTACCGGGCAGCCCCGACACCCTGCGCCGACCCTGCGCCGACCCTGCGCCGACCCTGCGCCGACCCTGCGCCGACCCTGCGCCGACCCTGCGCCGACCCTGCGCCGACCCTGCGCCGAGCCTGCGTCATGGTCGGACGTTGTCGCGAGGGGGATGGTGATGCTGGAGCATCATTCCCGTCGCCGCTATGCATGTCAGCATGCGGACGACCGTCACCCTGGACCCCGACGTCGAGCTCATCGTGCGCGAGCTCATGCGGCACCGCGGGGTGCCGTTCAAGGTGGCCCTCAACGACGCGGTGCGTGCCGGGCGGCCCCGGACGGACGTGGCCTTCTCCACGACGTCGATCTCCCTGGGCGAGCCGACGCGCAACCTCGACCGGGCGATGGCGCTGGCCGGGGAGCTCGAGGACGAGGCGCTCCTGGCGAAGTTGGAGCGCGACGCGTGAAGCTGGTCGACGCCAGCGTGCTGATCTACGCGGTCAACGCCGACGCGCGCCACCACGACGCAGCGAGGCGCTGGCTGGACGCGGCCCTGTCCGGTGGCGCGCCGGTCGGGTTCTGCTGGGCCGTCCTGCTGGCCTTCCTGCGCATCACCACCAGGCCCGGCATCTTCCCCCGCCCGCTCGATCTCGACACCGCCCACCGGATCATCCGATCGTGGCTGGATCAGCCCGCCGCTCAGATGGTCGCCCCCACCGAGCGACACCTCGACCTGGTTGCCCGACACCTGACGGACCTCGGTGTCGGCGGCAACCTCGTCAACGATGCCCACCTGGCCGCCTCGCGGTCGAGCACCGCGGCGAGGTGATCACGTTCGACCGGGACTTCGGTCGGTTCGAGGGCGTTGCCTGGTCCGTCCCGAAGTAGTCGAACGCCCCACCGGAACCCTTGCTCGCGTGGGAGCGAGGTTGCCGATCAGCTTCTCGAGCGGGTGCCTGAGAGCGGGAGCGAGGGCAGCGGTCCCGCTCGATTCGCGGCATGGTCGGGTAGGGCTGACCTCAGAATTCGTCGCCTGACAGAGAGCCTGCCCGTCCGGGGTTGTGGCGCGAGGTTTCCCCCAGCCACCATGAAGCCGTGACCGAGGCTGAAAGGCTCGCCGAGATCGAGGCCATGATCTATCGGAGTTCAGAGGGAATCGAGTGGGGCACCTACGAAGCCGCCAGAATGGGAGACATTGCCGAACCGATTCTCATCCGAGCCGCCGAACATGAGGACAGGTACATACGGGTCGCGGCCGCACGCCGCCTTGTTCACTTGTCCGGCGATAGCAGTTTGACGCTCCTACGGGAAATGGTGTGCGCCACCGGTCCAGGGTCGCAGGACCTGCAGATGGTCTCGGTTGGCGGGCTGGCGCGTCGTCTCCAGGGCAAGTCTGAGCCGGATTTGCTCAATGCGCTGAAGAGCCGAAGCACGAAGCCACACACGAAGGATCTCGCGGCCTATTGCCTCGGACTCTGGGGCAGCAGCGGTCGCGGATGGGACGAAGCGCTGGAACACGTGAGGAAAAGAGCTTCAGCGAAGTCTCGCGCGTTCAACTCCTCTGTCCCAGTCGACGGGTCGCTGTTCCTGATGCGACTTGCGAACGGCGATCCCGGTCGCCACGCCAAGTTGGTCTCGATGGTCCGAGGGATCTGGTCGCATCTGCACGAGCATGAGATCGAGTGGTTTGACCAGTTCTGGCCCGCCGTTTCACCCGAAGGACCGGCAGCTGTCGAGATGCCAGCCATCCGGGACCTGTCGGTTGAGACTGAACGGCTGCGGGTGGGGTTCCTGCTCAAGGCCAAACTGACTCCACCGGAAGCATGGGTTGCCGATCCGTTCGACCGAGATGGATGGTCGAACTTCGGCTAACTAGCCCGCGCAATAGTTGCGCTCGCTCATCGGCAGTTGCGCGCGGATCGCGGCAGATCCGCGCGCGCCAGCGCGCACTCTATGCGGCACGAGCGGGCGCATCTCCCGTATTGTGAGCCGTCAGGCTGCTCAACGCTCGGCGCTGGTTCCGAGCGTCACTGAACCCAAGGGTGACGGCACCGTTCGAGTCGGGCCAGCCGCCAGGGATGGCCGCCCTCATCGGCGGTCATCCCGAAACGGCTCCTTCCGGTCGCAAAAAAGCGCGCTACGCGCGGCATGTGAGTGCTCTTCTGTGGCAGGGTCGCGCACGTGGAGGGACCTCCGATGGCCAAGCGACGAGTGTTTGGGACGCGGCAGTTTCGCCAGCGTGGGCACTGCCAGGTAAGTCGATGACCGAAACGCTCGAACTGCAGGGCCGCTGGTGGTTACCGGACCATGAAGACCACCAAGTCTTCGGCACCCTGAACTGGAACGCCGACGACGGCGGCACCCTTCACCTCCAGGACGAACTACGGCCCGTGGTCTGGCTCGACAACGTGCGCGCCGACGGCTCAGTGCAGAAGTACCGAGCCGACCGAGGCGAGACACAGACCTACCCGCTCATCCTCGGCAGGGTCGAGAACCGCGCCTACACGCTCCTCGACTCCTTTCGACTCAGCGTCCGCGAGTACGACATGGACGAACGCGTCGAAATGGTTCACGTCAACAGGTTCCTCGAAGGAGCTTGGTTCGACGACCCTGACGAACTAAGCATCGACAGGCTCGTCATCGACATGCGCCACCTCACCGGCTGGGTCAAGCACACAGGCCTCGAAGTCGAGTGGCCCCGAATGGTTGGCACTGACAAGGACGTGTTCGCCGTCGTCACCGCCAAGACCCTCCCGTCGTTCACCGTCGAACATGACGGCGTCGTCCTGCGCCTCGCACAAGCGCTCAGCGGTACGGGCGACCACCTCCACGACCTGGGTGTCGCGCAGCGGTGGGTGCTACGTCTCCAAACGGAAGAGCCGAAACCACTCGATGTCACCCTCGACGTTGCCAGCAACTTCCAACACCTCGTGTCCATCGCCGTCGGGAAGACCGCCCAGTTCGAGAAGGCCGTCCTGCACCACCCAGCGCTTCCAGCACTCTCCCTAGCCGGGACGCCGATGGGAACGATGCGGCACGACATCACCTACTACGTCCGCTGGTCCAACCGCTCCGCTCCGTGTGAGCCGGTCAAGGACCACGACATGTACTTCACCTTCGACGACGTAGGAGGAATCGAGAGTGTCGGCCGGTGGCTCGCGATTGCTGCCGACTATCGGACGGAACTGAGCCGGGTGATGGCCACCCGATACCGCGAAGGCATGGTCCTCGAAGACCGCATCATGAACGTCAGCGCCGCACTCGACTCGTTTGACAAGCACCGCCGAGCAAACGGCAAGTGGGTCAAGTACGCCAAACGAGTCCAGCACTGCGTCGAACTCGCCGGACAGCCGTTCCTCGACCTCATCGTCATGGACCCCGACCAGTGGGTCCAACGAGTCGTCACCACCCGAGATGACCTCGCCCACCACCGCGAACAGTTCCGAACTGATGGCAGCGTCGGCGACCACCTCCTTGCCGAGCAACTCTTCTGGCTTTTCGTCATCTGCATGCTCAGGCTGACGGAAGCCCAAGACGCGGCCTACGAGCGCATCAGCAAGCACTCCCAGGTGCGCTGGCTCACCGAACGAGCAGAGGCGACTCAGGGCGACTCGCAGTGAGCAGGGTTCCGATGGCGGACCGCCTTGTCTGGGCAGCGGTGATGCGACCCCAGATGCCGCTCGTGTACCTGGACATCAATCACTTCATCGAGCTTGCCCGTGCCATGGTCGACCCCAGTACGGCCCACCGTGGCTATGCCGACCTCCTCGGCGCGACGAGGCGCGCCGTACGCGAGAAGCGGGCGCTGTTTCCGCTATCCGGCGCACATCTGTGGGAGATCACGGCCATCAAGAGCCCGCGACAACGCCAGAACATCGCGGACATCATGGAAGAACTGTCGGGTTTCAATTACCTGCTCGGGCGCACCGAAATTGCTCAACTCGAAGTCGAAGCAGGCATCGAGGACATCTTCGACGAGCCCTCCCGGTTGCTCCCGTTCCCGCTCGTTCGGCCCACCTTCGGCCAGGCCTTCGGGATGCGAGGAGGTATGTCCATCCGCAACGCTGACGGGAGCGACGGCTCCGACTCAGCGCGACTAGAGATGGGTGACGTCGAGTACGAGCAGTTCCTCCGCCACGCCAACTACACGGTCGAACGAGGAATGCTCGACGGACCGAGCGACGAAGAAGTGCCGACGCTCCGCACCCAGTACGGCTATGACCCAGAGAAGTCACGAGAAGGCGCGCAGAGCCGACTCGCCTTCGAACTCGACCTCACCGAACGCCTCGCCAAGGACTCGCGCTGGCGGCGCGGGCGCCTGCGCGATGTCGTGTCTGCACGAGAGGTCGCGCACGAATGGCTCGACACCATCAACCGAGTCAACGAGCAACGCGCCCGAGATGGCAAGCGACAACTGGACAGCGACGACGACACTCGACGCCTCATGGCAGCAATGCCACACACCCAGGTCGCCATCAGCATCAAGACCCGTTACCACCGCAACCCGAACCACCGGTGGGACACCAACGACATCACCGACATCGACGCCGCCTCCGTCGCATACGCGTACTGCGACGCCGTCTTCACCGACAAAGCCGTTCGCGCCGCGCTCGCGAACTGCACCGAACTGCGACCCATCGGCACCTATCTGCCACGCACGACCCTCGACCTGAGCGCGTGGCTCGACGGCCTCCCCGCCCTTGCAGTCCCCGACATGCTGGTGGCCGCTTCCTCGGCCGCAAGCCTGAAGGCTCAACGCTGAGAAGGCCGCCGTCAGCGGCATGGTCGGATGGCTCCGCCCCGACAGCGGCATGAGCGGTCGCAGTCCGTGGGCGTGTGGCTCATACTTTGCACATGCCTGAGTGGGACCCAGACTTCAGCGTCGAGCCGCCGCCGTGGATGGTCGAAGGGGCACGAGTCCTGCACACCACCTTCGGGTCAGGGAGCGTAGGACGCGTGGGCACCTACAAGGACGTGCCCTCGGTCTGGATCGACTTCGACGATGGACAGACCAAGGGGTTGGCTCTGGAGTTCGCGATCCCACATCTTTCACCTGACCCGGAAGGGCAGAAGAAGCGCGGGTTCAGGTTCGGCAGACCCCGATAGCCGTTCGCAAGCACATCGGCAGAGGCGCGTACTACGCGGCATGGTCGGGCGGGTTTCGTATACGGTCCCGGAGTGACTCTGCGCCTCGTCGGCTCCGGCATCGTGCACATGGACAAGAACACATTCATGTGGATCCAGTTGACGCACTTCTCAGTCGACTCTTCGCTGGACGACCGCTCGGTGTTGGGTGGGCTGATCGCCTGTCCCGGATACGTCCACGACTACGCCTCGCCATTCGACGCCGAGGCACCGGTCACCGAACCGGCCTTGCACGGTCGCTGGTATCGCGATCAGATTCGGGTCGAGATGTTCGAGCCATCATCCGCCTCGGACGCGGAGGCAATCATTCAGGGCTGGGCTGACAACCAGGAGTGGACCGAGCCCGGCTACCGCCAGCCGCCGGAAGTCCAAGCCCGTCTCGCCCCGGTCTACGACCTGCTTCGAGCGGGCACTGTCTTCAGATTGCGAAACCCCGGCAAAGACGCGGAGCACGAGTACGGCTTCGTGACTGGCGGCATGGGGTTTCACGAGTTCGTTGTCATCGACCGAACCTCTGAACGACTGCACCTGCTCGTCGCCTCCGACGACTGACCGTTGGCGCGTCCGCCCACCGGCACGGGCGCACACTAAACGCGGCAGAGTCGGGCGGTTCTAGAAGGCCACCGTCTGGTCTCCGACCGAGGCCAGCACCAACACCTTGCGGTCGAGCACCAGCGCCAACACCCGCTCGATCACGACCGGGTCTCTCATGCGAAGCAGGTGCTCCTGGCCCAGCACGAACGCCACGGCATCCCCGGATTCCAGCGGTAGCGTCCGAAGGTCTCCTTCGTAGCCGGCGAGATAAAAGGTGTCGCGGACCGCGCTCCTCTGCTGCTCTGTGAACACGACCCGAGCCTAGAACCCCATGAGCCCGCCGGGCGGCAAAGTCGGGCGGATTCCCCGCGCCAGAACGCCTCACGCTGATGGTCGGGCGAAGTCCAGCGATACTGAACGCCATGACAACCCGCGCATCCAGGTCGGACCACCCTGAGACGTGCTTCGTCTGTGGTCTCGTCTTGCTTAGCGTCGGTGAGGGCCTGCCATGGGGTGAAAGCGGCATCGACCCGACCTTCGACTACTGCCCCTGTTGCGGCGTCGAGTTCGGCTACCAGGACGCAACGCTGGAGTCCGTCCGCATGTGGCGCCAGCGGTGGGCGGACACCGCCTACTCGTGGGCTCAGCCTGACAAGAAGCCGACGGGCTGGAGCGCCGCAGAGCAGGCATTGAACATTCCGAGCCGGGCTCGATAGCGAAAGTCCGACCTTCGTCAGGACCGCACTACTCGCGGCATGGTCGGGCGGAGCCCTCGGAGCGGCATGTGAGTGCGTTCGTAGGCCGCGCCGCTACCATGCCGCGCATGTGGATCGACTCGGACGGAGTGGCTCATTCAGTGGCCCTCCCAGACCCCAGCGATCTAATGTCGGCCGAGTTTCGGAGGGGTCTGGATGCGCTCGTTTCCACGGAGAGCGCTGCCGTGAGTCAGGTCGTGGAAGGCGAGGAAGCCCGCTTCTTCGACCAGGACCTGAGGACGCTTGCCGACGTTGAGAAGGATTCAGCGTTCGAAGGCTTGGCTCCGCCACGGTCGCTGCTCGATGGCTTTGTGAGTACGCCTGACGATGTCAGGACTGCGATTGCGAGTACCGACTGGCGCTGGCGCCTGGACGTGATCTGCGCACTCGACGACTACATCGAGTGACGACCGCTCATCGGCAGATCCGGACATCTCGATGGGCGTCGCGGCTGTGGATCGATGCTGTCGATCGGATCGACCTAGGTCCTCATCGGGTAGGTCTGGCCAGTGGCGTGGGCCTGATGATGGTGGAACGGACAGAGGAGTACGGCGTCGCGGGTGTTCGTCTCGCCACCGGTGGACCAGGGGGTGGTGTGGTGGACGTGGCAGAACGCCCCGGCGACGTCACAGGACGGGTGCTGGCACGTCTTTTGCTCCATGATCAGCGCCAACCGTTGGGGTGCGGTGTGGAAGCGGTGGCTGCGGCCGAGGTCGAGGACGTGACCGCCCGCGTCGAGGACCGCGGGGAGAACCTTCGCCTCACACGCCAGGCGGATCAGCTGGCCCGGTGAGACCCCGGTACCGGTGTCGGTGTGGCCAGCACGCTCCGCGCCGTCGGTGAAGGTCTCAACTGGTGCGGTGATCACCACGGTCGCGGCCAGCCCGCCCTGCTGGGGTAGGTGGTCGGTCGGGTAGCGCTCGACGTACTCGACGAACGCCAGCCCGAGCTTGTGCGGGGTGGGCCTCTCGTAGTCGTAGGCACCCGCGCCCTCGGTCGCCCGCACGTGCTTCGGCGACGCCAACGCCTTCAACGCCTTGCGGAACATCTCGGCCTGCAGCTCGGGGAGCACGAAGTTGCCACGGATCGTGCCGTCGCCACCGTGACGGAACCTCACCTCCGCCTTCTTCCTCGCCCGCTCCTCCTGCTCAGCCAACCGCTGGGCCTCACGAGCATCGGCCGTGTCGGGGTCGAGGACCTCGCACAGCTTCTCCCCAGCCGGCGCAGCTCGTGGGCGTCGAAGTGCGCGGCCTGTTCGATGAGGTGCTTCTCGGCCAGGTCCTTGTCGCTCTGGAGGTCGTCGTCGAGGGCCTCGACCGCACGGGTGATCACGGTCGCCTGCTCAGCCAGGACGTCGCCGGCGGCCATGGCATCCCGGGTCTGCTCGTGTGAGCGCAGTGTCTTCGCGAGGCCGCATTTGCGGTTGGCCTCACCACGCGTCATCCGGGTCGTGCGCGCCAACCACGCCGCGGTCGACCTCGCACCCATGACCCCGGGCAGATCGAGTGCTTCGACCTGGCCGATCAGACGGGTCTCGACCTCGGCCAACCGGGCCAAGTCGGTGGACAGGCGGGTGATCGCGGCGGTGGTCTCCTCGACGTTCAACGACCACGCCGGAGTACCGGTGATCTGGTCCAAGCCCTGCTCGAGCAGGTCGAGGAAACCGAGAACAGGGTGACCTGTCCCGGTGCCGTCGAGGTGCCTGCTCATAGGTCTACTCAAGCACCCACCACCGACACTCGGAGACCCTGAATCTGGCTCAACCATGGGGGTTGTGGACAACCAAGTTGTGCACAGGGCTGTGGATGACTCGTGGGTAGGCGGGGGTGCTGGAGGGTAGTTGGGTCGCCGGGTCTCGAGGCTCGTCGCTGGCGCTCCTCACACCTCGACCAGCGTGAGGTCCGATCAGCGCTGGCGCTCCTCACACCTCGACCAGCGTGAGGTCCGATCAGCGCTGGCGCTCCTCACACCTCGACCAGCGTTGAGTCCGGCTCGACCAGCGTTGCCTCAGGACTTCTTCGCAGCTGCCTTCTTGGTCGTCTTCTTCGCGGCGCTCTTCTTCGCCGCGCTCTTCTTGGCGGTCGACTTCTTCGCCGCGGACTTCTTCGCGGGTGCCTTCTTGGCGCCCTTCTTGGCCGCCTTCTTCGCCGGGCCCCGGGCACGACGGTCGGCGAGCAGCTCGGCGGCGCGCTCGGTGGTGATCTCCTCGACCGAGTCGTCCTTGCGCAGCGTCGCGTTGTACTCGCCGTCGGTGACGTACTCACCGAAGCGACCGGACTTCACCACGATCGGCTGACCCGAGACGGGGTCGGCGCCAAGCTCCTTGAGCGGTGGGGCGGCCGCAGCGCGGCCACGCTGCTTGGGCTGGGCGTAGATCGCGACCGCCTCGTCGAGGGTGATCGTGAAGAGCTGGTCCTCGCTGACGAGCGACCGTGAGTCGGTGCCCTTCTTCAGGTAGGGCCCGTAGCGGCCGTTCTGCGCCGTGATCTCCACCATCTCGGTCGTCGCCGGGATCTCCTCGCCGTCCTCGCCGGTCTTGGCCTTCACCTCGACCTCGACCTCGCCGACCACCCGGGGCAGCGACAGCAGCTTGACCGCGTCGTCCAGCGTGATCGTGTCCAGCGACATCGACTTGAACAGCGAGCCGGTGCGCGGCTTGGCCTTCTTGGGCGCGTCCTCGGGCAGGTCCTCGGTGACGTAGGGGCCGTAGCGACCGTTCTTGGCCACGACGCGCAGCCCGGTCTCCGGGTGGTTGCCGAGCTCGATCTCCTCGCCCGCCGGGTTCGCGAACAGCTCGACGGCCTTCTCCATCGTCAGCTCGTCGGGCGGCAGGTCGTCGGGCACGTTGGCCCGCTTGCCGGCCGGGTTGCCCTCGTCGTCGGGGCCCTCGAGGTAGGGGCCGTAGCGCCCGACGCGCAGGTTGATGCCCGCCTCGGGGTCGCCGATCGGGAACGTCGCGTTGTCACGGGCGTCGATGTCGGCGAGCTCGCTGACCAGAGCGTGCAGGCCGGGGACGGCGTCGGAGCCGTAGTAGAACTCCGTCAGCTCCTCGACCCGGTGCTTGCGTCCGCCGGCGATCTCGTCGAGCACGTCCTCCATCTCGGCGGTGAACTCGTAGGAGACGTGGCGCGGGAAGTGCTCCTCCAGCAGCCGGATCACCGAGAACGCCAGCCAGGCCGGCACCAGCGCCGAGCCCTTCTTGTAGACGTAGCCGCGGTTGAGGATGGTGCCGATGATCGAGGCGTACGTCGAGGGGCGCCCGATCTCGCGCTCCTCGAGCTCCTTGATCAGCGTCGCCTCGGTGTAGCGCGCGGGCGGCTTGGTCTCGTGACCGTTGGCGCTCAGCGAGGCGGCCGTCACGACGTCGCCCTCGGCCAGCGCCGGGAGCCGGGTCTCCTGGTCGTCCTTGGCTCCCCCGTCGTCGGTGCCCTCGACGTAGGCCTTGAGGAACCCGTGGAAGGTGATCACGCGACCCGAGGCGGAGAAGACGACGTCCTCGCCGCTGGTGGCCGGACCACCGAGGCGGACCGAGACGCTCTGGCCCACGGCGTCCTTCATCTGCGAGGCGACCGTGCGCATCCAGATCAGCTCGTAGAGCCGGAACTGGTCGCCGGTCAGGCCGGTCTGCGCAGGGGTGCGGAACGACTCCCCCGCCGGACGGATCGCCTCGTGCGCCTCCTGGGCGTTCTTGACCTTCGAGGCGTAGGTCCGCGGGCTGTCGGGCAGGTACTCGGCGCCGTACAGCTCGCGCACCTGGGAGCGTGCGGCCTCGACCGCTCCGCCCGACAGGGTCGTGGAGTCGGTACGCATGTAGGTGATGAAGCCGTTCTCGTAGAGCCGCTGCGCGACCGACATCGCCGAGGAGGCGCTCATCCCGAGCTTGCGGCTGGCCTCCTGCTGCATCGTGGTCGTGCGGAAGGGGGCGTACGGCGAGCGACGGTAGGGCTTGGACTCGACCGAGCGGACCTCGTACGTCGTGTCCGCCAGCGCCGAGACCAGCGCCTCGGCGCGGGTGCGGTCGAGGTGGACGACGTCGGTGCCGGCCTTGAGCTGGCCGTCCTGGCCGAAGTTGGAGCCGGAGGCGACGCGGGTGCCGTCGAGGGAGTGCAGCTTGGCCGGGAACATCCGCGGCCCGGAGTCCGCCGCGGCCGCACCGCGGTCGAAGGTGCCCTCGAGGTCCCAGTAGGAGGCCAGCTTGAACTTGATCCGCTCGCGCTCCTTGTCGACGACCAGGCGGGTCGCCACGGACTGCACGCGCCCGGCCGAGAGCCCGGACATGACCTTCTTCCACAGCACGGGGCTGACCTCGTAGCCGTAGAGGCGGTCGAGGATGCGACGCGTCTCCTGGGCCTCGACGAGGTCCATCGCGATGTCGCGCGGGTTGTCGGCGGCCTCGAGGATCGCGGCCTTGGTGATCTCGTGGAAGACCATCCGCTTGACCGGGATGTTCTTCGGCTTGAGCTCGTCGAGCAGGTGCCAAGCGATCGCCTCGCCCTCGCGGTCCTCGTCGGTGGCGAGGAAGAGCTCGTCGGCGCCCTTGAGCAACGACTTGAGCTTGGAGATGTGCGATTTCTTGTCGCGCGGCACGACGTAGTAGGGGGTGAAGCCGTCCTCGACGTCGACCGCGAGCCGGCCCCACGACTTGTCCTTGATCTTGGCCGGGGTGTCGGCGGCGTTGTTGGGGAGGTCGCGGATGTGTCCGATGGAGGACTCCACGACGTAGCCGTCCCCGAGGTACCCGCCGATGGTGCGGGCCTTCGCCGGGGACTCGACGATCACCAACTTGTGTGCCACGGACTGGTCACTTTCCTTCACTGCTGGGTCGAACGTGGGGCGTTCGGGTGGACTCCGGGCGGCACCGCTCGGAGGCGCGAGCCACCCGAGAAGGTGCTCACGGCCGATCACGGTAGCGCGTGCTGTCCACCCGACCGGCGGCGCTCGTCGTTGCGGACCGGCCCCGGCCTCCCGTCGACCCCCTGCCCGAGGCCGGTCGAGGGGCGCCGTCCGTCACCGGAGCTCGAGCTCACCGACCGCCGCGTCCTGGGCGTCGATCATCGCCTGGTCGCCGATCGGCACGACGCTGACGAACAGCGCGTACGACGAGGGGTCGCCGGTGTCGACGACGACCACCTTGGCGATGTCGCCCTCGACGCTGAGCTCGGGGTCGTCGATCCGGATCTCCTGGGTCAGCTCCCACGCCGGCGACCCGTCGACGACGGTCTCGGTCGAGTCGAGCTCGGTGGTCCCGGTGAAGTCGGAGTAGAAGTTCGGCGAGCCGGCCATGCACTGCACGACGACCTCGGCGGCCTGGCGCGGGGACTCGAACCCGTTGCCGCGGCTCAGGCTCCCGAGCGCGTAGGTGGCCACCCACCCGGAGGTGAGGCCTTGCTCGATGATCGTCGAGGGAGCGAAGACGCCGTCGGCGAAGGTGAAGCCCGGGCCCTGGTCGAGGGCCGCCTCGTAGTCGGCCGGCTTCGGCACCCGCAGGCCACCGCCGGTGATGAAGCGTCCCCGCTCACCGGTGACCCCCTGCTCGGGCAGTCCGCCGGTGCACTGCAGCACCGTGGGCCCGTCGCCGTTCCCGCCCGGGTCGGGCTCGGTCGGCTGGTCGGTGGGCGGGGCGTCCGGGGTGGCGTCCGGGGTGGCCTCCGGCGTGGGGTCGGGGTCGTCCGGCTGCGGGGTCGGCTCGACGGTCGGGGCGGGAGTCGCGGTGCTGCGAGCGACCGCGTCGTCCTCGTCCACGAGGGCGCCGACCACGAAGAACGTGGCGATCCCGAGGAGCAGGGTGGTCGCCACGGCCACCAGCACCAGTCCGAGGGTGCGGCCCGACCCGTTGCCGGGGCTGCTCGGCGGCGGCGGGACCCGGCCGTCCCACGAGGGTGGGCTCGGCGGCCCGAGCGGCCCGATGGCGGCGTACGACTGGTAGCCGCCGCCCCCGGACGGCGTGCCCCCGGGCACGACGGTGGGCTGGTCGAAGCCCCCCGGAGGAGGCGGCGTGGGCGGCGGCGGGGGCGGGCTGGTCGCGATCGGCTGGGTGGGGGCGGGCGGCGGGGTGGGTGCCGGCGGCGCGGGCGGTGGCGCGGCGCCACCCGGCGGCGGGCCGTACGGCGTGTCGGCCAGGGTCTCGCTCCAGACGTCGCCGTCCCAGTAGCGGAACGCACCCGGCTGACCGGACGGATCGGGGTACCAACCAGCAGCTGCCACCCTCCGAGGCTACCCGGCGCGTCGCGGGTCGAGGCGTCGGTCAGGCGGTCAGGAAGCCCTCGGCGACCAGCTCCGCGACCACCGGCAGGTACGTCGTGCGCGCCCGCTCCGCTTCGTCGGCGTCGTGCCCCAGCAGCTGGGCGACGGCGTCCAGGATCTGCCCGACGCTCAGCTCCCCGTCGCAGGCTCCGACCAGCGCGGCCTCGACGGTGTCGGCCTGTCGAGCGCGGCGCAGCCCGCGTTGCTGGCGCAGCACGATGGTCGACGGGTCCTCGGCCCCGACCGCGCCCACCGTCTCCTGCACGACGTCCTCGCGGGCGACCAGTCGCGAGTCCAGCGTGACGGCAGTGGGGTCGGCCCGACCCCACTCGCCGATCGCGGGCGCGATCGGCTGCTCGACGTCGTAGGGCCACTCCAGGAGCTCGACACGACCGCGCCCGGCGCTCCCCGGCGCGCTCCCGCCCGGAGCACGCAGGTTGATCCACCCGAACCCGATCGCCTCGATCCCTTGCTCGTCGAACCACGACAACCACGTGTCGTAGCGCTGCAGGTAGTCGGCGGCGCCGTGCTGCCCGGCGTCCTTGAGCCACAGCTCGACGTAGGCCGACGGGTCGAGGACCTCGCGCTGCACCACCAGCGCGTCGTGGTCGGCGGCGATCCACTCGGCCAGCCGCTCGTCCCACGGACGGTCCGCGGCGATCACCCAGTTGGCCAGGATCTGGCACCATCCGCCGGGCGTCAGATGGGCCGGCGCGGCGCGGACGATGTCCTCCACGACGCGGTCACCCGGCAGGCCGGAGTCGCGGTAGACCAGCCTCTCACCGGTGGCCGGCGAGATCACGAACGGTGGGTTCGTGGCGATCAGGTCGAAACGCTCGTCGCGCACGGGCTCGAAGAACGAGCCGTCGCGCACCTCGACGACGTCGGCGACGTCGTTGAGGGCGGCGTTGAACCGGGCGACCGCCAACGCGCGGGCGTTGACGTCGGTGGCGACCACGCGCTGCGCGTGCTGGGCGAGGTGCAGCGCCTGCACCCCGCACCCCGTGCCGAGGTCGAGCGCGGAGCCGACCGGCTCGCGCAGGGTGAGCTGGGCCAGGGACGTCGAGGCCGGGCTGATGCCGAGGACGTGGTCGGCCACGACCCGCTGGGGTCCGCCGTCCAGGCCAGGCGTCAGGTCGCTGACCACCCACAGCGGGGTGTCGTCGTCGGTGCCGTAGGGGCGGCAGTCCAGACGCGCGCGCACCTCGCTCACGCTCTGCTCGAGCAGTCCCGCCACGGCGAGGCGGTCGACCAGGCCGGGCAGGGCCGCCTCGGCGTCGGCGACCGAGACGGTGGTCTGCAGGAGGAAGAGGCGCACCAGCGTCTCGAGCGGACTGCCTCCCGTCGTACGGCGCAGTCCCGGCGTCGTCTCGTTGCGCGCCAGGGCGTCGTGGGCGCGGGTGCCGAGCAGGTCGGCGGTGCCTTCGTAGGTGAAGTCGGCGGCCAGCAGCGCTGCGCGCAGCGGGCCCGCCAGAGCGGTGTTCCCCAAGGTCATCGGTGCGCCTGCCTCACGAGTGCCCCTTCTCAGGAGTGGTAGTAGTCGCTGAGCGCGAGGCGCCCGGCTCGGTAGTCGTCGAGTGCCCGACGGTAGAGCCCCAGCCTCAGCTCCGCCTCGTAGCCCTCGTACTGCGGGCAGCCGACCTCGCGGGCGTGGGCCAGCTCGGCCTCGACGTCGTAGGGCACGCGCACGAAGGCGATCGAGATCGGGGCCGGTTCGGGCTCGTCGAGCAGTCCCTCGAGCACGACGTACGACGCCGTCGGGTCGCCCATCGCGTTGCCGGCGCTGCCGGTGTTGAAGAGGGTGCGGCCCTCGAGCTGGGTCTCGTAGAAGGGTTCGTGGATGTCGGCGTAGCCCACCATGTCGGGGACCGGCCCGTCGCCGACCGCGGCGATCGTGGCCGGGGTGTTGACGAACTGGCCGAGGAACTCCTCCTGCGACTTCACGTAGCGCACCCGGCGGTGGACGGTCTCCGAGGACGCGTGCATCAGCCGGATCCGTCGTCCGCTCATCAGCAGGTCGTGGCAGAACGGCAGCGCCCGCAGCCACTCACCCTGACCCGGCGCCAGCTGGGCCGCCCACCACTGCAGCGCCGCGTCGTCCGGTCGGTCGGGGTCGGGCAGGAAGTCGTCCCAGTTGCCGAGGATGTTGACCTCGCAGCGCTCCTGGCACCGCTCGACCACCTCACGGCCGCGCGGACCCTTGCCGACGAAGTCGCCGAGGTTGAGGATCCGGGTGATGCCGCGGTCGTCGATGTCGGCGAGCACCGCCTCGAGGGCGGTCAGGTTGCCGTGGACGTCGGAGATGAGGGCGAGCCGCTCCCGGGTCATGGCGCCAGTGTGGCAGTGGCCCCCGACCCCGGCGCCGGGGCGGTATCCGAAATCGTGTCGTCACCGAGCGTGCACGCCTTACTCTCAGAGGTGTCTCCCCCCGCATCCTCCCCCGCACCGCTGCGGGGCACCCCGGAGGTCCCACCATGTCACCTGCTCCTCTCACCCGACGCGCCTCCCGCGGCGTCCTCGCCTGCACCGTCGCAGCTCTCGTCACCACGACGACCCTCGCCGGACTGACCGCGTCGGCGAGCGCCGCCGCACCGCTGCCGCGCGAGACGTGCCTGCCGGTGCCCGGCCTGCCGTGCCTGCCCGACGTGCCCGGCGCCGCGCCGGTGGCCGAGACCCCGGCCGCGATCACCGGCACCCCGAAGGTCGACGAGACGCTCACCGCGGTCGAGCCGACGTGGGACAACCCCGTGACCCTGACGTCGTACCAGTGGCAGCGCGACGGCGTCGACATCGAGGACGCGACGCAGAGCACGTACGTCGTCGCGCCGGCCGACATCGACGCCGCCATCACGGTCGACGCCACCGGGACCGTGCTCCTGCTCGCCTCCACCGTCTCCACCAGCGAGCCCGTCACCGGGCTGATCGGCGACGCACCGGTGCCGACCACCCCGCCCACGATCAGCGGCTCGAAGCGCTTCGGTGAGACGTTGACCGCCGACCCCGGCGAGTGGGCCGACTTCTCCGAGCTCAGCTTCGACTACCAGTGGTACCGCAGCCAGGGGAAGAAGAACGTGCAGGCGATCGCCGGCGCCGACGACCGGGCCTACCGCCTGACCGCGACCGACGCGGGCCGCAAGATGGCGGTCGTCGTCGTCGCGACCCGCGCCGGGCACACGCCGACCACCGGTGTCGCCGCCACCGGTCCCGTGGACAAGCTCGCCTCCGAGATCGAGCTGACGGTCAAGAAGGCGAGCATCACCAAGAAGAAGCGGGCCGTGGTGGAGGTCGAGCTGAGCAGCGCCGACAGCGGTACGCCGTCCGGCAAGGTCGTCATCCGCGACGGCGGCCGCAAGGTCGGCACCGGCCAGGCCTCCACCGTGACGGGGCGCGCGACGGTGAAGCTCAAGCGCCTCAAGCCGGGCACCCACCCGGTCGTGGCGACGTACACCGGCACGAAGGGCTACTCGCGCGCGCAGTCGTCGCCGGTCACGATCACGGTGACGCACAACTGACCTGCCCTTGACTCTCGCCGCCGCCGGCGCCGCCGGGCGGATGGTGGGAGGACCATCACCCGGCGACGCAGGACTGGTGGATCAGTCGAGGCAGATCCCGAGCGAGGCGCCCGGCACGTGGGCGCCGAGACGACCCCCGAACCGGCTCCCCTGGACGCCACGTCGGTCGCCGAAGCGCTCCCGGAGGTCCTCGACGCGCTCACCCAGCGTCTCGGCGCGATCCTGGACCTCGTCCCCGTAGCTCCCCGCGAGGGCGTCCTCGTGGATCCTCTCGACGGCACCACGCCGGTCCTCGACCGGGAGCTCGCGCACGGCCAGCAGGTCCTCGCGCAGGGCCTCGGGCAGCCGAGAGCCGACTGGCCGGCAGTCGGCCTCGTCGCTCTTGTCGGGGACCGCATCGGGCTCGGGCTCGGTCGCGAACGTGGCCGCGGATGCAGCACTCCGATCAAGACGCACGGCGTCCGGTTGCTGTGCGCCGACGACGACCAGGGCCGTGGCGGCGATACCGGCGAGGCCGGCAGTGGTTGCGGTGATGATGCTGCTGAGCACGACGTGCTCCCTTCACTCGGGTGGTGCTGATCGTGATGACGACCTCACCCTGACCCGCCCAGGTGGCGTGAAGGTCTGGCGAATGTTCGGGCTGTGTCAGGACTGTCCGCGTCCGGGACGGCAGGCCTGGGTCCGCACTAGCGTGGCCGCATGGAGACGTCGCCGCGCGGGTTGGTCCTGGTGGTGGAGGACGAGCCCGCGATCGCCGACATCCAGCGGCGCTACCTGACCCGCGAGGGGTTCGGGGTGCACGTGGAGACCGACGGGGACGCCGCACTCGCCGCTGTCGAACGGCTGCGTCCGGTCGCCGTCGTGCTCGACGTCGGACTCCCCGGGCGCGACGGCGTCGCCGTGTGCCGGGCGCTGCGCGAGCGCGACGACTGGACCCCCGTGCTCTTCGTGACCGCTCGCGACGACGAGACAGACAGGATCGTCGGGCTGGAGATCGGCGCCGACGACTACCTCACCAAGCCCTTCTCCCCGCGTGAGCTGGTCGCTCGGGTCAAGGCGGTGCTGCGGCGCGGGGAACCGCGCGCCGGTGGCCGGCTGCTCGCGGCCGGCGCGGTGGAGCTGGACCCGGCGACCCGGCGGGTCCGGCTCGAGGGCGAGGAGGTCGCCCTGACCACCACGGAGTTCAACCTCCTCGAGGCACTGCTCGAGGCCGGCGGACGGGTCGTCGAGCGTGCCGAGCTGCTCGCCACCGCCTGGGGCGTCGCCGACTACGGCAGCAGTCGCACGGTGGACGTGCACGTCGCCCAGCTGCGCGCCAAGCTCGGCACGGGAGCACCGATCGAGACGGTCCGCGGTGTGGGCTACCGGGCGGTGCCGTGACCCAGCCACCTCCTCCCGGTCCGCCTCCGGCTCGCCCGAGAAGACGCCCCCCGCTGCTCGGCAGCCTCCACCGGCGCCTGATGGTGGCGATGGGCGGCGTGGCGCTGATGACCGCGCTCATCGCCGGACTGCTCACTGCACCCCTGCTCGGCTCCGCGACCGAGGACGCCGTACGCGAGCCGCTCGGGCGGCAGGCCGACTTCCTGGTCCGTCTGCCGATGGCCGGCCCCGGCTTCTCGCGGGGCCCGGTCGCCGCGATCCGCGCCCAGCTGAGCGTCGGGACCGTGGCGCCCGACGGGTCGACGACCGGCGTGGCGGCGATCCTGGAGGCCTCGGAGCTCAGTGACCTCCTGGCCGGCCGGCCGGTCTCGACCGACGGTGTCTTCGAGGGCGAGTCGGTCGTGATCGAGGCCCGACCGCTGCGTGACGGCGGTGCGCTCGTCCTGGCGACCGATGCGGCCTTCATCGACGCGGCCTCCGCGACCCTGCGCCGTCGGGTGCTGCTCGCCATCACGCTCGGCCTGGTGGCCGCGCTCGGGGGCGCGTGGTTCGTGGCCTCGCGCGTCGGACGACCCCTGACCAGCACCGCCGAGGCGGCCCGCCGACTCGCGGCCGGCGAACGTGGCATCACGCTCGCGCGGACCGGCACCAGCGAGGTCGACGACGTGGCGGCGGCGCTCACCGCGCTGGACCAGGCGCTCAGCCGCAGCGAGGGGCGGCAGCGGGACTTCCTCCTGTCGGTCTCGCACGAGCTGCGGACCCCCCTCACGGCCGTTCGCGGATACGCCGAGGCGCTGGCCGACGGGGTCGTGCCGCCCGACGAGGTGGGCGACGTGGCCACGACGATGCGGGCCGAGGCCGACCGGATGGCCGGCTACGTGGAGGACCTGCTGGCTCTCGCCCGGTTGCAGGCCGACGACTTCTCGCTGCACGTGGGGACGGTCGACGTGGGCGAGGTGCTGGCGGCCACGCATCGAGCCTGGTCCGATCGAGCCGGGCGAGCCGGGCTCGCGCTCGAGGCCCACGCCGTACCAGTCGTGCTCGAGACGGACGGCGAGCGTCTGCGTCAGGTGCTCGACGCGCTGCTCGACAACGCGGTGCGGGTCTGCTCACCCGGCGATCGGGTCGTGCTCGAGGCGAGCGCGACCGCGGCCGCCGTACGCATCGTGGTCCGTGACTCCGGCCCCGGACTCACCGAGGACGACGCTCGTGTCGCCTTCGTGCCGGGTGCGCTGCACGAGCGGTACGCCGCGCCGTCGGGGCCGCGCGAGGGTGGGCAGGGCGTGGGGCTGGCGCTGGTCCACCGACTCGTCGGCCGCCTGGGTGGCACCGTGCGGGTCCAGACCTCGCCCGAGGGTGGCGCCGCGTTCGTGATCGACCTGCCTCGCCCACCCGGGCAGGCGGGCCACGTCACGCGCCGCGGATGACGTGCCGTGCGACGACCCGCTGCCCAGGACATCCCCATCCAGGCAGCGGGTCGACGTTGAGGGTGACTCCGACGTTCAGACGGCCCCTTCTGCCACCGGGACGTCGTCGCCGAAGGTGGACTCACGGCGCTTGGAGATCACCACCGCCGCGGCGATGATCGCGACCGCGCCCAGGGCGATCAGGATCCGCAACGCGTCGTTCTCGTCCTTGCCGATCGAGAGCGACACGACGGCGCTGGCGATGAGCAGCGAGACCAGGTTCATCACCTTGATCAGCGGGTTGATCGCCGGGCCGGCGGTGTCCTTGAACGGGTCGCCGACGGTGTCGCCGATGATCGTGGCCTCGTGGGCCGGGGAGCCCTTGCCGCCGTGGTTGCCGTCCTCGACGAGCTTCTTGGCGTTGTCCCAGGCGCCTCCGGCGTTGGCCAGGAAGACCGCCATCAGGGTGCCGGTGCCGATCGCACCGGCGAGGAAGCCGGCCAGGGCGGTGACACCGAGTCCGAAGCCGACGGCGATCGGGGCGAAGACCGCCAGGATGCCGGGCGTGATGAGCTCGCGCAGGGAGTCGCGGGTGACGATGTCGACGACCTTGCCGTACTCCGGACGGCCGGTGCCCTCCATGATGCCGGGGATCTCGCGGAACTGACGGCGGACCTCGTAGACCACCGCTGCGGCAGCGCGGGCGACCGCGTTGATGGCCAGGCCCGAGAAGAGGAAGACCACCGCGGAGCCGAGCAACACCCCGACCAGGACGGAGGGGTCGAAGACGAAGAAGCCGAACAGCTCGCCGAACGCCTCCTCCTCGTCGGTGATCCCGGCCTCACCGAGCGCCTCGAACGCCTCGGTGGCGTAGGAGCCGAACAGCGCCGTCGCCGCGAGGACGGCGGTCGCGATCGCGATCCCCTTGGTGATCGCCTTCGTCGTGTTGCCGACCGCGTCGAGGTCGGTGAGGATCTGGGCTCCTTCCTCACTGACGTCGCCCGACATCTCCGCGACGCCCTGGGCGTTGTCGGAGACCGGGCCGAAGGTGTCCATGGCGACGATGACGCCGACGGTGGTGAGCAGGCCGGTGCCGGCGAGCGCCACCGCGAACAGGGAGACCGTCAGGGACGCGCCGCCGAGCAGGAACGCTCCGAAGACCGCCGCACCGATGACCAACGTCGTGTAGACCGCGGACTCGAACCCGACCGAGAGCCCTGAGAGGATCACGGTCGCGGCGCCGGTGAGCGAGGTCCGGCCGACGCCCTTGACGGGCTCGTACTCGGTGCCGGTGTAGTAGCCGGTCAGCGCCAGGATCCCGGCCGCCATGACGATGCCGATCACCACGGCGACGGCCGCGATCAGGGCCGGGTTGCCCTCGGGGACGCCGGTGAGGTCGAGCGGGTTGTCCACCGGGAGGTTGGTGAAGTCGGCGAAGCTCGTGGGCAGGTAGACGAAGGCGAGGATGACGCTGGCGACGGCGGCGATGCCCGAGGACAGGTAGAAGGAGCGGTTGATCGTGCTCAGACCGCTCACCCCGGGTGTCGGCCGGGTGAGGTAGACGCCCGCGACTGCGGTCAGCGCGCCGATGGCGGGGATGAGCAGCGGGAAGACCAGGCCCTTGTCGCCGAAGGCCTGCGAGCCGAGGATCAGCGCGGCGACCAGGGTGACGGCGTACGACTCGAAGAGGTCGGCGGCCATGCCGGCGCAGTCACCGACGTTGTCGCCCACGTTGTCGGCGATCGTGGCGGCGTTGCGCGGGTCGTCCTCGGGGATGTTCTGCTCGACCTTGCCGACGAGGTCGGCACCCACGTCGGCGGCCTTGGTGAAGATGCCGCCTCCGACGCGCATGAACATCGCCAGCAGCGCGGCTCCGAAGCCGAAGCCCTCGAGCACGTCGGGCGCGGAGTCCTGGAAGAAGATCACCACGAGGCTGGCGCCGAGCAGGCCGAGCCCGACCGTCAGCATGCCGACCATGGCGCCGGTGCGCAGTCCGATCGTCATCGCCTTCTCCCGGCCACCGGGGCCGGGCTCGTTGGCGGCCGCCGCCACGCGCAGGTTGGCCCGCACCGCCAGGGACATGCCGAGGTAACCGACCGCGGCCGAGAAGCCGGCGCCCAGGATGAAGAAGATCGAGCGGAAGATCCGCACGGTCGTGTCGTCGGCCGGCAGGACCAGCAAGACGAAGAACGCGACCCCGGCGAAGATCCCCAGGGTCCGGAACTGTCGTTGCAGGTAGGCGTCGGCGCCCTCCTGCACCGCTTGGGCGATGTTCTTCATGTTCTCGGTGCCTTCGGCGGCGGCCAGGACCTCGTTGCGGAACACGTAGGCCATCGCCAGGGCACCCAGGGAGATCAGGGCGACGATGATGACCAGGACGAGGTTGCCACCGGAGACGTCGACGGCGAGTACGGGAGAGATCCCGGGCATCTATTTCCTCCTGCGTTGGAAAAAAGCGTCATGCGCGGCCCATGTGACCTACGTCATGCCGGACGCTCGGGAGTTTACGCAGAACGGACCGCTGACGGGACAGAGGATGTGACGTGCGCCACAGCGTGTCGCCCTGCTGCGGGGTCACCGGGAGACCTCCCGCAGGGGCCCGGGCGGCCCGCGTGACGGGTCGGGGCGTCCGGTCAGGACGGCCCGCGGAGGCGACCGTCAGGGCGTCCGGTCAGGCGAGAGCGGCCTCGGCGGTCTCGTGGATCACGAAGACCTTCGCGAGGCCGGTGATGCGGAAGATCTTGAGCAGCCGGTCCTGGTTGCAGATCAGGTGCAGCGAGCCGTCGTGGGCCCGGACCTTCTTCAGCCCGCCCACGAGCACACCCAGACCGGTCGAGTCGAGGAACTCGACGGCCTCCATGTCGATCACGAGGTCATAGGTGCCCGCGGCCACCAGCTCGGTGATCTTGTCGCGCAGCTTGGGGGCGGTGTAGACGTCGATCTCGCCACCGACCGCGACGATGGTGCGCCCATCGACGTCGCGCGTTTCCAGAGTCAGGTCCACGTGTTCTCCCAGAGGCACGGTGCAGGGGGAGCCGATCCCGGGCGCACACATCCCGAGCCTCAGCCTGGTGTATCAAACCATGGCGTCTGCGCGCGCCACCACCGGAGGGGGAGAATCGCGGCACACTCCGGACATCTCTGGACAAAAGCCCCATCGTTGTACAGCGCCCGGCCGACGGATCCAACGACGGGTCCACCGGACCCTGCGGGACTTCACCGAGGCCGACTCCAGGATGTCGGCGCGCCTTGCCACAATCGTCGCCATGTCCCGGCCTGCCGCAACCCGATCGGTAGCCGGGCTCCTGGACCGGCTTTCGGCCGTGCCGGGTCGGGACGGACGCCTCACCCATGTCGAGCGGGTGCCCGCCCGGCACGCACGAACGGCGCCCTGGCCGACGTGGGTCGATCCCGACGTACGGCGTGCCTACGTCGAGCGGGGAGTGCTCGAGCCCTGGGGCCACCAGGTGGCGGGGGCCGACGCCGCGCACGCCGGCGAGCACGTGATCGTCTCCACCGGCACGGCCTCGGGCAAGTCACTGGCCTACCAGCTGCCGGCACTCAGCGCCGCCCAGGCGCAGCGCGGTCCGCACGGCACCCGGGGCAGGCACGGCGCCGCGACGCTCTACCTCGCGCCCACCAAGGCGCTGGCCCACGACCAGCTCTCGTCGCTGCTCGAGCTCGGGCTGCCGACCAGGATCACGACCTGCGACGGCGACAGCAGCCGCGACGAGCGCGACTGGGCCCGCGCCCACGCCGAGTACGTCCTGACCAACCCGGACATGCTTCACCGCTCGATCCTTCCCGGCCACGAGCGCTGGGCCGGCTTCCTGGGCGCGCTGCGCTACGTGGTCATCGACGAGTGTCACCACTACCGCGGCGTCTTCGGGGCGCACGTCGCCCACGTGCTGCGCCGGCTGCGGCGGGTGTGCGCGTCGTACGGCGCCTCGCCGACCTTCGTGCTGGCCTCGGCCACCACCGCGGAGCCGGCGCTCACCGCGTCGCGGCTGACCGGGCTGGACGTGCGGGCGGTCACCGACGACGCCTCGCCGCGCGGCGAGCTCACGCTGGGGCTCTGGGAGCCACCGCTGACGAGCTTCGAGGGCGAGAACGGCGCGCCGGTGCGCCGCGCCGCGAGCTCGGAGACCGCCGACCTCCTGGCCGACCTGGTCGCCGAGGACGTGCCGACGCTCGCCTTCGTGCGCTCGCGGCAGGGCGTCGAGCAGGTGGCGCTGACCGCGGCCTCCCTCCTCGACGAGGTGGCGCCCGAGCTGAGCTCGCGCGTCGCGTCCTACCGCGGCGGCTACCTGCCGGAGGAGCGCCGGGCGTTGGAGGCCTCGTTGCGCTCCGGCGAGATCGTGGGGCTGGCGGCGACCAACGCCCTCGAGCTCGGCATCGACATCCACGGCCTCGACGCCGTGCTGATCGCGGGCTTCCCGGGCACCCGTGCCGCCCTGTGGCAGCAGCTCGGCCGTGCCGGTCGGGGCAGCCAGGATGCCCTCGGCGTGCTGGTCGCCCGCGACGACCCGCTCGACACCTACCTGGTGCACCATCCGGACGCCCTCCTCGGACGTCCCGTCGAGGCGCAGGTCTTCGATCCCGACAACCCGCACGTGCTCGGCCCCCACCTGTGCGCCGCCGCCCAGGAGCGTCCGCTGACAGCTGCCGACCTGCCGCTCTTCGGGCCCCGGGCCCGCGAGGTGACCCTCGCGCTGACCGAGGCCGGGCTGCTGCGTCGTCGGCAGGCGGGCTGGTACTGGACCGACCGCCAGCGCGCCGCCGACCTCACCGACATCCGCTCGGCCGGGGGCCTGCCGGTCTCGCTCGTCGAGTCCGGCACCGGTCGCGTCGTCGGCACGGTCGACGGTGGGCGGGTCGACAGCACCGCCCACACCGGCGCGGTCTACCTGCACCGCGGCGAGACGTGGCTGGTCGACGAGCTCGACCTCGAGGACCGCGTGGCGACGATGACGTGCTGTCCGGCGGGCTTCCCGGGTTACACGACGTCGGCCCGCGAAGTCACCGACATCGCGATCACCACCGAGCGCGAGCACCAGGAGTGGGGGCGGTGCCGGCTGTCCCTGGGCGACGTCGAGGTCACCCACCAGGTCGTCTCCTACCTCAAGCGTCGCCAGCCCTCCGGCGACGTCGTCGCCGAGGAGCTCCTGGACCTGCCCGAGCGGACCCTGGAGACCACGGCGGTGTGGTGGACGGTGCCCGACGACCTGCTGGCCGACGTGCTGCCCGCCGGGACGGACCTCCCCGGTGCCGCGCACGCCGCCGAGCACTGTGCGATCGGGTTGCTGCCCCTCTTCGCCACGTGCGACCGCTGGGACATCGGCGGCGTCTCGACGGCGCGCCACGCCGACACCGGCCTGCTGACCGTCTTCGTGCACGACGGACACCCGGGCGGCGCCGGGTTCGCCGAGCGGGGCTACCGCGCGGCGCGCCAGTGGCTCACCGCCACGCGGGAGGCGATCGTCTCGTGCGAGTGCACTGACGGCTGCCCATCGTGCGTGCAGTCCCCGAAGTGCGGCAACCAGAACAACCCCCTCGACAAGGCCGGAGCCGCGGCGTTGCTGGGGCTGCTGCTCGACTGCTCGACCCAGTAGCCTCGGGCCATGTTGCTCCTGGGCCTGCTGGTCATCCTCGCCGGTGTCGTGCTGATCCTGCTCGGCGTCTTCGCCACCGACGTCAGCACGACCGGCACGATCGACATCATCGGCATCGACATCGGCACGACGACGCTCTTCGTCCTCGGCATCGTCGCCGGGGCGGCCGTGCTGTGGGGAGGCTCCATCAGCAAGTACGGCATCCGACGCGAGCTCAAGCAGCGCAAGGAGAACAAGAAGATGGAAGAGCTCTCCGAGAAGCTCGACCGCGCCGAGGCCGAGCGCCGCAAGGACCTCGACGACGACCGCTGACCGCGGCCTGTGCGGGCCGACCCGCGTCACGGAGCAGGTCCGGCTCGACTCTCGCCGACGAGATCGCCGGTGGACAGCCCTCGCCACTGCGGGCCCTGCACCGCGACCGTCACCCGGACCTCGCGCCCGTGGGGGACGCAGCTGACCAGGCGGGCCTGGTTGGCGGCCGCGACCGAGGCAGCGGTGCCACAGACGTCGCGACCGTCGACGGCCGCAGCCGCGCCGGCCAGCGAGGCCAGGTCGGCAGCGGCCTGGGCACGACGGTGCGCGGCGAAGATGCCGCCGACCACGGCGAGCGTCGCGCCCAGCACCAGCAGGAGCCCGAGCAGGGCGACCACCACGACGGTGGCCGCCCCTCGCTCGTCGCCAGGCCGCTGCGGACCGGCTCGGCTCACGGTGCCTCCTCGGCCATGGCCACGGCCTCGGCCCGCAAGGTGACGGCCGGCAGCATCGCGAAGAGGCCACCGGGGCCGGAGACTCGCGCGGTCGCCTCGGCGACGACCCAGCCTCCACCAGCATCGCTCCCGCCATCACCCCCGAGATGGACGACCACCCGGCCGCCCTCCGGCGCCACCTGCTCGCCGGCGGCGACGGCCGCTGCGACCTCGTCGCCGCGCGCCACGGCCCGAGCGGTCTCCCGCGCCGCATCGATCACCCGCAGCTGAGCGGCTCCGAGGGAGAGCAGCCAGACCAGGCCGATCGTGAGCGCCACCAAGATCGGCAACGCCATCGCCAGCTCGGCCGTCACCGCCCCACGCTCGCTCCGACGGCCCCCACGACAAGGTGCCTCGAGTGCCTGACTCACCCGACCCCGAGCAGCGAGAGCACGTGGTCGAAGAGGGTGGTCAGCAGCTTGTCGCCGAAGCCGCCGGACAGCATCGTGTAGAGCAGCCCGGCCAGCCCCGCCCCGGCCGCGGTGCCCACGGCGTACTCCGCCGTCGTGATGCCGCGCTCGTCGCGGTCCGCTCGGAGGCTGTGGACGTTGCTGGTCTCTGCGTGGGTGTGGGTCATCGGTCGTGCTCCCTTCATCGGGGCCGCCCGCTGCGGCCCGCCGGGAAGAAGCCTGCGACCTGGCGGCCCGGCACACGAGGGTCGCGGCGGCGGGGTGTGGACGACCGGTCGCCGCGGCGGGCTGTGGGCGACTCGTGGGTAGAGATCGGCGTCGTCACCAGCTCAGGGACAGGACCAGGCCGGCGACGAGCGGGACGATCCCGATCAGGACGAAGGCCGGCAGCAGGCAGAGCCCGAGCGGCACCGCTGCCTTGACGCCGATGGCGCGGGCCTTGTCCTCGGTGGTGGCGCGCGCGGCGCGGGCGAGGTCGGTGGCGAGGCGTTCGACGGCCGCCACGACGGGGGCGCCGGTCGCCTGGGCGCGCGCCATCGTGCGTCCGAGCGCGGCGAGCTCCGGGTCGCGAGCCAGGTCGCTCCACACCAGCGACGGGTCGCCACCGAGACGCAGGCGCGCGGATACCGCGGTGAGTCGCTCTGCGGCCGGGCCCGGCAGGGCGTCGGCCACGACCGTCACGGCCTCGCCGGGGTCGGCCCCGGCGCGCAGGGCGTCCGCCAGCAGCGTCACGACGGCCGGCAGGTCACGCCGTACGGCGTCCCGCTCGGCGCGCGTGGCCGGGGTCTCCGAGCGCCCGATCACGACCCAGACCGCCGCGGCCGCCCCCACCCCGGCCGGTCCACCCGCCGCGCCACCCACGAAGGTGAGCGCGCCGATCCCGGCGAGCAACGACCAGACCAGACGGTGTCGCACCAGCCACCCGGGGTCCTCACGCTCCGGACCGGGTGACGGCGCACGGGCCAGCCGACCCCGCGCAGGGATTGCCAGCGCGACGGCGCCCGCGGCTGCGACGGCCCCCAGCACGACGACCCCGGTCACCGTCGGTCCACCTCGCGCGCGAGCGCCTCGATCCAGGCCAACCCGGCCAGCGCGAAGGCGAGTCCCAGCGCCAGGCAGCCCAGCCCCACCGGGTGACCGAGCAGGAAGCCCCAGGGGTCGCCGCCGCTCCCCGCACCGAAGGTGAGGGCGAGGACGGGCAGCAGGGCGATGAGTCGTGCGGTGGCGCGCGCCGAGGCGAGCTCGCCGGCGACCACGCGTCGGGTCGCGCGTTGGGCGCGCAGGTCGATCGTGACGTGCTCGAGGGCGGAGGCGAGGCCGGCGCCGGTGCGGTGGGAGACCTGCCAGGCGGCGGCGACGACGCGCAGGTCGGCGGCCCCGGGCCGACGCGCGACCTGGCGCCAGGCGTCGGGCACGTCGGCTCCGACGCGGAAGGCCTCGGCCACCGGGGCGATCGCGTCCCACTCCGCGGCGCAGTGCTCGAGCGCCGCGCTCGGCGGACGTCCTGCGACCAGCTCTCCGGTGAGCTGCTCGCAGGCCTCGAGCAGGCGCACCGAGGTCTGCTCGGCGGCCCGCGCCGCTCGGCGCCGACGCAGCAGGACGACCCCGCCCCATCCGGCGCCCGCGGCGATCAGGGCGAGGACGACCTGCTGCATCGGCAGCAGCGCGGCGGTGAGCACCCCGCACGTCACGACGACGAGGGGAGTCGTCACCCCACGCCGACCGCCCCTCTCACGGCCCGTCAACCCGGTGCGGGCGCGACCCAGCGACAGCAGGCCCGGGCCCGGCCACAGCAGGGCTGCGGCCAGCGCGGCGCACGCCACGGCGAGCAGCGAGGGCACCCCGATCGCCCCGCTCTCGGTCACGACCGCAGCCGACTCGCCAGCAGGACAAGGAGAGCGTCGAGGGCAGGACCCTCGGTGACGACCCGCATCCCCGCACCGGGCGACGCGGCGTCGGGCGATGCCCTCGTCTCGGCCGCGAGGCTCATCTCGACCAGGCCGCGCTCGTCTCGGGTCGGCACCGCGACCTGCGCCAGGTGACGCCCGGTGTGGTCGCGCCCCAGGTGCAGCACCACGTCGAGGGCGGAGGCGAGCTGGCTGTGCGCGGCCTCGCGCCCGAGACCGGCAGCCAGGGAGAGCGCCTCGATCCGGGCGGGGACGTCGTGGGCGGAGTTGGCGTGCAGGGTGCCGCACCCACCTTCGTGACCCGTGTTGAGGGCGGCGAGCAGCTCCACGACGTCTCCCCCGCGGACCTCGCCGACCACCAACCGGTCCGGTCGCATCCGCAGCGCCTGGCGCACCAGGCTGCGCACGTCGATCGCGCCCGCGCCCTCGACGTTGGCGGGACGACCCTCCAGCGCCACGATGTGCGGGTGGCGTGGTCGCAGCTCGGAGGAGTCCTCGACGAGCACCAGCCGCTCGTCGACGCCCACCTCGCCCAGGAGCGCTGAGAGCAGGGTCGTCTTGCCGGTGCCGGTGCCCCCGGTCACCAGGAAGGCGAGCCGGGCCGCCACCACGCGGCGCAGCAGGCCGACGAGCTCCGGGGCGACCAGGCCCGTCTCGACCAGGTCATCGAGGGTGAAGCCCGCCGGCCGGGGCACGCGGAGCGAGATCACCGTGCCGGGACGGGCCACGGGCGCGAGCACCGCGTGGAAGCGGGTGCCGTCGGCCAGCCGCAGGTCGGCGTACGGCGTGGCGTCGTCCAGGCGGCGACCGGCGTGCGCGGCCAGTCGCTGCGCGAGACGACGTACGGCGTCCTCGTCGGCGAAGGTCACCTCCGTGCGCTCGAGACCGTCACCACGGTCGAGGTAGACGTCGTCGTGCCCGTTGACCAGCACGTCGGTGACACCCGGCGTCCGCAGCAGCGGCTCGAGCGGGCCGGCGCCGACGACGTCACGGCGCAGGGCCTCGTAGACCTCCAGCACCGTCGCGTCCCCCACCGGTCGCCCGGCGGCGCGCAGGGCCTCGGCGACGCGGTGCGGCGTCAGGTCTCCCGGCGTGGAGGCGAGCCGCTCGCGCACCGCGGCCACCAGGGCGCTCACGGCCCACCCGCGACCGGACTCATGCGGCGACCCGCCAACCGGCGAGGTCGGTCAGGTCGTCCACCAGGGCCGTGCACGTGCGGGCCAGCGGGCTGCGCCACGAACGCACCGGTCCGAGACCGAGGTCGATCGACTCGGCGAGGCCGCGCTGGTGCGGCACCTGGGCCACGACGGGCAGGCGGGTCGCCCGGGTGATGTCGTGCTCGGCGACCCCCGTGCCCCGCAGCACGATGCCCGGTGATGCCCGCTCGGCCAGGCGGGCGGCGAGACGCGTGGCCGAGGCGACGCCGGGCACGGTCGGGACGACGACCATGACCACGGCGTCGCAGCGGGCCAGGATCTCCTCGCCCAGCGGGTCGATCGTGCGGGGCAGGTCGACGACCACGGTGTCGTGTCCACGCCGCGCCGCCGAGAGTGCCTCGCGCACGGCGAAGGCCTGGGGCGTGGCCGTGGAGCCGGTCTGCCACGTCAGGACCCGCAACCCGTCGCGCTGGGGCAGGGCGTCGCGCAGCGCGCGGGCGCTGAGCCGGCCGGTGGTCTGGCACAGCGCCTCCCACCGCGCGCCGTCACGTGCCTCGAGACCCAGTACCCGGTCGACGCCCGGACCGAGGGGATCGCAGTCGACGACCACGGTCGGGCCCCGCCGCGCCGCCGCCTGACCGACGGCGCAGGCCAGGGTCGTGGCCCCGGCGCCGCCGGACCCGCCCAGGAACCCGACGACCAGACCCCGCGTCGCACCCGGATCGCCGGCGTCGGTGAGCCGCTCCACGACCCAGGCAGCCGAGCCCGGCAGGTCGACCACACCCTCGGCGCCGAGTCGCAGCGCGACCTGGAAGAGCACACCGTCCACAGGCCCGTCGGCCTCGCGGGCGATGACGTGCACGCCATCGCGGCGCTCCGGTGCCAGGTCGGCCAGGCCGGGAGCGAGGTCGGCGCCGACCAGGATCAGCGACGCGGAGGCCCATCCCCGCAGGGCACCGCCCACGTCGTGAGCGACCTCTGGCGCGATCCCCGCAGCGGCGGCAAGGCGGAGCAGGTCGCCGCGCAGCGCGGCCGAGGCAGTGACGACGAGGGGTGGGTGCGTGGAGGGCAACGTGGAGGGCATGGGCGTCACGCTGCCCCGCCGTACGGTGTCGTCCCAGCCCCACGCACCGCGCCTGTGGACAACGCCCCGCTCAGCCCGCCTGTGGACGACTCGTGGGTAGGGAGCGCGCCGATGGTCGTGCCCCTACGATGGCGGCATGGGGCCGACCGCGGCGTTCTTCGATCTCGACAAGACGATCATCGCCAAGTCGAGCACGCTCGCGTTCTCCAAGCCGTTCCAGGCCGGCGGCCTCATCTCACGCCGTGCGGTGCTCAAGTCGGTCTACGCCCAGTTCGTCTTCCTCGTGGGTGGCGCCGACCACGACCAGATGGAGAAGCTGCGCTCCTTCATGTCCTCCCTGGTCGCCGGGTGGGACGTCGCCACGGTGCGCGAGATCGTCGCCGAGACGCTGCACCACGTCGTCGACCCGATCGTCTACGACGAAGCGGTCACCCTCATCGCCGAGCACCAGCTCGCGGGGCGCGACGTCGTCATCGTCTCGGCGTCGGGCACCGAGGTGGTCGAGCCCATCGGCGTCCTGCTCGGCGCCGACCACGTCGTGGCCTCCCAGCTCGAGGTCGTCGACGGCCACTACACCGGCGAGATCGACTACTACGCCTACGCCGAGGAGAAGGCGCGCGCCGTCGAGGCGCTCGCCGCCGAGCGCGGCTACGACCTGGCACAGTGCTACGCCTACAGCGACTCGGTGACCGACATCCCGATGCTGGCGGCGGTCGGTCACCCCCACGCGGTCAACCCCGACCGCGACCTGCGCAAGGCCGCCGCCGAGCGCGGCTGGCCGGTGCTGGTCTTCACCAAGCCGGTGGCGCTGCGCAGCCGCGTGCCGCTGCCGCCGGCCAAGCCCACGCTGGCCGCCCTCGCCGTCGGTGGTGCCGTCGCGGTCGGTGGCGTCGTGTGGGTCAACGTGCGCAAGCGCCGCGTCGGCTGACAGCACCTCCGGGCGTACAGGAATATCGCAACGAGGAGTGGGAAGGACAGGCGTCATGGGACTGCTGTCACGCATGCTGGGCGGGCGACCGGGCGCTGCCGCGATCACCGAGACCATCGGCGACGCCGTGCGCGTGCTGCCCGGAGTCGTCCAGCAGTCGCTGGTCTTCAACCACCAGCCCCACTCCTCGGGGGCGGTGTCCGGCGTCGTCGACGTCAGCGACACCCCGACGTTCCTCGAGGTTCTGCGGACCGTACGGCGGGTGCTCGAGCCGTTGCTCGGCGACGGCGCCGACCGGGTGACGTTCTACCTCACCGGTCGCACCCTCGACGGAGCGTCGGTGCAACCGGGCGACCTCGGGCTGAGCCAGCCGCCCACCGGGCGGGAGATCCGTCAGCGCCTGCTCGGCTCCTGACCGCTCGGTCCGCGATGTGATCTGGGTCACCTCGTCCGTCGGCCAAAAGTCAAGACCTCGGGCCTCTTGAAGGTGCCCGACGACGGGCGTAGACAAGACCTCAGAACAACTCAAGAGCAGCACGTGAAACCGGGTACCCACGCGGCGATCCACCCTTCTTGAGGGCGCATGTCGACGGGATACTCCCGAGGCAGCAATAGAGACAGCACGCCTGGTAGCCAGCGGCTTTCACGTGTCAGCGGTGGCGCTCGAGACATTGATGACTCGGGCGCCACCTGCATGTCCCGAGCAGCTCGCCCGGTCCCGCGGGCGACCAGGGGCTACTCCGCGGCCCGCCGCAACGGGCTCGCCTCCGCCCCGGCGGCGAACGCCTCGGCGCCGTACAGCACCCAGGCGTGCACACCGGCCGCGCCGCCCTCGGCGTACCCCTTCAGGTTCGACTCGTACGCCGGTCGCAGGGCGAGGTGCCCGGCCTCGGGCACGCAGAGCGACTTCTCGTCGACGCCACGCGCCACGATGATCAGCCGCTCGACGGCGCGGGCGACGATGCCGTTGTGGGAGACGAAGGGCGCGGCCGAGATCAGCTCGGCGTGCACCATGGCCGCGACCAGCAGGGCGGGGGCGGCACCTTCTGACCCCTGGGACGTCGCCACCGTGGCGATGTCGCGCAACCGACCGGCGGCCTCGGCGTCGCGCGGTCGACCCAGCCGGTCGGGCTCGACGGAGCCGGTCGCGGCCAGGGCGTGGATCCGGGCGAAGGCCTGCAGCGGCGACTGCCGCACCCGCGGCACCAGGGAGAGCAGCTCGGTCGAGACCCGGACCGCGTCGCGGGCGACCTCGTCGCCGGCGCCCTCGCGGACCTCGGCGAGGGTGGAGGCCGAGCCCTCCAGCACGGCGCTCGCGTGGGCGCCGCGGAGTAGGGACTCGGCGGTGGTCTCCGGCGAGGTACGGCGCAGTCCCCGGTCGCGCAGCATCACGTCGATGCCGTCGCGGGTGGCGGCGTAGGCCGAGGGGACGCCCTCGAGCGCGACCAACCAGGCCAGCGGGTCGGGGCGATCGGCGGCGGGATCACTACTCATGCGGCGAGGGTAGGACGCCGGCTCCCGTGGCGGCGTGCCGACCCGATCGCCGGCCCTACGAGCCGTAGCATCGCGACCCATGAGCGATGACCTCCAGCACCGGGCGCGCTCCTTCGGGGGCGTCGCCGACGCCTACGACCGCGGCCGGCCGGCGTACCCCCGCGACGCCGTCTCGTGGCTGCTCACCGGCACGGTCCCCGACGACACCGCTGAGGCCGCTGGCACCTCTGGCACCTCGCGCGGCGACCAGCTCACCGTGCTCGAGCTCGGCGCCGGCACCGGCAAGCTGACCCGGCTCCTCGTCGAGGCCGGCCACGACGTGCACGCCAGCGAGCCCGACGAGGCGATGCTCGCGCTGCTGCGCCGTGACCTGCCCGGCGTCCGCACCTCGAGGACGGGCGCCGAGGACATCCCGCTGGGCGACGCGTCGGTCGACGTCGTCGTGGCGGCGCAGTGCTTCCACTGGTTCGACAGCGAGGTCGCGCTCGACGAGATCTCGCGGGTCCTCAAGCCTGGCGGACAGCTCGCCCTCGTCTGGAACGAGCGCGACGAGCGGATCCCCTGGGTCAAGAAGCTCGGGCGGATCATCGGCAACCAGGACCACCTGGTCGAGCCGGCCGCCGACGTGAGCGAGTCGTCGCTCTTCGGCGAGGTCGACGACGCGACCTTCACCTACTGGCAGCAGGTCAACCGCCGCACCATCGTTGACCTCGTCACCTCGCGCTCCAACGTCGCCACGATGGGGGAGGCCGAGCGCGAGCACACGATCGAGAAGCTGCTCGCCCTCTACGACGACTACGGCCGCGGCATGGACGGCATGCAGCTGCCCTATCGCACCCGGTGCTTCCGCAGCGCGGTGCGACCGCGTCCCAAGCCGAGGCAGGCCCCCGCGCCGGAGCGCTCCGTCCCCGAGTCGGACAGCGGTGACGGCTCCGAGCCGGGCTCGCTGCTGACCCGCACCCGCCTCGATGCGTCGTTCGACCCGGCCCTCGACCTGCCCGACCCGGAGATCGACCCGCTGCTCGAGCCGACCGTGCCGATCTCGGTGGCCGACTACGTGGCGGCCGGCATCGCGCGCTCGCAGCTGCAGCGCCGCGGCTCCGCCCAGGGCGGTCGCGACCCGATGACCGACTCCGCCGACCGGATGCCGCGGGTCGCGTGGGACGACCCGGACGACGACACCGGCATGATGCTGATCGACTTCCGCTGACCCGTCGCCCATCGGCGACAGGCGACGGCTCGACGTCAGGCCGGGGACGAGGTGAGCGCCGTGGCGCGCTGCACGATCAGGTCGACGACCCGCTCGTGGGCACCCATCACGTCGGCGACGACGACACCGGCCGGGGCCTCGCGGCGCAGCCGGTCGTGGAAGAAACCGGGCGAGAGCAGGTACGGCGAGACCGCGTCGCCGGGGCGGATGACGTCGACGGGGCGCTCCCCGTGACCGGACAGGGTCGCGAGCTCGACCTGGCCGTCCCAGGCCCGGGCGAGGTGGGCGACGGCGCACATCTGGTCGCAGGTGGCGCTCTCCTCGCTGGAGCCGGCCGCGACGAGCACGACGCGCTGGCCGGGACGGGCACCGGCCTCGACGAGGCGGGCCACCTGGGCCTGGGCGAGCAGCGGGTCCGGTCCGAGCTGACGCCCGAGGCTGACCGGCACCGAGGCGAGCGAGGCCTGCTCGGGCAGGTCGGTGCGCATGTGGAAGCCGGTGGAGAGCAGGAGCGGCACAACGACCGCCGGGTGCTCGGCGTGGGTCATCACGTCGGCGAAGAGCGGCTCCGACAGCTCGACGTACGACGCCACGGTCGGGCGACCGAGCCGCTCGCCGGCAGCGGCCGTCAGCTGGCGGGCGACCTCGTTGCCCTCGGCCTTGCGGGTGCCGTGCGCGACGGTCACCAGGGTGGTGTCGGGCGGCAGCTCACCGGGAGCCGAGGCCTCAGCCGACACGGCATCCACGGCGCGGTCGGTCCCGACGGTGTGCCCCACCCGGAGGATGATCCGCGCACCTGCGCGCCCATGCAAGCCCCGGTGACGGCCGTCACGTGTGATCATGAGCGCATGGTGCGCGTGTGGCGGCGGACTCATCTCGGCACGGAGGCCGACCGCGCGACCTTCCGGACGTTGCACCGGGCGTCCCAGGCGGCTCCCGCGCTGCGCGAGGGTCTGACCCGCGACAGCGCCGAGCGCTCCGTCAAGCACCTGCGCGCCCTGCTCGGCACGTCGGCGCTGGCGATCACCGACACCGCCGGCTGCCTGGCCTGGGACGGGTCCGGCGCCCACCACCGCACGCAGATGAGCACCCTCGTGGCCGCGACGTTGGCGCGCGGACGCACGCGCAGCATCGACCGCGGCGACCTGCGGTGCGACGAGGCGGGCTGCCCGGTGCGCACGGCCGTGGTGAGCCCACTCGTCGTCGACGAGCGCATCGTCGGCACCCTCGCCGCCTTCGCCGCGACCCCGACCGCCGGCCTGGCGCGGGCGACCGAGGAGGTGGCGACGTGGGTCTCGGGCCAGCTCGACTTCGCCGAGCTCGAGTCGTCGCGGGCACGTCTGGCCGAGGCGGAGCTGCGGGCGCTGCGCGCCCAGATCAGCCCCCACTTCATCTACAACTCCCTCGGCGCGATCGCCAGCTTCGTGCGCACCGACCCCGACCGGGCCCGTGAGCTGCTGCTGGAGTTCGCCGACTTCACCCGCTACTCCTTCCGGCGCCACGGCGAGTTCACGACCCTGGCCGAGGAGCTGCGCTCGGTCGAGCGCTACCTGCTCCTGGAGCAGGCGCGCTTCGGAGACCGGTTGCAGGTCACACTGAGCGTGGCCCCGGAGGTGCTGCCGGTGGCGATCCCCTTCCTCTGCGTGCAGCCGCTCGTGGAGAACGCCGTGCAGCACGGTCTCGCTCGCAGCGAGGGCCCCGGCCGGATCACCATCACCGCCTACGACCGCGGCCAGGACTGCGTCATCGAGGTCGAGGACGACGGCGCCGGCGAGGAGCCGGAGCGGGTGCGTCTCGCGCTCGCCGGGGACACCGCCCCCGGATCGGTCGGGCTCGGCTCGGTCGGGCTGGGCAACGTCGACGCACGGTTGCGGGCGACGTACGGCGACGACTACGGCCTCGTCGTCGAGACCGCGCCCGGCGCCGGGACCAAGGTCGTCGTCCGCGCTCCGAAGTTCGCGGCGGGGGTGAGCGCGTGACGCCGGCGTCGGGCAGCGGCCTGCGGGTGCTCGTCGTCGACGACGAACGTCCCGCCCTCGACGAACTCGCCTTCCTGCTCAGCGCCGACGCACGGGTCGGGGACGTCGTCAGCTGCGACTCGGCCACCGAAGGACTGCGGGTGCTGCGCACCGACGAGGTCGACTGCGTCTTCCTCGACATCCAGATGCCCGGCCTGAGCGGGCTCGAGCTCGCCGAGGTGCTGAGCCGCTTCCGCGAGCCACCGCCGATCGTCTTCGTCACCGCGCACGACGAGCACGCCGTGGAGGCCTTCGACCTACGTGCGGTCGACTACGTCCTCAAGCCGGTGCGCCGCGAACGCCTCGCCGAGGCCGTACGGCGAGTGGTCGACGCCCGGCACCTGGCGTCCGGCACCGTCGGGGCGGCGAGCATCTCCCCGCTGCCCGCCGCGGCCACCGCCACGGGGACCGAGGCGGGCAGCGGGGCACACGACCTCCAGATCCCCGTCGAGCTCGGCGGTGTCACCCGCTTCGTCGAGCGCTCGACGGTGACGCACGTGGAGGCGCACGGCGACTACGCGCGCCTGCACACGCCGTCCGGCTCCCACCTGATCCGGGTGCCGCTCTCGACGCTGGAGGAGGAGTGGCGCGCAGCCGGCTTCCTGCGCATCCACCGCTCCTGCCTGGTGGCGGTCCCCCACATCAGCGAGGTCCGGATGGACTCCGGGCGCTGCAGCGTGGTGGTCGGACGGCGCGACTCCGACGGGGCAGGGAGCGGACCCGTCGAGCTGTCGGTGAGCCGGCGCAACACCCGCGAGCTGCGCGAGCGACTCGTCAAGCGGGTCGACTCGTGACCACTCGACTCGTGCCCCGGCGACTCGCCGCGGAGCCGCGATGACCGAGCGCGTCCGCGTCACCGGACCGGAACGTCGCTCCCGACCCTTGGCGCGCACCCAGGACATCGACGAGGAGACGTCGCTCGGCAGCGTCTACGTCCGCTCGCTGATGCGCGCCCAGCTCTCCCTCGCGCTGGGCGTGGTCGCCGTACTGGTGGTGACGATCGGCTCCCTGCCGCTGCTCTTCCACCTCGTGCCCGAGGTCGGGAGCGCCTCCGTGGTCGGCCTGCCCGTCGCGTGGCTGACGCTCGGCGTCCTCGTCTATCCCTGGCTGCTGCTCCTCGGCTGGGCCTACGTCCGCCAGGCCGAGCGCAACGAGCAGCACTTCACCGAGCTGCTCGGCCCGCACGACCAGACCCCCAGCCCGACCGACGGATGAACGACCTGACTGCCCTGCCGGGGCTGATCGCGGTCATCCTCGTCTCACTGCTGACGCTGCTCGTCGGCACGTGGGGCATGCGGGTCTCGCGCACCACCAGCGACTTCCTGGTCGCCTCGCGCACGGTGCGCCCCACGCTCAACGCGTTCGCGGTCAGTGGCGAGTACCTCTCGGCCGCGTCCTTCCTCGGTATCGCCGGCCTGCTGCTCGCCTACGGCGCCGACATGCTCTGGTACCCCGTCGGCTGGACGGCCGGCTACCTCCTGCTCCTCGTGCTCGTGGCCGCGCCACTGCGCCGCTCCGGCGCCTACACGCTGCCCGACTTCGCCGAGGCGCGACTCGAGTCCCGCACGGTCCGCAGCATCTGCTCGGCCTTCGTGGTCGCGATCGGGTGGCTCTACCTGCTGCCGCAGTTCGAGGGCGCCGGCTTCACCCTGGCCACCGCCATCGGCGCTCCGCGCTGGGTCGGCCCAGTGGCTGTCGGCCTGGTCGTCCTGATCGGCGTGGGGGGCGGCGGGATGCGCTCGATCACCCTGGTGCAGGCCTTCCAGTACTGGCTCAAGCTCACCGCCCTGCTCGTCCCCGCGGCCGTCCTGCTGGTCGTGTGGACGCGCGACGAGACCGCGGGCTCGCTGGGAGCCGGTGACCCCGCCTGGTCGATGCCGCTCGTCGGCAGCGGCGGCGCGGGGCTGTACACGACGTACTCCCTGATCCTGGCGACGTTCCTCGGCACGATGGGGTTGCCGCACGTCGTCGTGCGCTTCTACACCAACCCCGACGGCGGGGCCGCACGCCGTACGACGCTCACCGTGCTCGCCCTGGTGGGCGGCTTCTACCTGATCCCGCCGGTGTACGCCGCCCTCGGGCACGCCTACGGCGTGGGGTCGGGCGACTCCTCGACGCTGATGCTCGACCTGCCGCGCCTTGCGCTGTCGGGGCTCGGCGGCGAGCTGCTCACGGGCCTGATCACCGCGGGCGCGTTCGCGGCCTTCCTGTCCACGTCGTCCGGGCTGGTGATCGCGGTGGCGGGAGTGCTCTCCCAGGACGTCACGTCGCGGCGCCTTCCCGAGATCGCGTCCTTCCGGGTGGCCGCGGCGATCGCCGTGCTGATCCCGATGGGAGCGTCGTTGGCGTTGCCCAACTTCGGCGTCGCCCAGTCCGTGGGGCTCGCCTTCGCCGTCGCCGCCTCGACGTTCTGCCCGCTACTGCTCCTCGGCATCTGGTGGCGTGGCCTGACCCCGACCGGCGCGATCGCCGGGATGCTCACCGGCGGCGCCGGGTCGGTCGTCGCTGTTGCCTGGACGCTCTCGCACGGGGCCCTCGACGGCGTCACCGACGGATGGGCCGACGTACTCCTCGGGCAGCCGGCCGCCTGGAGCGTCCCGCTCGCCTTCGCCACGATGATCCTGGTCTCGCGGGCCACCGCCTCCAGCACCCCGCGCCACGCACGCCGCTTCCTGGCCCGGCTGCACGCGCCGGAGTCGCTCGACCTCGAGCGGTCGTGAGGTCGGGGCACTTACCAGCAGTTGTGCTGACTACCTGACCGCTATAGCGGTCGGCCAGTAGACACAACTGCTGGTAACACGCCAGACCGCCGCCGGCCTCAGCCCGCCGACACCCGCAGCATCCGCACCCCCGCGACGCACGCCAGCACGCCGCCCCCGACGACGAAGACCAGGCCGACGCCGGGCTGCCAGCCGCCGAAGCCGATCAGCTGGAGGACGTGCACGACCTGCCAGGCGACCAGTCCGAGGGCGATCGTCCCGAAGACCAGGGCGTGCGCGGCCGCGATCCGCAACCGGCCGGCGCCGGAGATGATCGCGCCGGCGATGCCGAACCAGGCTGCGTAGAACGTCCACAACCCGGCCCCGACGATGCCGGAGACGGCACCGAGGGCGGTGTCGACCCACGGCATGAAGGAGCCGAGGACGACGAGCAGCGAGGCGCAGGCGAGCGCCTTGCGACCCGGGACGGCGACGCGGGTACGGCGTGCGGTCGCGCCCTTCGGCAGGGTGGCGGGGGCGGGTGTCGAGGTGGCCATACGGCGACTGTACGAACGCCGATCCGCCCCGTCGCCGGGCCGAGGACCGCTCGACCGGCCGCCCGCCACGACGAGCGGTAGGTCTGCCACGACGGGCGGTCGTCGTACGGCCTCGAACGTCAGGACAGACGTCGTGACCCACGCCGCGTCGCCGCTGAGCGCGACGACCCCACCGCTCACCGCTTCGAGTGACCGGGGTCACATCCACCCCTTGTGACCCCTACCCGCGGGGCGGTTGTCTGCGGCCATCGCACACCCGTCCCGCCCTCTCCCACCCGCCTGGAGGCACACCCATGGATGACCAACAGCGCCAGGAGTACTGGCGCAAGAACCTCCGGCTCCTCGCCGTGCTGCTGTCGATCTGGGCCCTGGTGTCCTTCGGCGCCGGCATCATCCTCGTGGAGCCGCTCAACAAGATCGAGATCGGCGGGTTCCCGCTGGGCTTCTGGTTCAGCCAGCAGGGCTCGATCATCACGTTCGTCGCCCTGATCGCCTACTACGTCTGGCGGATGGACAAGCTCGACGACGAGTACGGCGTCGACGAGCTCGACAGCGCGTCCGGCAACACCACCGGCCACCCGTCGAGCCCGGCTGGGGGCGGTCACTGATGAGCGACATCCAGCTCTGGACGCTGATCTTCGCGATCATCACCTTCAGCGTCTACATCTACATCGCCTACGCCAGCCGGGTCTCCGACACGGCCGGCTTCTACATCGCTGGCGGCGGCATCCCGGCGCCGGCCAACGGCGCGGCCATCGCAGCCGACTGGATGAGCGCGGCGTCGTTCATCTCCCTGGCCGGCATCGTCGGCCTGTCCTACAACGGGTATGCCGGCGGCGTGTTCCTGATGGGGTGGACCGGCGGCTACGTCCTGCTCGCGCTGCTCCTGGCGCCGTACCTGCGCAAGTTCGGCAAGTACACGCTGCCCGACTTCGTCGGTGACCGGTACTCCGAGACCGCCCGCCTCGTGGCCGTGCTGGCCGCGATCGTGGTCTCGTTCGTCTACGTCGCCGGGCAGATGGCCGGCGTCGGCCTGGTCTTCACGCGCTTCCTCAACGTCAACACCACGACCGGCGTGATCATCGGCATGACGATCGTCTTCTTCTACGCCGTGCTCGGTGGGATGAAGGGCATCACTTGGACCCAGGTGGCACAGTACTCCGTGCTGATCATCGCCTACCTGATCCCGGCCGTCGCCGTCTCCGCGAAGGTCACCGGCATCCCGCTCCCACAGATCGGCTTCGGCCGGATCCTGGAGGAGCTCAACGGGCTGCAGGCCGACTTCGGGCTCGCCGAGTACTCCGGCGCCTTCACCCAGATCAGCATGCCGAACATGATCCTGATCACCGCTGCCCTGATGTTCGGTACGGCGGGCCTGCCGCACGTGATCGTGCGCTTCTACACCGCCAAGAGCGTGCGGGCCGCGCGTTACTCGGCGCTGTGGGCGATCTTCTTCATCGCGATCCTCTACACGACCGCCCCGTCGGTCGCGGCCTTCACCAAGCTGCAGATCATCAAGGACCTGACCGCGACGTCGCTGGCCGACGTACCGGGGTGGTTCAACACGTGGTCCGACGTCGGCCTGATCACCACCGCCGGCGGCGGCCCGGTCAGCGACCTGGGCACCAGCACCTTCAGCTACTCCGACGTCGCGATCAACAACGACATCATCGTGCTCGCCAGCCCGGAGATCGGCGGGCTGCCGGCACCGATCGTCGGACTGGTCGCGGCCGGAGCCCTCGCCGCCGCGCTGTCGACCGCCTCCGGCCTGCTGCTGGTCATCTCGTCCTCGGTCGCCAACGACGTCTACTACAAGCGGATCAACCCGGCGGCGACCGAGGCCAAGCAGCTGCTCGTCGGTCGGTGCGCGATGGCCGCGGCGATCGTGGTCGCCGGCTACCTCGGCATCAACCCTCCCGGCTTCGTGGCGCAGGTGGTCGCCTTGGCCTTCGGACTCGCGGCGGCGAGCTTCTTCCCGATCCTGGTGCTCGGCATCTTCTGGAAGAAGGCCACCGCTGCGGGCGCAGCCGCGGGCATGATCACCGGGCTCACGGTGACGATGGCCTACATGATCTGGACGATCGACATCTACGGGAACTCCGCCGGGATCTGGAACATCCCGGAGACCGGGTTCGGGACGATCGGCATGCTGATCAACTTCGCGGTCACGATCGCCGTCTCCCAGTTCACCAAGAAGCCGTCGCCGCAGATGCAGGAGCTGGTCGAGGAGATCCGCTACCCCGGGCGCACCAAGCTCGTCGCCGCCCACCAGGACGGCGAGGTGTAGCGGCCCCCGGGCCGAGCCCCACCCCTGACCCACGTGCCCCGGCGAGAACCTCGCCGGGGCACGTGGCAGCACCGGACGACCAGCAGGGGCAGCAGGGCAACAGGGCAACAGGGCCAGCAGCAGGACAACCAGCGGGCAACCCCCACACGCCACGATGGGGCAACCGTCCTAGTGTGATCAGAGCCACCGGAACCAGACACCAGCAGACATCAGGAGAGCGCACCGTGAGCGACGAGACCCTGTCGAACCTCTTGAAGGAAGACCGGCGCTTCGAGCCGCCGGCCGACCTGGCCGCGAACGCCAACCTCACCGAGGAGGCCTACGCCCGGGCGGCGGCCGACCGGGAGGGCTTCTGGGCCGAGCAGGCCGACCGGCTCTCGTGGGACACCCGCTGGGAGCGCGTCCTGGACTGGGACGACCCGCCGTTCGCGAAGTGGTTCGTCGGCGGCAAGCTCAACGCGGCGTACAACTGCGTCGACCGTCACGTCGAGGCCGGCAACGGCGACAAGGTCGCATTCCACTTCGTCGGCGAGCCGGTGGACGACGACCCTGCCAACAAGCGGGCGATCACCTACGCCGAGCTCAAGGACCTGGTCAGCCAGGCCGCCAACACCCTGATCGACCTCGGCGTGCAGACCGGTGACCGGGTCGCGATCTACATGCCGATGATTCCCGAGGCCGTGGTTGCGATGCTGGCCTGTGCGCGCCTCGGCGCCCCGCACACGGTGGTCTTCGGCGGCTTCTCCTCCGATGCCCTGGCCTCGCGGCTCGAGGACTGCCAGGCGAAGGTCGTCGTCACCTCCGACGGCGGCTACCGCCGTGGCGCTCCGTCGGCCCTCAAGCCCGCCGTCGACGAGGCGGTCGTCAAGGCCGCCGACCTCGGCCACACCGTCGAGAAGGTGCTCGTGGTCCGCCGTACCGGCCAGGACCTCGGCGCCGACGGCTGGAACTCCGACATCGACGTGTGGTGGCACGAGTCGGTCGAGCAGGCCTCCACCGAGCACGCCTGCGAGTTCTTCGACGCCGAGCACCCGCTCTACGTCATGTACACCTCCGGTACGACGGGCAAGCCGAAGGGCATCCTGCACACCACGGGCGGCTACCTGACCGGGGCGGCGTACACGCACTGGGCGGTCTTCGACCTCAAGCCCGAGACCGACGTCTACTGGTGCACCGCCGACATCGGCTGGGTCACCGGGCACTCCTACATCGTCTACGGACCCCTGGCCAACGGCTCCACGCAGGTGCTCTACGAGGGCACCCCGGACTCGCCCGAGCGCGGGCGGTGGTGGGACATCATCGAGGAGTACGGCGTCACGCTCTTCTACACCGCGCCCACCGCGATCCGCTCGTTCATGAAGCAGGGCCGCGAGATCCCCGACGGGCGCGACCTGTCCTCCCTGCGTCTGCTCGGCTCGGTCGGTGAGCCGATCAACCCCGAGGCCTACGTCTGGTACCGCCACGTCATCGGCGGCGACCGCACCCCCGTCGTCGACACCTGGTGGCAGACCGAGACCGGGATGATCATGATCAGCCCGCTGCCCGGCGTGACGCACGGCAAGCCCGGCTCCGCGATGATCCCGATCCCAGGCATCGCCGCCGACGTGGTCACCGAGGAGGGCACCCCGGTCGGCAACGGTGCCGGCGGCTACCTCGTGCTGACCGAGCCGTGGCCCGCGATGCTGCGCACCATCTGGGGTGATGACCAGCGCTACAAGGACACCTACTGGTCGCGCTATCCCGAGAAGGGCTGGTACTTCGCCGGCGACGGCGCCAAGCTCGACGACGACGGCGACCTGTGGGTCCTCGGCCGCGTCGACGACGTCATGAACGTCTCGGGCCACCGCCTCTCGACCACCGAGATCGAGTCCGCGCTCGTCTCCCACCCCAAGGTCGCCGAGGCCGCCGTGGTCGGCGCCAAGGACGAGGACACCGGCCAGGCCGTGTGCGCGTTCGTGATCCTGCGCGACGAGGCCGGTGACGGCGGGGACGACATCGTCGAGGAGCTCCGCACCCACGTGCGCACCCAGATCGGGCCGATCGCCAAGCCACGCCAGATCATGGTCGTGCCCGAGCTCCCCAAGACCCGCTCCGGCAAGATCATGCGGCGCCTGCTGCGTGACGTTGCCGAGAACCGCGAGGTCGGCGACGTCACCACCCTCGCCGACTCCTCGGTGATGGACCTGATCTCGAAGGGGGTCACGTCCGGCAAGGGTGACGAGTAGATCTGCGTCGCAGGGCACTTACCAGCAGTTGTGACCACTACCTGACCCCTGTACGGGTCAGGTAGACAGCACAACTGCTGGTAAGTGCGCCCCGCCCCGCCGCACGTCTACTTCCCGCGCGACGCCTTGATCAGCTTCGGCACGCCCCACCGCAGCGGGTCGTTGAACCAGGCCCAGTTGTGCACGCCACCGGTCGCGACCCGAGCGGTGTAGGGGATCTTGTTGGCGGTCAGCTCGTAGAGGAAGCTGCGCTGGGTGTTCCACAGGGTCTGCTCGAAGGTGCCGGAGTAGATCCCTTCGTCGCTCGAGGCGACGTAGCCGGTCCCGGAGGCGATGAGGATCCGCATCCCCCGCAGCTGAGGGACGAGGTCCTTGGGGTTGTGGGCCGCCCAGTTGGCGCGGTCGATGATCGGGTCACCCCAGATGCGCCGCAGGTCGGGGTCGGCGTACCCGAGGATCGAGCTGATCGCCGGGTGCAGGCCGTAGGTCGACATCGTCGTGGTGTCCAGTGCGCCCGAGATGCTCAGCACGCCCTTGAACATGCCGGGGTTGTGCGCGGCGTAGTTCATCACCCCGATCCCGCCCATCGACGCGCCGACGGCTGTGCGAGCGCCCTCGATCGTGCGGAAGGTCTTGTCGACCCACGGGACGATGACCTTGGTGTGGTAGGTCTCCCAGTCGAACGAGCCGTCGTGCCAGTCACTGAAGAAGCCGGCGTTCTTGCCGAAGCCGCCGTCGGGCATGACCAGGATGGCCTTCCAGCGACGCGACATCTTGGTGAGCTCGGTCTTGAAGGACCAACCGTCGTAGGTGCTCTGGCCACCGTTCCAGAGGAAGACGACCGGGTAGCGCTTGTCGGCGTTGCGCTTGGCGTCGTACCCCCGGGGCAGCAACACCCGGGTCGTGGCTCCGTCGGAGACCTTCACGCCACGCGGCGCGCGCACCCGCAGGTCGCGGCACCGGCGCGGAGGGCACGCCTGGCCACCACCCTCGCGCGGAGCCTGTACGTCGGGCACCTCGCCGGTGTCGGCGGACGGCACCGTCATCAGGCGCGCGTAGGCGCCGAGTGCGGCGAGCGTGCCCGTGCCGGGGTGGGTGCGGACGACGACGACCTGGTCGTCATCGGGGGCGGCTGCGGCCGGGGTGGGCTGGAGGAGGGTGGTGCCGGCCAGGGCACCGGCCGCGAGGGCCGCGCCGAGCAGGCGGGTGATGGGGGTCACGTCCACTCAACGGTCCACGGCACCGGAGGTTATGCCCGCCAGTGCCCTCGCTGCCGCGACTCAGCCGGTGACCAACAACCGGTAGCCGCGCTTGACGACGGTCTGCACCGACCGGGTGCCGATCGCCGAGCGCAGCCGCGCCACGGCCATCTCGACGGCGTGCTCCGAGCCGGCCGTGCCGGACGGCAGGTGGGCGAGCAGGTCCCCGCGGGAGACCACGTGACCCGGGTTGACCAGCAGCGCGTGCAGGACGGCCAAGGGGGCAGGGGAGAGCTTGACCTCGGAGCCGTCGAGCAGGACGTCGTCACCGTGCAGGAGCAGGGTCCGGCCGGCGATCTCGATCGACGTACCGAGCGAGCGCGAGGGCAGCTCGACCTCGAGCTGCTTGATCATCGCCGCGAGCCGGGAGCGCTCCGGGAAGATCGACGGCACTCCCCACAGCTCGAAGGCGGCCGCGGTGACGGGCCCGACGCAGGAGGCGAGGACGTCGGCCTGGAAGGCGCTGACGACGTCCTCGCGACGCCCCGTCGAGCCGGCCGCCTCCATCAGGGCCGCGACCGCCGGGGCCGCGGTGAAGGTGACCGCGTGCACCTCGCGGTCGGCGATCTGGTCGATCAGGTGGAACATCGGCTCCGGGTCCTCGGCGGCCACGACCCGGTAGACAGCCACGGAGGTCACGTCGGCGCCGCGGCGCCGCAGGGCGTGGGCGACCATCGAGAGCGACTGGCCGTGCTCCTGCACGACGATCCGCTGGCCGTCGAGGTCGCGGCCGCGCAGGTGCTCCAGCACGTCCTCGAACTCCTCCGAGGCCGGCGCCCACAGCTCGCGCAACCCGTGGGCCCGCAGCGCGCCGACGCTCTTCGGTCCGCGGGCGAGGATCTCGGCCTCCCCGAGCCGGGCGAGCAGCTGGTCCTTGAGCCCCCACCGGTCGGCTGCGGCGAACCACGCGCGCAGCCCGATCCCGGTCGTGGCCAGGAACAGGTCGATCGGGCGGCTCAGCACGTCGTCGGTGGCGCTGCGCAGGTGCGCCTCCTCGACGTGGTTGTCCGCCAGCGACAGGGCAGGCGCCCACACGACCTCCGCCCCGCGTCGCTCGAGCAGTCCGACCTGCTCCTCCACCTTGCGCGCCGCCGTCACCCCGACCCGGAACCCCGCGAGGGGTGGGTCAGGAATCGGGCTCATGCGGCTCCTCGTCTCGGGACTGCTGGGCTCCGACCCACACGGTGCGGTCGGCGTCGATCGTCACGGCGTACGTCGGCACCTGGACTGCTGCATCGACTCCCTTGTCCAGGCAACGACCGGTCCGCAGATCGTAGGCCTGTTTGTGCAGGGGCGATGCGACGAAGGGCACATCGACGTCGCCGATCGTCCGCGTGCCGACGATGCCGCGGCTCAGCACCGAGGCCCGGCCGATCGGGTCGTAGTTGGCCAGGGCGTGGACCTCGTCGTCGTAGGTGCGGAAGACGGCGACCGCCTCGCCGGCGACGAGCGCGACGACGCCGCCCTCGACCTCGATGTCGTCGAGTCGGCACACGGCCGTGCCCAACGGGCCCGACGTGCCCGACGCGCCCGACGCGCCCGACGCGCCCGACGCGCCCGACGTCCCCAGGGAGTCGGCCGGGGTCGGTGCTGCGGCGCCGCGATCGGTCTCGACGCTCACGACGCACCCACAGGACCCACAGGACCCACAGGAATGGTGGCTCCCAGCGAGACCGGGCCTGCGGAGTCGGCGGGCACCGACTGGCCGCGCTCCTCGCGGAAGGAGATGTGCGGGTCGGGCACGTCGGGGGCGTTGACGAACGAGACGAACCGGGCGAGCTTCTCGGGGTCGTCGATCGTCTCCTTCCACTCGTCGAAGTAGCCGCCGACGTGCCGAGCCATCGCGGCCTCCAGCTCGGCGCCGAGGCCGAGCGAGTCCTCGACCACGACCTCGCGCACCCGCTCCAGGCCGCCGTCGAGGCTGTCGACCCACGGCGCGGTGCGCTGCAGGCGATCGGCCGTGCGCACGTAGTACATGAGGAACCGGTCGAGGTAGCGGACCAGCGTCTCGGTGTCGAGGTCGCCGGCCAGCAGCCGAGCGTGCACCGGGGTGGCCCCGCCGTTGCCGCCGACGTAGAGGTTCCAGCCCTTCTCGGTCGCGATGACGCCGAAGTCCTTGCCGCGCGCCTCGGCGCACTCGCGGGCACACCCGCTGACCCCGCCCTTGAGCTTGTGCGGCGAACGCAGGCCCCGGTAGCGCAGCTCGAGGTCGATCGCCAGCTGCACCGAGTCCTGCACGCCGTAGCGGCACCACGTCGAGCCGACGCACGACTTCACGGTGCGCAACGACTTGCCGTAGGCGTGGCCCGACTCGAAGCCGGCGTCGACGAGGCGGCGCCAGATCGCCGGCAGCTCCTCCATCCGGGCGCCGAAGAGGTCGATCCGCTGACCGCCGGTGATCTTGGTGTAGAGCCCGAAGTCACGGGCCACCTCACCGATCACGATCAGCTTCTCCGGCGTGATCTCGCCACCGGGGATCCGCGGCACGACCGAGTAGGTGCCGTTGCGCTGGATGTTGGCCAGGTAGGCGTCGTTGGTGTCCTGCAGCGTGCGGGTGGCGCCCTCGAGGACGTGCCCGTTGAGCTGGGTGGCGAGGATCGAGGCGACCACCGGCTTGCAGATGTCGCAGCCGCGGCCGCGACCGTGGCCGGCCACGATCTGGTCGAACGACGTGTGCTCGTGCACCGCGACGACGTCGTACAGCTCCTGGCGGGTCAGCGCGAAGTGCTCGCACAGGGACCGGTCGACGGTCTTGCCCTGCGCGGTGAAGTAGTCCTCCACGATCGACTTCACCAGCGGCTTGCACGAGCCGCACGTCGAGCCGGCCGCCGTGCACGCGGTGACGCAGCTCGGGCTGTCGCAGGTGCCGCCAACGGCGACGGCCTCGGTGATCTGGCCCTTGGTGACGTCGTTGCACGAGCACACCTGGGCCTCGTCCGGCAGCACCACTCCCCCGCTGCCGCCGCCGCGGGACGCGGGGAGGATGAGCTCCTCGGGGTTCTCGGGGAGCGGGATGCCGGGGTTGGTGTCGGTGGCGACCATCGGGCGCAGCAGGCCGTACGACGTCGCGTCGCCGACGAGGATGCCGCCGAGCAGGCGGGTGCCGTCCTCGCTGACCACGAGCTTCTTGTAGATCCCGGCCACGGCGTCGGAGAAGACCAGCTCGAGGGCGTCCGGCGTCGTGGCGAAGGCGTCGCCGAACGATGCCACGTCGACGCCCATCAGCTTGAGCTTGGTCGACATGTCGGCGCCGGTGAAGGCGCCGGGCCCGCCGAGCAGCGCGTCGACGGCGACCTCGGCCATCGTGTAGCCCGGGGCGACCAGCCCGTACATCCTCCCGCCGGGGGCGGCGCACTCACCGATCGCCCACACGGTCGGGTGGCTGGTGGAGCGGCCCTGCTCGTCGACCAGGATCCCCCCGCGCTCGGCGAGGTCGAGCCCCGCGGCGCGGGCCAGGCCGTCGCGGGGTCGGATGCCGGCGGAGAAGATCACGATGTCGGCGTCGATAGCGTCGGCGTCCTTGAGCCCGAGACCGGTGACTTTGTCCTCGCCGAGGACGGAGGTGGTCATCGCGCCGGTGTGCACGCTCAGGCCGAGCTCCTCGATGTGGCGGCGCAGGGTGGCACCGCCGGCGTCGTCGACCTGCACCGCCATCAGGCGCGGCGCCATCTCGACCACGTGCGTCTCCAGGCCGAGGTCGCTGAGCGCCTTGGCGGCCTCCAGGCCCAGCAGTCCGCCACCGATGACGGCGCCGACGCGCGCGCCGGATGCGGCCTCGCGGATCGCCTCGAGGTCCTCGATCGTGCGGTAGACGAAGCAGCCAGGCAGGTCCCGTCCCTCGATCGGCGGCACGAACGGAGCCGCACCGGTCGCCAGCACGAGCTGGTCGTAGGTCAGCACCTCGCCGTCGGCGAGGGTCACCGAGCCGGCGCCCGGTCCGGGGGCACCATCCGGAGCGCTGGGGTCGATGGCGACGACCTCCGCGCCGAGTCGCAGCTGGACCCGCGGGTCGTCGTAGGCCCCCAGCGGGAGCAGCGACAGCTGGTCGGCGCCCACCTCGAAGTACGACGTGAGCGCGACGCGGTCGTAGGCCGCCCGGCCCTCCTCCCCGAGGACCACGATGTCGTGGGTCTCGGTGAGGCCGCGCTCGATCGCGGCCTGGACGAAGCGGTGGCCGACCATGCCGTGGCCGACGACCACGAGACGGTGACGAAGATGGGCCATCATCGGAGGTTCCCTTCGGTGTTTTCGGGGCTTTCGGGGCTTTCTTCGGTGCGTTCTTCGGGGCGTTGCTGAGGCCTTGCTGTGGGTGCTGCGGCGCGGGCGGAACCGGTGGTGGCACGCTGGGCGAGCAGCTGGCGGACCGTGGGCGCGCAGCCCCCGCAGCCGGTCGTCGCCCGCGTGGTCTCGCGGACCGTCTCGAGCGAGGAGCAGGCGCGGATCCGGCCGGCGGTGACCCCGGCGCAGGCACAGACCTCGGCCTCGTCGGTCAGCACGACCGGACGCACGGGCGCGTCACCCAGGAGGAGGTCGCCCGGCTCGTGCGGAGCCAGGACCGTCCGGCGATCGAAGAGCTGGGTGATCAGGCCGATCCGGGACAGGTCGCCGACCATGGTGGCGGCCACGATGCGGTGGTTGCGCACGACGAGCCGCCGGTGGGTGCCGGCGATCGGGTTGGCGATCTCGACGACCTCGCCGCCGGCCGCGACCTCACGCTCGGGCTCGCCGAGGACCGCGACGTCGAGGTCGGTGGCGCGCAGCCGGGCGACCACCCGGCTCCCGTCGTAGCGGACGTCCTCGCCGGCGAGACGGGCCGCGAGCAGCTCGGCCTGCTCCCACGCCGACGGCACGAAGCCCGACGTACGGCCGTCGTGCTCGGCGCAGTCGCCGATCGCGTGGACGGCGGGGTCGCTGGTGGTGAGGGTGTCGTCGACCACGAGGCCGCGTCGTACGTCGAGCCCGGCGCGGCGACCGAGGGCGACCGACGGGCGCACCCCGGCCGTGATCACCACCAGGTCGGTCTCGAGCGTGTGGCCGTTGTCGAGCGTGAGTCCGCAGCGTCGGTCGGAGGGCTCGTCGGGCCCCGCCCCAGCAGCGCCGTCGGTGAAGCTCACGGCACGGGCGCCGGTGTAGACGGGGGTGTCGAGCCGCTTGAGGTTGCGGGCGAGGATCGTGCCGGCGGGCGCGCCGACGTGGCTGCGCAGGAGGTGCTCGCTGCCCTCGACGATCTCGGTCAGCACCCCGCGGATGCTGAGCGCGCGGGCGACCTGCAGGCCCAGGAGCCCGCCGCCGACGACGACGGCCCGGACGTCGCCACCGGTCGCCTCCGCGCGTGCCAGGCGACCGGCGACGTCGGCGGAGAGCCGCAGGCAGTCGTCGAGGTGGCGGAAGGAGTGCAGCCGGTCGTGCAGTCGGCCGTCGAGCCGGACGAGCCCGCGGATCGGCGGCAGCGTGGGCAGGGAGCCGGTCGCCAGGACGAGGGTGTCGTAGGGCACGACGGTGCCGCCCACGAGCACGACGGTGCGGTCGGTGACCTCGAGCCGGTCGACGCGGGCGTCCAGGCGCAGGTCGACGCCGTGGTCGGCGTACCACTGAGGCGTGCGCAGGGTGATCGCGTCGACCGAGTGGGTGCCCTCGAGCACGGCCGAGAGCAGGATCCGGTTGTACGGCGCGTGGCGCTCGCCGCCGAGCACGGTGATGTCGTCGACGCCGTGGGACACCAGGGACTCGACGAGCCGGTTGGCGGCCATCCCGGAGCCGACGACCACGACCTTGCCCGGGCCGGCGGTGAGCGCGCTCACGATGCCCCCACCCGCTGAGCCGGTGCGACGGTCCGGATCGCGGCGGCGCAGACCTTGAACTCCGGCATCCGGCTCATCGGGTCCAGCGCGTCGTTGGTCAGTCGGTTGGCGCCGACCCAGTGGAAGGGCACGAAGATCGTGTCGGGCCGGATCGTCGAGACCACCCTGGCGGAGGCCTTGAGGGCACCGCGTCGGGTGCTGACCTCGACCTGGTCCCCGTCGCGTGCCCCGATCCTGCCGGCGAGCATCGGGTGCAGCTCGACGAAGACGCCCTCGTCGACGAGGTCGGTGATCCGACGGGTCTGGGCTCCGGACTGGTACTGCGCCAGCACGCGCCCGGTCGTGAGGTGCACGGGGTAGTCCGCGTCGGGCTGCTCAGCCGCTCCGGCGTGGTCGACCACGCGGGCGCGCGCCCGACCGTCGGCGGTGGCGAACTCGTCGGCGAACAGGCGCGGGGTGCCGGGGTGGTCGCGGTCGGGACAGGGCCAGAAGACGCCCTGCTCGGCGCGGATGCGGTCGTAGGTGATGCCGGCGTAGTCGGCGCGACCCCCGGCCGAGGCGAGCGCCAGCTCGGCGAAGGCCTCCTCGGGGTCGAGGGGGAAGGAGGCGTCGCACCCGAGCCGGGAGGCCAGTCCGGCGATGACGTCCAGGTCGCTGCGCACGCCCTCGGGCGGCGCGACGGCCTGCTCGCGCAGGATGACCCGCCCCTCGAGGTTGGTCATCGTGCCGCTCTCCTCGGCCCACTGGGTGACCGGCAGGACCACGTCGGCCAGCGCCGCGGTCTCGGACATCACGATGTCGGCGACCACCAGCAGGTCCAGGGACTCGAGCCGCTTCGTGACCTGGGTGGCGTGCGGCGCGGAGACGACGATGTTGCTGCCGTGCACGAGCAGGCCGCGGGGACCGCCGTCGGTGCCCAGGGCGTCGAGGAGCTCGTACGCCGACCGGCCGGGCCCGGGCAGCGAGTCCGGGTCGACGCCCCACACGCCGGCCACGTGGGCCCGCGCCGCGGGGTCGTCGATCATCCGGTAGCCGGGCAGCTGGTCGGACTTCTGGCCGTGCTCGCGCCCGCCCTGGCCGTTGCCCTGCCCGGTCAGGCAGCCGTAGCCGGCGAACGGCTTGCCGCACATGCCCAGACCCAGCGCGACGTTGATCCAGGCGAGCACGGTGGCGGTGCCCTGGCTGTGCTGCTCCGCGCCACGGGCGGTCAGCACCATCACCCGCTCGGAGCCGGCCAGCAGGGCGGCGACGGCCCGCAGGTCGTCGGCCGCGATCCCGCTGACCCGCTCGACGCGCTCGGGCCACCAGCCCGCCACCGAGCGTCGTACGTCGTCGAAACCGGTGGTCCGCTCGGCGAGGTACTCCTCGTCCAGCGCGCCGGCGGCGTCGAGCAGGTGCAGGAGACCGAGCGCGACCGGCAGGTCCGTGCCGGGCACCGGCTGGAGCAGGTGGTCGGCGCGCTCGCCGGTGGTGGTCAGGCGGGGGTCGATGACGACCAGCCGGCCGCCGCGCTCGCGCAGACGGTCCAGGTGGCGTGCCGCGGGCGGCATCGTCTCGGCCAGGTTGGAGCCGACGAGCACCACGACGTCGGCCTGCTCGACGTCGGAGAGCGGGAACGGCAGTCCGCGGTCGACGCCGAAGGCCTGGTTGGCGGCCGAGGCGGCCGAGCTCATGCACCACCGGCCGTTGTAGTCGATCTGGCTGGTGCCGAGCGCGACACGGGCGAACTTGCCGAGGAGGTAGGCCTTCTCGTTGGTCAGGCCACCGCCTCCGAAGACGGCGACGCTGTCGTCCCCGGAGGCGGTGCGCAGCTCGGTGATCCGCTCGGCGACCAGGTCGAGCGCCTCGTCCCAGCCCACGGCACTGAGCTCACCGGTCGCCCGGTCGCGCACCAGCGGGGTGGTCAGCCGCTCCCGGTGCCCTCGCAGCCCACCGGCGGTCCAGCCCTTGCGGCACAGGGCGCCCTCGTTGACCGGGAAGTCGGGGCGGGCCCGCACCTCCAGCACGGCACCACCCCGCGCCCGACGAGGGGCGAGGGTCATGCCGCACTGGAGGCTGCAGTAGGGACAGTGGGTGTCGGTCATCCGGGACTGACGCGCTCTCAGATCCGCACAGCGGCAAGGCTGCTCGCCCGGCTGCTGCTCTTCTTCAGGTAGACCGCGAAGCACACGACCGCGCAGACCACGTAGTAGAGCGTGAAGACGAGGAACGCTCCCTTGGTGGCCGACAGCGGGTTGTCGACCCACGGCGAGGCGAAGGCCAGCGGGATCAGGAATCCGCCGAGGGCGCCGCACGCTCCGACGACGCCCAGGGCGGCCGACGCCTCCTTGGTCGCGACACCGATGGCCCGGGTGCGCTCCGGCGTGCCCGCCTCGGTGCTCACCTCGGCCTCGTTGCGCCAGATCGCGGGGATCATCTTGTACGCCGACCCGTTGCCGATGCCGGTGGCGGCGAAGACGCACAGGAAGAAGCCGAGGAACCAGGGGAACCACGACTTGTTGTCGAGGGCGATCGTCGGGTCGGCGGTCGGGTTCGGGGTCAGCTGGGTCAGCGTCCACAGGACGGCGAGGGTGAAGACGATCATCGCGACGAACGAGTACAGCGTGATCCGGGCGCCGCCGAACCGGTCGGCCAGCCAGCCGCCGAAGGGCCGGGTCGCCGAGCCGATCCCGGCACCGAGGAAGGCGTAGTAGGCGAAGAAGACGCCGGTGCCGAGCGGGGCCGGCTCGGGGACCCAGAAGTTGAGCTTGATCAGCAACGGCATCGCGGCCGAGTAGCCGATGAACGAGCCGAAGGTGCCGATGTAGAGGAACGCCATGATCCAGGTGTGCGGCTTCTTGACGATCTGCAGCTGCTCGCGGGGCTTGGAGACCGCCGAGGTCAGGTTGTTCATGTAGCGCGCGGCGGCCAGCGTCGCGATCACGGCGAGGGCGGCGTACACGTAGGCGGCGATCTCCAGGTTGATCCCGGAGTCGCGGGCCTTGACCAGGCCGAAGATGCCGGCGCCGCCGACCATCACGGGCAGCAGCAGCTGGATGATCGAGACGCCCAGGTTGCCACCCGCGGCGTTGAGGCCGAGGGCGGCGCCCTTCTTGGCGGCCGGGTAGAAGAAGTTGATGTTGGCCATCGAGGAGGCGAAGTTGCCGCCACCGAATCCGGCCGTCGCCGCGATCAGGCAGAACGCCCAGTACGGCGTGCCCGGGTGCTGCACGGCCCAGGCGAAGGTCAGCGTCGGCACCAGGAGCATCGCCGCGCTGATCATCGTCCAGTTGCGCCCGCCGAACTTCGGGACCGCGAACGTGTAGGGAAGGCGCAGCAGGGCTCCGACGAGGTTGGGGATGGCCACCAGGACGAAGAGCTGCTGGGCGGAGAAGGCGAAGCCCTGGGCCACGAGGAAGGCCGAGCTGACGCTCCAGATCAGCCAGACGGAGAACCCGAGGTGCTCGGCGAAGATCGACCAGGCGAGGTTGCGTCGGGCGACCTGCTTGCCGCCGTTCTCCCAGAAGTCCTCCTCCTCGGGACGCCAGTCGTCGATCCAGTACCGGCCGCGGGCCGATCGCTGCTGGGTGGCCGACGCGGTGGTCGGTTCGCTGGTCACGGTCATGAGTCGCTCCTGGTTCGACGGATCGGGAATAGCCAGTAGTCAAGGCCCCGCAGGTTTCGGGCCCGGGGGGCCGGGCGAGAACGTTGTGTCACCGTCACCTCACGACCTCACGGACCTCACGACCTCACGCCGGACCTGGCTGCCGCACCGGTGAGTCGGTGCTGGTCGGTGCCGGTCGGTGCCGGTCGGTAGAGTGGATGCCGGTGAGCCGGGAAGTCTGGTCGGCAGCGGAGGTCGAAGGCGACTCCCGTTCAGTTGTGCGCATGCGCGTTCGTGGATCGACACCTTGAGGACCTCTAAGTGACCCAGACGCCCCAGCGGCCCGTTCGCCTCTTCTCGCGAGGCAGCTTCCTCGAGCACTCGCGGACCGCCGAGATCCTCCGGGCCGAGACCACCGGCGGCATCCTGCTGATCGCGGGCGCGGTCGCGGCGCTGGTGTGGGCCAACAGCCCGTGGTCGGACGCCTACGCCGACCTGCGCGAGCTCACCGTCGGACCGTCCGCGATCCATCTCGACCTCAGCCTCGGCACGTGGGCGGCCGACGGCCTGCTGGCGATCTTCTTCTTCGTCGCCGGGCTCGAGCTCAAGCGCGAGTTCGTGGCCGGCGACCTGCGGGATCCGCGGCGCGCCGCACTGCCCGTGGTCGCCGCGGCCGGCGGCATGGCGGTCCCGGCCCTGGTCTTCGTGCTGGTCAACCTCGGAACGGACAACCTGCGCGGCTGGGCGATCCCGACCGCGACCGACATCGCCTTCGCGGTCGCGATCCTCGCAGTGATCAGCAGCCACCTCCCCAGCGGCCTGCGCACCTTCCTGCTCACCCTCGCCGTCGTCGACGACCTGCTGGCCATCACGATCATCGCGATCTTCTACACCGACGAGCTGTCCCCGCTCTACCTCCTCCTCGCGGTGCTCCCGATCGCCGCGTTCGGCTTCCTCGTCCAGAAGCGGATCCGCTCGCCCTGGCTGCTCATCCCCCTCGCCCTGGTGGCCTGGGCGCTGGTGCACGAGTCGGGCGTCCACGCGACCGTTGCCGGGGTGCTGCTCGCCTTCACCGTGCCCGTCCTGCGCAGCGAGGCTGCCGGCGGACCGCAGGCCGGCCCCGGCCTGGCCGAGCACCTGGAGCACCTGATCCGCCCGATCTCGGCCGGGTTCGCCGTGCCCGTCTTCGCCTTCTTCGCCGCCGGCGTCACCGTGGGCGGCTTCAGCGGGCTGTTCGACTCCTTGGGCAGCAAGGTCGCCCTGGGGATCGTCGCCGGACTGATCATCGGCAAGACGATCGGCATCGCCGGCTCCACCTGGCTGCTCCAGCGCTTCACCAAGGCCGACCTGGACGACGACCTGTCCTGGGTCGACGTCATCGGCATGTCGATGCTCGCCGGGATCGGCTTCACCGTCTCCCTGCTCATCGGAGAGCTCGCCTTCGGCACCGACGAGACCCTGGAGGCCGAGGTCAAGGTCGGGGTGCTGGTCGGCTCGCTGGTCGCTGCACTGCTGGCGACCGTGATCCTGCGGGCGCGCAACCGCGTCTACAAGCGGCTCCACGAGCTCGAGCAGGTCGACGCCGACCAGGACGGCATCCCCGACGTCTACGACGAGACCCCCTCCCGCGAGGACGGCAGCGGCACCTCCGGTCCCACGACCGGGCGATCATAGGTAGGGTCGTCCGCATGGCACCCGAGAAGACCGAGGACGAGCCCACCATCGGCCGCCTCGTCAACGACGCCAGTCGCGACATCTCCACGCTGATCAGCAAGGAGATCCAGCTCGCCAAGTCCGAGCTCAAGCTCAGCATCAAGTTCGGTGTGACCGGCGTGGTCTTCTTCGCCGCCGCGGCGTTCATCGTGGTGCTGGCCATCATCATGTTCTCGGTGGCGCTGGCCTACTTCATCAACTGGAACGGCGACGGTCTCGCGCTGCACTGGGCGTTCCTGATCGTCTTCGGCCTCTACCTGGCGCTGGCCGGGCTGCTGGGCTTCCTCGGCATCAAGCAGGTCAAGCAGGCCGGGCCGCCCGAGCAGGCCATCGAGCAGGGCAAGCAGATCCCGTCGGCGCTCAAGGGCAGCGGCAAGGCCTGACCTGCCCCGGGCTGACCCAGCGGATCAGCCCGCCGCGCAGTCCTGGGTCGAGACCTGCTGCGAGCTCGCCGTACCGTCGGCGGCTGCGTCGGAGACCTGCTCCCAGGTCAGCGCGTAGCCGGTGTCGCTGTCGGTGACCGACGCCGCGAAGATGACCCCCGCCACGTCACCCTGGGTGGTCACGATCGGGCCGCCCGAGTTGCCCGGGCGGATGAGGCCGCGCAACGAGTAGACGCTGCGCAGGACGGTGCCGTCACCGTAGATGTTGGGTGACTTCAGCTGCGTCTCGGTGCGCACCCGGCCGCGCTGCACGTCGTACGGGCCGTCCTGGGGGTAGCCCAGGATGGCGACGCCGTCGTCGGCGTCGACGACGAACTGCTGCTCCTCGTCGTCGCCGGCGACGAACTCGAGCGCGGGGGTCTCGCCGCTCTCGAAGGCGAGCACGGCGATGTCGAGATCGGGGTTGAAGTAGACGACCGTGCCACGCACGGTGGTGTCACCCAGGAGGATGTCGGGCTCGTCGACGCCGGCGACGACGTGGGCGTTGGTCATCAGCCGGTCGGGCGCGTAGAGGAAGCCGGTCCCCTCGACCCCGCGCCCGCAGGAGTTGTTGCCGCGGATCTTGAGCACGCTCGCCTGGGCGTTGCGGATGTCGGGGTCGGTGAGCAGCCGACGGGCCCCGGGGCTGACCTCGACGATGTCCTCGGGGGCGAAGGGCTCGAGGTAGCGCGGGAAGAAGCCGGTGCCGACGACGTTGTTGAAGTCCTGCAGGGTGCTGGCCGCAGTCGCGGGCAGGGCACCGTTGACGGCCCGCAGCACGGCCGAGTCCCGCACCAGCGGAGTCAGCGCGCCGATCCGGGAGCCGGAGATCGCGACGCCGAGGGCCCAGGCCACCACGAGGACGGCAAGGGAGCTGAGCAGGGCGCCGCCGATCGCGTCGAGGGCGCGGGCCGGCTGCCAGGTGATCTTGTCGCGGATCCGCGAGCCGACGTACTGCAGCAGCGCCTGGCCGACCGAGGCGAGCACGATCACGATGAACAGCGCACCGAGCGAGACTCCGAGCGACGGGTCGGCGTCGCCGAGGATCTTGGGGGCCAGCAGGACGCCGCTCAGTCCGCCGAGGAGCAGGCCGGAGGTGGCGAAGGCACCGGTGACGAAGCCCTGCCAGTAGCCGGACAGGGCGTAGGCCAGGACGAGCAGGAGCAGGAGGATGTCGAGGAGGTTCATCGGCGGCGCTCCTCGAAGTCGGTGTTGGGCTCGATGCGCTGGGCATCGGAGGGACGGCCACCCAGCATGTAGGAGGGGATCTCCCGCTCCGGCGCGTCGGGGAGGTCCTCGATCCAGCCGACGAACTCGAAGAGTCGCGCCACGACCCCGCCGGTGAAGCCCCACAGGATGACGTCGTTGTCGTCACCGATGAGGAAGCCGGGTGAGCGCCAGCCCGACGGTCCGGTCACCACGATCCGGTGGGCGGGGTCGGCCAGCTCGCTGAGCGGCACCCGGTGGATGGCGTGGACCTCGTCGGGCGACTCCACCCAGATCGGCCCGGGCTCACGCCACCAGGCGAGGATCGGGACGACGGCGAAGTTGCTCGGCGGCAGCCACAGCTCGGGCAGCTCGGCGAAGACCTCGACCCCCGTCGGGTCCAGGCCGATCTCCTCCTGCGCCTCGCGCAGCGCCGTCTCGACGAGACTCTCGCCCTGCTCGACGCGCCCACCCGGGAAGGAGACCTGGCCGGGGTGCGAGCGCATCGTGTGGGAGCGCTCGGTCAGCAGCAGGTCGGGTCCGTCGTCGCCCTCGCCGAAGAGCATCAGCACCGCCGAGGGGCTCGCGTCGGCGCCCTCGGGGACGCGGAAGCGGGTGAGGTCGTGGACGGTGATGTCAGCCGCAGCCGCAGCCACCGGCCTGAGCCACTCGGGCAGCTCCGCCTGCGGTGACCCCACCGAATGCAACGAAGCCGACGAATCCGACGGCGTGCCCGGCGACGTGCTCACAGGGTGACCCCCAGGTGCTCCTCGGCCAGGGCGACGACCTCGGCCTCGGTGTCCAGCCCCCCGGCCGCCTGGTGCACGACCCGGCCGTCGGCGTCGATCACGATGAGCTGCGGAAAGCCCTGACCGACCCGGAGGTCGGGCTGGTCGAAGATCTCACCGCCCGGGTCGGCGAGCTGGGGATAGGTGGCCCCGACCAGGCCGGCGAAGGAGATCGCCGCCTCGGGGTAGTTCTCGACGTCGATGCCCAGGACACCGACCTGGTCGCCGTACGCGGCGTAGAAGGACTGCAGGGCCGGCATCTCGTCGCGACACGGACCGCAGCCCGAGAACCACAGGTTGATGATGAGCGGGCCGTCGAGGCTGTCGAGCGCCACGTCCGGACCGCCCCCCAGGCACGGCAGGGTGAGGCCCGGGAGCTCGCCGGCTCCGCTGCCGGGTCGGCAGTCCTCGATCCCGGCCTCGACCTTCATCTCCCGCAGCCGGGGGGTGTCGACCTCGATGTTCGTCGCGCCCGGAGCGCTGATCGCGTCGCTGCACCCGGCGAGCAGGAGCGCCGCGACGACGGCACCCGTCAGCGCCACGACCGCGCGCCGCCTGCCGGCGGCACTCGTGCGCGACCCCGGCCTCACGCCGGGCCCTGGGTCTTGACGAGGGCGGCCGCGGCGACCGGGTCGGTCGGTCCCTCGCCGTACGACGGGCACCAGTGCGCCAGGGGGCACGCGCCGCAGGCCGGCTTCTTCGCGTGGCAGCGCCGCCGACCGTGCCAGATGACGTGGTGCGACAGCATGGTCCAGTCGCGCTTCTCGAAGAGCGCCCCGATCGCGTGCTCGGCCTTGACCGGGTCGGTCTCGTCGGTCCAGCCGAAGCGGCGCACGAGGCGACCGAAGTGGGTGTCGACGGTGATGCCGGGCACGTCGAAGGCGTTGCCGAGCACCACGTTGGCGGTCTTGCGCCCGACGCCGGGGAGCTTGACGAGGTCGGCGAGCCGACCGGGCACCTGACCGTCATGGTCGGCCACCAGGGCGGCGCTGAGCTTGAGCAGGGACTCCGTCTTGGCGCGGAAGAAGCCGAGCGGACCGATGATCGTCTCGAGATCCTCCCGCTCGGCTGCCGCCATGGTCGCGGGGTCCGGGTAGGCGGCGAAGAGGACGGGTCGCACGGCGTTGACGCGTCGGTCGGTGGTCTGCGCGCTCAGCACCGTCACGACGAGGAGCTGGAACGGATTGTCGAAGTCCAGCTCGCAGCCGGCGTCCGGGTAGGTCTCGGCCAGCACGCGGTTGATCTTGCGAGCACGGCGCACCAGGCTGGTACGGGACTCGTCGGGCAGCACCGGGACAGCCTACGGCGAGGCACCGACGACCGGCCGATGTGCCCGGGTGGCGGGTCACGGCACCGGCCGCAGCAGGCGCGGGCACGTTCTCGGGGTGCGCCCATCGGGGTGAGAGACACCTCGGGTTGCCCTGTGACATCGGCCACCCCCTAGGATCATGGTGACGTGAGGTGTGCGCGTGACACCTCTCGCTCTGCGCCACCAGCACCGCACCTGCACACCGGCCCACCACTTGGCTCACCCGGGAGGTCCTCCGTGGACAACGACGTACTCCGTCAAGCACCGCTGTTCAGCGCGCTCGACGACGAAGCGGCCACGGCGCTGCGAGCCTCGATGTCCGAGACCCGGTTGCGGCGCGGTGACGTGCTCTTCCGCGAGGGCGACTCCGGAGACAAGCTCTACGTGATCCTCGAGGGCAAGGTGAAGCTCGGGCGCACGTCCCCCGACGGCCGGGAGAACCTCCTCGCCATCCAGGGCCCCGGACAGATGTTCGGCGAGCTCTCCCTCTTCGACCCGGGCCCGCGCTCGGCGACGGTGACCGCCGTGACCGACGCCGCCTTCGCCTCGCTGTCCCACGAGGACCTGCTGCGCTGGCTCGAGGGCCGCCCGGTGGTCGCTCGCGGCCTGCTCAACCAGCTCGCGGCCCGGCTCCGCAAGGCCAACGACGTCGTGGCCGACCTGGTCTTCTCCGATGTCCCCGGCCGGGTGGCCAAGGCGCTGCTCGACCTCGCCGACCGCTTCGGCCGCACCGCCGACGACGGCGTGCACGTCCACCACGACCTCACCCAGGAGGAGCTCGCGCAGCTGGTCGGCGCCTCCCGCGAGACGGTCAACAAGGCCCTGGCCGACTTCGCCTCGCGCGGGTGGCTGCGCCTGGAGCCGCGCTCGGTCGTGATCATGGACGTCGAGCGGCTCTCCAAGCGCGCCCGCTGAGATCCTTGCCAGATTCTTCTGCCTGACCGACCCCCGCGCCTCCTGCTGCCTGCGTAGTAGGGGGTGAGAGGGGGTTCACCGATGAAGGACGAGGACGACTTCGCGGCGTTCGTCGCGGCCAGGTCGCCTGCGCTGTCACGCACGGCGTACCTGCTGACGGGCGACGCCCACCACGCCGAGGACCTCCTGCAGACCGCGCTCTTCAAGGCGGCCAAGGCCTGGCACCGGATCGAGGGCGACCCCGAGCCCTATGTGCGGCGGATCCTGTACACCCAGAACATCTCGTGGTGGCGCCGGCGTCGGCTCCAGGAGACGTCGCTCGGCGGGCACGACGAGACGCAGTCGCCGCCCGACACCGAGCTCCGCCTGACGATGATCGCGGCCTTGGGACGGCTGACGGCGCGTCAACGCACCGTGCTGGTGCTGCGCTACGTCGAGGACCTCACCGAGGTGGAGGCCGCAGCCCAGCTCGGGATCACGGCCGGCTCGGTGAAGTCCATCTCGCGCCAGGCCCGCGCCCGGCTCCGCACCCTGGCTCCCGAGCTCGCCGAGTTCGTCGGGGCCGACCCGGAAGGAGGTCCGGCATGACCGGACGACTCAGCGACGAGCTCAAGCGGGCCGGTGACACGGCGCCCGTCTTCACGGTCGCGCCCGACACCTACCGGCGTGCCCAACGTGCCCGGCGTCGCGATCTCGCCCTCGCCGCGGCCTCCGGCGTCGCCGCGGTCGCGCTGATCGCCGGGGTGGTGACGTCGGTCGCCACGCGCGAGGAGGCGGGACCGCTCCCGGCCGACGGCGAGGGACCGATCGGCGTACCCAGCGTCATCTACGACATCCCCGCCGACGCCGACCTGGGGTCAGCCTCCGGCGACCTCGCGATCGGGCGCAGTGCCGTCAGCCAGGTCACCGACGACGAGCGGACCGTGGTCATCGACGACCGCGGCGGGTACCACCTGCTGGACCTCCCGGGCTTCAGGCGGCCCTCCTCCCAAGTGCCCTCGCTGTCACCCGACGGTCGCCAGCTGGCCTGGGGCTGGACCCAGACCGCCTCGTCGGCCAAGGGCACGCCCTTCGGGGTGCGGATCGCCGATCTCGACTCGGGTGAGGTGCGCACCGTCTCCGTCGAGGCGTCGGTCAAGCCGTTCGTCTACGACTTCACCTGGTCCCCGGACAGCCGCTGGCTCGTCTGGGAGGGCGTCGAGGCCGGGCGCATCGGCCCCGGGAGCACCACCTCGGAGCCGGTCCCCTCACCCGGCGACGACAACATCCTGTACGCCGTCGACAACTCCGGCGTGGTCTCCATCGCCACGCTGAAGGCCCTGCGAATCTGGGACGGCGAGCTCGTCAGCAACGAGCCACGTGATACCGGCTGGTACCCGTCGATCTCCACCGTCGCCGACGGCGTGCTGGTCGAGACCATCCAGCGCGACCGCCCCGATGGCATCACCACCCGCCACCGTCGGCTGGTGGACGGCGCCGTCGCCGAGGACATCACGACCCTCGACGACCGCCCGTTCGTGGCGGACCTGGGTTGGGTGGACCCGCAGCGCGCTCTGCTGCTGACCGTCCCAACACCGGTGGGCGACACCGTGGGGGGCCTCGACGTCGTCGACCTGTCCGACCCCACCGAGACCACGTCGTACCGGGTGGCCGAGGTCCGCGGGCTGGGCGTCACCGTGGCTGCGGACCTGGTTGCCGCCGACCGTCCGGGCCTCCAGCGACCGGTGCCGCCCTGGGCGGTCGACGAGGAGGCGTCCTCCTCGATCGGTGCGGGTGTGCTCACAGCTGGTGGCCTCAGCCTGTTCGCGCTGCTCGGCCTCGGTGGCTGGTGGCTCACGCGTCGCCGCCGGTCGAGGGTCGGTTGATGCGTCGTGCCACTGCTTCACTGACCCCATGCAGATCCAACGCATCGTCCCCGACCTGACCGTCGTCGACCTCGAGCACGCGGTCGGCGAGCACGCCGCCGTGCTCGGGATGGAGGTGGTGATGGACCACGGGTGGATCGTGACGCTCGCCGACACGTCGGGCAATCAGCTCAGCCTGATGACTCGCGACCAGACGGCTCCGGTGAACCCGGATGTGTCGGTCTTCGTCGACGACGTGTCCGCGGCCCATGGCGCGGCGCTCGCAGCCGGCGTCGAGATCGTCCACCCGCTCACGGACGAGCCCTGGGGCGTACGGCGGTTCTTCTACCGCGATGCGGAGGGACACGTCGTCAACGTCGGTCAGCACGCCTGAGGCAACGCCACGTCCTGCGGCCGCTTGCGCGGGCAGCAGCGCCTGTCCGTGGCCGGTTCATCCGCGATGTGATCTCTCAGGACAACACCCACTCGGACATGATCTCTTGTCCACCGATTGTTCGAACACACTAGCGATTGTCGGTGGGCTGGCGTAGAATCGCGGCATGACGCAGACCACCACCGAGACCGCGATCGACGCGGTCCGCGATGCCCAGGACGCGCGCGCCGCGGCCGAGGTCGTCGAGCTCCAGGCCGTGGTGGAGTGGGCTGCCGGACACCGTGTCGAACAGGACGTCGTCACCGCCACGACGTTCGGCGACAACGGGGTCCTCCTCGGCGGCATCGGATGCCCCCTCGTGTCGGAGTTCGACGTCTACGACCTCGCCGCCTCTCTCTCGATGAGCAGCGACGCCGGGTGCAACTTCGTCGGGAGGACCCTCGAGCTGCGCTACCGGCTACGCCGCACCTGGGAACGCGTGATCGCGCTGCAGGTGCCGAAATGAGACCCGAGAGGCGGTGCCCCTTGTTGGAAGGCGTTCCGTCTCGCCGAGCTCACCATGAACCTCACCTGGGACGCAGCCCGCTACATCGACACCATGCTCGCCCCCACCCTGCACTCCTGCACCTACGCCCAGATCGAGCGCACCGTGACCATGGGCATCGACCTCTACGACCCCGACGAAGCAGAACGCCGCGCCACCAAGGCAGCCGAGGACCGGTCCTTCGACATCCACCTCGACGGCGCCACCACCGACGGTGTCGTCCAGGTCGACGGCACCCTCGCCCTCGAAGACGCCCTCGACCTCGAACAAGCCGTCCAACACGGCGCCAACACCCTTGCCGACCTCGGCTGCGAGGAGACCCTCGACGCCAGGCGGGCAATGGCCGTCGGCGAGATGGCCCGCACCCAGCTCGCCCTCGACCTCGCCACCGACGACCCTGACGGCGACGACGACGACCTCACCTCAGGCCACAGCAGCGGGCGTGGGGTCACCATCTACGCCCACCTCGACCCCGACAGCCCCCACGCCACCCTCGACAACCCCGGAGCCGGCGACGTCCTGATCAGCCAGATCCAGGCGTGGTGCCGATCGCGACCGAGCCCGCGAGGACGCGATCATCGGTGGTTGAGCAGCGACCGTGGCTGAGGGACGAAGCCACGACGGAGCGTGACGAAACCCGGCGAGGCAACCAGC
>Ga0209094_1000037_pt1 | contig 129940 bp, 121 predicted proteins | sample COGITO_mtgs_1004_2_FD_184790 | JGI IMG/M metagenome (GOLD analysis project Ga0209094, IMG submission 184790) | Pelagic marine microbial communities from North Sea - COGITO_mtgs_100430 (SPAdes) (version 2) | ecosystem: Environmental > Aquatic > Marine > Epipelagic ... | reverse complement strand
TAATAAGAGCCGTGAGTGGTTTTATTCTAAGCATTTGATGTTCCTTGACAGAAATTCGACAACCAGCCCTTTTAGATACATTCAAAAGAAAATAGCGATGCATCTAAAGATACGTGGTATGTTCGTTCGAAAAGTTTGGTAGTTTGATACTTTGATTGGTGAAAAAAGAGCGTAATAGGTACGAAAGGCGCAAGATGTGTTCTAAGTATAGCAGCTAACACTTAAGTTGGTTACAATGGATTTTTTTTTGACGCGTTGGTGAATTCTTGTAAGTTTGAGAAGTGAATTAGGAAGTAATTATGAATTTGAGTGAACGTGACGACGAGGCTGGCGACAACGAGAACACGTTGAAGATAGCAATTGCAGATGACCACAAGTTACTTGCTGATGCCGTTTCATCAATGCTTGGCGGGGAAGGGGGCTTCGAAACCTCATGCTGCTATGATTTGGAATCTTTGCTTAAACTTTTGGGGTGGGGCAAATTCGATGTGATCCTCCTTGATTTGAAAATGCCGGGGATGTCCGGGCTTGATAGCGTCGCGCAAGTTGTTCGCGCTGCGCGCGAAGGGTACGTCGTTTTGTTTACAGGGCAAGTTGATCGTCACTTCCTTGATAAGGCGCTCGAACTTGGCGTGCGCGGGTTGATTGCGAAAACGATGCCTCTGCGGTCCCTAGGGAGCGTCATAGAGTTGATTAGCTCTGGTCAGATTTTTGTTCCCGTTGGCGCAGACTTCCCAGGTTCAACAACCGACCTGGAAAACGACCATGGTCTGAATGATAAAGAACTGTATGTGTTGCGCTTGGCTGCGGACGGTATGACAAATAAAGAAATCGCGCGCGAAATGGGTGCGACTGAGGTCATTGTCAAAATGCACATGCGTTCAATCTGCAGAAAGCTTGGTGCCCGAAATCGTGCACATGCTGCGATTATTAGCCGTGAGCGCTCGCTTCTTTAAAACCGTCGCTTTAGTTATCGGCATAGCATCCCATCTTCGTCCCAGCGTCGCCGCGGTTACCAACTTCAAGCCATGATGTGAAAAAAACGCCTACTTTCGTGCTCATTTGGATCAAATGCCATCCTAAGATACAAGGCCGAAACTGAAGTTGGGGCGACCAAAAAGAAGTATCAGCATATTCTGGTAGATAGATAATTTGGAGTTTATCATGTTTGCACATTTCGAAGACAGAGATATTAAGTGTGGTTATATTGGGCCGGAAAACCGTCAATACGACGTACTTCGCCGTATGCTAAGCTCAAACGAAATTACGTTGCAGCCTGCCACTGGTTTTAGCTCGCTTGGTTTTGCTGAAGCAGCGTCTTACGATATCATGTTCGTAGACATTGATGGTCTTGGTGGCATCGATCGGATGATTGATACTCTCTCCATTTTCAGAATTGATAACCCAGGTGTTCCAGTGGTTATGATATCGGACACGTTTAGCCGTGACGATTTTGACAAGTCGCGCCAAATTCTTGCTGACGTTTCACTCCGTAGCCCAGTCCTATACCCGTCCCTTGAGTTGTCGTTGTTTGAAGCAGTTCAGAACAACTTGAGCTGGCAAGAAAACGTGGTGTACCACCGCGAAAATATCGCTGCTTAAGTGCGGCCAGACTAATATTTTAAATTCTCATCACCCTCCATCTCTCTCGAAAGGCACAGGCTTCTCCAAGCGTCTGTGCCTTTCAATCTTTAAGCTAGCGTTCGTTGATCTCTATTTAGATCGACCAATGTAATTTTAAAACTTGGGCCTTATCATGCCAAAGAAGTATCTCGATGCCTCCAGTGTAAATGGAGAGGTTTGGAAAACCATCCACCTTGAGAGCCGTGACATGCAAGATGATAACTGGCGGGCAGGGGTCTTCCTGCGCTCTAAACCCAACAACCAACGTGTATGGATCCAACACGTCAAAATAGAAGGTCACAAACGTGAAATTCTGATTGGCGAGTTTCCAAACGTATCTATGGCTCAAGCTCGAAAATTAGCAGCTACGAACAGAGAACTCGTAGAGACTGGCATCGACATTTATCAAAGAAGCGCCACGACAATGACCGTCGGCTGCGTGATCAACTGCAGAATTTCTCTAAACAAGATGACTTGTTTGACAATGCAATTGTCATGCAAACATCCGCAATTCCCTTCGACGAGAATCCCGAAAGTGCACCTAACGAAGAGCTTTCCATAAATCAGGCAGTGCCCTTCATTTCCCGACGTGTGAAAAAACCGCAACTGCCATTGTTAGATCTGACCCCGTACGCGGTGCCCTCGAAAACAAGCGAAAAAGATGGCCAATGGGGAATGTCCAAGGCAGTCTTTGCAGAGCAAATAGAAGAAATTATCGCCATCGAGGGACACTCTGATAATGATGAAACCTTAGAAGCTCCAACAAGCTTGGAGTTCTTTAAGGCAGCCAGACGTTCTGGCAAGGCTGATCACAAAGCGGACGACGCAGGCCCAAACATCAAGGTGTTGTCAAAAGCTTTGATCCTGAACGCTATCTCCGCTGACCAGACAAGCATCATCAGAGCAACCTTTGCCGACCTGCTCGAGGACCACGGTTCCGAGGTTTTGGATGCTGCTTGCGCACAGGCGCTCGCATATGGCCGCAGCTCACTCAAGTCGGTCGCTGCGATTATATCGAACGAAACTGATGACACACCAGACTTTCAGCCAAACACAACCGACGCAATCACGCACACAAACATTCGCGGCGCAGGCTATTTTAACTAAAGGAAAATAATATGGACACCAATGCAGTTCTGGAAACACTACAAACATTGAAACTTGAAGGTATGGCCGCCGCATTCGAAGAAATGCTTACCAAGACTGGCAGCAGAAATGTTGACCCGGTTGAGTGGATTAAGGTTATGGCAGCGAGCGAAGATAAAGCACGCGCTGAGCGCCGTTTTTAATCTCGTTTACGTGCAGCCAAACTTCGCGACACCGAAGCAAAAATTGCAGACATTGACTATACAACTTTGCGCCAACTTGACCGGACTAAGTTCGAAGAATTGACAAAATGCGACTGGATTGTCGACCACAGTTCCGTTTTGATTACGGGACCTTGTGGCGTTGGGAAATCTTACTTGGCCTGTGCGCTTGGCCACGAAGCTTGCCGCCAGGAAAAAACGGTCCTCTATTTTCGAATGCCGCGCCTGTTTCAAGAGCTAGAAACAGCGCGAACTGCAGAAACATATGAGCGTTTGTTCAAAAAGATTATTCGTGCAGACGTTTTGATCTTGGATGACTGGGGGCCAGACCTAATGACAGCCGGTCAAAGACGCGATTTAATGGAAGTTGTCGACGCGAGATATGGCCGCAAAGCAACCATTATCACAAGTCAGCTTCCCGTCGAGAAATGGTATGATGTGATCGCAGATCCAACCTTTGCAGATGCAATCCTTGATCGCCTTGTTCATCGATCTCATCGTGTCCCGCTGGATGGCCCATCCATGCGTAAGGTGAACAGTACATTAAGCCCTCGCAAACCAAGTTTTGCCCGGATACTACAAGAACAACGTCACGCAACGGCGGGCTAGCTCTTGCAATGGCAGTTCTACGACTCGAACGCATGTCAAAAAAATATATGTAAATATCTAAAGATAATTCGATGTTTTTTTTCGGCCAAATTAGTCAACGTAATCAACTGATTTGGCCGGTTATTTTGCGACCAGTCTTTCGTAAAACACTATATGCAGGTACTTCTTGAGATCGCTTGTGAATGTGTTTCATGAAGGCAACTACTCTTGGCACTATCTTTTGCTAGTTATTAAAAAAGCTGTGGAAGATGTACCTATGCTTTGAAGAGAATTCCAGCTAGGGCCACAATGTCATACCATGCAGAAAACGGACACGAATTTGTTGGACTACGCGTTCGGTTCACAGGCGACATGCAGGTAGTCTACGATACGTTAGCTGGAAAGCGGACTATTCTAGGTATCAAAAGCAAAGCGACTAACCGTGGGGAAATTGATGAAGCACTTCGCGAAGGTATCGCTTCTAAAAACGTATTTACCGGTTTGGTAAATGCATTAAGCTCGCGGTCAATCGAAGTTGAGTACGTTGACTAACGTCGCTCCAAACATCCAATTTCCGAAATACCATTCAGTCACAATCCCCCAAAATTAAGGGGAAATCGGTGCCCTATATTTAAAGTAAACTCCTACTGTAAGTATTTTGACAATCGAAATTTGACGATGACATACTTAAGATAAGACAGCATCTTCGGATGATTCCGTCGCCACAAAGAGAGCGCGATAAGAGTTGTCAAATTTGTTAATATTTTCCCACTATCAAAGGAAAATACATGCAACGCGGCTTTTCGATGAATTCAGAAAACTCCTTGAAGAATTCCAAAACACGATACCCAGAAATGGTGTTCGTCGATAACCATTACCCACAAGCAGAAGAAACAATCGCCCTTAGCCGCAGGCATACACTCCCCAAGTTTTTCCTCAAGTTCGTTTCATCGGGTTGGCCATCTGGCAATTCGTTGTCTCGGCGATATGCGGATAGACCACAGAACTGGTTTAGCTCTCGTTAGGGCTTCTCCCCGTTTAACACAAAGCTGAATAGAAATTCTAAATACCTAACCTGAAATACAGGCCTTTCTGGGCAAGTGTCATCAGGTGATAGTTTATAAATATAGATAGGAAACCAAATGTTTTATAAGGACGAGCGTATTGCTGTCTTCATCGATGGTAAGAGTCTATTTTCTTGCTCTAAGGGCTTGGGTTTTGACATCGATTTTAAATTGATGCGTCAAGAATTTGCTCGCCGCGGTAAGTTAACAAAATTATCTTACTTCACGACAATTTTAGACAACGATGAATTTTCATCTGTAAGGCCTTTGGTCGACTGGCTGAGCTACAATGGCTACAATACGGTTGCCAAGCCGGCTAAGGAATTTACTGATCACACAGGTCGTCGGAAAGTCAAAGGGAATACAATTGTTGAGATGGCAGTTGCCGTTCTAGATATTGCCGCTCATGTCGACCACATCGTAATTGTTTCCGGCGACGGTGACTTCAAGTCACTTGTTGAAAGCGTCCAAAGGCGCGGCGTTCGTGTCTCAGTCGTATCATCAATTCGGGTACAGCCTCCGATGCTGGCCGACGAATTACGGCGCCAAGCTGACAATTTCATTGAGCTGGATGACTTGCGTACGACTATAGGCAAGCCAGTAACCGGAACCACAAATAGTCAAAAAATTGATGAGGCGATATTTGTGCAAAAGGGACCAGAGCCGACGTCCGCTAATGATATTGTGGATGCACGGACACAATAATACGTTGCACCGACATCGTTGTAAGAAAAACAAAGGGTCAGATTTTATCTGACCCTTTATTGTTTCAGCTTCTTAAAACTAGTTGATCTCGAGAGGGGGCTTCAAAGGTCGCTCCGCCAAAGACTTTAGAGAAATATACATAAGCTAGGTATTACCGGGCCGTTATCTGCATTACTTCATATGGATTAAGGTTAATTTCGATCAGCGATGAATCGAAGTTATAGTCAGTTAAAACCGCACAGGTATCGTGCTCATTCAAGTGATAGTTTTCACCGTCAATTGAAACGGATTGTGTTTCCGTCACCGACTGCAAGGCAGAAGAGTATATCAGACCATTGGAGGTTGCTTGATCATATCCGACCTTTACACCTTGAGCCTCATTAAATTTTGGCAACAAATCGTTGAGGTCTATGATAATCGTTTCCGGTGTCTCTGAATTGTTGCCGATATAAACAACAAATTCATCGTCTTTCTCAAAGGCAGCGAGTTCCATATCGTTCTCGACACTTTCCAGATCAAGTTGGATTAGCTCCATACCTGGCAGGCTTTTGGACATTAGGTCGAACATCGCGCCGCGTACTGTGTGTACCACACGCCCCTCATCATCGGTTTCAATCGTACCTGCGCCTAGGGGGCCGCCAAGGTCGTTCGCAGTGTTGTGTATAATAGGCCAAACAGCCCCTTGAACCACATCCCATCTCAACCATATTTTCGACCATTTCAACAAGAACACCCATGCTCTTAACGCCGTTGTTCTCGATGTTTGAAGCCTTGATATTCCACTCGGTAATGTGAAGATCTAAGTCACGATCTAAGGTTTCTTCCCAGATGGCTAAATCTAGATTGATATAGTTCACTTCAGCTGAGGAATCTGTGAACGGTGCTGCCGCCTCGTTCCAATAGTAGTGCTCGACAACTCCACCAATTGCCTCTCTGGCTTCGTCATCAAGTTGTGCAAGAATAGCTTCGTTTGCACCTGTCAGGCGTGCTCTGAATCCCCGATCGTCAACACTTGAATTGTATTCAGATTCCGAAAAAGGTGACGCCATCTGCACCAAGATGTCTGCATCTTCTGCGTCCGCAGCAACAATGCCATTTTGCAAGGCTTTAATCGCTATATTAGCTTTGGATCCGTATTCAGTTTCATCCATCAATGGCCAGTATTCGTTGCCCACTTCAAATGCGGTAACAACGTCACCGTATTCATTCATTACGATCTCGGCCCACTCTTCAAGACGTTCACCATAATCGCACGGTAGGACCCTTGCTGGCGTAGGTCTTTTAAGCGCGACTGATTGCCAGCCGCAGACACCACGCTTATATTCAGTGTCCCGCGGGCACGCTGAAAGATGACATCGCTGCCTATGGAATGATGTGCCGTCATTCGGTCCTCAACGCGCGTAGGTCTGTAAAGCGTGGTGGGGATTTTAAGAGTGGGCAAGGACCAGATTTGACGGCAAGAGATTTTACGTGGGTTTTAACTGATTGATGAAAGGTTGGGCGGTGGGTGTTAAAAAATTGTCAGTTTGAAAAGTGCGGCATCGGGGCTCGTGACCCTGTTCTAAATGAGCAGACTGAGCTGAATGGATCGACAAATTCTAGCGACGAAGCAAACGAGTCTTGCAAACGTGTATTCGTCGTTAAGATCTAAGACTCGAAGGGTTCGATCCTGTCTGCGGAAAGTGCATAAGCGATATCTGCAAGCTGTGTTGACATGGATGAAACGCCGAACATCCCAATAACATTCACTGGCTCAAACATGCCCGAACTTTCATAGGGTTCTTGTGTCGTGACAAAAACAAGTTGGTTCGGGGGTGGTGGTGGCACGTGAACGCATGCGCCGACAAAAGGCACCAGAATGAACGCGGTGACGCCTGTGCCTGAATACTCAATCGGAACGATAAAGCCCGGTAAACGAACTATTTGGCCGTTTAAGTCTGTCCGCACGCCAGTGGATTGTGGTTGCTGGTTCGACAATGGTGCCTGGTCGTGATCGATCAGACCTTGCAGCATGGGGGGAACGATCGTTTGTCCTTTTGGAACAAGGTCTTTCCAATTGAGATCGATATATTCATCCGCTCCAGCCAACTGTGGGATCAGCCCGAAAGCCACCAAACTGGCTAACAAACTTCGACGTGTCACGACCCGTCTTACCATACGTAGGTTTCCATTTCCTCAGCCTTCAACAGATAACCAGTTTCGGCGACTTCTGTTGATTGAAGTTCGTGCTGCATCTGGCCTGTTACCCATACCGCATTCCATAGATTATCGCTGGGCCATGGTTTGTTCGTTGTAACAAAAACCAGTTGGTTTGCTGGCGGAGGGGGGGTGTGCAGGCAGGCCCCAACATAAGGCACCAAAACAAAGCTGGTAACACCGTCGATCGATTGATCGATGGGAATAATATAGCCAGGCATCTTGATGTATGCTCTATCCAAAACGGGGTTCAACTTTGTTGCGTTCTCATCAAATACTGGTTGCCAAATGTCGTTGGTCTCATCCATTTCGCCTGCGGCGACGATTTCAGAATAGGGTACGCCGGGTGGGATCAGATCATCCCATGTGATTTCGGTTGGCGTTTTGGCCAAAGCTGCACGTGGTAGGGCTGCACTGGCCAAAGCCGAGGTGATCAATTTACGGCGGGAAACCTGCATAGTCATGGTCCTTGTCATCCTAAATCCTAACCATCATACCATCTGCGAGGGACATGCGGTAGGCACGCAATGCTGGTACCATGCTCACAATTGCGCCAGCAACGACAACACCCAGTAAAACCCAAACTTCGCGTAGCGTTGGTGGTTCAATGGGCAACCATAGCCCAAAGGCGCTATCGATCATGGGTTGGCCGATGGACAGCCCGACATACAACAGAACAAGGCCCAATAACGCGCCAAGTGCGGCCATCACACTTGCCTCAAACACCAGTAATCCCAAAATCACCCGTGGTCGTGCCCCCATCGCTCTGAAAATGGCCATCTCTCGGCGACGCTCATTCAAGCTGGAGAAAATCGTGGCCATCATCCCGATCAGGGCCGTTATCACGACCATGGCCGATACTCCGATCAACGCTGTCTCCGCGATCCCGACGATTTGCCATAACTCTTGCAATGCCACCCCGGGAAGAATTGCGAGCAAGGGTTCCTCTGCATATTCATTGATTGCACGTTGCAACCCGAAAACCTTAAGGCGCCCTTTGACCCCCACAAGCGCTGCAGTGACTGCATATGGTTTCAATTCCATTTGGCGCAGGGCCTCAACTGGGGTCGACTGTCCTTGTATCTGGCCGCCACCTTGCCAGTCGACATGGATCGCTTCAATCGCACGCAGACCAACTAGAACGGTCCGGTCTACGGGTGTGCCCGTCTTTTCAAGGATGCCAGAGACGCGGAAAGGTTGATCGTCATGTTCGGTGAACGACGCGAGGCCATGCGCCACTACAATCGGATTGCCAACTTTATAGCCTAGCTTCGCGGCAACATCGGCTCCGATAACAGCATCAAACAGGTCATCCATAATGGCACCATCACGTATACTAAGTGATTGGCCTGAGCGATATTTGTATCGCTCAAAGAAGGCTTGTGTTGTGCCCATGACGCGGAACTGCCGATGGCTGTCACCCAAGGAAATCGGGACAATCCAATCCACTTCGGGGCGGTTTTCTATGTCTTGATAGCTTTCCCACGTCAGGTTGTTCGTCGCATTGCCGATCCGAAAGACCGAATAGAGAAGCAGTTGTACTGACCCGGACCGCGCCCCAACAATCAGGTCCGTGCCAGATATCGTGTCAGCAAAGCTGGCTTTGGCACCGGTTCGAATTTTCTCAACCCCAAGGAACAGGGCCACCGACAGGGCGATCGCAAGAATGGTCATGCCGACGGTCAATGCGCGTGCGACCAACGATGCAAAGGCGAGGCGAAATATCATGTGGCACCTCGTGTGGTTCGTGCGATGTCGGCCATATGGATCACGCGGTCGAATTGGCTGGATAGTCGTGCGTCATGACTAACCATCAACAGCGTGGTTCCATGGGCACGCGATTGCGCAAACAGCAGTTCTAGAAACGTTGCTTGGGTTGACGCATCCAATGAGGACGTAGGTTCATCTGCAATGATCAGGGGCGGCATGCCGATTAACGCACGGGCAGCCGCCACGCGTTGCTGTTGTCCAACGCTAAGATTACCGGCCTTTGATGACATCACACCATCAGGAAGACCCAAATCATGGCACAGTCTTGTGGCTTCTTGCTTTGGATCGCTCAAACGATTGTGCCGTTCGGGGGCAAATCGTAGAGGCAGCAAAATGTTGTCTTGTACGCTTGCAAAGGGCAGCAGATTGAACTGTTGAAAGATCAATCCAATCTGCTCGGCGCGAAAGCGGTCACGCTGTCCCGCCGAGAGTTTAGCAATATCTGTGCGCGCAACACTGACCCGACCAGAACCTGCGATGATGGTCCCGCAGATCAATGACAAAAGCGTAGACTTTCCCGACCCACTTTCGCCAAGCAGCAGAACTGTCTCGGACTGTGCCAATGTCAGGTTGGGAACGTGCAACCCAAAAGAGGCAGACCCCGGCCAATTGTAGGTGACATCCTCAAGGCGCAGAATTTCGGTTGGGTCGGTCAAGGCTTTAAAACAACCCAGTTAGATCAAGAGTTGGGGCGTCACGTTCTACTTCAAACGAGGTAGCACCAGTGTCTGTGATAATTTGGACCTCAACCTCCAGCACATTTGGAAAACTTCCAAAATAGGCAAAGTTGATGCCGGTTATCGCGGATGGTTCAGCACAGTTCAGCAGATACTCGGCATGAAACTCTGTGTGTCCTGCTTCATCGGCATGATCGTCATGCCCATCATCGTCATGACCGTGCTCATCATGCTCATCATCGGCATGCTCGTCACCATGCTCTTCGTGCTCTTCATCACTCTCGAGGCCAGCTGATGCTTCGACAATGCGACATCCTGCAGCTTCAGGCAGCACAAATAGGGCTAAAGGAGCGGACAATTTCGCAACTGCGGCATCAACAGCCGCAAGATCCTTTGCGCTTTCCGCTGCATACTCAAAACCTACAATGTCAGCACCAGGTGCATGTAATTCCATCGCAATTTGTTGTCCATCAATTGCGATATCTAGTTGCCCGACGCCGTGCTCATGCGCATCAAGTTGACGCGTTTCTTCGGCAATAACTGGGGTGGCGGTGATCGCAGTCGCGATAAGTAATGGAAGAACTTTCATCAAAATATTCCTGTGGTTTGAATTGATTGGGTTAGATCGAGCAGCCATCGCAGCGGCCATGGATTTCGACGATATGGCGCGTCGCGTGAAAAGAGGATTGCGCAGATATCGAAGAAAGCTCCGGCAGCAATCGGGTGCCATCATGTTCCTCTACGGTTCCGCAATCGCCGCAGATGGCCAACACTGGAACCGCTGCATCATGATTACAGCGGCAAGGAACAAACGCTTTGATCGACTCCAGTTTATGCGCCCGCCCTTGATCAGTTAATGCAGCGAGGGCGCGGTAAATGGTCGGAGCCGCCAGATCAGGCTCATCGAGCTTCATCTGATCAAGAATAGCATAAGCGGTCATTGGTTTTGCTTGTCCGTATAATACACCCAAAACATCTGATTGGCGCACCGCAGCTTGTTTCCGCATGAGGTTTCTCCTTACGTTTGGAGGTTTGTTACTTTATAAAATAACAAACGACAACAATTCAAATTCAAAAGAATGAAATACCAGAAAATGTTCGCCAAAGCTGGCATGAGCGTGCCTAAATGTTCGTCACTATTGGTTCTAATTGGATGTACGCGGCAAAGGTTATCAAGGTTTGGATCGGGCATTTCATGAACAATTGCGTTTTGGGCAATTGCTATTTCGTGCGGGACAGTTCTGAACCGATTTATAGATAACGGTAAGGCGAAGAGGGGGCGAATTCGATGTCTACTTGCCAAGGCGAATTCAGAGCGATTTTTGCCATATAAACAGTGAAGCCGCCCCGCTAGCTGCGCGGCGGTTTCACGTTAGTGTTCAACTTACTTAAGTGCAGCGTCAGTGATCGCATGTGTCCATGCGCCAGTTGGGGCAGCAGAGATCACCGGATCAGACCCACCAGACAAAAGCGTCGCGACCGTGCGCTCATAATCAGCAACGTCCAACGCACCGTTCGACCCTGCGGTCAACTTGGCGATTTCACCCATCATCCGAACCTGAGCAGCTTCAGTCTGTGCACCAGTTTCATCGTTATCAAGGATGATACCTGCAGCTTCTTCAGGGTTGGATTCAGCGTATTTCCAGCCTTCCATAGATGCGCGTACAAAGCGGACCATTTTGTCTACAAAGACCGGATCTTCCAGATTTTCCTCAAGGACGTAGATACCGTCTTCGAGTGTCGCGACGCCCTGTTCTTCGTATTTGAACGTCACAAGCTCATCGGGGTTGACGCCTGCGTCGATAACCTGACCATACTCATTGTACGTCATAGTTGAGATACAATCAGCTTCGCGGTTCAACAGTGGGTCTACGTTAAAGCCTTGCTTCAAAACAGTGACACCATCATCACCGCCATCAGTTGAAATGCCGACTTGGCTCATCCAGCTAAGAAATGGATATTCGTTGCCGAAGAACCAAACGCCAATTGTCTTGCCACGGAAATCTTCAACATTTGTGATGCCGGTGTCTTTCCAGCAGGTCAGCATAAGGCCAGACGTTTTGAACGGCTGGGCAATATTGACAACAGGAAGACCTTTTTCACGGGCAGCCAAAGCTGACGGCATCCAATTTAACATGGCATCAGCACCGCCACCTGCCAAGACCTGCGGTGGGGCAATGTCAGGGCCGCCAGCAAGGACAGTAACGTTCAAACCTTCGGCCTCGTAAAAGCCTTTATCCAAGGCGACGTAATAACCTGCAAATTGGGCCTGCGTGACCCACTGGAGCTGCAGTGTGACATCATTCGCATGACCATCGGCACTCACTGCTGAAGCCGCCATTCCCGTGGTTACTGCAGCGGCAATTAATAAGTTCTTCATCGTGTAGACCTCCAAGTCTGTTGGTTTTCGCTTTTTAGCGATTGGATGGATGCCAAAAGGTCATCCATCGTTCGAGTAAAGTCACAAGTCCGTAGCACGCTGAGCCAGCAAGGGCTGCGACTACGATTTCGGCCCAAACCATATCAAGGGCCAACTGACCAAAACTGGTCGAAATCCGAAAGCCCATGCCGACAGTCGGCGATCCAAAAAACTCTGCTACAATCGCGCCAATCAGGGCTAAGGTTGTCGCGATTTTCAGGCCATTAAAAATAAACGGCCTCGCCGCAGGCAGGCGCAGCTTGAACAGCGTTGGCCAATAGCCGGCACCGTATGTTCGCATCAAATCGCGTTGCATCGCGGTTGTGTCACGCAAACCAGCAACAGCATTCACAAGGATAGGAAAGAAAACCATCACAGCCACAACAGCCGCTTTTGATTCCCAATCGCTCCCGAACCACTTCACAAAAATGGGTGCTATCCCAACAATAGGAAGTGCCGCCATAAAGCTGCCCACAGGCAAGACGCCGCGCGTCAAAAATTCTGACCTATCCGCAAGGATTGCAACGCCAAATGCAGCCAACCCGCCGATGATGTAACCAGTCAGCGCGCCCTTGATGATCGTCTGCACAAAGTCGGCCCATAGGCGTGGTAGCTCTTGTGACATACGGATCATAATGTCGGAGGGACGTGGTAGAAACACAGGGTTGATTTCAAACCCCAAAACAAAAAACTCCCATACAACCAATATCGTCAAACCAAAAATCAATGGGATCGCGATCCGCACACTGCGGACGTCCCCGCTCGGTCCATTGGCAAGTCGGACGTTCAACACCCAGCCAGCAGCCCAAAAGGCGAAACCCAAAACAATATAGATCATGCCGGTTTCATCCCCATTTGGCGCAGCGTACCGCGTTCGATCATGCCAATGATTCCTACCAAGGCTGCCGCAGTAATCGCAGCGGCAAACAACGCGGCCCATGACAAGATCGGTTGGCCATATTGATCACCAACCAACATACGTGCGCCAAAGCCCGCCTTGGCACCAGTGGGCAGCTCGGCCACGATTGTACCGATCAGGGAGGCAGAAATGCCAATCTTGAGGGACGCGAAAAGATATGGGGTTGAGGCGGGTAAGCGTAATTTCCAAAAGCCTTGAGAATTGCTGGAATGATAGGTGCGTAAAAGATCAAGCTGCATACCCTCCGGGCTGCGTAGCCCTTTGACCATGCCAACGACCACCGGAAAGAAGGACAGATAGGCAGCGATCACGGCCTTGGGCAATATGCCCTGAATACCTGCGGCCCCCATGACAACAATGATCATTGGCGCAAGAGCAAGGATAGGTATGGTCTGGCTGACAATAGCCCATGGCATGACAGACCGATCCATCACACGGCTAAAGACAATACCGACAGCCAACATAATCCCCAACAACGTGCCAATTGCAAACCCCAGCAACGTCGGTGCCAGTGTCACCCAGCCGTGATAGACAAGGCTTCGCTTGGACGTGATTTTCTTGTCGATGACCGTGTCATACAGCTCGATCGCGATTTGATGCGGTGACGGCAATCGGGGGCGTACATTCACATAAGTGAGTGGGATCAGGTGGCTATTGCGGACCGCCAAACCAAGGCCGGAAAAGTCTTGGCGTGCGATTGGCGTATCGGGCGAAACGGCCAGGCCGTCGCGCTGGGCCTGATCAGCCGTCAGATGCATATTCATCGGGACGACCGCGATGATCCAGATCAGTAAAACTGCTGCAACCACTGTGACGACTGGAAAAAAGGATTTCACAATCAACCCTGCCCATGACCGGCATGCAGGCCGTCGCGTACACGGTTTGCAATGGCAATAAATTCAGCGCTGTCGCGAATAGAAAGCGGACGATCGCGTGGCAGTGAGCTTTCTATCACATCAGAAATTCGCCCAGGGCGCGGGCTCATCACAACGATCTTCGTTGAGAGATAGACCGCTTCAGGGATCGAGTGGGTGACAAACGCGATTGTCTTCTCGGTGCGTGCCCACAGCTGTAAAAGTTGTTCATTCAAGTGATCGCGCACGATTTCGTCTAACGCGCCAAAGGGTTCGTCCATCAAAAGGATGTCGGCATCAAACGCCAATGCGCGTGCAATGCTTGCACGTTGTTGCATCCCCCCAGACAATTGCCACGGAAATTTCTTTTCAAAGCCTTCAAGATCAACCAGATTTAGAACCCGTTTGATACGCTCGCCCATCTCCGCTTTTGAAAAACCCATTATTTCAAGCGGCAATCGGATGTTTCCGCCAATCGTACGCCAAGGATAAAGACCAGCGGCTTGGAACACATATCCATACGCCCGCGCACGGCGGGCATCATCGGGCGTCATGCCATTGACCGAAAGCGCTCCGGATGTCGGAGTTTCAAGCCCAGCGATACAACGCAAGAATGTCGTCTTACCACAGCCTGATGGCCCAATGAAGCTGACGAAATCCCCCTTGTTCACCTCAAGATTGACGTCTTTCAGCGCATGAACTGGACCATCGTTGGTCTGGAAGGTCAGGTCTAAGTTTGACGCGCGGATCACCAAGGGCGAGAGACCATCGGCATCTTGGGTGGGCGTGGTTGATGGGGTCAGGCTCTGCAATTTAGGTCTCTCGTACATTATTCAATTGATCGGTCGTAGGCGGTAAATACAGCGAACAGTTCGCGTTCCCTGAGTGTGCAGGAATGCGCGGGTTACACCCCGCTGGCCGGAATACCTGTGCGTTTAACAGAGGTGGGCGCGGTCAGTTCTTTCCATGAGGAAAGCGCTTTGTTCGTGGCAGTATTGCCTTCGCGCTTTACGAATTTTCCGTGGCCTTCTTGGGTTCGGACTTCGCCATCAAACACGGCAACCTGACCACGCGTTAGCGTAAAGCGCGGGAGGCCTTTAACCTTTTTGCCCTCAAAAACATTGTAGTCGATGGCCGATTGCTGCGTGCCCGCGGTAATCGTTTTTTCCTTTTCAGGATCCCAAACAACGATATCAGCATCAGCGCCCACAAGGATCGCACCTTTCTTGGGATAACAATTCAAAATCTTGGCAATATTCGTTGACGTCACCGCAACAAATTCGTTTGGCGTTAGGCGGCCGGTTGCGACCCCATGGGTCCAAAGCATTGGCATCCGATCCTCAAGTCCACCAGTGCCGTTCGGGATCTTGGTAAAGTCGCCTATGCCAAACCGCTTTTGTTCGGTTGAGAATGCACAATGGTCGGTGGCGACGACACTAAGTGACCCCGATTGTAGGCCTGCCCAAAGACTATCTTGGTGCTGCTTGTTGCGGAACGGTGGCGACATGACGCGGCGGGCGGCATGGTCCCAATCTTTGTTGAAATATTCGCTTTCATCCAATGTTAGGTGTTGGATCAAAGGCTCGCCCCAGACACGTTTGCCTTGCTGGCGGGCGCGGCGGATGGCCTCGTGAGATTCCTCGCAAGAGGTGTGAACAACATACAGCGGCACGCCAGCCATATCGGCAATCATAATTGCGCGGTTGGTGGCTTCGCCTTCAACCTGTGGCGGGCGCGAATAGGCGTGGGCTTCGGGGCCCGTATTGCCCGCCGCAAGCAGCTTGGCTGATAGCTCAGCGACAACGTCACCATTTTCGGCATGAACCATCGCAATTCCGCCCAGTTCGGACAGGCGATTAAAGCTGGCAAAAAGTTCGTCGTCGTTCACCATCAACGCGCCTTTGTAGGCCAAGAAATGCTTGAATGTGTTGATGCCGCGCTCTTTGATCACAGATTCCATCTCGTCGAACACTTGTTCGCCCCACCACGTCACCGCCATATGAAACGAATAGTCGCAATTCGCGCGGGTAGATTTGTTGTCCCACATTTTTAGGGCGTCATGCAGCCCCTGTCCGGGACTTGGGAGCGCGAAATCAACGACCATCGTAGTGCCACCAGCAAGGGCAGCACGGGTTCCGCTTTCGAAATCATCGGTGGAATATGTGCCCATGAACGGCATCTCAAGGTGCGTGTGGGGATCAATGCCACCAGGCATCACATAGCAGTCCGTTGCATCCAATTGTTTGTCGCCCGACAGGTTTTTGCCAATCTCAATGATCTTGCCATCTTGGATCAAAACATCAGCTTTGTACGTCAAATCATGGGTGATGATAGTTCCGTTTTTAATGACAGTGGTCATGGCGGTCTCCCTGCGTATTTCGTTTGTTCGGCGCTTAGGCCGCTATGATTGCGGTTTCGAGAACGGCATGCAGCAATACATCTGTCCCTGACGCGGCCCATTCAGGGCTGATTTCTTCGGCTTCGTTATGGCTTAGCCCATCGACGCACGGGCACATGATCATCGCGGTGGGGGCAATGCGGTTGATCCAACAGGCGTCGTGTCCGGCACCAGAAATCAAATTCATATGACTATATCCAAGCCGCTCAGCGGCGGCGCGCACTGCACCAACACATGCTTCATCAAAGGCGACAGGGTCAAACCCACCAACCTTTTCAAACTCGATTTCCATCGCCATAGCGTCACAAATATCTTGGGCTTGTGTGCGCAATTGCGCTTCCATGTCTTGAATGACCTCCAATTCGGGGGAACGGAAATCAACAGTAAAGACGACCTTGCCCGGAATCACATTGCGTGAATTTGGATAAACATCGATATGGCCAGCGGCACCAACTGCATGGGGCGCATGTGACATGGCGATAGCATCCACCTTGTCCAAAATACGCGCCATGGCCAATCCTGCGTTTTTGCGCATCGGCATTGGTGTAGAACCCGTATGCGCGTCCTTGCCAGTGATCGTAATCTGGGTCCACGAAAGACCCTGACCATGCGTCACAACGCCGATTTGTTTGTTTTCGGCCTCAAGGATCGGTCCCTGTTCAATATGTAATTCAAAAAAGGCGTGCATTTTCCGTGCACCAACGTCTTCATCGCCACGCCATCCAATGCGGGCCAATTCATCGCCAAATTTCTTGCCATCAGCATCTGTGCGATCATAGGCCCAGTCTTGCGTATGCAATCCTGCAAAAACGCCAGACGAAAGCATCGCTGGGGCATAGCGCGTGCCCTCTTCATTGGTCCAGTTCGTGACAACAATTGGATGTTTGGTTTTAATGTCCAGGTCATTCATTGTGCGCAAGATTTCCAATCCGCTCAGCACACCCAGAACGCCATCATATTTGCCACCTGTGGGCTGCGTATCCAGATGTGATCCGACGTAAACGGGTAGGGCGTCGGGGTCTGTTCCGTCGCGCTGGGCGAACATATTGCCCATTTGATCAAGGCCCATTGAGCATCCAGCGGCCTCGCACCAATTTTGGAACAGGTGGCGGCCTTCACTGTCTTCATCGGTTAACGTTTGGCGATTGTTGCCACCAACAATGCCGGGTCCAACCTTGGCCATTTCCATCAGGCTGTCCCAAAGACGTTCGCTGTTGATCTTTAAGTTTTCACCAATGGCAGCCATGCGCAGAGCCCTCGCTTCGTTCGTTTATTTGGCCATGTTTTGACCAACTGGTAAAATCACGCTAGCAGAGGTTCGACATGAGTCAAGGAATTGCTGCCCAAAATTCCTGACTGATCGCAAAGGCGGATGTTCTTTACCGTTTGCTCGCCACTGTTTTCCGTGGGATGATGAGTTTATGAGCAAACCTGAAACACCGATCCAAAAGAAAAACCGATCTGCAATCATGAATGCGGGTCTTGAAGTGTTTTCTAAGTTTGGGTTTCGTGGGTCAACTTTGGACCAAATTGCTTTGGAATCTGGTCTCTCAAAACCGAACATATTGTATTATTTCAAATCGAAAGAGGTGATTTATACAACGTTGCTCGGAGAACTTTTGACCGATTGGCTCAAGCCCGTCCGCGATATTGATCCAGATGGTGATCCCATCGCAGAGATATTAGGATATGCCGCGCATAAGATGGAAATGAGCCAGAATTATCCACGCCAAAGCCGTCTTTATGCCAATGAAATCATTCAGGGTGCGCCGCGTATCAGTAATGTCTTAACAAGCGAATTACACGAAGTTGTCGACAAATTTGCGCAGCTGATAAAGTCATGGTCGAAAAAGGGACTTATCCGCGATGTTGATCCACATCACCTTATTTTCTCGATCTGGGCTATGACACAGCACTATGCCGATTTCGACTTTCAAGTGCGCGCGGTACTGGGGCATGATGACCCGTTTCCGAAGGGCGAAAAACATGTCGAAGACATGTTGCGTCAGATGCTGACGGTCTAAAAAACAGGGCGCGCCGGAATAAACAGCACGCCCCTAAAGTCATTCGGCGGCAACTGCACCGGGGTTGTTGGGATGGGTGGTCCAATTCGCGTAATCATCTACAACTGTCTTACCTGTACGGGCATCAACGGTACCTGGTTTTTGCTCTACCATGGTTATGCAGTTTTCGACTGGACAGACTTCAACACAAAGGTTGCAGGCTACACATTCAGCATCAATGACGGTGAACTTCCGGTCGCTCGACATAGCAATTGCTTGGTGTGATGTATCTTCACAGGCGGCATAGCAACGGCCGCAACTGATGCAATCGTCTTGATTGATTTCAGCTTTTGCAACGTAGTTGAGGTTCAAATACTGCCAGTCAGTGGTGTTAGGGATAGCAGCGCCCATAAAGTCTTGGATCGACGTGTGGCCCTTCTCATCCATCCACTGCGATAGCCCACCGATCATTTCTTGGACCACTTTAAATCCATAGGTCATGGCGGCTGTACACACTTGGACATTGCCACATCCCAACGTGATGAACTCTGCAGCGTCACGCCATGTAGTTACACCGCCAATTCCTGAAATCGGCAAGCCAGCCGTATCTGGTGCGCGCGCAATTTCAGACACCATCGACATTGCGATAGGTTTGACCGCAGGACCGCAATAACCGCCGTGGGTGCCTTTGCCGTCGATCGAAGGTTCAGGACTCATTGAGTCAAGATTGACTGAGACAATGGAGTTGATGGTGTTGATCAGCGATACCGCATCGGCCCCACCGCGCTTGGCGGCGGCGGCTGGCAAACGCACGTCAGTGATATTTGGGGTCAATTTCACGATGACGGGTTTCGAATAGTATTGCTTGCACCAACGGGTCACCATTTCGATGTATTCTGGAACCTGACCAACCGCGGCCCCCATGCCGCGTTCTGACATACCGTGCGGGCACCCAAAGTTAAGCTCGATACCGTCGGCTCCTGTGGCTTCAACCTTGGGTAAAATGTCTTTCCACGCCTGTTCTTCACACGGAACCATGATCGACACGATAACAGCGCGATCAGGGTAGTCCTTTTTCACACGGGTAATTTCTTCAAGATTGATCTCAAGAGAGCGATCGGTGATCAGCTCGATGTTATTCAAGCCAAGGACACGCCGATCCGCGCCGTGGATCACGCCGTAGCGTGGGCCATTCACGTTAACCACGGGCGGACCTTCTGCACCAAGGGTTTTCCAGACAACGCCACCCCAACCGGCCTCGAATGCGCGGCGGACGTTATATTCTTTGTCCGTAGGTGGGGCAGATGCCAACCAGAATGGGTTAGGGCTTTTGATGCCAAGAAATTCTGTTGTTAAGTCGGCCATTATTCTACGCCTCCCATCAAAGTTGCATGAATATCCATCGCGGCGTCGCGGCCCTCGGCCACTGCCGTCACCGTAAGATCATTCCCGCCAGAGGCACAATCGCCCCCCGCCCAAACCTTAGAACGGTTGGTGCGGCCCCTTTCTGATACGGCAATTTTACCGCCCTCAAGGACCAAACCACCATCGGTTGTCAAAGTTTGCCCAATGGCGCTGAAGACCTGATCTGCACTCAGGGACAATGTCTCACCCGTGCCAGCCAGCTTTCCGTTTGTCACAGCAGTATATTCCAACTCAATTTGTGTGGACGAACCGCCATTAAGCACGGCTTTGGGTTGGACGTTGAACAACAATTGAACACCATGCGACGCTGCAAGGTCTTGTTCGTAGCGGCTTGCGCTCATGGCTTCGCGACCACGGCGATAGGCAATTGTCACGTTCTGGGCCCCCAGCAGTTTTGACTGCACCGCTGCGTCAACGGCTGTCATACCACCACCGATCACAACAACATTGCGACCAACAGGTAGGGTCGCTAAATCATCAGTCTGGCGCAGTAACTCGATGAATTCGACCGCATCAATGACACTGTCGTTTTCACCTCCGTCAATGCCAAGCGCATTAACACCACCTAAACCAACGCTCAGGAACACCGCATCAAAATCGCGCGCCAGACCATCGAGGTTGAGGGCGTCGCCGAGTGCTTTGCCGTTTTCCAGCGTAATTCCACCAATGGCCAGCAACCAATCGACCTCTTTAGCTGCAAAATCGTTTGTCGATTTGTAGGCTGCAATTCCATATTCGTTAAGGCCACCCGCCTTTGGCCGTGCATCATACAGCGCCACATTGTGACCAAGCATCGCCAGACGGTGTGCGCAGGAAAGGCCCGCAGGACCGGCACCAACCACCGCGACCGTTTTGCCGGTCTCGTCTGCGCGTTCAAACGGGTGTACGCCTTTTGCCATCAACGTATCAGTGGCATGACGTTGCAAACGGCCAATCTCGACGGGTTTTCCCTCGGCCACCTCACGTACACAGGCTTGCTCGCACAATTCTTCTGTCGGGCAAACGCGGGCGCACATGCCGCCTAAAATGTTCATATCAAAAATTGTTGTTGCAGCGGCCTCTGGTGTGCCTGTGCTGATTTGGCGAATGAACAGGGGGATATCAATGTCTGTCGGACACGCCGTGACGCAGGGCGCATCGTGACAGAAATAACAGCGATCCGCGGCGACTGCGGCCTCATGGGGCTGAAGCGGCGCATGAAGGTCGCCAAAGTTTTCTCTCAGACTATCATCGTTAAGACGGCGCGCAGTAACGCCCGGGGTCATTTGGCTATTCATGAGATCTCCATCGGTCAATTTTAGGAATCATCATGGCATGAAATAAAATTTTATCAAATGGTAAAAAAATTTTATATGCAAAGTTGGTTTACAAAGGGGCGCGCCTTGGTTCGATCCGTGCGCACCAACCGATAACAAACCTTTGAAATTGCTGGCTCAACGCGATGTCTCTACCTAGGGCGCTCATTACGTCAAAAAAAGGCACGCACCACGTCAAAATCCTACTTGGGTGCTCTTTCCTTGGTGGAAAAGACCAAAGCAGTTTACACATTCCCCTCGCACTGGATCCAAGCGCTGCGCTCACGGGTTGAACGCTAAGGGAGAAGCAAAATTTTGCCACTCTGGTGCAATTTCAAACTACCCGTCTCAATCGAATCTGATAAACTACTCTCAAAGCAGCCCAATATTGGAGAGCGACAATGGACGGAAACGATATCGGCAAGTGCCCTGTCATGCACGGCGCAAGCATTCATGCAACGAACGAAGTACGCGGCAATCGTGATTGGTGGCCAAACCAGCTGAACCTAAAAATTCTAAACCAGAACACGGATCAAACTGATCCGTTCGGCGGTAAAGTTGATTACGCGAAATCCTTTGAGACATTGGACGTTGCAGCGCTTAAGGCGGACTTGGCCGCACTGATGACGGACAGCCAAGAATGGTGGCCTGCCGACTACGGTCACTATGGTCCATTCTTTGTGCGCCTTTCATGGCACGCGGCTGGCACATACCGCACAGGCGATGGCCGCGGCGGTGCAGGCACTGGCCAACAACGGTTTGCGCCCCTCAACAGCTGGCCTGATAATGGCAACCTCGACAAAGGTCGTCGTTTGCTTTGGCCACTGAAACAGAAATATGGCAATGCGATTTCTTGGGCTGACCTGTTTGTCTTGGCTGGCAACGTTGGCATGGAGACCATGGGTTTCAAATCCTTCGGCTTCGGCTTTGGCCGCGCTGATACGTGGGAGCCAGAAGAAGACGTCTATTGGGGCGTTGAAGATGTATGGTTGGACGATAAACGCTATACAGGTGACCGTGATCTGGAAAACCCATTGGCCGCTGTGCAAATGGGTCTGATTTATGTGAACCCAGAGGGGCCAAACGGCAACCCTGATCCAGTATTGTCTGGTGTTGATATTCGCGAAACATTTGCGCGTATGGGCATGGATGACGCAGAAACTGTGGCATTGGTTGCGGGTGGTCACACCTTTGGTAAAGGCCACGGCGCTGGCGATGCATCCCTTGTTGGTGCCGAACCTGAAGGCGCACCGATCGAGCAAATGGGCTTTGGTTGGAAAAACAGCTTTGGCGATGGCAAAGGCGTTCACACAACGAGCTCTGGCATTGAAGGCGCTTGGACACCAACACCTACACAGTGGGACAACTCATACTTCGACACGTTGTTTGGCTGGGAATGGGAACTGACCAAAAGCCCAGCAGGTGCACAGCAATGGACCGCCATCGGCGCTGAGGGTACGGTGCCAGACGCCCACGACCCATCCCGCAGCCACGCGCCTATGATGACTACCGCCGACATGGCGTTGCGCATGGATGCGATCTATGAGCCGATTTCACGTGACTTCCACGCGAACCCGGACAAATTCCACGATGCATACGCACGCGCTTGGTTCAAACTGATCCACCGCGATATGGGACCAAAAGTACGTTACCTTGGCCCAGATGTGCCTGCTGAGGAATTGCTATGGCAAGATCCGCTTCCAGCGGGTGCTGCTGCTTTGTCCGATGCAGATGTGGCGTCTTTGAAAGCTGCTGTTCTAGCATCTTACCTTAGCATTGCTGAGCTGGTTGAAACTGCATGGGCGTCTGCGTCATGCTACCGTGGTTCCGATCACCGCGGCGGCGCAAACGGTGCGCGTATCGCATTGGCCCCGCAAAAGGATTGGGAAGCCAACAACCCAGAGCAACTTGCAAAGGTTCTCGATGGATTGCGCGCGATCCAATCCGCGTCAGGCATCAACGTATCCTTGGCCGACTTGATCGTTATCGCGGGTTCTGCAGCTGTTGAACAAGCGGCAAAAAACGGTGGCCACGCGGTCAACGTTGCAATCACCACAGGCCGTGTTGATGCGACCCAAGAGCAGACAGACGTCGAAGGCTTTGCGGTTCTTGAGCCAATCGCCGATGGTTTCCGCAACTACCTGAAAAAAGAGTTCGCGGTCTCTGCAGAAGAACTGCTTGTCGACAAAGCACAGCTTTTGACGCTCACAGCGCCAGAGATGACAGCCCTAGTTGGTGGTTTGCGCACAATCAGCGGTGCCTTCACGGATGAAGCTGAAACCCTCAGCACAGACTTCTTCAAGAACATCGTTGATATGGGCGTCAGCTGGTCACCAGTTGCCGATCATACCAACGCGTTTGAAGGCGTTGCTGGCGGCGAAGTGAAATGGATGGGCACACGTGTCGATCTGGTCTTTGGCTCCAACTCTCAACTGCGTGCCTTGTCAGAAGCATTCGCTCAAAGCGATGCAGACGCCGCATTCGCACAGACCTTTGCAGATGCATGGACCAAGGTGATGAACCTTGATCGCTTTGATCTGGCCTAAGGCATAACAGGCGGGGGCAACCCCGCCTAACTGCACAAACAAAAGCGGCGCGTTGACTAGGATCAACGCGCCGCTTTTTTGTTCTGTGATCGTGAGTGGATCAGCCTGCCAAAGCCAACCAGACCAAGTAGCAGGCATACATCAGATATGTACCCAGCAACGCAGGGCCGACAACACGGCGCACAGGCGCAAGCTTGAAGGACGCCAGCCAGATCAACGTCATCACCAATAGAAATCCGATATCAATTGCGATGCCACGGGAATACTCAAACGAGGCAACAAGGCCCGAAACACCCAAGATCCCAAAGATGTTAAAGATCTGACTGCCCACGATATTGCCGATAACAATGTTCGAACGTTTCATACGGGCCGCCTCGATGCACGAGATAACCTCGGGCAGGCTGCCACCAGCAGCGATGATTGTCGCGCCAATGACGACGTCAGGAATACCTAATGCCGTTGCGACACCGACAGCATTTGTGACCGTAATATTGGCAAACAGGCTCATGCCGAGGGCACCCACGATCAAACATGGAATAATAACCGACATGGATTGGCTGATACTGGAAAGGTCTTCTTCGTCATCTTCACAATCAGGATTGCGCAGCGTCCAAATTGTAAAACCGATAAAGCCAGCGAACAAAGCCATCGCAATCGCGCGGCTGAACTCAGCCATCTCAGGGGAGGGGCCAGACATCAGGGTGACAAGCAACAAGAAGACGGTACCCAGCAGACCAATCACCGCAGCCTTCACATAGGCTATTGATGGACATTGGTATTTGACCAGTAATCCAGCAAGACCAATACCAAGGCCAAGGTTCACAATATTACTACCAACAATGTTGGACGCGATCACATCACCAGCTGACTGAAGGCTGGCCGCGACGTTGATCGCCAGCTCAGGCGCGCTTGTGCCGATTGCTACGATGATACTGCCAACGACAAACTCTGGAATACCAAATCGTTGAGCCGCGCCGACAGCTCCGTTCAGGAATATCTTCGCACAAACAACAACACCGATAAGCCCGCCAAGAAGCAGCACAAATTGAAGAGTAACTTCGCTCAAGTTTATTCCAGTCTTTGATCAATTCAAGGCGTTGAAACGCAACATTACGCTCTAAGCTCTACAGCTCGTTAATTGTGCGCGAACACCGTGAAGTCAAGTTGTCAGATGAACAGTATAGTCCGATACCTTTGGTAGATGTTGCCACAAGGCCATTAAATCAACCAACAGGCGACGTCTAATGCAGCATTTCACCTGAAAAGCGATAGCAGGCGCCGCCAAATTACTACATGAATACGGGTAAACCGAACCACGAACAAAAACAGAGCACCGAATTGACAGATCCGACGGGCATAGAGAACAATAACAATAACAATAACGCAACCGCTATCAATCGCACGCGGCTGACGTTTGAATTGTTTGTAGAGAAGGGGTTTGACGAATTCGAACTAGGATGCATCATCCGCACATTGTCACTGGCCAATGACATCCACCCCAACGCACCGTTTGAATGGCGGTTCACCTCTAATGAACCGGGTATGGTCACATCGGCCAATGGCATGATTGTACGTGCAGAACCCGCCATTCCAGATCATGGGTTTTCCGATCTTATGATTGTAGTCGGTGGCACGCGCGTTGACGCCGCCAGTTGGCTGGTGCGCCTTCGTATGATGCAACGCCAAGGCCTTAGCGTTGTTTTGCTGTCTGACGCTGCAACGGCCTACATCCGATCATCCCAACGATTAGAAGGGCGGATCACCACCCATTGGCGCGACATCGAGTTGCTGAATGAAACGGGTTACTACCCCAATCTGTCTGCACGCCTGTCTGAAAGTTCTGGCGGCATCATTACTGGGGCAGGTGTTGGTGCGACAACCGACCTGATTATTGGTTTGATCGCGTCCTATTTATCGGCACCAATGATTGCGGAATTGGGGAACCGGTTGCTGCTGAACACATTGCGCAAAAGCACCGCAGAACAGCCCAAGAAGATTTCCGACAGCCCCAGCCTGTTTGACAACCGAATGCGGGATGTCATCGCGATCATGGAAGACAGCATTTCTGAACCGTTGCCCATGACAGAGATCACCAAACAGGCGGGCGTTTCCACCCGACAGCTTGAGCGCGTGTTTCGCGAAGTGTTCGATGAATCCCCCGCACGGTTCTATAAGGTGCTGCGGATCAAACACGCGCGGTCCTTGGTTGAAGAAACACTATTACCATTGGTGGAGGTTGCATTGGCTTCTGGTTTTGGCTCGACCAGTACAATGTCAGCGGCATTGCGTAGCGAATATGGACTGACTGCCCACCAGATGCGCCAACGTAAAAAAGTGCGCTTGCTCGAGTTTTGATCGCCTTTAGGTCGGTCAGTTTACTCGATCTAAATAATGGTTAAGGCATCGAGAAGTATTAATAATTCGTAAGATCAGAATGTAAAAGTTGGCTGTCAAAACTGTACAGAATTGGGTCAAATCTGTGCAATTACCCGCGTAAGGGGAATATATTTTCGAATTTGTCATAACTGAATGCACAGTTTGATGAGGCATCTGTACAGTTTGCGTTGATTCGGCGGGTGTACGGGGCGTTAACCCTGCAATGTGCATGTTTTGACCTGCTTCGCGACTTCAGATAGCTTGAAGTTAATGGGTCCAATTTCAGGAAAACCTATGGCGATCAAAGTTGAAATGCTACGTTGTTTCCATGCTGTCGTGGACAATGGCAACCTTATGCAAGCGGCCAAAGAACTGGGGCGCACCCCTTCGGCCGTTTCAATGATGCTTAAACAATTTGAAGACCACATCGGCGCACCCTTGTTTGAGGCGGGGCGTAAATCCCGCCTGACTGCGCTGGGCGAAATGATCCATGTTGAGGCACGTAGAGAATTGATTCACTTCGATAAATCTGTTTCGATGATCAATGCATTAGCACGGTCCCAAGCGGGATTGGTGCGTATTGCAGCAACGCCTTCTGCCGCCAACACGATCCTACCACCTGTCATAGAACGCTTTGCCAAATCCCATCCTGCAGTGCGGTTGGACGTGCGCGATATGTCCTCGGCTGATGTGTTGCATGCATTGTACGAAGACCAGGCGGATATCGGGATTGGAACTATACCGGATTCCAATAATTTTGAGCATTTTGAACTGTTTAGCGATAGGTTTGGTGTTGTTTGTCGCCATGATCATCCCCTTGCAAAAAACTGGGATCAACTCACTTGGGCTGATGTTGCACCCCATCGTTTCATCGCAAACGGGTCATGTTCTATGGTCCAAGACCCTGAATTTGCAACAATTTTAGAGGGTTCCTTGATAATGGCATCCACCACTATCTCGCTGTTGGCCTTGGTGAATGCAGGTGTTGGGATCACAGTGTTGCCCGAACAGGCTTTGCCTTCGACTTATAGCGATTTGGTTTTCCTTAAGTTGTTTAATATTAATGAGGTACGTAGAATTGGGATCGCGTCCTTACCAGAAGGCGAACTGACGCCAGCGGTGAAATCATTCCTGAATATACTTAAGAAAAACTAAAATACACTTCAGATAATTGCGATTGATTGAAGGTGGTTTGTGGCGCAAATTGTGGGAAATTTTCCAACAGTTAGGCGCGCAGATGACACAATCATACAAGAACTATATCGCAGGTGAATGGGTCGCTGGTGGCTCCGAGATCGAAAACCGTAACCCCTCTGATCTATCTGATGTTGTTGGACTTTATGCCCAAGCAACCTCTGATCAGCTTGAGCAAGCCCTTGATCAAGCGCGCGTCGCTCAAGCCGAATGGGCCGCCACGGGAATCGAAAAGAAATACAACGTCTTGATGGCCATCGGCACCGAGATGATGGACCGCGCCGAAGAGTTGGGTACATTGCTTTCCCGCGAAGAGGGCAAGCCGCTGGCAGAGGGCAAAGGCGAAGTTTATCGCGCTGGCCAGTTCTTCACGTACTACGCCGCTGAATCCCTTCGCCAAATGGGCGACACCGCAGACAGCACACGCGAAAACATCGAGATCGATGTGCGCCGCGAAGCACTGGGTGTTGTGGGCATTATCTCACCGTGGAACTTCCCAACTGCCACCGCTTCTTGGAAAATCGCGCCAGCTCTTTGTTATGGCAACGCAGTTGTATGGAAACCTGCAAATGCAACACCTGCATCCGCAGTTGCATTGACAGAAATAATTGCGAAACAAGATATCCCTAAGGGTTTGTTTTCATTGGTAATGGGTGCTGGTTCTGAAGTGGGTCAACGCCTTGTCGAAAGCCCAAAAGTGGACGGTATTTCGTTCACAGGCTCTGTACCGGTTGGCAAAGGTATCGCACGTGCGGCCATCGGAAACCTTACTAAAATTCAGATGGAAATGGGTTCGAAAAACGCGCTGGCTGTTATGGATGATGCAGACATCGATCTGGCTGTAGCAATGGCTGCAGGTGGCGCGTTTGGGGGCACAGGTCAGAAATGCACAGCATCCTCCCGCCTTATTGTACACTCAGCCGTTCACGATGAATTCGTGTCAAAATTATTGGTCGCAACTGAAGCAATGAAGGTTGGCCACGCACTTGAGGCCGGTACACAGATTGGTCCCGTTGTGAGCCAACAACAACTGACTGAGAACATGGCCTACGTTGAGTTGGGTAAATCCGAGGGTGCGGAACTGCTTTGCGGTGGCCAACGTTTGGAAATGCCGACTGAAGGATATTACATGGCTCCAGGGCTTTTCATAAATTCAAACAATGACATGCGTATTAACCGCGAAGAAATGTTTGCCCCGCTAACTGCTGTAATTAAGGTCGATAGCTACGATGAGGCACTGACGACTTTGAATGACACGAACTTTGGCTTGACGGCTGGTATCATGACCCAAAACCTCGCACGCGCTACGCACTTCCGCCGCAATGCGAAATCCGGTTGCGTCATGGTGAACCTTGCAACGGCTGGTACTGACTATCACGTGCCATTCGGTGGTCGTGGCGACAGCTCATATGGGCCACGTGAACAGGGGTCTTACGCATCTGAGTTCTACACTGTTGTAAAGACAGCATATATTTCATCAGGGACACCAATGTAATGTCCGCAAAACCGGTCATTATTGATAATCTGCAATACGCCAACTTCTCACCCAAGGTTTTCGAACAAATGCGGGCAGGGGGCGTGGATGCAGTACATGTGACGATCGCATATCACGAGAGTTTTCGTGAGATGATCCTGAACCTTGAACAATGGAACCGCTGGTTCGAGGTGCATTGCGATCTGATTTTCAAAGGGACCACCGCAGCAGACGTTCGTTTGGCGCAAGAGACTGGGCGCACTGCAGTTTTCTTTGGTTTTCAGAACCCTAGCCCGATTGAAGATGATATTGGGTTGGTGGAAATTTGCCATCAACTTGGTATTCGTTTCATGCAACTCACCTATAACAATCAGTCGTTGTTGGCGACTGGGTGTTATGAGGATGACGATACCGGCCTGACCCGTATGGGCAAGCAGGTGGTCGCGGAAATGAACCGCGTTGGCATGGTCATCGACATGTCGCACTCTGCGGATCGTTCAACCTTGGAAGCGATCGAGCATTCTACGCGCCCGATCGCGATCACCCACGCCAATCCAGATTGGTGGCATCCCGCGTTGCGTAACAAGTCCGATGAGGTTTTGCGTGCCTTGACGGACGAAGGCGGCATGCTAGGTTTTTCAATATACCCACACCACTTGGCGGGTGGGACTAACTGCACCTTGGATAGTTTTTGCCAGATGATCGCTGAAGCCGCATCGCGCTATGGCGCAGAAAATTTAGGTATTGGGACTGACCTGTGTCAGGATCAACCCGATAGTATTGTCGAGTGGATGCGCGTTGGTCGCTGGTCGAAAACAATCGATTATGGCGAAGGCTCGGCGAGCAATGCTGGTTTCCCAGCGATGCCAACATGGTTTAATGACAACCGCGATTTTGGTAATATTGCGAAGGGTTTGATCGCTGTTGGTATGAGCCAGAATGAAGTGGATGGCGTGATGGGTGATAACTGGTTGCGCTTTTACGAAAACAGCTTTGGTCCAGGCAAATGAACGCGTTCGTTGCCCCCACACCAGCGTCGCTGCGCCCACCATCACAAGTGATGCGTTTGTCGCGTATGGGGTCGATGTTTCCGACACGGTTGTCGTTCTTGCGGAGCTTGATGCGTCGCCTTGCAGCTGAAAAGGTCAAGGTGACCCGTTCTGTATGGGAAATGTCAGATGATGGGTTTGGACGTGCGGTTTATAGCTTAGACTTTGGCGGGCACACTTACAGCCTCGTTGCCATCTCAACGGACTTACCGCCGGAAATGCGTACCGACCGCGTGATCGCCGAGGCGTGGGACAGCGCATATGTCCTATATGACGGCGTGCCCGATGCCGCAGAGTTGGATCGCATAACCGCAAACGCTCCTCGACAAGAAGCAGGGCGTTTTACGGAACGTGATCTGGTCCTGAGCCGTGCTAACAAGTCGGTACGCCTGTTTGCGCACGTCACAGAGCGCCTGAAAGCAGGGCAACAGCCCGACACAGACATGATCCGCAGTGTTGGCTACCTGATGCGCACAACTGCTGTATATGGTAACGGAAAGTTCGGGATCGCCGATCGCAGGCTGATCGCGGACCGGCCAGGATTAGAGGGGCCATTTGCGGCGGAAATGCTGACTGTCTGGTTGATCCGTAATTTTACCCACGACTTGGCCGAACATGTTGGTGGCGCGCCACTGGATGATCATCTTAAACGCCACTTGGGTGTCGGCAATTCAACGGGCCTGGGAATGGCACCCTTTTTGGTAACGCACCCAGTTTTATTGAACAATTGGATGTTGGCACGTGAGACGGCATTGGCCCGCGTGCGTGCGATACCTGTGCTAGAACTTGATCAGAAGGCACGTATTTTAGAGCTGGCCAAACGCGCAACACAGCATTTGGCACAATGGGATGTTCCGGATGTGGATCACCAAAGGCGCATTGAAAAATTACGCGCTGATTGGGCTGGGGTTGAAGCTTCGATAGAGCTTTACTTGAACCAAACCTACCCATTGGATGCGTTGATGGCCTCCATGTCGCAACGATCTGAAGATGTGCAGGAGTTGATGGTCTCCCTATTGATTGAACCATTTGGGGATTTGGTGGATGACCTTTGCGAAACGATGGGGGACACAATTGGTCCGCTTTCGAGCGTAATCAAAGACACAGACACCCTTCGTGTGCTGCTTGAACAGTATTTTTCATGGGCAATGGAAATTGATTTTTCTGCCCCTGCTGAACACCAACAATTTTGGTACGTTAGCGAAGCCAAGCAAGAGCCGCGATTGGGCGATCGATATCTTGAGCCAGGCTCAGAATTGGAAAGCCCACTGGATATCGCCCGTAGAATTGTGTCGCTTTACAAAGCGTTGCCGTTACAAAATCAGTCGGTGGTGGAATTCTCACGTGACGTGTCTGGCCATGGCTTGGCCATTGAACGGGCCCAGTTGGTCATGCGTTATCAATACGGTGAAATCCAAGATAACTTGGTTGGCGTTGGATGTCTGCCGATCGATATGTTGCGCTGTAAGCTGTCGTTCTTTGGTGCGTCCAAGTTTGATCCGAAATCTGATCGTTGGACACGCATTACCCTGTGCCAAGGGGCGCCTTTGACAAGTGAGTTGGACAAAGGTGCCGACGATTGGTGGTTGCCGGTGTTTAAGGCATGAACGGGTATTCTTTCACAGAGGTCGAGGGCGTCTTGACCAAAGCCGCGCGTGGCAGCGGTGCTGGCGTTGCGCATGCGGCAAAATTTGCAAAGGCTGCCGCATTGGCGCTTGCCTCTGACGAAGGCGCGGACTTGGTGAATGCTGCACTTGCGGATTTACCAAAAGGCGTAATTAGGGATCACGCTATCTGGATTCAACGCGATTTGGCCGATGCGGGTGAGGGCACCGTTATGTTCCCCAATGGTGATGCGCTTTGGGTTGGGTACATCGATACATTGCCCTACAAATCGGTTGAGACACCGACAGGTGAAATCGCTGTGTATATGGACGTTTTCGCCAAACCTGTCCGGCCACCGCGCGTTTTTATTTCAAATGAAAATATAGCAAAGTGGCAGGCATTGGCGGCCAAAACCTATGTGCCAGAAACTGAACAATCGCGTCTTGGCGGCGCTGGCGCTGGATTAACCGACAACGATTAGGCGAACGGATCGTCTGGATAGACGACTTTGGTAAGGTAAAGCCCATATGGTGGCGACACCGGCCCACATGCAGATCGCTCACGTGCTTCTAACGCTTCCTTTACCCGCTCTGGCCCCCAAGTGCCCGCGCCAACACGCTCTAGCGTGCCCACAATGCTGCGCACTTGGTTGTGCAAAAACGATCGCGCCCGCACATGAAAGTGCAGTTCTGGTCCCCAACGGGTTTCGACCTGTTCAATTTCTAAAACATCGAGGTTCTTTACGGGGCTTTTGGCCTGACAGATGCTGGACCTGAAAGTGGTAAAGTCATGCTGACCGATAAAATGGGCCGCACCTTCGCGCATCGCTTCGATATCGAGAGGATTGGAGACCTGCCAAACAAGACCCGCCTGATGTCCGCAAGGGGCGCGGCGCACCAGAAGGCGAAAGAAGTACTGACGCTCAAGCGCTGAGAACCTTGCATGCCATTCATCATCAACCCGTGCGCAGTCAACAATGGAGACAGGGGCAGGTTTCATATGGAAATTTAGCGCCTCAGAAAGGCGAAATGGTTCCCAGTCCTTGTCCAAATCGCAATGGGCGACTTGAGCCAAGCCATGTACGCCTGCGTCGGTTCGTCCTGCAGCGGCGATCGTATGTGGCCGGTTTTCTAATTTAGCCAAAGCCGCTTCAATCACGCCCTGTACAGAGGGGCGGTCATTTTGGCGTTGCCATCCAGAGAAAGGCGCACCGTGGTATTCGACTTTTAAGGCATATCTAGGCATTCGAATTCCCTATCTTGGCTTTTTGACTTGGGCAATCCCCTGTGCCTGCCTATGTTAAGATCAATAATAGGCGAGTGGGGCCCAAAGAGTGGTAATTTCAACGATTGCAGACGGTTTGCTGCGCGGTGTCGAAACAGTTCAGGACACGGTGTCAGAGGCATTCTTTGAGCCCGTCATTCGTTTGGGTGTCACGGGTTTGGCTCGTTCGGGCAAAACCGTGTTCATCACATCCTTGGTTGCAAACCTATTGGACCAAGGGCGGATGCCCCATTTGTTGGCTGCATCTGAAGGGCGGATCGAAGCCGCGTTCTTGCAACCCCAACCCGATGATACCGTCCCACGTTTTGAATACGAGGCGCACATGGCTGCGCTTACTGGGCAAACGCCGTCATGGCCGGAAAGCACGCGCGCGATTAGCGAGTTGCGCATCTCGCTAAAGGTCCGCCCCAATGGTCTGCTCGCGGGGCTTCAGGGGCCACGTACGATTCATCTGGATATTGTCGATTATCCGGGGGAATGGTTGCTGGATTTGGGGTTGCTGGATCTCAGTTACGACGAGTGGAGCGCGCAGGTTCTGGACCGCATTGCTGATAGATCGCAGGCAAAGGCTTTCCTTGAGCTTGCTAACAACACTGATGGCAAATGCAAACTGGAAGAGCCAGCAGCACAGGCCTTGGCATCCGAGTTTTCCGGCTATCTGAATGCGGCGCGCGATGATGGTTTTTATGACTGCACGCCTGGTCGGTTCCTTTTGCCCGGTGACTTGGCTGGGTCACCTGTACTCACGTTTGCACCTTTGCCTAAAACATCAAGTGTGCCCCGTAGGTCATTGATAAAAGAGATGGAACGGCGTTTTGAGTCATATAAGTCCCGTGTTGTTAAACCGTTCTTTCGTGATCACTTTAGCCGCATAGATCGCCAAGTCGTCTTGGTCGATGCGTTGGGCGCAATCAACAATGGGCCGAAAGCGGTTGAGGATATGCGCGGTGCGATGTCAGAAATACTGTCGTCTTTCCGTCCGGGGCGGAACGCGTTTCTGACCCGACTGTTGATGGGTAAGCGGGTTGAGAAAATCTTGTTTGCAGCAACTAAAGCAGATCATATTCATCACACGCAACACCCACGGCTTACATCGATTATGGAAGCGTTGACACGTGATGCCCGCGACCGCGCCAGATTTGCGGGGGCCCAAACCGCCGCGCTGTCCATTGCGTCGTTGCGCGCAACTACTGAGGAGACGGTCAAGCACGAGGGTGCTTCCTTGAACGTTGTGCGCGGCGCTTTGTTGGAGACAGGAAAACAAGCAGCGTTCCATCCGGGAGATTTACCGGAGGATCCCAATCACCTATTGAACCCTGCGCGTGAAGGTGCGGATGAGTGGTTGGATCAAGATTATCAAGTGATGCGTTTTGCGCCCGCAAAACTGACGTTGAAACCCGGTGATGGTCCGCCCCATATTTGGCTGGACCGTGCTGCGCAGTTTCTGATCGGTGACAAGTTGTGAGTCATTTTACACTGCGTGCAGCATGTCCCACCGATGCAGGAAAGACGGCAGCGATTATGTCGAACTATATGGAAAACACCCTTTGGATGCCTCGCGTCCATACTGGTGCCGAGGATATTGGGTTTCTGGGATCAATGATCGACCGTGGGTGGGTTACTGTTGCGATGTCTGCAGGCAAGGTCGTTGGTTTCGTTGCGCGCGACGGAGCCAATATTCAAGCGCTGTATGTTGAGGAAAATACGCGACGGTTAGGATGTGGGGCACTTTTGCTGACGCACGCTAAAGCCGACGTTGAAAAGTTGTCTCTGTGGTCTTTTCAAGGGAACACGGATGCGCAAGCATTTTATACTGCGAACGGATTTTGCGAAGTTGAACGCACGGACGGTGCAGGGAATGATGAAAACCTGCCTGATATCCGATTTGAATGGCATAGGGAGGCTGCGTAATGGCCAAGGGTCCAGTTTTGATCGAACTTGAAGGCGAAGTTGCATCTAGAAACGATGTGAATACCGCGCCGACGTTGCCTGATCCTGCTGCCTCAACCGCAGAAGGGCAGGCGATGCAAACAGCGGCTAAGATGATGGCGCGTAAACCTTCGTTCTTGGGGCGATTGTTTTGGTCTGTGACCTTGATGTTGTTGGGCGCTGTGATTTCGGTTGCCGCCTGGGACTTTGCTGCAGGGCTTATGCTGCGCTGGCCGATACTAGGCTTGGTCATTAGCGGTCTTTTGGGCCTGTTTGTCCTAATCTTGTTGATCATGGCATTGCGCGAAGTTGCAGCCCTTGGACGATTGTCGCGTATCGATGGCTTGCGCCATGCGGCATCTGGCGCATTGGAAAACAACAGCTTACCTGCGGCCATGGTTGTTACCGCGCGTCTGATCAAGCTCTACAAGGGGCGTGAAGATACGCGTTGGGGGCGTGATCGGTTTGCGGCTCTATCGGGCGATCAAATGGATGGGGTCGGTTTGTTGGCTGTTGCAGAAACAGAGATCGTACAGCCGTTAGATGAACAGGCGATGCGAGAAGTCGAAGCGGCTGCACGACAGGTTGCTACGGTTACTGCATTGGTGCCTTTGGCTTTGGCTGACGTGGCAACCGCACTTGCCGCTAACTTGCGTATGATCCGTAAAATTGCTGAAATTTATGGTGGCCGTTCAGGTTTGGTCGGGAATTGGCGACTTACCCGCGCCGTGATGACCCATCTGGTTGCGACTGGGGCTGTGGCTGTTGGCGATGATCTGCTTGAGCCGTTCTTGGGTGGTTCCGTCCTTGGCAAATTATCACGCCGCTTTGGCGAGGGATTGGTGAATGGTGCGCTGACAGCGCGTGTCGGTGTTGCCGCGATTGAGGTTTGCCGCCCCTTGCCATTTCGCACCACAAAACGGCCAAAGGCAGCACAGCTGGTGCGCCGCGCCTTGGGCGGTTTGTTCCAAACATCACGCTGATACACCTAAGGGTCTGGAATCGCGTACTTGTTGAACCGTCCTAACACGTTAAAGTGGCGCAAAATACTATGTGAGCGAGGGCAGTTATGATCGGTCTAGGAGTTTTGGCAGGGGCGTTTGTCATCGGATTGCCAGTTGCGGTGATCTACCTGCTGGTTGGTCAGTCGGCATTGCGGACGCAGATCGCGGCACTTGAGCGCAAATTGTATCAACTTACGGTAGATACCAAACAGGCGTCTCAGTCCCAAATGGTTGTTTCAGAATCTACTGTTGAAAATGGCAAACCGCCAAAAGCGGCTGCGGAGGTCAAAACAAGTGCAGCTGCAAGTGCCGCAACAGTAATGGCAAGCCGCCAAGCCGAGGCAAAAGTCAAGGTTGCGGGCAATCCACAAGAACCGGTAACCCCGTCAGGGCCCAGTTTGTTTGAGCGGCTATTTGGTTGGCTGAGCGAAAATTGGTTCTACGCAATTTCGGCGCTGTCATTGGCGCTCGCGGGTCTATTCCTAGTGCAATACGGGATGGAAAATGGCATACTGCCACCAGCGGCTCGCGTTGCGAGCGCATTGGCATTTGGCCTTGGGCTTATAGGAGCCGGTGAATACATTCGTCGGCGCTGTGGTGAAGCAGAAGACAGCGCAACAGCATATCTACCCTCCGTATTTGCAGGCGCGGGTCTGGTTTCCCTGTTCGGTGCCGTTCTGTCCGCACAGATGCTTTATGGCCTGATCGGCGGCACATCGGGCATGATCAGCATGATCGTTGTCGCTGGGATAGCGATGGTTTTGGGATGGTTCTATGGGCCATTGCTGGCTGCAATCGGTGTTATTGGCGCGTTTTGTGCGCCATTGGTTTTGGGTGGCAGTGACTCTGATCCGACACCGCTGTTTACCTATTTCGCAATTGTTGCCTTTGTTGGTTTGGGCGTGGATTCCATGCGCCGCTGGGCGTGGGTTTCCGGCCTGACACTGGTCCTTGCCTATGTGATGGGGACGATGTTGTTTGGCGGAGATCGGTGGCTTACCGGTGCCTATCAGCTTTATCTCATTGCGTTGGCATTTATGGCTGTGTTGATCCCTGCACGGGCAATCATGCCTGATCATGCAGGTTCGATGCTGATAGAATGGGCAGCTAAATTGGATAAGGCAGAGCGTCCAATTTTCCCAGTGTTCTTGGCTTGGGGCGCGTTGAGTGCAACTTGCTTCCTAGTCGTCTCAATGTCAGCGGCTTTTCTTAGTGCGACTGATTTTTGGATAACATTTAGTGCACTCACGTTTCTGAGCATTGCCGTCATAGTCTGGTCATTACGTGGCACCGCATTACAAGATTTAGCCTTGGTTCCGATGACTGGGCTTATGGTAGTGATTGGACTTCAGCCCGAAAGCACCGGGGTGAGAAGAGTTTATGAGAGTAACCCTGATTTTTATTCGACTAACCCCGATTTGAACGCCCCAGTTGGTTTTGCAATAACAGCAACATTTCTTCTTGGCTTGGCAGCTTTCCTATCGGCTTTGGCAGCGTGGCGAAGCCTGAGTAAGGGTAATTATCCGGTGATTTGGGCGTTGCTCGCCGCCGTCTATGCTCCAGTGGTTGCATTAGTTCTAGAGGTGGTTCGGGCACCGTCAAATGTCATAGGGGCCTATCCATGGGCTCTGCACGCTGTAGTGATGGCTGGATTCATGGTCTTTTGGGCTGAACGTTTTGCACGTGCTGACGGGCCTGATGATAGATTGCGCATGTCGTTCTTTGTGCTTTCCGCGCTGGCCTGTATTAGCTTTGCCCTTGTCATGGTCCTTTCATCAGCCGCATTGACCGTTGCATTGGCTATCATTGTGGTCGCAGCGGCAGCGTTGGATCGCAGGTTTAATCTATACCCCATGACAATTTTCATCGCCGCAGGTGTCGTGACGCTAGGCTATCGCCTGGTTGCGGATCCTGGATTGGGCTGGGCGACAGATAGTGCATCAATCTTTGAGCTGGTTTTGGCATATGGCGGCGTTTTGGCGGCAATGATCGCGGGACAGTGGTTGCTGCGCGACAAAGTGCGTCAAACAGCAACAGTGATGATGGACAGCGCAGCGTGGTCAGTTGGCGGCATTTTCGTTTCGCTCATCCTGTTTCGTGTGTCATTGACGCGAGTGTGGGGGGCAAAGGCCATGACTCCCATTGGAGCATGGGGATTTACGCGGCAATTTGGTTCACCTTGGCCCTGGCACAGGTCCAACGTATGGAAATCAACAGCCACAGTTGGATGCGGGAAGTGCGTAAGGTACTCGGTGCGATATTTGCTGTGATTGGTCTGTCCACCTTGGCAGCTGCACTGACGATGTATTCTCCGTTATTCATGGATCAACCGATGAAGGTTGCGGGCCCACCTTTGTTCAATACGCTAGCGGTCGCTTATCTTTTGCCAGCACTGGTGTTGACTGCCGGTTGGCTGCGGATCAAATTAATGCCCGCAGAGGTGCGCATTGCTATGCAGGGCTTAAGCGGCGTCTTGGTCATGCTTTGGGCTTTTGCTGCCGTGCGCCATTTTTGGCAAGGACCGCAGGGAATGCCACTGTCTAACGGAATGGCACAGCCAGAATTGTACAGTTACACCATTGCCTTACTGCTGATTGGGGGCGGGCTATTTTATCAATCTTTGGCGAAACGCTCTGCAATGATGCGCAAAGTTGGTTTGTTTGTGATTGGCGCTGCAGTTGCCAAGGTGTTCTTTATCGATATTTCGGGGCTCGAGGGACTGACGCGCGTGTTCTCATTGCTGGTCCTTGGTTTGTCGCTGGCAGGATTGGCGTGGCTCAATCGTTGGGCCCAAGAAAAGGTGGAACCAAAGCCAGAGTAACACGCGGGTTGGGGTGAATGGACACTTGTGAGCCTTATCCCACCTGCCTATAAGGCGAGTATGAGCTGTATTGACCAGATCATTATACGAATTATGTCCCCGGCGCTCTGATACAGTGAGCTGCCGGGCTAAGGTGTTTGAGCCACTCGCACCGACCCAAGACAATCCCAAAATTATGATCCGAAGGACGCGACCAAATGAGCGCCGAGACACCTGACTATAAAACCACGTTGAACCTGCCGAAGACCGATTTCCCAATGCGCGCGGGCCTTCCCAAACGCGAGCCCGAATGGCTTGCCCGTTGGGCCGATATGGGCGTGTATGATCGCCTACGTGAAAAAGAAGGGCGCAAGCCGTTTACTCTGCATGATGGCCCTCCCTATGCGAACGGCAATCTGCACATCGGTCACGCGCTGAACAAAACGATCAAAGATATGATCGTGCGGTCCCACCAGATGATGGGTTTTGATGCCCGTTACATCCCGGGTTGGGATTGCCACGGTCTGCCGATCGAGTGGAAGATTGAAGAAAAGTACCGCAAGAAGGGCAAGAACAAAGACGCCGTTCCAGTCAACGAATTCCGCAGTGAGTGCCGCAAGTTTGCCGCTGACTGGGTCGATGTGCAGCGTGAAGAATTCAAGCGCCTTGGCATCAACGGCAATTGGGATAAACCTTATCTGACGATGGATTTCCACGCAGAGCGTGTGATCGCGGAAGAGTTCCAAAAGTTCCTGATGAACGGCACGCTGTATCAAGGTTCTAAGCCTGTGATGTGGTCCCCTGTAGAGAAAACTGCATTGGCTGAAGCCGAGGTCGAATACCACGACAAAGAGAGCTTTACGATCTGGGTGAAGTTCAAGGTGAGCAATGCAGCCGATGATTTGAACGATGCGCATGTTGTGATCTGGACCACGACACCGTGGACCATCCCATCCAACAAAGCTGTCGTTTACGGCCAAGACATCGCATACGGTCTTTATGAAGTTACCGGCACACCTGACGAAAGCTGGTCAGCTGTTGGGGACAAGTTCCTGCTGGCTGACAACTTGGCTGCAGACGTGATGAAACGCGCCCGCCTTGAAGAAGACCAATGGACCCGCGTACGCGCCGTTCCCGCTGACGAGTTGGCAGGGCTAACCCTAAGCCACCCATTGGCGGGCTCTGAGGGATCAAATGGCGAATGGGACGAGGCGCGTGATTTCCGCGCGGCTGAGTTTGTTACCGACACAGAAGGTACGGGTTTTGTGCACTGCGCCCCATCCCACGGGATGGACGAGTATGAGTTGTACCGCGACCTGAACATGCTGCAACAGGTCATCACCTATAACGTCATGGACGATGGCGGCCTGCGCGCTGATCTTCCATTCTTTGGTGGCACCTATATCCTGAACCGCAAAGGCGGCGAGGGTGATGCGAATAAGACAATCATCGACAAGCTTGTCGAAGTTGGCGGCCTTTTGGCACGCGGCAAGATCAAGCACAGCTATCCACATTCATGGCGCTCGAAGGCTCCGATCATCTATCGCAACACGCCGCAATGGTTTGCTGCCGTTGATAAGGCTGTGGGCGATGGTCAGGATACACACGGGACAACGATTCGTGAGCGTGCGTTGACTGAGATCGACAACGTCAAATGGACCCCACAATCGGGCCGCAACCGCTTGCACGCGATGATGGAGCAACGCCCTGATTGGGTGTTGTCGCGCCAACGCGCATGGGGTGTGCCATTGACCTGCTTTACGCGGGCTGGTGTTTTGCCAACGGACGATAGTTTCCTTTTGCGTAATGAAGAGGTCAACGCCCGTATCGTTGCGGCCTTTGAAGTTGAAGGCGCAGACGCATGGTACGAAGAGGGCGCAAAAGAACGCTTCTTGGACGGTATCGTGAACCCTGATGATTACGATCAAGTGTTCGACATCTTGGACGTATGGTTTGACTCTGGCTCAACCCACGCGTTCGTTTTGCGTGACCGTGAAGATGGTTCAGAAGATGGCATCGCAGATGTCTACATGGAGGGCACCGACCAACACCGCGGTTGGTTCCACTCATCCCTGTTGCAATCTGTCGGCACTACAGGCCGCGCACCATACCGCAATGTCGTGACACATGGTTTCACGCTGGATGAGAAGGGCATGAAGATGTCCAAATCCATCGGCAACACCATCGTGCCAGAAACCATCATCAAACAATACGGTGCAGACATTCTGCGCCTTTGGGTGGCTCAAACGGATTATACCGCTGACCAACGCATCGGGAATGAAATCCTGAAAGGCGTCTCAGACAGCTATCGTCGTCTACGCAACACGATCCGCTTTATGCTGGGGTCATTGGCTGACTTTGACGCGTCCAAGGCTGTGGATGTCAAAGACATGCCAGAGCTGGAACAGTTGATCATGCACAAGATGGTTGTTCTGGATGAGACAGTGCGTGCGGGTTACGCCAAGTTCGATTTCCAAGGCGTGTTCCGCGCGATCTTTGAATTTGCGACCCAAGACCTGTCATCCTTCTACTTCGATGTTCGTAAGGATGCGTTGTATTGTGATGGGGCGTCTGAGCGCCAAAACGCGGCTTTGACCGTACTGGATCACCTATACGCACGCCTCACTACTTGGCTTGCACCGATCCTACCGTTCACGATGGAAGAGGTCTGGCTGGAACGTAACGGGGCTGACACATCTGTTCACCTGGTTGATTTCCCAGAGACACCAGCCGAGTGGCGCAATGATGCGCTGGCAGCACGTTCTGACATCGTGCGCGCCGTGCGCCGTGTTGTGACGGGTGCGCTTGAAGAACAGCGGACAGCCAAGGTTATCGGTTCCTCGCTCGAGGCATGCCCAAGCGTGTACCTGTCCGAAGAACTGGCAGCGGTCATCACCAACCCAGAAACCTTTGCCGATCTGTGCATCACCAGCCAAGTGAAGCTGGAAACAGGCGCAGCCCCTGAAGGCGCGTTTGTGATCCCTGAGGTCGAGGGCGTTTCAGTTGTCTTTGCGAAGGCTGAAGGCGACAAATGTGGCCGTTGCTGGAAAATCCTTCCAGATGTTGGCGGACACACACATGCGGAAGTTTGCGGACGTTGCAGCGCGGCCCTTGGCTAAAGCCAGCTAAGACTAGAATTGTGGAAAAGGCGCCGGGCAACTGGCGCCTTTTTTGTGGACGTTGCTGCATAAAAACGATGTAGTCACACGTGACTAAGGGAGAATTGTAAATGTTTCTGAAAAACGCATGGTATGTGGCTGCTTGGGCTGAAGAGATCACACGAGATTTGCAGCAGATTATGGTTTTGGGCGAAAAAATTTGCGTCTTCCGTACTGAGACAGGCGAATTTGTCGGGTTAGAAGATGCCTGCCCACACCGCAAACTACCCTTGTCCAAGGGCCGTATCAAAGGCGACACTGTTGAATGTGGCTACCACGGTCTGACGTTTGATTGCGCTGGCCAATGCGTTTGGGCACCGGGCACAGGGCGCATCCCGTCCAACGCCAAGGTTCACGCCTATCCCCTGCATGAAAAATACGGGCTGGTTTGGATTTGGATGGGCAACCCCGCCTTGGCTGATCCCCATGATGTTTTCGAGATCGAAAACTATGAGAACCCGGACTGGGGCATCAATCGCGGCGACGCGATGGAGTTGGAATGCAACTACCTGTTGATGTGTGACAACTTGTTGGACCCGACCCACGTAGCATGGGTGCATGCAGGCAGCTTTGGCCAAGCCGCGACCAAGGACGCGCCACTGCGGGTAACCAAGAACGAGGACGGTGTGATCGTGCATCGCTGGATGATGGATGTGGAACCCGCACCGTTTTACAAAAAGGTCATTGGCTTTACGGGAAATTGCGACCGATTGCAGCATTACGAGGTGCGCTACCCCTCACATGCGTTGATCCGCGCGGTGTTTACACCTTCGGGCACAGGGGGGGCTGATGGGCCATTGCATGAGGATGTGTTCATCATGGACAGCTATAACTTCATGACCCCAACAACCGAGGGCGAAACGCGTTATTACTGGTTCCAACTGCGCAACATCCGCCCTGATGATGAAGCCCTGTCACAGTTGATGACCGAGGATGTGCAACACGCATTTGAAGAGGATCGCGCGGTGTTGAACGAGGTCCAAAAAGGCATGAGCAACAAAACCTCGCCCCATATCGACCTGCCGATTGATGGCGGACAACTGCGGTTCCGTCGCCAGTTACAGGCGATGATCAATGAGGAACAGCAGGTTGACGCGCAAATGGCGGAGTGATTACTTTAGCCTCGCCCGCAGAACGCGGATGAGGTTTTCACCCATGATTTTGCGAATGTCTTTTTCGGAAAGACCAGCCTCGAGCAGTGCGTGGGTAAGTGCAGGCAATTCGGATGTGTCAAACGCAGTCTCGACCGAGCCATCAAAGTCTGAACCAAGCGAGATATGATCAACGCCGACGGCTTCAATCCCCGCCTTGATCATACGCGCGATACCTGCGGGGCTGATGTCACCACAGGCGACTTCGGCCCAATACCCCATGCCCAATACCCCACCAGATGCCGCGATGCGGCGCATTAGGTCATCAGGAAAGTTGCGCTTTGCGGGGCAATGACCATAGATGCCGGTGTGGCTGACGATGATGGGCATATCAGTCATATCCAACACATCCTGCGCCACTTTTGGCGAGGAATGAGCAAGGTCCAGAACCATTCCACGCGTTGCGATGTCTGCGACAACACTTCGGCCAAAATCAGTCAAGCCACGATTGCTGAACCCATGCAGGGAGCCGCCTAGATCGTTGTCAAAGAAATGTTGCAGGCCAATGACGCGGTGACCTGCGGCTTCAAGCCTGTCCATGTTTGACAAGTCACCTTGGAGAGGGTGGGCCCCTTCGATCCCCAGTAGGCCACCGATTGCCTTACTGCCAGCGGCGCGGCTTACGAGATGTGCTTCGAGTTCGGCGAGGGAGGTGATGACACTCAGCTGATTGGGGGAATGCTCGGCAATCGCGTGCAGTTTCTCGGCCTGATACAAGGCGCGCTCCAACAGTGAGGTCCAAGTGCGGGGTGGCCAGAGTTGGCCAACTACAAGCGGGGTTATGTTATCAGGCGCGTCGGTTGCGTTGTTGTCATAGTTTTGGCCTTTGGGGCTTTTGGTCACGGCAGTGAAAACTTGGATCGCGACATTACCTTCGATCAATCGCGGAATGTCCACTTGTCCACGATTGCCGCGTTTGGCGATGTTGCGTTGCCAAAGCAGGCTGTCGGCATGCCAATCGCCGATTAACAGGGTGTCGTGAAGGGCTTGGGCTGTTTTCGAGACGGGATATGGATCGTGGGGGACAATACTGTTGCGGGATTTTTCGACGTAAGCGGGGGCGAATGTAAGAAAGGCGCTAATCGCGATGACGATAAAGAATAGAAAACCGGCAACTAGTTTTTTTAAGGCACGCATCGTCGGCTCCGTTGAATTTGATTGACTGGATCATATGCGAGATCGAAATTGGGGCAACGGGTAACGTTACACCCTGAATTAATTTTGGAGACAGCAATGGCCGGAGGTTGGGCAAAAGACGGCGCAGTGAGCGAACAGATTGAGGCATCAATCAACGATGAACTGGCCCGTATGCTTGCGCGCAAAGTACCTTTGGGCGAAAGCCTTTCAAATTGTGCTGAGTGCGACGAGCGAATTTCGAAAGAACGGCGCTTGGCGGTGGTTGGCGTGAAACTTTGCCTTGATTGTGTTCAGGAGCGTGAGACCCAGCATCAAAATCGTGGCGGGATCAATCGGCGTGGGAGCAAGGACAGTCAGTTGAAATGAGCGTTTTGCGTATTCTCTGAGCGACCCTTCGGGGAGAGTATTTTTTGGTAAGATGAAATGGCGTTGGTCACGCGCGGTCGTGCGCGTGACCAAGTTAGTTTCAGTCTTCCATAGCTTCGAGTTCGTCAATGAACCCTGAAATCATTGAAAGACCTTTGTCCCAGAATTTCGGATCAGACGCATCAAGACCGAATGGTGCAAGCAGTTCTTTGTGGTGTTTGGATCCGCCAGCTTTGAGCATCTCGAAGTATTTGTCCTCAAAACCTTCATCACCCTCTGCGTAAACCGCATAAAGCGCGTTCACGAGGCCGTCGCCGAAAGCATAGGCGTAAACGTAGAACGGTGAATGGACGAAGTGGGGGATATAGGCCCAGAAGGTTTCATAACCGTCCATGAATTCGAATGCTGGCCCGAGGCTTTCGCCTTGTACACTCATCCAAATATCATTGATATTTTCTGGGGTGAGTTCGCCTTGAGCACGTGCTGCGTGCAGTTTGCACTCAAAATCATAGAACGCGATTTGGCGCACAACTGTGTTAATCATGTCCTCGACCTTGCCAGCCAAAAGGATGCGGCGTTCTGATTTGGTTTCAGCCCCATCAAGCATCTTGCGGAACGTAAGCATTTCGCCAAAGACGGAGGCCGTTTCAGCTAGCGTGAGTGGGGTTGAGGACAGCATTTCGCCTTGTTCTGCTGCCAACACTTGGTGCACGCCGTGGCCCAGTTCATGGGCTAATGTCATGACATCGCGTGGTTTCCCTAAGTAATTGAGCATGACGTATGGGTGTACATTCGTCACAGTCGGATGCGCAAATGCCCCCGGCGCTTTACCGGGCTTTACACCTGCATCAATCCAACCATCTGAGAAGAAGGGCGCTGCGAGCTCGCCCATACGTGGGTCAAACGCGTTGTAGGCTGACATCACCATGTCTTCGGCAGTTGCCCAATCCACGACGCGCGTGTCTTCCATCGGGAGGGGCGCATTGCGGTCCCAAACCTGCATCACATCAAGGCCCAGCCATTTACGTTTTAATTCGTAATAACGGTGGCTTAGCTTGGGATATGCTGCGACAACCGCATTGCGCAATGCTTCGACCACTTCGGGTTCTACGTCGTTGGACAAATGCCGCCCTGTTTGTGGTGTTTCCATGCCACGCCAACGGTCGATAATTTCCTTTTCTTTGGCTTGCGTGTTGTGCACACGGGCGAAGGTTTTGACATTGGCCCCAAAGACGTCGGCCAATTCACGCGCTGCCGCTTCGCGTTTGCTGCGATTAGGGTCTGTGAGCAAGTTTAGTGTGCCCTCGATATTGAGCAGATCACCTTCGACGTTGAACTCAAGTCCGGCGATGGTTTCATCAAACAAGCGTTCCCATGCATCGCCAACAACACCCAAGTCGTGCATGAATTTTTCCAGCTCGTCAGACAGTTGGTATTTCTTCATGGCTCGGATGCGGTCGAATACGGGTTTGTAACGTGCCAGATCAGCATTGGCAGTCAACAGAGCTTCCATGTGATAGTCGTCGAGTGTGTTCAGTTCGAGAGTGAAGAAGACCAGTGGTGTCGTGTAGTTGGTAATCTTTTCCTGCGCATCCGACATAAATTTTGCGCGGCTTGCGTCTGTTGTCATCTGGTAATAGCGCAATCCTGCATAGGACATAATGCGCCCAGCAACTTGGTTGATCTTTTCGTTGCGCAGAACGCAATTTAGCAAGCTCGCAGCATCCAACATGGCCAACTTGTTCTCATAGTCGGCGGCAAAGGCTGCGCATTCTGTTTCAAGCCACTCAAGGTCGCGTTTGAGCTCGGGCGCATCTTCGCCAGTATACAGGTCATCCAGGTTCCATTCGGGTAAATTGCCCATTGGACCATCGCTATCGATGCCTCCAGATCCTGCGTTTACATCTTGGACGGGGAAGGGGAGTTGGAACATTTGAAGCCTCATTGATTTTCTAAACCAATAGGTATGTGCGAGGCGTTCGCGGGACAAGGCACAAATGCACAAATGCTGCGCGTTGGTTGTCACAACCTGCGCGTTTTAGGCATGTTTTCAAAAAAACGGTGTGCGAGAGTTTTCGGTCACCACTTTCAAAAGTGATGATGGACAACCTTGTCAGCTATGATCTGTGAAAAGTGCGGCAATCTGATCTAATGCACTATCGCGGATGCTCTGTTGCTCCATCAGAATTTCGTGTTCAGCATCCTGAACAAGCTCAAGAGCACCATTAGCCCAGCGTCTCATCCGGTCATGGACTGAACTGACACGAACAATACGTTCATTGGTGCCCAAGAATGTTAGCGTTGGGACCTTCGGGGAACTAAGGGCCGCGAGTGACCGCGTCTCTTTAAGGGCTTCGCGTAACCAAACATAGCTGGGACCGCCAAGGCCTAATGCGGCATATTTAGCGACCTGATCTGTCATCAGCTCAAACATTTGTGGATCGGTGGTCAGCATATTGTCTTCAAAAGCCGCCGTAAGCACATAAGATTCAGGTGATGTGTTTGGCGGGTATGATGCGCCTTTGCCAAGTATTGGCATCAAGTGGCTTAGTATCCATGCTACTGGGCGCAGATGTGGCGCAAGGTGAATACCCCACATTGGGGCGGAAAAAACAGCGGCCTTTACCGCAAGTCCATTTTCCAATGCGCGTAGTCCGATAGCTCCACCCATTGAATGTGCGACGAGATAATAAGGTTTCGGCAGATTTAATTCTGTTGCAGCACTAACGAGCGCGTCGACATCTTTTTGATAGTCGTGAAATCTCTCGACATGGCCGACCATTGGGTCATCCAACAAACGATCTGCCAAGCCTTGACCGCGCCAATCGGCTGCAATTGTGCAATACCCGCGGCTCTCGAGGCCCTCGGCGCAAGCGGCATATTTTTCAACATATTCGGTGCGGCCAGGGAACAGCAAAACTGTACCCCTAGCCGCGTTTTCTGCCCAGACCGCCAGTCTGATACGTTTACTGTCTGATGTGTGGACCCAATAGGCCGTTGCATTCTCACCCGATGGGCAAACGTCAGAGTAAAACGGTGCGGCAGTCAAAGTCATAATGTTAGATCCTTAGCCTAAAACAGAGGCCAATTTCATTGCCATGCCCATGTCGCCATCGACCTTAAGCTTACCTGTCATAAATGCACTTGTGGCATTTGTATCACCGGCCAAGATGCCTTCGAACGTTTCTGCATCTGCGCTGAGGGTTACATCTGTTTCATCGTCGCCTGAACGTGCACCATCAGCGTCGATTACCACGCCGCCTTCGCCTTCGATTTCGAATTTAGCGGAACCATCAAATGCGGCTCCTGCCAATTTTTCGTTCAATGCAGTAACGGCTGCGTTGATAATATCACTCATGTGTTGTGGCCCTTTTGGCTATTTTGCGCAGACTGCTATGGAAATGCGGCCGCGTCCTGTTACATGTCTAAATATGGGCATCAAAACAGCGAACCTCAAACTTACCGTTGCGGCAATTATGATGACAGTCATAAATTCCTTACCATTGGCTGCGCAGTCGGTCACCTCCGATTTGATGGAGCAGCTAAAAACTGCCGAAGTCGGAGAGATTGCCAGAATTGAACGGGCGCTGAAATTGGAGTGGTCGCGATCGGGTTCTAAGGCATTGGATTTGCTGCTTTTACGCGGACGCGACGCGATGGTCTCTGGGGATACAAATGCTGCAATCGAACACTTTACTGCGCTCACTGATCATGCCCCAAACTTTGCTGAGGGTTGGCATGCACGGGCAATAGCGTATTTCGAAATCGAATTACTTGGGCCCGCGTTAGCCGACTTGAAACGCTCTTTGGTGTTGAATCCTAACAATTTTGATGCGGTTTTTGGCCTTGGGTCAATGATGATGACATTCGAAGATTTTTCCCGTGCTGAAAAGGCATTTAGGGAGGTTCTGCGCTTGCATCCCAATCACGAAAACGCGACCAATGCACTTGAACGGCTGGAAAGCCAAGGAATCGGGCGTGAGCTTTAAAAGCTTGGGTCATTAAGGGAATGTCGTGTCGCTGAACGGACGTGTCGTGGCCGTTTTAGGTCCGACAAACACAGGTAAAACCACCTATGCAATCGAGCGTATGTTGGGGCATCGAACGGGCATCATCGGCCTACCGCTGCGCCTTCTGGCGCGCGAGGTCTATGACCGCATCGTTGCAATTCGTGGGCCGTCAGTTGTGGCCTTGGTCACAGGTGAGGAACGCATTGTCCCACCGCGTACTCAGTATTGGGTGTGTACGGTTGAGGCTATGCCAGAAGGCATGGGGTGCGATTTTCTAGCAGTTGATGAAATCCAAGTATGTGCAGATTCTGAGCGTGGCCATATCTTCACAGATCGCTTGTTGCGTGCTCGCGGTCTGAAGGAAACGCTTTTTCTTGGTTCCGACACTATGCGAGGCGCGATTGCTGAACTCATCCCTGAAGCACAGTTTCTGCGACGAGAACGAATGTCTGAACTGACGTATGTTGGCCAAAAAAAGATTAGCCGCATGCGTCCGCGTAGCGCGATTGTCGGGTTCTCCGTCGAAAACGTATATGCGATCGCTGAACTACTGCGACGTCAAAAGGGCGGGGCGGCTGTTGTGATGGGCGCACTTAGCCCGCGGACGCGTAACGCTCAGGTTGAGATGTATCAAAACGGAGAAGTTGATTATCTGGTGGCGACAGATGCCATCGGGATGGGGCTGAACCTTGATGTTGACCACGTAGCTTTTTCTGCACTGTCCAAATTTGACGGGCGCCGTATGCGTCCACTTGCGCCCAATGAACTTGCGCAAATTGCAGGGCGGGCAGGGCGCGGTCTAAAAGATGGGACATTTGGAGTCACAGGGGACGCGCGTCCCCTGGATGACGGCATGGCGCAAGCCATTATGGACCATAAGTTCACGCCACAGCGCAAATTGAATTTCCGCAATCATGCGCTTCAATTTGGAAGTGTTGACCGCCTGATTCAGACACTTGAGGCATCACCAGACCACGAAATGTTGGTCAAAGCCCGTGAAGCTGACGATTTAGCAACACTAAAAAACTTATCCCAGGTGGGAGAAGTCAGCGCCCGCGCAACCGATGGACCGTCTGTCAGATTGCTTTGGGATGCATGTCGTTTGCCGGACTTCCGCGGTATCGGTCGGGGCACACATGCGGACCTCGTAGCCGTTATTTATAACTACTTACATCAAAGTGGGTGCATTCCAGACGAATGGATGGAACGTCAAATCAAAGTCATCGATCGGACAGATGGTGACATCGATACATTGTCCAAACGGCTCGCTTTTATTCGGACTTGGACCTATGTTGCACAACGCAAAGGTTGGACAAATGACGAAAGTCATTGGCGGGAGCAGACACGTTCTGTAGAAGACAGGTTGTCGGACGCGCTGCACGAGCGTTTGACCCAAAGATTTGTAGATCGGCGCACATCCGTGCTTTTGCGCCGATTGGGACAGAAGGAAGCCATGGTGGCCGAAGTAAACGACGCAGGTGAAGTGACTGTAGAGGGTGAATTTGTAGGTAAGCTGGATGGTTTCCGGTTTAGCCAGGACAAAGGCACTGGAGTGGCTGAGGCCAAAACGATCAAAACGGCGGCGCTTCAGGCGTTAGCCCCGCAGTTCCATCTGCGCGCTGATCGTTTTTATAACGCTCCTGATACCGAAATTGACTATACGGAACAGGGTGGCCTTATGTGGGGTTCTTCGGCCGTTGGTAAACTTGTTGCTGGTGCCGATGCGCTTAAGCCACGGGTAGAAGTCTTTGTTGATGATGTTGCGGGACCTGAGGTTGCTGAAAAAGTGCAACGTCGCTTGCAGCACTTCATCGATCGTAAAGTTGCGGCTCTTTTTGAGCCGTTGTTGAACCTGGGTCGCGATGAAGCGTTGACCGGTTTGGCACGTGGCTTTGCATTTCAATTGGTAGAAAACATGGGCATGTTGCCACGCTCTGCAGTGGCCAACGAAGTTAAGGCGCTTGATCAAGATGCTCGTGGTGCATTGCGCAAACACGGTATCCGTTTTGGTCAATTCACCATCTTCATGCCGTTGTTGTTGAAGCCAGCTGCGACGCGCTTGCGTTTGGTGCTTTGGTCTCTGAACAAAGGTTTGGATGTATTCCCTGAATCACCTCCCCCCGGCTTGGTCACGATCCCAGCTGAAAAGGGTGTGAAAGAAGGGGCAGACACGATGTCTGGTTATCGCATTGCAGGCGAACGCGCGATCCGCATCGATATGTTGGAACGTCTTGCTGACATGCTGCGCTCAGAGGACTCACGTGGTGGGTTTGAGGCCAAAGCTGACATGCTGTCCATTACAGGTATGACGCTTGAGCAATTCGCGGACCTGATGCAGGGCCTGGGCTATAAGGGCGAAAAAGGTGAGCGGGCTAAGGTAAAGGCGGCACCTTCTGAGGCCGTATCAGATGCACCTGTAGCAGAGGTCGCACCTGTTGAACCTGCCGATCCAGAAACACCTGTTGCCGAAGCTGAGATGGAAGTGTTCTACACCTTCACTTGGGCACGTGCACCGCGTGCAAACACACGTCCAGCTCGCACTGGCGATAAGCCAAGCGGTGAAAGCCGTGGCAAAGGCAAACCAAAAGGTAAGCCACGTGGTGCCAACAAAGGTGCGCGCGATGACAAGGCAAAGTCTTTCTCGGCCCGTCCAACCAAGCCCGAGAAGAAAATCGATCCTGACAATCCGTTCGCAGCGGCATTGATGGGATTGAAAAGCGGTAACTAAATGAGCGATCCATCGGGCAAACAACGGCTAGACAAATGGCTGTGGTTTGCCCGATTTTTTAAAACAAGATCATTGGCAGCAGCTCGTGTTGCAGCTGGCGATGTTCGCGTTGATGGAGATAGGGTCACAAAGCGGGCAACTCTGATCCAAGCGGGCAACGTTTTAACCTTTGCCGTCGGTACGCAAACACGCGTGATTCAGATCGATGATATCGGAGATCGCCGCGGTCCCGCACCCGAAGCCCAAGAACTTTACACTGATTTGACCCCGCCTAAGGTTAAGCAAGAGAACAAACATCCTGCAAACCCTAGCTTTGAAGGAAAAGGGCGTCCAACCAAGCGTGATCGCCGTAAAGGTGATCTTTATCGCATTCATTCCTTCAGTGACGTCAGAGACGACCTTGAATGATCCTCTTCACTGAATTAGCTAGTCCATCGAACCGTTAAAAAACGAGCGACTCTTTATGACATATATCGTCAATGATGCTTGCATCGCCTGCAAATACACAGACTGCGTCGAGGTCTGCCCTGTAGATTGTTTCTACGAGGGTGAAAATATGTTGGTCATTCATCCTGATGAATGCATCGATTGCGGCGTGTGCGAACCAGAATGCCCCGCAGATGCTATTCGCCCCGATACTGAGCCAGACATGGAAAAGTGGGTTGAGTTCAACCGAAAGTACTCAGAGCTGTGGCCTGTGATCATCACCAAAAAGGACCAGCTTCCAAATGCGGAAGAAATGGACGGCAAAGAAGGCAAGATGGAGCTCTTCTCTGAAGCGCCAGGTGAGGGTGGTTAAGCCACTATAGATTCGCGGTCTTGAGGCTGAAATATGTTCCTAACCATGAATTTTACAAAGTAATTTGTTATTTTTAGTTAAAAGGCCTCCCAGTGAACTTTCTTGGGGGGCTTTTTTGTGGTATGGTGTTTGAGTACATAACCTAACGGATCAATTCCCTGCCCAGCGATATTTAAGAAGCTGGGCCCAGAAATCACTGAAAACCGCAAATTTGACGTGGCATTCTTGCCCCGCCAGCTGCGCTTTTGACTTTGAATTTTGCATGGAAATTATCTGTTTTCTGAGGAAAATGAATGACTAAATCGAAAAAGCTCGACTTCCGTACTGGTGAATTTGTGGTCTACCCAGCCCATGGCGTTGGTCAAATCACTGATGTTGAAGAACAGGAAGTGGCTGGCGTTACGCTAGAATTGTTTGTGATTTCTTTCGAGAAAGACAAAATGACTTTGCGCGTGCCGACACATAAAGCCGTTGAAATCGGCATGCGGTCTTTGTCATCTCCAAATGACATTCTTCACGCTATGAAAACGCTAAAGGGTAAAGCCAAAGTTAAGCGTGCGATGTGGTCGCGTCGTGCGCAAGAGTACGAACAAAAAATCAACTCTGGTGATCTGATCGCAATTGCTGAAGTTGTTCGTGACTTGCACCGCACTGATGATCAGCGCGAGCAAAGCTATTCAGAACGTCAGCTTTACGAAGCTGCGCTTGAGCGTCTTACACGTGAGGTTGCTGCTGTTGAAGGTGGCGACGAAGTTGCTGCCGGGACAAAGATTGTGGATGTCTTGATGAGCCGCGTTGTGCCTGTCATCGCTGCGATTTAAGCCCGCTGCAAACCTATAAAACCGCGCGAGACGAAAACCTCGCGCGGTTTTTTGTTCACTGCTATTAAGCGACCACGAAAACTAGGATCGCGGTCTCGCACAGGACTTGGGTTGCGCCTAATACATCGCCGGTTTGTCCGCCAATTTTTGTTTTTGCCAGCTTAGTCAGGCCAAACGCGAGAAACACCGTGATCAGTGCCGCACCGATTGCACTAAATCCAATAAGTATCAGCGCCAATACACCAGCGGCACCGCATGAAATGGCCGCTGTCTGCTGCGTTGGGCGGCCAACGCTATGCGACAGCCCTGTATCGCGGGCATGTGCCACCATTGCCATGGTTGCAGGTAGTACGCCTCTTGATAGAACCGCTGCAGCGATAACACCGGAAAATCCAAGGGAAATAGCGGCGCTAAGCGCCATCCAGCGAAGGCCAGTGACAATGACGATTGCCAGAACGCCATAAGTGCCTATTTGGCTGTCTTTCATAATCTCTAGGCGACGCGCAGGATCAAAACCGCCCCAAAAGCCATCGGCGCAGTCCGCAAGGCCATCTTCGTGCATCGCACCGGTCATGATCATACTGGTGGCAAGCATGAAGCCGGCAATGATCGCCGCATTCAAGCCCAGCCAAAAACCGATCGCGCCGACAATGCAAGTTGCCATCCCAACTAACAGTCCAACGATAGGAAACGCCCATGCATTTTCTGCTTGGCGTTCAAAGGCTTCATCGGGCGCTTGTGGCAAGGGCAGCCGAGTCAATAATGTGCCCGCTGTAACAATATCCCAAAGCGAATTTCTGAAGGCCATGCCGTTCAAGTCGTTTTTAATCATGTCCGCGCCTTTTTCATGTCTTGCAGGTTAAGGAGCATTGGGTAAACAGACGATACAGGTCTGGCAAGAGTAGGAAGCGACACATGAACAATTCAACAAACATTACCTTTACTAAACTCGATCATGTTCGGGAATTGATGCAGACACTACCAGCTTCAAACGCTGCAGCGGTTGAAGGCGCTCAGGCACGCAACAGCCAACTGACCAAACCACCAGGTGCTCTTGGGCGCTTAGAAGACTTAGCTATCTGGTATGCGGGATGGCGCGGCACTGATCGCCCAGTGATCAATGCACCGCAAATTATTGTGTTTGCAGGAAATCATGGCATCGCTGCCAAAGGTGTTTCTGCGTTCCCGCCAGAAGTAACAGAACAAATGGTGATGAATTTCCAGCATGGCGGTGCCGCGATTAATCAGCTGGCCAAGACCTTTGGTGCAAAAATGAATGTACACGCGCTGTCATTGGAAACACCGACTGCGGATTTCACCCAAGGCCCCGCCATGACTGAAGCAGACGTATGTGCAGCGATCCAAACGGGCTGGGATGCGGTTGATTCAAATGCTGATCTGCTTGTGACGGGCGAAATGGGTATCGGGAATACGACATCCGCTGCCGCACTTGGTATGGCGCTGTTGGGTGGGGACGCTGTTGATTGGACTGGACGTGGTACGGGTGTTGAAGGTGCTGCACTTCAAGCGAAGACCGAAGTGGTAGCTGCAGGTGTAGCCCTTCACGCTAGTAAAGGGGACGGTTTAGACGCATTGGCAGCTTTGGGTGGTCGTGAGTTGGCCGCTATGGCTGGTGCGATCCTGCGGGCACGTGTGCTATCTATTCCAGTAATCTTAGACGGTTTTATCTGTACTGCTGCCGCGGCATGCTTGCATGTTACACAAAATGGCGCGTTAGATCATGCTGTTGCGGGGCATCAAAGCAATGAACAGGCCCATGAACGGATGTTAGTCGCATTGAACAAACAACCTTTGCTACAGCTTGGGCTGCGCCTAGGAGAGGCATCTGGTGGAGCGTTGGCAATTGGCATTTTACAGGGCGCTGTTGCGTGCCACACTGGCATGTCTACCTTTGCTGAAGCTGGCGTTTCAGACAGCTGAAGCTAGCTTTTTGGCATCTTTAGGGTCAAGTTTCGGCTGCCCTTTTTGTAGCGTAACTCGTTGTCACCAATGGCTGAGACACGTCCACCATCAATACGATCGCCAACTTGAACTTTTTGATAGCGGCCATTTGAAAGACGGACCAAAGCTCGGCGGCTAGATGGTTTGCCATAAACGCCGATCAGATTAACATTGCGAAGGTTGATCGCGTTCTTGACCGTCGCTGATTTTGCGACACTGGCGGACGACGGAATTTTGGGAACAACAACCTTTGGCGCAACTGAGGCAACACGCGTGCCTTGATCCGTTGTTTGATTTGCCTTGGCACGTTTGATGATCCGCGCGAAATTTTTTGGACGACCATCGGGGCGCACCGATGCAGTCACAGCCTGCGGGTTTGGCGGGCCCTCTATGATGATACCTTCAACGCGTGGCGCTAGTGCGGCAAGGGATGCAGCTGCTGCAGCGGCCGCGGCGTCGTTTTGGGCGTTTTCGGTAGCTGGATCGACTTCAAGTGCTGGCTGGGCAATCGCCAGCTCGGCTGCAGGGCGCAAACGTGGGCGCAGCTGGGCCAGCTCAGACCGCGAAAGGCCGCCGTTCACGGAGCGCTCGTTTTGCTCGACCAAATTTGACGGACGCGGTTGCGGACGCATTTTGGCGATCAAAGCAAGTGAAGGGTCTGTCTTGGTGGGCAATGCTTTGCGTGCTGGCATCTTTGGGGGCGTCACATCAGGGCTGCCCAAAAAGACGGTGACACCATTTGGCGTTATTGCACCATTGATGGTTGGAATGACTAAGCCGTCGGTGCCCAATACAAATGATGTGCCCGCCGCAACAGGTGTTGTTTGCTCACCAAGTACGTTGTCGGTAACCAACGCACGTACATTAGGCAGCGCAACGGCGTCATTAGAGGAACTGACGGGATCAATGCTGGTGATATAGAGATCATCAAGGCTGACCAGCGGGGCGGGCTGAGGGACTTCTGGAGGCACGGGCCATATGCCCGTAACTGCATAATTGGCCGCAAGTTCTTGGGGGGAAAGTTCTGGTAAGACGACCACCGGATCAGCTTGGGGCGTGCGCAAGGCGTCGAGTACAGCAGTGTCTTCGGAGCTTAGATCAGATGACAATGATGCGGTTTCAATGTTTGGTCCAACGTCCTCGGATGGTGCAGGGGCTAAGCCAGCTGGTGCCTCTGCAATTACTTCATCGTCTGGCGCATTGAAGAAACGTGCAAGTCCTTCGTCCAAAAATACTGAGGCCCAAGCAGCAACACCGGCGAGGAACAACAACAATACGGCCGTTAGGATAAGACCTAGAAACTTTGGCTTGCCGCCAACAACCGTCTTGCGATCTGGCTTGCGTGCGCCAAAAATGGTCAATCGCTGTTCTTCGGTGGAAGGTTGGGGTGCAACTGGTGCCGTTGCTGGAATTGCTTTGCGCTTACTTAGAAAACCAGCTGAAATCTGTGGTTCAGGTGGGTCCACAACAACCAAGTCCTGCTTTTCGCTTGGAGTGTCCTCAATCAGTGGGACGGTGGCAGCCGTTACAGATGTTGGTGTGCTTTCACGTGATGCGCCCGCAAGGACCGGTGTCGGTCCGCTTGGTACACGACGACTTGCGAAGCCAATACTTGCTGGTTTTTCCACCTGTGGGCGGGGGGCTGCTATTTCTGGTGTTGCGACGACGTCGACGACTGTCGGTTCAGGCGAAGGTGTCGGATCGATTAACGCAGCACTATTGTCAGTCGAAATTTCGACATCTGTTACAGCCTCTGTTACGAGTGGTTTTGAAAGAATCTCTTCCGCGTTCGCAGGTTCGTCTGGTTCATTTGAGGTACTACTTGCTTCGCTGTCTGCCACTTCAGCTTTCTCAAGCGCTGGCTCGATATCTTCTGGGACAGCAGGCGTTGGTTCAGCAGGCTCTGCCACAACGGGTTCAATTTCAATAGGTTCGGAAGCGATGACGGGTGGAACAACTGGTGCGACTTCTGCAACTGTTCCCAATACAACGATGCTGTCGTCGTCACGAGCTACGTCAATGTCGCCTGCAGCTTCCGTTTGACCAAAAAATGGCTCTCCATCAAAGCTGCCATGTTCAGGTATCGCGACCCAGCTGACTGGATTGAAGTTATGTTCTTTCGCAAAGGCTTCCGCCTCAGCCAAGGTTTCATGTGCGACCGCCGCGATAAAGGTCTTGGACCCACTGAAACTGATAGCATACGCCAAATCCGATACAGCGTAGGGGGTCGCATCCTCAAGCGCATCACGCGCAATTTGATCGCGTGCATCTTCGCCTAAATCGCCAGTTTCAAGCGTAATATATTTGATTTGATCGTTTGGTATGATCAGCTTGCTGGTGACGGTTTCTTCGCTTAGCTCACGTGCTTTGGCTTCTAATAGTGCGAGATCGCCAACCAGATCTGCGGAATCGAGGGACACCGCATCAACCAAACGCCACCCTTCCGCTGCGCGCAGCAGCAGGCGAATGCCCTCAAAAGAAAGGGAAAGCGCGAAATTCGGCTTCATCTTAAGGCGTTTCCATCAAATGTAACGTGCCGGGCGGCACTCTTCACGAGCGAGGATATAACAGTCCGACAGTGATGGGAAGTATTTCGCTATAATCCGGATCAGACATATCAAATGGTGACACACAATGTGCGAACTGGCGATTGCCGTTGCGAGTATACCAAGAGAAATAAGGGAGTAAGGTGTATGAAATATGCGCGAATTCGAAATTTCGCTCTGCGGAATGTTGCCGATCCCGCAGAGGAAGTTGTCGTTTAGCTTAGCTTGTGGCTTTAGCCAGTGCTTGATCCAAGTCAGCAATCAAATCATCGGCGTCTTCTGTGCCGATGGAAATACGCACAACCTCAGGGGCCGCACCGGATGCGCGTTGCTGTTCTTCCGTCAATTGACGGTGGGTGGTTGAAGCAGAGTGAATGACCAAGGAGCGGGTATCGCCAAGGTTGGCAACGTGGCTAAAGATCTCCAGCGAGTTGACCAATTTAACGCATGAATCATAACCCCCTTTGATCGCAATCGTGAACAAGCCACCCGCGCCGCGTGGACAGATTTTAGCAACACGATCATAGTATGGTGAAGACTTCAGACCCGCATAGGTCACGTAATCAACGCGCGGATCATTTTCTAGCCAACTAGCGATTTTTTCAGCATTTTCAACGTGGCGCTGCATGCGCAAGGATAGGGTTTCAGTGCCCATTAGCGTGTAGTGTGCTGCTTGTGGGTTCATTGTCATGCCCAGATCGCGCAGGCCAATTGCAATACCAAAGAAGGTATATGCAAGGTTGCCGAAGGTCTCGTGGAACTTGAGGCCGTGATAGGCTGGCTCTGGCTGGCTGAGGGATGGGAATTTATCGTTGGCGGACCAATCGAACTTACCGGAATCCACAACGCAACCACCTGTCACAGTGCCGTTACCTGTGAGGTATTTGGTGGTTGAGTGCACGACCAACGTTGCACCGTGTTCAATCGGGCGGCACAGATACGGGGTGGAGGCTGTGTTGTCCACGATCAATGGAATGCCTGCCTCGTCAGAGATGGCAGAGATTGCGTCGAGGTCAGTGATATAACCGCCTGGGTTGGCAATCGCTTCGCAGAAGACCGCACGTGTGTTTTCGTCAATCGCAGCTTTCACCGCATCGAGATCGTCGAAGTCAACGAATGTGCAAGACCAGCCAAAGCGTTTGATGGTTTGGCTGAACTGAGTGATCGTACCGCCATAGGCGCGGCTAGAAGCCACGATGTTCATGCCCGGTGACATCAACGGGAAAATCGCCATGATTTGGGCCGCGTGACCAGATGAACAGCAAACCGCGCCCACACCACCCTCAAGGGTTGCAATGCGTTCTTGCAAAACGGCAACCGTTGGGTTGGTCAGGCGAGAATAGATAAAGCCGACTTCTTGCAGATTAAACAGGGCCGCTGCATGGTCTGCATCGCGAAATACATAGGCTGTTGTCTGGTGGATCGGCGTTTGACGTGCGCCTGTTGTCGGATCTGGTTTTGCGCCTGCGTGAATTTGCAGTGTGTCGAAACCATAGGTTGGGCCATCGGTCATTGTGTAGATCCTTTTCCAAAGCGGCAATTCATTGCCCTGTGGAGTAAGGTATGCGCCGCCAACGATCAAGGGCGAGACTGAGGAAGCAATGCGTTAGCGCATCCAAAAACCTTCAGACTTAATTCGATTACGGATTGCTTGTTCGCGCCGTGGCATATGGTTTTGGTCAAACAAGGCGCGTACTTTTTCGCCACGCCCCTGATAGACGTTACGCTTAATCGCATCATAGCCCTTTAGGACTTTTTTGATTTTGTTCGGTGCCGCGACGGCTTCTAAGGTTTCAATCACGTGCTGGCTTTCACGCGCATACAGCAATGGGAACATTCGGTAATGGCAGCTGGTCTTGCCATCTAGATATCCCGGATCTAGCGTATCGCGACCGCCGCCTAGGGCGTGTATGACCAAAGGCAGTACGATTTGATCCAGCCAAGGTGTCAATTCTTGGCACGCCAGTTCAGGCATTGGCTCGCGGCGAACGGACAGTGCGTATTCTAGGAATTTCTCACCAAAAGCATGAGGGCATTTGTAATAGAAGAAGCCTGCGTTGAAGTAGAGATAACGCTTCCAGTACTCATCGGGCTCAGACAAATCTAGACTGCTGTCGAAATCCAAGCCGAATTTATCATAGAGCGATTTCCAAATACCAGCATAACCAGGGCCATAAAGCGGTGGCTTTGGCCATGTACCTTCACGGCGGAGCGATGCGCTGGGGCGGTCAAAGTCAAAAGGCACTTCCATCAGGTTGTCAGTGATTAGGGTGTCGGTGTCGAAAAAGACGAATGGTTCACCTTTGGGCAATACCGACAACATCTCGATTTTATTGCCATAAGCGTAATCAGCACCAAAATGTTTACATTCAAATGGAACAATCTCTGCACCCAAACCCTCGAGGGCTTCGCGGATGTCGGGCTTTAGGCGTGGATCGTTCGGCCACTTTGGACCCGGTTGAGGTTCTGCAATCTGCAGTTTTCCTTAAAAATCAGGGCTGTGATGGCGCAATGATGCTGCAAAGAGCAAAGCCTCGTAACCCAAGCGGCCATTCTGGCCAACGACAACAACGTTGAAGGTTCTCTGATCGCTGGATTTTTTTGCCATGCTGCGCCTGCTTTTCTTTTTTGCCAGTATAGTCGGATTGTTCGATGTGCAAAAGTCGGCAAATTAAATTTCTGTATCGATGGTTATTAAGTTGGGAAAAAAGAGAAAGCCCCGCATAAATGCGAGGCTCCAGTTTTCATTGAACAGTTGTTTAGACTGAGGCTGTTAGGCCGCCGTCAACACGAAGGTTTTGGCCCGTTATATAGCTAGATGCATCAGACGCCATGAAAGCCACCGTCTCAGTTAGTTCACGTACATCTGCGTAACGTCCAGCAGGAATGCGGTCCAAACGGTCTTGTTTCTCTGGCAAGCTGTTGATGAACCCCGGAAGGATGTTGTTCATCCGAATACTTTCAGCTGCATATTTGGTTGAAAACAACTTGGTGTATGAGGCTAAGGACGCACGGAATACCGCAGATGTTGGAAAATCGGGGTCAGGTTCGAAGACCGCAAAGGTTGAGATGTTGACGATGGAACCTTTGCCTTGGTTTTGCATGATCGGCAGGACGAGACGAGTAATACGTACAATGTTCAAGAAATAGTAATCCATGCCAAGGTTCCAGTCTTCATCACTGATTTCCATGATCGGGCCTTTGGGGCCATGACCCGCACAGTTGATCACTGCATCGATGCGGCCAAAACGCTCCATCGTCGCTGCAACAAAGGCTTCTAGATCTGCGACCATCAAGTTGGAGCCTGTGAAGCCCAAGCCGCCAAGTTCTTTGCCCAAAGCTTCGCCTTTACCTGATGAGGAAAATACAGCGACGTCATAGCCCATTTCGGACATCTTGCGGGCTGAGTCTGCGCCAATGCCGCTGCCTCCGCCAACAATCATTGCTACTGGATTGGTCATTCTGATCTCCCTACGTTTTCTTAGTGTCGTCAACGATGTTCATTGTCGCAACGCCAGAATTGCCCAGTTCGACAGAAGCGAACGGTCCACCATGACACATGTTGCCCGGGTCTTGACTATCCAACACATCACTTGCTTCGAAGGTTTCTGCAGCAAATTGTTCCGCGTTGTCTTTCGGGCGGTACCCAAGGAAGCTGGCTTTGGCGTTATCGACGGGAACGCGGTCATTATTGGATACGCCGTAAACGACAGCAAAGCCGGTAACGGGAGTGTCGATTGCGCGTGTCACAAGTTGGATCAGATCATCGTAGGACAGCCATGAACCTACAGCGCGTGGATTGCCGACATTCGCAGCCGAGAGAATGCGCATACAAACCGATTCAACACCACGTTTGTCCCAGTAAAGGCTGGCCAAGTCTTCTGCAAAACACTTGGCCAGACCATAATAGGTGTCCGGACGGTGAGGCGCATCAGTTCCGATAAATTCGTTTTTCGGATGCATGCCGACCGCGTGAATCGAGGACGCGTAAACTACACGGCGTACGCCATTTTTGTAGGCGGCTTCCCAGACGTTGTAGGCACCGACGATGTTTGATTGAAGGATGGCATCAAAAGGTGCCTCATCCCCAATCGCGCCAAAGTGGACAACCATGTCTGCGTCTTTAAGAAGGTCGATCATTTGATCAAGGCTGGCCAAGTCAGCTTTGACATAGCTTTCGCCCGCGTAAAGTGTGCCGATTTCGTCGGCGAGGTCGGTAGATACCAACTGATTTGCCATTTTGCTAAGCGGTTCGCGCAAGTGGGATCCAAGACGACCAGCAGCGCCAGTTAGAACGATTTTTTTCATGATGTATTTCCTTTGACGGTCAATTTGGAAAGGGCCGCGGCGATGCGGTCCAGAGCGATGTTCAGGACATCTTCAGAGCAAGCTGTGGAGATGCGAAAGAAAGGCGATAAGTCATAGGCGCTGCCTGGCACTGCGGCGACTTTGGCTTCGGATAAGATGTATGCGGTAAATGCTGTGTCATCTTCTAGTGCAATACCTTCTGCAGTCGTGGCACCTATGAAATGTTCACAATTTATATAGGCGTAGAATGCGCCATCTGGTGGAGCCAGCGTCAAGCCATCGATCCCTTTGATACGTTCGACAACCAGATTACGCCGTGCTTCAAATGCGGATTTGAAGAGGGCGACGCTGTTTTGGGGGCCATTCAGTGCGGCCGTTGCAGCTGCTTGGGCCACCGAACATGCACCCGATGATATCTGCGACTGCACTTTGGTCATACCTTTAATCAAAGGGGCAGGGCCTGCGCCATATCCAATGCGCCAGCCGGTCATCGCATAGGCTTTTGATACGCCGTTTACGATCAACACCTGATCGTTCAAATCTGGATTGGCCGAAAGGAAAGAAACGTGTTTCTTGCTATCAAAAGTGATGTGTTCGTAAATTTCATCCGACATAACCAACACGTGCGGATGGCGGCGGACTACATCGCCAAGCGCTGAAAGCTGCTGTGCGTCATAGGACGTCCCAGATGGATTAGACGGCAGGTTCAACAAAAGCCAACGCGTATTAGGCGTAATAGCTGCTTCTAATAATGCTGGCGTGAGGCGGAAATTATTGTCTGGTGGGCAATCGATAACAATAGGTTGTCCACCTAGGATCAAGACCATGTCCTTGTACTGACCGAAATATGGGGCACAAAGCAGAACTTCGGACGTGTTTTCCAATGTCGCCATGAACGCATCAAAGATGATCTGTTTGGCACCGTTTCCTACAATGACTTCGCTTGGGGAAAAGTTTAAGGTGTTGTCGCGTTTGAATTTATCGATAATTGCCAGCTTAAGCGCGGCGGTTCCATCCGTTGGTGGATAGCGCGTTTCACCGAGTTTAGCAGCTTGATAAGCTGCCTCAACGATGTGGGCCGGCGTATCAAAATCGGGCTCGCCCAATCCCAAATCGATCACGTCATGACCTTCGGCTTTTAGTGCTTTGGCATTTTGGCTAACAGCTGCTGACGCAGAGGGTTTTACTGCATCCAACCGCTTTGCCAGGTAGTTCACTGTAATCCACCTTTGACTTGAGCAAGTAGTGCATCCGACCCTTTGGCAAGAATTGATGCGTCAGACCCGCATGCGACAAAGGTAAAGCCTTCGTTCAGCAGTTTGGCTGCAAATTCTGTGTCCAAAACCAACGTTCCAACGGGCACCCCTTTGGCCATCAGAGCACGCGCTGCTGGCATAATCAGGTCCCAAACCGCGTCGTCCATCGGTTTGCCCAATAGGCCCATGTCCGCGGCAATATCCGCGGGTCCAAAAAACACACCTGAAACACCGTCTTGGGTCCCGATTTCTTCAGCCATCGCGACGGCTGATTGGGTCTCAAGCTGCAGGATTACGGTTGTTTCCTGCTCGACTTTGGCAAAATAATCTTTGATGCGACCGAATTTATTCGCCCGAGTTGAACCAGAAACGCCGCGCACGCCATGTGGTGGATAACGTGTTGCAGCGATTGCCTTTTGTGCCTCTTCTACATTTTGGATCATCGGGAACAATAGGCCTGGCGCACCGGAGTCTAGTAAGCGTTTCACTTGAACCGTGTCGTTCCAATCTGGGCGTACAATCGCGGTGGTTCCGGTTGAAGCAAAGACCTGTAGCTGTCCGATGACTGAATTAAGGTCGTTGGGCGAATGCTCCATGTCGATAAGGACCCAGTCATAACCCGAAGGAGCAACGACTTCGGCTGTAAAATTGCTAGACAGTGTGACCCATAGGCCGATCTGTTTTTTTCCAGCAGCAATGGCGCGGGTGAATGGGTTTTGCGGGAGGTTCATTAGATGATGGCCTTCTCTGGGAACTTTTCACCTTTCTCAATACGCTCATATCCGAAGGCTGACAAATCCAGTGTGCGGTATTCCCCATATGTTAGCAATTCAGACACGCCGCGCCCCATGGCAGGGGACTGCTGGAACCCGTGACCGGAGAAGCCATTGACGAAAATAAAGTTGGTGACTTTTGAGTGTGGGCCAACAATCGCGTTTTGGTCAAAGGTGTTATAGGCATAGTGGCCAGCCCATGAGTTGATCAATTTGATCCGCTCAAATGCTGGAATGCGGGTGGCCAGCACAGGCCATACCTTTTCTTCCCAGATCGAATGATCCTGCACGAAGTCGTCAAAATCCACTGCAGGGTCATCATCTGGAGGGCATCCAGCTAAATAGTAGGTCCCTTCAGAACGCATATGTACACCTGACGGATCAATCGTCAGCGGTAGATCACGATCAAGTGGCGTTTCTGCGTCAAAGATAAAGGTGTAGCGTTTGCGTGGCTCAACAGGGATGTCGATGCCCGCCATCGCCGCCGTCAACGCCGCGCGTGGGCCAGAACAGTTCACAACCGTGCCGCATGGCACGACCTCACCAGAGGCCAACGTGACGCTTTCCACTTTGGAACCATCCGTTGATTTGGTCATCGCGATAACTTCATTCGTAAGGTACTCAACGCCGCGTTCACGGGCAGAGCGTTTCCACCAGTCAAACAAGGTGTTGCCGTCAAAATAACCCTCGTCGATCAGGTTGTGGTTACCGACCAAGATGTCGTCCAGATTATAAAACGGGTAATCCGCTTTGATTTCCTTAGCTGTCATGTGCTTAGTACCAGCGCCCAATTTGGCCTGAATCCCCTGGCCCTCTTTTAAGGTGGCGGCGAATTCTGCGTTGTCGGCCAAATACATATAGCCATAGCTTTGCAAAATCGGGTGGGGCACGCGTTCATCACCGCCCATGTATTCGCGAAAGTTCTTCACGAAATCCGCAGCGAACTGGGAAACGCGGATGTTTACCTCGTTCGAGAACTGCTGGCGCATACAGCTGTTGGTGTGAACCGTTGATGTAAACTCATATGTTGGGTCTTTTTCAACGACCAATATGCTTCCATCAAAGTCTGGATTGGTTGCTGTGAACCATGCCACCGAGGACCCCAACATCGCGCCGCCGACGATTACAACGTCATAGCTGTTGGCTTTGGGTGCTTGCAGTTTGCTCATTATACCATCTCTCCCTTTGTGACGGCGGTTTGGACCGCTTCAATGTCTTGCTGTGTCATTCCATAATCGCGCGCGGCAGTCTCAGCGGATATATATCCGCGGGCCAAATCGCGTTTTACCAGTTCTGGATCGCGTTCACTGACGGGACCGTAACCGGCCCCGCCAGGAAAGGCCAAAACAACACGGCGCCCATGCGCCACAAATTGTTTGCCTTTGCCGTACATTTTTGCGCCGTCGTCTTGGATAATAGTCGTTGGTGCACCGTTTTCGCCACCTTGGCGGCCACGGGCAGGGTGATCCACACGATCAAACATGGCTTGGAAATCAAACTCGTGGCCTTCCTGTGCGCCCACTTCCATGTATTGGCCCAAACCACCACGGAACTTGCCCGCGCCGCCACTGTCCGGGCGCAACTCTTTGCGCCAGATGATAACGGGGCCAGTGTGTTCAGTCGCCTCAATCGGCATGGTCATCACGCCCGATGGGAAGGCAGTGGCGTTCAAACCGTCAAACTGTGGACGGGCACCTGCGCCACCAGAGTTGAAGGTCAGCACCTCAGCACGGCGCGCGCCAACTGTGTGTACCACGTCCGTACGGGGGCGCAGGGACACTTGAAAATTACACAAACATCCAGCGCCCTCGGCAGGCACCGTGTTGGGCAGCAATTGATCCAAAGCCGCGTAAATTGCATCAGGCACAAAGTGACCCACGATATGGCGCAGGGCCACGGGGGCAGGGTGCACCGCATTCACGATCGAATTTTCGGGCGCTGTGATCTCGAACGGGGCTAAAGAAGCCGCGTTGTTCGGGATTTCCGGCGCAATGGCGCATTTCAACGCGTAACAGGCATAGGCTTTGGCATAGACCAACGGGCAGTTGATGCCCTTTTTGTCCACACCAGAGGTGCCTGCAAAGTCGGATAGAATACGATCCTGTTCAATGTTTAGCTTCACCTTCAGCGTAATCGGTGCAGAGAACCCATCAACCGTCATTTCACCTGATGCTTCACCGAGGGGAAGGGCATTGATGCATTCAAGCGTGGCACGGCGCGAATTCTCGAGGATAAATCCGCCGATGCCATTCAGATCATCCAGCCCGAATTCCTCCATCATCTCGATCAGGCGACGGTGGCCGATCTCGTTACAGGTGGCCAAAGCATAAATGTCACCGACCAATTGGTCTGGCTCACGCACATTGCCGCGCACGATACGGATTAGGGTTTGGTCTACTTCGCCGCGGTTCACCAGCTTCATGATCGGGATATAAAGACCCTCTTCATAAACGCTGGCCGCATCTGCTCCGAAACCACGGCCACCGATGTCCACGATATGGGCGGTGCACCCAAAGAAACCCGCCAACTCCCCCTTGTGGTACGAGGGCGTCACAACTGTGATATCGTGCAGGTGGCCTGTGCCTTCCCATGGATCGTTGGTGATATAGACGTCGCCTTCAAAGATGTTTTCGCGTCCAATACGGCGGATAAAGTGGCCGACCGCATCGGCCATCGCGTTCACGTGACCGGGCGTGCCCGTCACCGCTTGGGCCAACATCTGACCTGCAGTGTCATAGACGCCTGCGGACAAATCACCGGCTTCGCGCACGGATGTAGAAAACGCGGTGCGAACCAATGCTTGCGCTTGTTCTTCTACGACCGAAATCATGCGGTTCCACATGACCTGATAGGCAACGTTTGATGGGGTGGTCATGCTTGCGCTCCTTTGGTGGACATGTCGATTGTGCCGTCTGGCTGGGCCGTGACTTGGCGCGACGATGGAACGATGATGGTGGTTTCATCCTCTGTAACAACGGCGGGGCCTTGAACCGTTTGGCCTGTCTCCATGTCGTCGCGCAGCACCACTTGGGCATCGGTCACAGCAGCGAGAGCTGGATCAAACAAGGCGCGTTGCCCTGCAACCGTTGCGGCCCCCTTGTCAGACGCCAGCGCGATTTGCGCGACCTGTTCAGGTGGGGTTGTCGCGTTCACCGACCAAACAGTGATTTCAACATCCATACCATCCACAGTTCGGCCAAAGAGGGCAGAGTAATCGGCCTCAAACAGCTTAAGGAAGGTATCGGCATTTGGTGACATGGCCTGTTCAGCGCTCAATGAAATCGGGATTTCCCAACCTTGACCCGTGTAGCGCATGTAGACTTTGAACTCAGAAATAATGTCTGAACTTGCATCGCATGAGCGTACAAATCCTGTGGCCTCGTCCTGTAGTTCCGTGAGCAAGGATTTGATAACGTCGGGCTTAAAGTCTGACAGTTTCATATAAACAGAACGATTGGCCTCAAAGCTGAAAGGCGCACGAAGGAACCCAATCGCTGATCCCACACCAGCGCCCGTTGGGACCAGCAAACGATCAACGCCCAGCTTTTCACACAAACGACCAGCATGCAGCGGGGCGGCACCGCCGAAGGCAATCATGGTGTATTCAGATAAGTCTTCGCCGTTTTCCACGGCATGAACACGGGCCGCGTTGGCCATGTTTTCGTCCACAACCTCGGCCAGACCAAATGCAGCGGTTTGCGCATCCATATCTAGCGTTTTACCCAGTACATTGACCAAAGCATCCGCAGAACTGTCAGCATGCAGTTGGATCGAACCGCCTGCAAAATTGTCAGGGTTGAGTTTGCCCAAAACCAAATCGGCATCCGTCACCGCAGGTTTGTCACCGCCACGGCCATAACAGGCCGGTCCCGGTTCAGAACCCGCACTTTCCGGCCCCACACGAATTTGGCGCATGGAGTCGATATGGGCCAGCGACCCACCACCAGCGCCAATCTCAACCATATCAATCACAGGGATTGAAATCGGCATGCCAGATCCCTTTTTGAAGCGATAGGTGCGGGCAACTTCAAAGACACGCGAGGTCTTGGGCGTTTGGTTCTTGATCAGGCAAATCTTGGCCGTGGTGCCACCCATGTCAAAGGACAACACCTTGCCCAAGCCATAACGCGCCGCGGTGTTGGCGGCAAAAACAGCACCACCCGCAGGACCGGATTCAACCAGACGCACAGGGAAGTCAGCCGCGCTTTCAATGGAAATGATCCCGCCGCCAGAGTGCATCAAGAAGACAGAGCAATCCGCGCCCTCATCTTCAAGGCGACCTTTCAGGCGACCAAGGTAGGATTTCATCAAGGGCTTGATATAGGCATTGGCAACAACCGTATTGAACCGCTCGTATTCGCGCATCTGTGGGGAGACCTCAGAAGACAGCGATACCATCACATCCGGTAGTTTTTCAGCAAGTATGTCGCGCACCATACGTTCGTGATCTGGGTTCAGATATGAGTGGATCAAACCAACAGCGATACTTTCATATCCTGCCGCATTGATCTGATCGGCAACCGCTTCAATCTCGGCGCGGTCCAGATCAACCAACACGCCGCCAGTGGCATCCACACGCTCAGAAATAGTAAAACGGCTTTGGCGTGGGATCAATGGCTCTGGCAGGGTGAGGTTTAGATCATACTGCTCAAACCGGCTTTCGGTGCGCATCTCGATCACGTCGCGGAAACCCTCGGTGGTGATCAGGGCCGTCTTGGCGCCACGCCGTTCAATTAAAGCGTTGGTGGCAAGGGTGGTGCCGTGGATGATCTGGCCGATGTCAGACGGGGCCACACCCGCCTTGGCACAGACCTGATGCAAGCCGTCGATGATGGCGTTTTCAGGGGCGATGTAGGTGGTCAAAACTTTGGTCGAAAACTGCTTGCTCTCGACCTCGATCACCACGTCGGTGAAAGTGCCGCCGATATCGACGCCCATGCGAATTGCGCTGTTGCCCATGTGTACTTTGATCCCTGTGGATGTGAGTCTATTTACTCAAATTAGGGTGAGTCCATGTATCAAATCAAATTGTTAAAATGAATGGGGATGATAAGAAAAATCTATCCTCCGGCATTGTGAATTTCTGCCATATTTTTAGCAATTTTAGCGGCCTGAGCGACAAAGCTGGGCGCGCGATCGGCATCAAAGCGTGCAAAGAATTCTAGGTCATCTGGCTGCCATTGGTATTGGATTTGGATCAAATCGCCTTCGTTTAGTTCTTTGCTGATCATTGCCGCCGGGAGGGTGGCAACGCCCATACCGTTCAAGGTCATGTAGAGGCAGGCCGCAAGATTGCTTGAGGGGACAAGGCGCACATCCAAATCCTTGCGCGCCCCAAAGTGTGCAGCGGTTTCCGTATAAAGGCGGGTGTCGCGGCTGTGGGTCAGGATCGGGTGTTGCGCAATATGCTCAATCGTTGGATTGGCAATGCCGCGCAGTCCCAGACCACGCGAAGCAACCCAGACCAAAGGGTAATCACCCAGTGGGATTTCACCCGTCATCTGCTGGCGAAACGGGCCGTTCTGTAGAGCCAGATCAAGGGTGCGCGCCCCCAATTCGCGTTCCAGATTGACGGACAGATCTACTGTCAGTTCCACATGCAATTGCGGAAAGGTCGTGCTGAGCGCCTTGAGGAAATCACTTAGCCAAGTGTGCACGATCATCTCAGTCACGCCAAGGCGCAAGGTGCCATCGATCAGGCTGGGTTCTGCAGCCGCATCAGAAAAAGCATCCGCTGCCTGTAAAACTTTTCTGGCGTAGTCAAGCATCTGGATACCCTTAGATGTAAGCCGCACAGACCCTGCATCGCGTTCCATCAGCTTGCGTTTCATTGCCCCTTCAAGCAGAGCAATACGGGATGAAACGTTTGGTTGTGTTGTATTCAAGCGATCCGCAGCTTTGCGAAAGCTGCCAAGGTCTGCAACCCAGACAAACGCTTCAAGCTGTTTGAGGTTAATTTTCACACACCACATCCATCAGTTTAATTAATCGTATACCTCTTAATGAATAAGTTTACTTATTGGAAGGCGTGGTTTGAAGGCATGTTGTTAACTCCAGTTGCGATTCATTCTCAACTAAAGTATCTGTTGCGAGTAATTCGCATGTAGAGCCACATGTTTTTGCCTACCCTTTGAAGGAGCAGTTAATATGCAACGAATTGTTTTAGGATTTTGCTCTCTCGCAATAAGCGCCGTGTGTGCTTCTCCAATTCTAGCATCCGAGGAAAAGTTTAAGGCGGTTACAACCTTTACCGTGATCGCTGATATGGCCCGTAACGTGGCAGGGGGCGCCGCCATCGTGGAAAGCGTGACCAAGGCGGGAGCCGAAATCCACGGCTATCAGCCTACGCCCCGTGACATCATCCGCGCCCAAGATGCGGACCTGATCCTATGGAACGGTCTGAACCTTGAGCTGTGGTTCGAGCAATTCTTCTCAAACCTCAAAGATGTGCCAAGCGTGACATTGACCGATGGCGTCGTCCCGATGAGCATCTCAGGTGGTGATTATAACGGCAAACCAAATCCACATGCATGGATGAGCACCACCAGCGCAATGATCTACGTGGACAACATCCGCGATGCCTTTGTGAAATATGACCCTGAGAACGCAGCGATCTACACCGCCAATGCCGAAACCTATAAAAATGAGATCACGGCGGTTATCAAACCGCTAGAGGTAGACATCCTCGCGGTGCCTGAAGGTCAACGCTGGTTGGTCAGCTGTGAAGGCGCGTTCAGCTACCTGATCCGCGACTTCCAAATGCAGGAACTTTACCTATGGCCGATCAACGCCGATCAACAAGGTACACCACAACAGGTGCGCAAGGTGATCGACAGTGTCCGCGCCAACAATATCCCTGCGGTCTTTTGCGAAAGCACGGTCAGCCAATCCCCCGCCCAACAGGTCGCGCGTGAGACAGACGCGATATACGGTGGAATGTTGTACGTTGACAGCCTGACAGAGGCAGATGGCGCAGTGCCGACCTATATCGACCTGCTGCGCACCACCATCGAAACAATCGCCACAGGGCTATCTGAATGAACGCATCAACCGGCATCACCGCAAGTGACGTCACAGTCACCTATCGCAACGGCCACACGGCCCTGCGCAACGCCAGCTTTGAAATCCCCACTGGGACGATCACCGCATTGGTGGGGGTAAACGGTGCGGGTAAATCCACGCTGTTCAAGGCGATTATGGGGTTCGTACCTGCGGCAAAAGGTGAAATTTCAGTGCTGGGTATGCCTGTAAAAGATGCTTTGAGACAAAATGTCGTTGCCTACGTGCCTCAGTCTGAAGAAGTCGATTGGAGCTTTCCTGTCCTTGTCGAAGATGTGGTGATGATGGGGCGTTACGGGCACATGGGGTTCCTGCGCCGTCCCAAACAAACGGATCATGAAGCGGTCAAGTCGGCCCTTGAACGGGTCAACATGATCGATTTCCGCCACCGCCAAATTGGCGAGCTGTCAGGTGGGCAACGCAAACGCGTCTTTCTGGCCCGTGCCTTGGCCCAAGAGGGCAAGGTGATCTTGCTGGATGAACCCTTCACTGGTGTTGATGTTCAGACCGAGGATGCAATCATCGCTTTGCTGCGCGAAATGCGCGACGAGGGACGGGTGATGTTGGTCTCAACCCATAACCTTGGTTCTGTCCCTGAATTTTGTGATCGTACGGTTTTGGTCAAAGAAACTGTGCTGGCCTATGGGCCGACCGAAACCACGTTTACCCATGACAATTTGGAACTGGCCTTTGGCGGGGTGCTGCGCCATTTCGTGCTTGGTGGATCTGACCTGCATGATGATGAAGACGGTCGTACCATCCGCGTGATCACAGACGATGAACGTCCCTTTGTTGTTTACAGCGATGAGAAGGACGCCAAAAAGTGATCGAAACCCTGCTTTTGCCCTTCACCTATAACTACATGTTCAACGCCATGTGGGTCAGTGCATTGGTCGGTGGCGTATGCGCATTTCTCTCTGCTTATCTGATGCTTAAGGGTTGGTCCCTGATCGGTGACGCGCTTAGTCACTCAATCGTACCGGGCGTTGCAGGGGCCTATATGCTGGGCCTGCCATTTGCGTTGGGCGCATTTGCGGCGGGCGGATTGGCTGCTGGTGCGATGCTGTTTCTCAACCAAAGATCTGGCTTGAAAGAGGACACTATTATTGGGCTGATCTTTACGTCGTTCTTTGGGTTGGGATTGTTCATGGTCTCGCTGTCACCCACATCTGTGAGCATCCAAACTATTACCATGGGCAACATCCTTGCCATTACACCGTCTGATACGCTGCAACTTGCGATCATCGGTTTTGTGACGCTCGCGATCTTATTGGCCAAATGGAAGGATCTGATGGTCACATTCTTTGACGAAAACCACGCACGATCCATCGGGCTTAAACCGGACTTGTTAAAAGTTGTGTTTTTCACATTGCTGTCGGCCTCCTGTGTTGCAGCCCTGCAAACCGTTGGCGCGTTCCTCGTGATCGCGATGGTGGTCACGCCTGGGGCCACGGCCTATCTTTTGACAGACCGTTTTCCGCGCTTGTTGATACTAAGCGTTGCGCTTGGGGCAGGGACCAGCTTTGTGGGGGCCTACCTTAGCTTTTTTGTGGATGGGGCTACGGGCGGTTTGATTGTATCACTACAAACACTGATCTTTCTCCTCGCCTTTTTCTTTGCGCCCAAGCACGGCTATATCGCCGCGCGCCGTCGCGCAGCGCAAGCACTGGTGTCCTGATGTTGACTGAGCTGCTTCTCCCGTTTCAATTTGCGTTTATGAACAAGGCCTTCTTGATGATGGCGATTATCGCTGTGCCTACCAGCCTGCTGTCTTGCTTCCTTGTTTTGAAGGGGTGGTCCCTCATGGGGGATGCAATCAGTCACGCGGTTTTACCCGGTGTTGTGATCGCCTATATCATCGGGATTCCGTTGATCATCGGGGCGTTTGTCGCGGGGATGTTTTGCGCGCTTGCGACGGGGTTTTTGTCTGAAAATAGCCGCGTGAAGCAGGACACGGTGATGGGTATCGTGTTCTCAGGAATGTTTGGTTTTGGGATTGTTTTGTACACCAAGATTACCACAGAGGTACATCTGGATCACATCTTATTCGGTAATATGCTGGGCGTCGGCGCAACCGATCTATGGACTGCTTGTCTGATAGCGGTTTTCGTTGCCGTCGTTGTGGTTGCTAAGCGCCAAGACCTTTTGTTGCATGCCTTTGACCCGATCCAGGCCCAAGCGGTGGGCCTGCGCGTGAATTGGCTGCACTACGGACTATTGTCGATGATTTCTCTGACGATTGTTGCAACGCTATCGGCAGTAGGGATAATTTTATCAATTGGTTTATTGATTGCACCGGGGGCAATTGCGTTTCTGCTGACCAACCAGTTCAAACGGATGTTACCAATTGCGGTTGTGGTCACTGTATTCTCCGGAATATTAGGCGTTTACGTTAGTTTCTTTATCGATAGTGCGCCCGCGCCGACAATTATATTGATCCTGACAATCATCTTCATCGGCGCGTTCATTCGCTCAAATATGCGGGCTAAGCAAGCGGCTTAAGCCTCTTCTATAGGTCCACCTGCTTTGGCCCAATCCCCGATACCGCCAATGTTGGTTACATTGGTGTAACCCATGTCGAACATTGTTTTACCGGCCAGTGCTGCCTGTCCACCAGCTGCGCAAACCAGATAGACCTCTGCATCATTGGTGAGGGCCTTGTTGTGTGCTGTCGAAGCTGGGTCGGCCATGAATTCAAGCATTCCGCGGGGAATGCGTTGCGCGCCTTTGATCGTGCCAGTTGCCGCAATTGCAGCGCTGTCGCGCACATCAACGAAAACGGCTGTAGCGTTTGCGTGACGGACGATTGCTTCAGCCGCTGATATGCGTGGAACTGCTGCGTTTGCCGCTTCCATGTAGGACTTTGAAGTTTGCATGATGGTGTCCTTTCGGGACCTATTTGCGTTAGTGCACAGATAAGCAAATGTGTGCTTCCAATCCAGTGGCTACGGCAAAGGAATTGGGCCTGCATCTTTGGGTTGGGCATAGCCGCGTGCAAATGCGGGACGTGCCGCCAGCTCAAGATACCAACGTTTTACATTCGGGAAATCGTTTAAATCAACTTGATGGTACTCAAACCGGGAGGCCCATGGCCATGTAGCAAAGTCCGCAATGCTGAGTGTGCTGATTATATATGGGGAAGTGGCGAGATGCCGATCCAGGACTCCATAAAGGCGCAGTGTTTCTGCATGATAGCGCTGCTCTGAGTACTCTGATTTGCCCTTGTTGTACTTTAAGAAATGGTGCGCTTGGCCAATCATCGGGCCAAAGCCGCCCATCTGCCACATTAACCACTGCATCATCTGCCAATATTCAGAGCTCCCATATTCAGGTGCGAACAGGCCAGTTTTTTCGGCGAGGTACATGAGGATTGCACCAGATTCAAAGATGGAGGTATCACCGTCAACAATTGCAGGGATGCGATTGTTGGGGCTGATTTTTAGAAAATCAGGTGCGAATTGCTCGTCTTTGGTGATGTCGATGGCATGGCTTTTGTATTCCAGCCCCATTTCTTCCAATGCGATCGAGATTTTACGTCCATTTGGCGTTGTCCATGAATAAAGGTCTATCATTTCAGGTCCTTGGTTTGTGCAGTCTGTGCAATCAATTTAAACAATGGCGTAACGGATGGTGCATCCACAATACCCCAGGCTAAGGATAAAAACTGTTCTGACCATGCCGTACCCAATAGCGCTGATGTTAGGTCGCGAAACTTATCCCAAATGACTTGATCAGGAACCTTATTCTCTGGGTCACCTTGGGCCTCAGTATCGCGTGAGGACAGAATACGTCCGTCAAGCAGGTGGAAGTGGGTGCGCGCAAAGCGACGGGCGGGGAATGCGTCGTTAAATGCGTCGTCTTCGACAATCTCAACAGTCTTGGCCAACCCGATAATTTGTGGATCGTTGAGACCATCACCTGTGACCTCGGCCACACCGATCGTACCACGCACAACTGCTGAAGCGACTGAAAACGGTAGCGAGTATTGCGCCTGTTCGGTCGTTGTAGGGATAGAGGCAAGGCGTTTCGCCTCATGAAATGTTTCCACTTTGATCGTTGCGATCTCATCGACACTGATACCGTGTTCATGGATCAAAGCCAACGCTCCCTCCACGGCAGGCTGTGCCCAGCGGCAAACGGGATACAGTTTGATATATTGCTGCTCAATGTACCAGTTCTTACCCAAGTCATTCCAATAGTTTGCTAATTCAGGAGCTTCCATGGTGATAGCAGGGGCACCGGTAAACCCGTCCTGTGCAAGGTATGCGGCCGAAACCCCAGCCATTGCGCCCCACCCTGATCCGTCTTTGAGCATCGTGGGCGCATCAATAACACGCATCATCTGACTGCGTGGGCCATGGTATTCAGCTATGCCAAGCGCCTCGCGAGTTTGGGCTTTGGTCAACTTCAATTGACGGGCAGTTAATGCGGCAGCCGCCAAAGAAATCCATGCGCCAGAAGTATGAAAATCGCAGGCACTTGCATGTAAGGCAATGCCGGCCCTGGTACCGATTTCGTATCCAATCACGATGGAAGTTAGAAATTCTTTGGGGTCATCAATCCCTTCGGCCTGCATGACTGCGATCAATGAGGGGAAGACGCCGCAGCCCACATGGCCTTTGGTCAATTTCATACCGTCATGGGCATCCAGCGCATCGATTGTCATGCCATTGGCAAGGGCTGCGCCCGCAGCACTGGCTTTGCGGCCGTCTTGCCAAAGTACGGCTTCTGTACCGCAAAACTGGCGTACCACATGGTTGTGAATGATGCTTGCTAGTTGGGTTTGCGACCCGCCAACGGCGACACCTAAGGTGTCGACCAGACAGCGAATGGCTTCATGGATTGTGGCGGCAGGTAAATCGTCAAACCTGGTGTCGAGGATGAAGTCTACTGCCGGCATGTGCATTGTTCCTTATGTGTAAAAACTGCGGAAGGCTGTGATCGCGGCCTCTAATCCCGCATCATCAATGTCGCGGTGCATGACCATCCTTATCGTTGGATGTTGCCCACCAATGCGCACACCAGCAGCCTCCATATGGGCATGCAGTGCGTTATGTTGGCTTGCGTTGGGTGTGAAGAACACCATGTTCGTACCGCTTTGAACACTTCCAACATCCAAGTCATGCAAGGCAACGGCTAATTGAGCTGCGCGGTCATGATCCGCGGGCATAAGTGACAAATGATGATCTAACGCATGTGCTGCGGCAGCGGCTAAAACGCCTGCCTGTCGCAATCCTCCGCCCAAGATTTTGCGGTTGCGCCTAGCCCTTGCGATAATGCCGTTGCTACCGACCAAAATCGAACCAACTGGTGCGCCCAACCCCTTTGAAAAGCAGACGGAAACGCTGTCAGCGCAACCAGCGAGTTCTTTGGCAGTGCACTTAAGTTCGGTTATTGCATTAAAAAAGCGCGCGCCGTCTAAATGAACGGATAGTCCAGCGTCCCATGCCGCCTGTGCGGGCGCGCGCATCTTTTCCAATGAAATGGCTTTGCCGACAACCGTGTTTTCCAAGCACAACAAGCGACTGCGTGCGTAGTGTGGGTCGTCATCCTTAACCGCGCCTTTGACTTGCTCTGCGGAAACGGCGTTACCATCGTCCACGGGGATCGCATGCATCGAAACGCCTGCCAGAACCGAAGCGCCGGCGGCTTCATCAGCATAAATGTGATAAGCGTCGCCGACGATCAATTCGTCCCCACGGCCACAGTGTGCCATGATTGCGCAAAGGTTACTTTGTGTGCCGCTGGACACAAACATGGCGGCGTCTTTTCCCAGCAAGCCTGCCATGCGGTTCTCAAGAGCAATAATGCTGGGGTCTTCGCCGTAAACATCATCACCAACTTCAGCGGCTGCCATTGCCGCGCGCATCGCGTCGTCAGGGCAGGTGACTGTGTCACTACGCAAATCACAGGCAATTGAGTTGCGGATACGGCTATCCATTGCACCATAAGTGCTCATTTTGTGACCTGAGTGTAGGCAAGGGCGGCGACGATGTGAACGCGCGATGTGTCGCCGCCATTCAGTGCAGTGTGATAGCCACGAGTGTCTGTGAAGTAGACAGAACCATCAGCTGGCAAGTGGGTTACATGGTGATTGACTACAAACAAGGAACCGGGATTTGTTGTAACCGGAATGTGTAGGCGCGGTTCTGGATCACGGTGCCAAGAATTGCAGTTATACTGACCTTTGGCCAACACACGGGTCCGTCCGATTGGAAAGCGTTTGGTTAATTCTTCGTGAACATATTCAAAATAAGTGCCTTTGAATTTTGGATTGAACTCGGAAAAGTCGATTTCTGGCACCAAATCTTCGCGAGCTTCTTCGACGTATCGCGCATCGCCGCGTAACCAGTAACGACCAGAAAGATCGTTTTCTGTCCATTCAGTTTGACCGGGTCGTTGGGTGAGGGGGAGGGCGGCAAATCCTTGATCTTGCATTCCGCCTTTGAAGGCTTCGCGTGCCAAGCATTCGCCGAGCGCTGCACGCAACTCGTCGATGTCAAACTTAAGTTCCAGCTTCTGAATGCCGGGCCCCGGAAGAAAGTCCGCGACCGAGGTTGTCTCGGGCGCGGTCTGCATCCAGTTTGTGATCGACCTAACGTCGTTATCATCTATCGCTGCACGAAAACCCATGGTCGTGATCCTTCAATCAAATAGGTATTTGATCACGAGGTTAGGGGAGCAATCGTCTTGGCGGTAGTCTATATTTAGACAGTTTGAGAATTAATGCTGTAAGGCAATGATCGCGCTTACAGCAGCGCTGAGAGCCGCGCCAATCACATCGATCTCACCCATAGCATCGATGCGCTGCAGTGCACCGTTGTCTTCATAGTAGCTGATCAACGGCGCAGTTTGTGCGTGATAAGCTTCCAATCGCCCACTTACGGTTGCAGCGTTGTCGTCTGCACGGCGTTTCATTTCTGTGCCACCACACGTGTCGCAAACACCTGCTTTAGCAGGGACCTTAAAGCTGTCGTGGTATCCTTCACCGCACCCGCCACAAGTATAGCGCCCTGCGACACGCTCAACCATTGCAGCATCGTCCACTTCAAGGCTAATTGCCGCGTTGATTTTTTGGCCGTTCTCAGCCAGCAATTCATCTAATGCAGAAGCCTGCACCGCCGTACGTGGAAAACCGTCCAAAATGACGCCTTTTGCGCAATCTGCGTCAGCCATGCGGTCGCGCAAAATATCGATTACGATTTGGTCGCTGACCAATGCGCCAGCCTTCATAACCGCGTCAGCGGCTTGTCCTGCAGGCGTTCCCGCGGCAACGGCTGCGCGCAACAAATCGCCAGTAGAAAGTTGGACGAGGCCGAATTGCTTTTCTAGCATCCGTGCTTGGGTGCCTTTTCCAGCGCCGGGAGGGCCAAGTAAAATTAGAACAGGTGAGGTATTCATAGTGTACTTCCTTTGGTCAATAGTGTTCGCCGCGTTGATGCGGCAAACACCATTGTGATCATTAGCTGCCCATACGGTTTTCAATGAGGTCATCAACAACGCTTGGATCTGCCAAGGTCGAAGTGTCGCCCAATGCGCCAAAGTCATTCTCTGCAATCTTGCGCAAGATACGGCGCATGATTTTGCCTGAACGAGTTTTTGGCAGTCCTGGTGCCCATTGGATTAGGTCAGGAGATGCGATTGGGCCGATCTCTTTACGGACCCAGTTGCGCAGCTCTACACGCAACTCATCAGTTGGGGTCTCGCCATTCATCAATGTGACGTAGCAGTAAATGCCTTGTCCTTTGATATCATGGGGATAGCCGACAACAGCAGCTTCTGCGACTTGTGGGTGTGCTACGAGTGCGCTTTCAACTTCGGCTGTACCCATACGGTGTCCGGATACGTTGATCACGTCATCGACGCGACCTGTAATCCAATAATCGCCGTCTGCATCTCGCTTGCAGCCGTCACCGGTGAAGTAGTAACCCTCATAATCCGCAAAATATGTCTTTTCAAAGCGTTCGTGATCGCCCCAAACTGAGCGCATTTGGCCAGGCCAGCTGTCTTTGATGCACAAGACACCTTCGACGTCGTTACCCTCAATTATTTCGCCACTTGCTGGTTCAAGAACCACAGGCTCAATGCCAAAGAATGGCTTCATCGCAGACCCTGGTTTCATTGCGTGCGCGCCAGGCAATGGCGTCATCAAGTGACCACCGGTTTCGGTTTGCCACCATGTGTCAACGATCGGGCAGGTGCCGCCGCCCACAACTTCGTTGTACCAGTTCCAAGCTTCTGGATTAATAGGTTCACCCACAGTACCAAGGACGCGTAGGCTGCTTAGATCACATTTTTTAACAAAATCATCACCTTGCGCCATCAGCGCGCGGATAGCCGTTGGGGCTGTATAGAATTGTGCAACTTTGTGCTTTTCACAAACTTGCCAGAAGCGAGAAGCGTCTGGATAAGTTGGGACACCTTCAAACATGACAGTTGTCGCGCCGTTCGCCAATGGACCATATACAATATAGCTGTGACCGGTGACCCAACCAACATCTGCGGTACACCAATACACATCACCATCTTTGTAATCGAATGTGGTTTCATGTGTCATCGCTGCGTAGACAATATAACCGCCTGTCGAGTGAACCACGCCTTTCGGCATACCTGTCGACCCAGAGGTGTAAAGAATGAATAGCGGATCTTCAGCGTTCATTTCTTCTGCTGCACAATCGCTTGAAGCGGCTTCGCTTAGGACTCCATAGTCGCGATCACGAGCTTCGTTCCACGCAACATCGCCACCTGTGCGGCGTACAACAAGGCATTGAACTGATGCGTCGCAGTCAGCCAGAGCCTTGTCAGCGTTTGATTTCAGTGGAGTATTGCGGCCACCACGTGGTGCCTCATCTGCGGTGATCACAACCTTAGCTTCAGAGCCATTAACACGCGCGGCCAAAGCATCAGGAGAGAACCCAGCAAACACGATTGAATGGATCGCGCCGATACGCGCACATGCAAGCATAGCATAAGCTGCTTCAGGAATCATCGGCATGTATATGACGACACGATCGCCTTTGCCGACACCAAGATCTTTCAAGACGTTCGCCATTTTGCAAACCGACGAGTGTAATTGCTTGTACGTAATGTGCAGAGCATCGTCTGTCGGGCTGTCTGGTTCCCATATGATCGCAGTTTGATCACCGCGAGTTTCCAAGTGACGGTCAATACAGTTGGCTGCAACGTTTAATGTACCATCAGCGTACCAATTGATTGATACGTTGCCCAAGGTGAAGTCTACGTCTTTGACTTGAGTATAAGGCTTGATCCAATCGATACGTTTGCCGTGATCCCCCCAGAATGCGTCGGGATCGGCAATGGATGCGGCGTACATTGCATCATATTTTGCTGCGTCGACATTGGCATTTGCTGCCATTTCTGCGGACGGGGGATATGTTTTGGATTGGGTCTCTGACATGATTGGCGCCTCCCTAATGGCCTGCCCTTTTGGGGCGTTCATTGATCAAGTGTTGGCCTGAATGCGTCACTCCCACACAGTTCAGCTTTGATCTTTGAGCGGGATAATAACGCGAATTGAAAAGAAGGGAATAAGAGACTGGAATATAAGGAGTTCGTTGTAAATTTTTTTCTTATTAAGCGGCGTTTTTGTAAATTTATTTGTAATATATTATATATATTGTCACGTTTTCGGTGAATTAAATGTCAAGGCTAGGCCAGGTAGTATAACCAGCGGTACGATTTTAGTCCTGATCGTCACCAAGCAAAAGTTGTAAAGGCTGTTAAATGTGTAAGCCCAATGTCATGGCTATGTTGTCCAGCGCACAGCCATTTTGCAGAATCGACTATGACTCTGGGGCGCTCCAAGCTTAGGAAGGCAGCCCCTCATTTTGTGTAGTATCTTAAGATCGTTTTTTTATGTATTGTCGATGACCGGACCTCAGAATAACCTGACATCCTTGATGCAAAAAAGGTCTGGAAATTTAATGCGTAAGAACATCTTCATGCCCGCAGTTGCTTCACTGGCTCTTATTGCGGGGCCCTCTTTTGGTTACGAGGGTTCTAATGGCTCCACTTACATTGCAACGCAAAATGCCCATGGTGCCGCACTCAAGAGTGCGAATGAGACAATATATCTTGGTAAAGACTGTGATGCTTTGTCGGATAAAGAAGAACAGGGAACTTGGGCTTGGGCCAACGGTGGATTTGTGATTGAGTTTCCAACTCGTCGGATCGGATTTGCGCGACAAGATCAACCTGTCGATGGCGACTATAATTGCCAGATGTAATCGACACGAAGATAACTAAACTTCTTGCACAAAGCTAAAAAGGATAAAAATGCGTATTTTTTCTGCTCTACTGATTATCAGCGTGGCCTCAACAGGTGCTGCCGTTGCCGGCCCGTTTGAGGGAACTTGGGATTCTTCCTAAGAGGCATGTGCCCTCGACATGAATGATTTCAGATTAACCATTTCCGGTAATACGGCCAATTATTGGGAATCCTCTTGTGATATGGTCCAAGCTACCAATCTTAGGGATATGGGAACGTCCGTTCTATACGACCTTCAATGTTTCGGGGAGGGTGATACGTACAGCGGTGGCCGTGTTTTATTCTCGATTACCTCAAGAGGTCAATTACTAGCCTATAACCAAGGTCAAGTGGCTTTGCGCGAGCGCTGTAAATAATATAGCGTAAATTCATACCCAAAACGGTGTTAGGGGTCGGCAGGCGTAGGCGTTTTCTGACCGCTGATACGAATGTGCTTCCGACTCTTTTCGATGTTTTAGATTGGGTTAAATCTCCGTCTGTGCACAATATTTAAGCACCATCAGAAATTCAGCGCTCACTCCTTTGCTTGATTTACGCGGCGTAATAACACTTGGCAGAAGGTCAGCCCCGCGCTAGCCTCCTTGGAGGCGAAACACCGCACCTTAGCAATCAGTTCCGCAAACTTGGGAGAGAAAAATGAACAAATTCGTATTGGGTGCTGTTGCATCCACAGTCTCGTTTATATTCGCACTAGAAGCGGCTGCGACCGAATGGAACGTATCTGTCTGGGGCAAGCGCCGCGCATTTACAGAGCACGTCGAAAAGTTGGCTGAGTTGGTTTCTGAGAAGACCAATGGCGAGTTCACAATGAACGTGAGCTATGGCGGTCTGTCCAAGAACCGTGAGAACCTTGATGGAATCAGCATTGGTGCATTCGAGATGGCACAGTTCTGTGCTGGTTATCACCGCGACAAAAACCGTGTTGTAACTGTTTTGGAACTACCATTTTTGGGCGTTGAAAATCTTGCGCAAGAAGTTGCGGTATCTTCAGCAGTCTACGCGCACCCAGCTGCGACTGAAGAAATGGCGCAATGGAACGCTAAGTTGCTGATGACGTCACCAATGCCACAGTACAACTTGGTTGGTACTGGCGAGCCACGTCAGACTTTGGCTGATTTCGAAGGTATGCGCGTTCGTGCAACCGGCGGTATCGGCAAAGCATTTTCAGCGGTTGGTGGTGTTCCAACATCTGTAACAGCGACTGAAGCATATCAAGCTATGGAAGGTGGACTGGTCGATACAGTTGCGTTCGCACAGCACGCGCACCTGTCATTCGGCACAATCAATCAAGCGACTTGGTGGACTGCCAACTTAAACCCAGGCACCGTGAACTGCCCAGTTGTCGTGAACATCGATGCTTATGACGATTTGTCTGATGCAGAACGTGAAGCACTTGATAGCTCAATCCCAGAAGCGTTGGATCACTATTTGGCCAACTACGGTGAATTGTTGGGCCGTTGGGATACTGTGTTGGCAGAAAAAGGCGTTCAAAAGGTTGAAATTAGCGATGATGTCATCGCCGAATTCCGCGCCAAGGCCGCTGATCCGATCCGTGACGAATGGATCGCAGACATGGAAGCGCAAGGCCTACCAGGCCAAGAGCTATATGACCTAGTTGTGAAGACTTTAGCAGAAGCCAAAGCTGCAAACTAAGCGTCAATTCCTATTAATAGGCCGTCCCGCACATTTGGGGCGGCCTAACTATCTAGAACATACTCGGGGGGAGTAGACCAATGGCAGGATCAGCTGCGGTACTGGAGGATTCCAGTCTGCTGAGTAGATTGGATCGAGCATTGTTGCCGCTGGAGCGTTTTTGCGCTTTGATTAGCGGCCTTGCGATTTTTTCACTAATGTTCTTGGCTGCGTACTCTGTCACGACCCGTAAATTCTTTGGTGCGCCTATGATGGGTTACGTTGACCTGATCGAGAGCGCGATGCCAATTATCGCTATTATGGGCGTTGCTTATGTCCAACGTGATGGCACGCACATCCGCATGGATATGTTGGTTTCCAAGCTAAGTGGTCGTACACTTTGGTTGTTCGAGTTGATCTCGATTCTAATGATCCTCATCCTCATGGTTGCTCTGACTTGGGGATCTTGGGATCATTTTATGCGCTCTTTTGACTGTGCACGTCCGCTGTGTAGTAAAGACAGCACCACCGATATTTACCTTCCGCTATGGCCTTCCAAACTGGTCGTTCCGTTTGCATTTGGCGTTCTGTCGCTGCGCTTGATTTTGCAGGCATGGGGCTATGGGCGTGCATTTGTATTAGGCCTTGAAAATCCTGCTGGCGTTCCATTGACCCTGTCGGTGGCTGAGCAGGCCGCAATAGAAGCGCGCGCACACGAGGGAGCAGACTGATGGATAGCATTTCAATCGGATTGTGGGTCAGTGGCGGTATGCTGGTCATGGTGTTGCTGGGCATGCGTGTGGCCTTTGCTGCAGGTATGGCGGGATTTGTAGGCCTCGTTTGGTTGAGGTGGAATGGGTATGATTATGACCCTGAGAAGTTTGGAAAAGCGCTGCAAGTCAGCGTGCGTATTGCAGGCTTAACGCCGCAATCAAAGGTCAGCGCTAATGTTCTATCATTGATCCCCGTGTTCATCCTGATCGGATACCTGGCCTATTACGCCAAACTGACAACCGCACTGTTCGAGGCCTGCAAACGCTGGTTCGCATGGGTTCCGGGTGGCTTGGCGGTTTCAACCGTATTTGCGACAGCGGGCTTTGCCGCGGTGTCTGGTGCTTCGGTGGCCACGGCTGCCGTGTTTGCCCGTATCGCTATCCCTGAGATGTTGAAAATCGGCTATAACAAACAATTCGCAGCCGGAGTTGTGGCGGCGGGGGGCACGTTGGCCTCGCTTATCCCGCCCTCTGCGATCCTAGTGATCTACGCGATTATCGTTGAGCAAGACGTGGGCAAACTGCTGCTCGCGGGCTTTATCCCAGGTGCGTTTTCGGCGGTGGTATATGCGATTTTGATCATCGGGATTGCGATGACCTTCAAAAACGTCGGCCCACCGGTGCGTGGCTTTACATGGAAGCAACGCTTTGAGTCCCTGCCGCCGGCTTTGCCGATTGTCTTGGTTGTCGTGATCATCATCTTCTTTGTCTACAACCCCTTTGGCGATGCATGGGGCACCCCGACCGAAGGCGGCGCGATTGGCGCCTTTATCGTCTTCGTCATGGCGATGTATCGCGGTATGCGCTGGGGCCAATTGAAAGAAGCCCTGCTTGAAACGGCCAAACTGACGGTGATGATTTTTACCATTATCTGGGGCGTGCTGATCTATGTGCGCTTCCTTGGGTTCGCCAAACTGCCGGACGCCTTCTCGGATTGGATCGTATCGCTAGATATGGCGCCGCTCACGATCTTGATTTGCATCCTTTTGGCCTATGCGGTTTTGGGCATGTTCATGGACGCTATTGGGATGTTGTTGCTTACCTTGCCTGTAGTTTACCCCGCAGTCATGGCGCTGAATGGCGGCGAATACGTGACGGCTGCTGACAGCGCTTTTGGGATGTCAGGCCCAATGTGTGCTATCTGGTTCGGGATATTGGTGGTCAAAATGGCAGAATTTTGTTTGATCACCCCGCCCATCGGCCTCAACTGTTTTGTTGTGGCTGGTGTGCGCGATGACCTGACCGTTCAGGACGTGTTCAAAGGTGTGATGCCCTTCTTCTTGGCTGATGCTGTGACGATAGCATTATTGGTTTCATTCCCAGGCATCGTGCTGTGGTTGCCTTCGCTGGTTGGCAACTAAAGCGCCAGATAGCCAATCCCGAAAAAGCAGATCGCAACGCCAAACCATTGGCCTGCGGTCATGCGCTCTTTCAAGAACAGCCATGCTAGAATGATTGTGATTACTCCAAAAGTCGAGGCTGCAACGGCTGCAAATTCTGGACGGGGTAGGTTGCCAGCTGCGATGACGATCCCTAGTGCAACGGCGTCCAAAAGGCTCATAAGTGCTAGTAAAGGCCATGCGCTTCGATCAGGTAATTTGGCACCTGCCGAAAGAGCCAACAATGCAACAGCACCGGTGGCCGCCGTCAACCGCGTCACAAGAATTACAGGCAGTTCACTGCCTGCTTGGGTCGCGAGGTGCCCAACAGAGAATGCCATCGCAAATCCCCCTGCACCAATCAAGGACCAGCCAATGGCAGCTTTTTGGGAACCTTCGCTTTCGGAATGGTCGGACAACATGCTGACAATCGCGACACCTGTTATCACGCCGCCAACGGCTAGCCACTGATCCCAAAACACAGGCTGTCCCATCAGAGCGGCCCAACCGATCGACAGAATTGGGTATGAGCCAACAATTGGTGCAACCAAACGTACGGGGCCAATTCCGAAAGCCTTGTAAAGGCCGATGCAGCCTAAAAGGTAAATTGAGCCGCTTAGGGCACTGAACCCAAAGCTAGCAGGCGTCATCGCCGCCCAATCCCCAAAGGCACCCGAAATTGGGAGCAAGACTAGCGATCCAGCCAACATAACTGTCGCAATCGCAGGGAGAATACCGCCACGTTGAGACACAAAGCGGATGCAAATATCGTGGATACCCCATGCACAGGCCGCAATCATTCCTAGGGTTAGTGAAATCATCGTCATATCCCTTTGGAATGTTGTTATTAACTTTGGTGCGGAGGCGTTCGCGAGGGGTAGTTAAAGGCAAATACGTTATCTTCGAATTTCAATGCGAAGCTATATCAATCCAACTCGAAGGATTGTTCGCTTGGTTTCCATTTGTCTAGAACCAATTTTCTGATAGTTGCACATTTGAACCAATGCAGGCGGGTTGCGACCTAAGTGCGGCGGATACAATAATTTGCTTTAGGCACCGGAAAAGCTGATGAAAACAAATAAATCCAGCATCTCGCGCTCTGCGCGCCTATCCGTTGCACCCATGATGGATTGGACGGATCGGCACTGCCGCTATCTGCATCGTCAATTAAGTGGGCAAGCTTTGCTGTATACTGAGATGGTCACATCCCCCGCACTTGTACGTGGTGGAGCAATGCATTTGTTGGACCATGACGTGGCTGAACACCCTGTCGCGTTGCAACTTGGCGGTTCTGATCCGGTTGAATTGGCCAAGGCTGCGCGCATGGGGGCAGATGTTGGGTATGACGAGATTAACCTGAATGTTGGTTGCCCGTCTGATCGGGTTCAATCGGGGACGTTTGGCGCAGTGTTAATGAAACACCCAGCATTAGTTGCCGAATGCGTGGCGGCTATGCGCGCCGAAGTAGACGTTGAGGTGACTGTTAAGTGCCGCATTGGTGTTGACGATCAAGATCCTGAAGAGGTCCTTCCTGAGTTTCTAGCGCGGATCGTTGGGGCAGGGTGCGAACGTGTCACAATTCATGCGCGTAAGGCGTGGCTTAAAGGCCTTAGCCCGAAGGAAAACCGTGAAGTGCCACCTTTGGATTATGAATTGGTTCACAAGATGAAGGGGTATTTCCCCAATTTGCATATTTCTGTGAATGGTGGTGTGACATCGCTCGAACAGGCATGTGATTTCTTGGAAAATGGATTAGACGGTGTCATGGTTGGTCGTGCTGCATATCATCAGGCCAGTGACATCCTAAGCGCAGCGGATCCGATCATCTTTGGTGTCGGCGAGGTAACAACCGCAGAACAAGCCGTACACAAAATGTTACCCTATATCGAAGCCCATTTGACGGCAGGTGGCCGTCTAAACCAAGTGACCCGTCATATGTTGGGTTTGTTTGCGGGTCGCCCTGGGGCACGTGGGTGGAGACGTATGTTGTCCGATGATGGCAATAAACCGGGTGCAGGGCCCGAACTGGTTCTGGCGGCGCTCGCGCAAATGGCGCAGACTGCTCTAGAAGTTGAAGCCGCACAAGCGGGCTAATTCAGAGGAAATATCATGCCAGAGACGATGTTGTTAATCCAAATGCTTGTTGTTCTTTTGGTCATTGGTGCCTTTGCTGGCGTCCTTGCGGGGCTCTTAGGGGTCGGCGGTGGTATCGTTCTTGTACCTGCATTCTTCTACGCATTTCAGACGCTTGGTTATGATGGTTCGCAACTGATGCAGATGTGTCTGGCAACCTCATTGGCGACGATAATCGTAACATCCGTGCGCTCAGTCCACAGCCACCATAAAAAGGGTGCTGTTGATTGGGATATTTTGCGCGGCTGGGCTCCTGGCATTGCTTTGGGCGCTGTTGTCGGCATGTTGGTTGTTTCGCAACTGCGTTCCACTACTCTGCAGGCGATCTTTGGCGTTCTGGCGTTGATCGTCGGTGTTTACATGAGCTTTGGACGTGCAGAGTGGCGTCTGGGACAGGCGATGCCAAAAGGGCCGCTGCGGATCGTTTTATCGCCATTGGTTGGGTTTATGTCTGTATTGATGGGCATAGGTGGGGGCAGCTTTGGCGTGCCGTTGATGAGCCTGTTCAACACGGCTATTCACCGCGCAGTCGCTACGGCTGCAGGGTTCGGCGTGGTTATTGCCGTGCCTGCAGTGATTGGCTTTCTTTTCGTCGATATGAATATGGACGTACCGCCACTTACCGTTGGGGCGGTCAATCTTATCGCGTTTGGGATCATCATTGCCATGACGTTGGTCACTGCCCCGTGGGGCGTGAAATTGGCGCATTCGATGGACGCTAAACCCTTGAAGCGCGCGTTTGGTGTGTTCCTTGTACTGGTCGCGGTAAACATGTTGCGAAAAGCATTGATGGGGTAACTAACGTTTTAGTCGCGCGGCCCGACCACCGCGCCGCCCTTTGGGGGTGGATTGGCGGGTCGGCAGCTCTGCCATGATCTCAGAACGCTCATCAGGGTGCATTTTCGACCAGCGGCCAATTTCATCTATGGAACGATTGCAGCCAGTACACAGCCGTGTTTCGGGGTGCACTACACAGATTTGAATGCACGGGCTTTCAATTTCGTTGCGCCGCCAAACTGGAGGTGGAGGGGTCGTCATGATGCCTTCCTCAGGACTTGTAAGCGGTCTAAAAGTCCTTGCAGGATAAAGCCCGCTGCGACGTGGTCAATGACCTCAGAGCGGCGTTTGCGGGATGTATCGGCCTCGAGCAAAGCACGCTCAGCTGCCACTGTGCTCAGTCGCTCATCCCAAAATGTGATCGGACCTGGCCATAGCTTTTCAAGGTTGCGCGCAAAGGAACGGGTGGATTGGCACCGCGCCCCTTCTGATCCATCCATGTTGCGCGGGAGTCCAAGGACTAAACCGCAGATCTCTCGCTTTTCAATGACTTCAATCAGGCGTGCAGCATCAAGTCCGAATTTCTTACGCTTGATTGTTTCCAAAGGAGAAGCAACTCCGAGGAAGGTATCAGAGACGGCCAACCCAATGGTAACGGTTCCCAAATCCAATCCAATGATCGGGCGCATCGGCTTAAGTGCTGCGCTGAACTCTGTGACGTCTTCCAGTATCATTCGGCCACTCCAGCGCGTTGCGCAGCTCGTGTGATCAGGTCCAAACTGGACGGATCATCGGCAAACACGGTTTCAGCATTCTTGTAGATAGCAAATGCCTGATCCGTGCGCCCAAGTACACCCAATGCACCAATCAACTGCGCCCAATCTTCCGCGGGACCGCCGTCTGTGGCAAGGCGATCAGACAATCCCGATATCATACCTTCGATCATTTGAAGGCGTTCAGTCCCCGACATTTCAGCTGCAGCTTCGATGTCCGCAGTTGTTGGGCCATTGGCAGGAGGGTCCGGGCGGCCATTGCCGATTGTTGGAATTTGATAGTTTTCACCAGCACGTTGCGCCATTTCGGGGATCTGCTCTAGGATGGGCGCAATCCATACCGCGCTTTCGGGGCCAATCTGCAAAAGGCGATCCCAAATGCGAAATGCTATGTCAGGCCGCCCAGTTTGTGCCAACATCAGGCCGACATAGTAACGCGCAATGCCATTGTTAGGATCGCGGGTTAGAACAGCGCGGGCGGCTTGTTCTGCTTCTGGGGACACATATCCACCCGCCGCAAGAACTAACAGATCAGCATAACCAGTAAAATCTTCAACGGTCGCGGTTTCACCTTTCAGCTCAATAATGCGCCTCTGTGACTGATAGGCACTTATAAAATTGCCTAAGTTGGATTCGTTTTGCACAAGCAAAGCATGGCCTTGTATGTCATCAGGGCGTTCAGCAACAGTGTCCCGTAAGGTTTGGACAAGCTGCAGGTAGTCCACATTAAACTCAGCAACTGGGGGTAAATCAGTTAGGCTGGCTTCGGCGCGTGCTTGAGATGGGCGGGTTTCGCGCAAAGAGTCTGCGAATGCGATGCGATCGGCCAAAGCCAAGTCGCTATAGCCGGGTGCGCCTAGACCTTTAAGCGGCCCAATGCCTTTATAAAGGGCCAAACTGCCACCAACTAAAACAAGTGCAACGACAGCAGCGACAAGTTTAGGTGCGCCGCGTGTGATGTCCGCATCGACGGTGCGTTCGGCATCAGCAGCCAAGATACGACGCGACACTTCGGTGCGCACACGTTTGGCATCGTCTTGCGTCAAAACACCTCGTTCCAGATCGCGATCCACATCGGCCAACTGATCACGGTACACCCGCATATCATAATCACCAGCCCCGGCGGATTGGTCCGCGCGACGCATCAACGCAATGGCAAACAGCGCTGCAACGACCAAAGCCAATAAAACCGTAGTAATCCAAAACGCCATGTGGTCGCCCTTTTGTGGTTATTCATGATGTAACTGCGTAGAGGTTTAAAAAAAAGGGGCAATTGGACGCGTGTTGCAGCAACCCACAGCCATTTGATCGGTGTGTGTTGTAGCCTATTGTCGCGGTGTCGCAAAATTGCAAAAAAGTGCCGCGCAGAGTATCCTCTTTTTTTGTATGTCACCCAAAACAAGTTCAAGGTATGCCACACCTGCGAATCCCGACAGCTGCAACTTTGATCCTTATTCGAAAGCCACGCCCATGAAACGCTATTCAGCCTTTGCCATTGCCCGTGAAGCAACCCGCTACCATTCAGGCTGGGAACGCGCGTGGCGGGCACCCGAGCCAAAGACGAAATACGATGCGATCATCATTGGGGCAGGTGGCCACGGCCTTGCCACGGCCTATTATCTGGGCAAGAATTTTGGTATCACCAATGTCGCCATCATCGAAAAAGGCTGGCTTGGTGGGGGTAACACAGGGCGCAATACGACCATCATTCGCTCAAACTACTTGCAGGACCCGTCTGCGGCGATCTACGAAAAATCTCGCTCCCTATATGAGACGATGTCCCAAGACCTGAACTACAATGTGATGTTCAGCCCGCGCGGCGTGATCATGCTGGCTCAGACCCATCACGAAGTCCGTGGCTATCAGCGCACAGCACACGCAAATGCCTTGCAGGGGGTTCCAACAGAATGGATCAACCCGCAGCGGGTTAAAGAACTCTGCCCGATTATCAACCTTGAGGGGCCTCGTTACCCCGTTTTAGGTGGCTTATGGCAAGCACGCGGCGGCACGGCCCGTCATGATGCGGTGGCATGGGGCTACGCGCGTGCCTGTTCCGACATGGGTATGGACGTGATCCAGCAATGCGAAGTCACCAACATCCGCCGCGAAGGTGGCAAGGTGGTTGGCGTCGACACCACCAAAGGCGCAATTGATTGCGATAAACTGGGCATCGTGGTTGCGGGACATTCCGGCGATCTGGCCAATATGGCGGGCTTCCGTTTGCCCTTAGAATCCGTGGCCCTACAGGCGTTGGTGTCCGAGCCGATCAAACCGGCAATGGACGTGGTCATCATGGCCAACACCGTGCACGGCTACCTGTCCCAATCCGACAAGGGCGAAATGGTCATCGGTGGGGGGACAGACGGCTACAACAACTACACCCAACGCGGATCGTTCCACCATGTTGAGGAAACGGTACGGGCATTGAACGAAACCTTCCCAATGCTCTCACGCCTCAAAATGCTGCGCCAATGGGGCGGGATTGTGGACGTCACAGGGGACCGCTCCCCGATCCTATCAAAAACTCCTGTGGACGGCGTGTTCATCAACTGCGGTTGGGGGACTGGCGGGTTCAAAGCGATCCCTGGATCAGGCTGGGCCATGGCCGAACTGATGGCCAAAGGACATTCGCCCCTGACTGACGAGTTCGGCATGGAACGCTTCATCGAGGGCCGCTTTATCGATGAAAGCGTAGCAGCAGGGGTGGCACACTGATGAAACTAACAAGCCAAACTTTGTGCCTGACTAAAATAATACTCAAAGGAGAGCGTTCATGCTGATCCTAAACTGCCCATGCTGCGGTGTAACCGCAGAAGAAACAGAATTCCACGCAGGCGGCGAGGCACATCTAAAGCGCTTTGGCCCAGACTCCTCAAACGAGGATTTCGAGAACTATATGTTCATGCGTCAAAACCCCAAGGGCGTTCACCTTGAACGCTGGCGTCACAACAACGGTTGCGGAAAATGGTTCCACGCCGCGCGTTGCACAATGACCCTCGAAGTGTTCGGCACTTATTCCGCCCAAACCTACGAGCCACCAAAAGAGATCTGCGACCTCATCTCGGCCAAACGTCCGGGCTGGTCATGGGGTGCTTTCTCATGACCCATCTTTGTTCCCTAAATATCCCCGCCGGAGGCATCCAAGCCCCGCAAACTTGCCAAGGCCACACATCATGAGCACACGTCTTGCCACAGGCGGCCGCCTGCTGAACAAATCCAAAGCCCTTAGCTTTAGCTTCAATGGCACAACCCTCAAAGGGTTCGAGGGCGACACGCTTGCCTCTGCCTTGCTTGCAAATGATCGGGTCTTGATGGGCCGTTCGTTCAAGTACCACCGCCCGCGCGGCGTTGTGGCCTCGGGTTCTGAAGAACCAAACGGACTGGTCCAAATGGGCGAGGGCGGCAAGTTTGAGCCAAACCAACGCGTCACCACGACTGAATTGTTTGAAGGCCTCAAAGCCAAAAGCCAAAACCACTGGCCGAGCCTTGAATATGATGTAGGCGCGTTGAACGCGAAACTTAGCCGCTTTATGCCTGCTGGTTTCTATTACAAAATGTTCATCCACCCGCGCTCTTTCTGGAAACACGTCTACGAGCCGATCATCCGCCACGCCGCTGGCCTTGGCGCGGCGCCCAAAGCGACAGATCGCGACGCGGATACATACGAACACTTCTATGCGTTCTGTGATGTCTTGGTCATCGGTGGCGGTGTCGCTGGTCTTCAAGCGGCCAAAGCGGCGGCGGCCTCTGGTGCCAAGGTCATCGTGGCCGAGCAAACCGCCCATTTGGGTGGTCGCGCGGTTGTGGATGGTGGCACGATTGACGGACAAACCGCTGAGGACTTCGTCACCGCGATCACGGCTGAACTAGAGGCGATGGACAACGTCACAATCCGCACCCGTATGATGGGCGCAGGTGTCTACGATCACGGTTATGTCTTGGGCTATGAACGCCTGAAAGACCATGCGCCTGAAATGGCTGGCCCACGCCACCGCCTTTGGCGCATTCGTGCGGCGCAAACCATCACCGCCACTGGCGCGATTGAACGCCCGCTTAGCTTTGCGGGCAACGATATTCCGGGCGTCATGCTGGCCTCTGCGATCCGTGATTATGTGGTGAACTACGGTGTGTCCTCTGGCGATCGCACGGTTGTGGTCACCAACAACGACGATGCCTATCGAACTGCGATTGCGCTGAAACACGCAGGCCTTGATGTACCTGCAATCATCGATGCCCGTCCCGCAGGGGATGACAGCGATCTGATAGCGCGAGCCAAGGCGCTGGGCATTCGCGTTATGATGGGCCACGGCATTGCGACCGTCCAAGGCGGCAAGCGCGTCACTGGCGTTGAAATCTGCGCCCAAGCTGGCGAAGGCGCGGTATTGGAAGAGATCGCATGCGACGCGGTTGCCATGTCTGGCGGCTGGTCCCCTGTGGTCCACCTATGGTCCCATTGCGGTGGCAAACTGACGTGGGATGAATCCCAAGCCAGCTTCCGCCCCGATCCAAACCGCCCACCACTGGGCGACAAGGGCCAAGGTTTTGTAAGCGTCGCGGGTGCCGCCAACGGCGAAACCACCCTGGCCGCGATTTTGGCGGATGCCACAGACTGTGGGAAAGAAGCGGCAAAGGCGGCGGGCTTTAAGGCCAAAGCCACCAAGGCCCCAGTGGCCGAAGACGCTGTTGAACGCGCGCTGTTGCCCGTGTGGTTGATGCCACAAGGGGCAGGGTACAAATTGCGGTCCAAAGCATGGCTTGATTATCAGAACGACGTGAAAGTCAGCGATGTACAACTGGCTGCCCAAGAGGGCTTTACCAGTGTGGAACACGCGAAACGCTACACGACCCTTGGCATGGCCACGGATCAGGGCAAGCTCAGCAATATCAACGGTCTTGCGATCCTGTCTGATAGCCTGAACCAGCCGATCCCACAGACCGGAACCACCACATTCCGTCCGCCCTATACTCCGATCTCTATGGGATCGATCGGTGGCGAGGCACGCGGTGACGTGTTCCAACCCATCCGTCGCACGCCGATGTATGATTGGCACGAGGCTAATGGCGCGGACTGGGAACCTGTCGGCCAATGGCGTCGCCCTTACGCATATGTGCAAAGCGGCGAAACCGTCCATGACGCGGTGATGCGTGAGACAAAGAACACACGCGAAAACCTTGGTCTGTTGGATGCATCTACCCTTGGTAAGATCATCGTCAAAGGCCCTGACGCGGGCAAGTTCTTGGACATGCTCTACACCAACATGATGAGTACGCTGAAGGTCGGTAAATGCCGCTATGGCCTGATGTGTTCTGAAAATGGCTTCCTGATTGATGATGGCGTCGTTGCCCGCATCGATGACGAAACCTTTTTATGCCACACCACCACAGGCGGGGCGGAAACCATCCATGGTCACATGGAAGAATGGCTTCAGACCGAATGGTGGGATTGGAACGTCTACGTGGCCAACGTGACCGAACAATACGCCCAAGTCGCCGTTGTTGGACCTAAAGCCCGTAAAGCGCTGGAAGCGCTGGGCGGTATGGATTTGAGCGCAGATGCGTTTGGATTTATGGAGTGGCAAGACGGCTCGCTTGGTGGCTTTGACGTGCGGGCCTATCGTATCTCGTTCTCGGGCGAATTGTCTTATGAGATCGCAGTGCCTGCCTCGCAAGGACAGGCGTTCTGGGATGCCTTGATGGCTGTTGGTGCCGATCTGGGTGTGATGCCCTACGGGACCGAATGTCTGCACATCTTGCGGGCCGAGAAGGGCTTTATCATGATCGGTGATGAAACCGATGGGACTGTCATTCCACAGGATCTGGGTCTGAACTGGGCCATTTCCAAGAAGAAAACCGATTTCCTTGGCAAACGCGCCCAACAGCGCGAGCATATGGTAAGCGATCAACGTTGGAAGCTAGTGGGTCTTGAAACAATCGATAAATCTACTTTGCCAGACGGTGCTTATGCCGTGGGCGAGGGGACCAACGCCAACGGTCAACGCGTCATGATTGGACGGGTGACGTCTAGCTATCATTCACCAAACTTGGAACGTGGTATTGCGATGGGATTGGTTCTGCATGGACCGGATCGCATGGGCGAGGTCATCACCTTCCCGGGCACCGATGGCAAAGACTATGAAGCCAAAATCGTAAGCCCAGTTTTCTATGATCCCGAAGGGGAGAAACCAAATGTCTAATTTGATCAGCGCCTTGGACAAGGCCACAGACAACAGCGGTATTGCCAAGATCGAAGAGATCGGGTTGCAAGGCATGATCACCCTTCGGGGCGATCTGAGCAAAGCCGCTGTGAAAAAGGCGGCGACTTCGGTCACGGGTGTCGAGATGCCCACACTTGGCCACGCCAACCACGATGGTGCCTCTGGCCTCTGCTGGATGAGCACGGATGAGTTGCTGGTGCTGTGCCCCTACGATCAGGTCGCAGACACACTGGCCAAGATGCACACCGCGCTGGGCAAAGCGCATGCGCTTGCCGTTGATGTATCGGATGCACGGGCCAGCTTGCGCGTGTCAGGGCCCAATGCCCGCGAAGTCATGGCGAAACTGGCCCCAGTGGATCTGTCACCCGAGGCGTTTAAGCCGGGCATGTTCCGCCGCACGCGCATGGCCCAAGTGGCCGCGGCCTTTTGGATGGTGGATGACGCAACCTTTCAAATCGTTTGTTTTCGCTCAAACGCGCAATATGTGTTCGATTTGCTGAAAGTTGCAGCCCAAAACGGATCTGAGGTTGGTTTCTTTAAGTAAAGAAATCTGGGGGATTGTGGACTTTGCGTATATTTACGCCACCGCTCCCCCTTGATCTTGAAGTGGATCGCGCTTCATGTCACCTAAGGCACAGATGAATTTATCCTAAAGGGGACCATAGAATGGCTTTTGAACTTCCTGATCTTCCGTACGCCCATGACGCACTAGCAGCACACGGAATGTCTGCTGAAACCATAGAATTCCACCACGACCTGCACCACAACGCCTATGTTACAAACGGCAACGCGGCGATTGCAGGTACTGAGTGGGAGGGCAAATCCCTCGAAGAGATCATCAAAGGCACATATGATGCGTCTTCTGTGGCTCAAAACGGTATCTTCAACAACATCTCCCAACTTTGGAACCACAACCAGTTCTGGGAAATGATGACACCAACATCAGGCGCTATGCCGTCTGAGCTGGAAGCTGCAATCAAAGAGAGCTTTGGCTCTGTTGATGATTTCAAAGCACAATTCGCTGCTGCTGGTGCTGGCCAGTTCGGTTCAGGCTGGGCGTGGTTGGTGAAAAACGCTGACGGTTCATTGGCTGTGACTAAAACTGAAAACGGCGTGAACCCACTTTGCTTTGGCCAAACTGCCTTGCTGGGTTGCGATGTTTGGGAGCACTCCTACTACATCGACTTCCGCAACAAACGCCCTGTTTACTTGACCAACTTTCTTGAGAACCTTGTGAACTGGGAAAACGTAGCATCACGCATGTAATTGGTTTCCATACCTAAAACGAAACGCCCTGATCGCAAGATTGGGGCGTTTTGCGTTGCGGATGTCCCTTTGTTGGCGCAGGTTCACCCCAACACATGAGGTTCAAATGAATACAGCGACCCAAGGCGTCCTAGCAATGATCGGCTGCTGCACCATTTGGGGGCTATCGTCGATGTTCTATAAACTGCTTGGCACCGTGCCACCCCTCGAAATCCTTGCACATCGTACCATTTGGTCGTTGGTGTTTTTCGCCCTTTTACTGGGCTTTCAGGGCCGTCTAAAAGAAGTGCGCCGTTCTTTCGTGGACTGGCGCAGCGGTTGTTTGACGGTTCTGGCCGCGCTGATGATCCTGGCCAATTGGTATCTGTTCATCTGGTCGGTCGGGGCGGAACGCGCGACAGAGGCAAGCCTAGGCTATTACATCTATCCGCTGGTGTCGGTGTTGCTGGGCTGGTTTATCTACAGTGATCGCCTTGCTAAATTACAGTGGATCGCGATCGTATTTGCTGCTTGCGCGGTCAGTGCATTGACCTACGGCCTTGGCGCGGCCCCTTGGGTTTCGCTGATGTTGGCAGGGACATTCGCGATCTACGGGCTGATGAAAAAACAACTGGACGTAGGGCCCGTGGTCTCCGTCACATCCGAAGTGATGCTGGTTGCCCCCTTTGCCGCTGTATTTCTGTTGCTAACATGGCACAACGGGCAGGCCGCATTTGGCCAGGATTTCACAACCACTGCCTTGCTCATTTTAGCGGGGCCAATGACGGCGGTGCCGCTGATCCTGTTCAGCTATGCTGCCCGTCGCGCCACCATGTCGACCATCGGCTTGGTCGGATATCTAAACCCGACCTTGCAGTTTCTATGCGCCGTTGTGGTCTTTTCTGAACCCTTCACCGGTTGGCACGTCACGGCCTTTATGATGATCTGGACGGCATTGGCGCTGTATTCTGCGGTGTTGTGGTCTCAGGAAAGGGCGTCGCGCAAAGCCAGCGTTGTAGCCGCCGCATCTGGCACCACCGTGATGTAATCCAGCAGGCTTGCATCTGCGAATCCTTGCGTGATTACATGCTTGATCAATACGATCAATGGATCCCAGTAATCATTTGTATTCAATAAATAAATTGGCTTATCATGCAGGCCCAACTGACGCCAAGTTACGACCTCAAACAACTCGTCCAGTGATCCGGCCCCACCTGGCATAACTACAACCGCATCGCAGTTCATGAACATAACCTTTTTGCGCTCGTGCATGGTTTCGGTCACGATATAGGTCGTCAGGTCGGTCTTGCCGACCTCCCAATCCACTAGGTGCTGCGGGATGACGCCAAAGGTCTCAGCGCCCGCATCTTGGGCGGCGCGTGCGACCGTGCCCATCAACCCAACATCACCAGCGCCGTAAACCAAACGCCACCCATTTTCGGCCAGCGCAGAACCAATGTTTTGCGCGTCAACCGCGTAAGCTGGATCAACACCGGCGCGGGAACCGCAATAGACGCAGACTGATTTAGGGGACATGAGACGCTCCTTAACACTAGAAATTATGCAAAATTTGACCCAACGGGTTTTGACCGCTCATACCGCGCTTGGTATGTAAGCTCAATCAATATGGGCCGGGATTCCGCGACCCTGTTTTTATGGCATTGTTTGCAATGCACCGAAGGAACCTAAGATGAGCAAAATAGCAGCTTTTTTGAGCGCAAATGCAGGCCCTGTTGTTGGTGCCAGTGTTTTGGCTGTCGTCGCTGTTGGGACAGGGACATATTTTGCGGTTCTAAAGCCGAATGACACGGCGGAATCTGTGCCAATTGAAGTCGCAATGCCGGCTGAGGAAACACCAAAGACAGACGTTGTCGCGGCAAAGCCAACAGTTGTGGCCGAAACCCCTACCGAAACCGTTGTTTTAGGCCCAATAGCCCCCAGCATTGATGAAGTGCGCCGCGAGGCCGATGGTTTGACAATCCTAGCAGGCCGCGGGGAACCGAATGCCAAGGTCACACTGTTCGTTGACCAGCTCGAAAATATAAACGTGACCACAGGCAATGACGGGGCCTTTGCCATCATCGCGTTCCTCGAACCATCTGCTGACGCCCAAGTTCTCAGAGTGATGCAGCAGGTGGGTGATGTTGAGATGGCGACAGCAGACATCATTCTTGCGCCGCAAACTGTTGTCGCAAAAGTTTCCGAAGCCGAAGCCGAAGCCGAAGCCGAAGCCGAAGCCGAAGCCGAAGCCGAAGCCGAAGTAGTAGTTGAAGCTGAGGTAGCAGTTGCTGCTGAAACTGACGTTGTAGTTGCAGCTGAAGCTGACGTAGTAGTTGCAATTGTTGCTGAAGTTGCAGAGCCTGTGACTGTAAGTGAACCAACGGCAGAAGTTGTTGAACAGACCGTGGAACCTACGGCAACTGTCGCAGAAGAACCAATAGTTGAAGTCGCAATTTTGAAATCAGACGAAAGCGGAGTTGAAGTGATCAACCGCTCTAGCGCCCCTGAATTCATGTCCAATGTTGAAATCGATACGATCAGCTATTCGGACGAGGGCGATGTTTTGCTTAGCGGACGAGCCCAGTCAAAGGCCGCCTCTGTGCGGGTCTATTTGGACAATAGAGTGATTACTACGTTGAGTGTGGATACATCTGGTCGCTGGCGGGGCGATCTGCCTGATGTTGACACGGGTGTTTATACCTTGCGCGTCGATGAAGTGGACGTCCAAGGCGATGTCACTAGTCGCGTGGAGACGCCTTTTAAGCGCGAGGCACCTGAGTTGCTTGAAGCTGCTGCTGGTGAGAGTGGTGCAGCGGTTACTGCGATTACGGTTCAAACGGGTGCAACGCTGTGGGCTATTGCACGGGATCGCTATGGTGATGGCACTTTGTTCGTACGTGTGTTTGAGGCCAATAGCGAAACGATCAAAGACCCAGACTTGATTTATCCGGGTCAGGTTTTCGATTTACCAGACTAACCAAGGCGTCTTCGTAGTCTAAGAAAATTTTGAAGTTAGAATATTTGCCACGTGGCTGGCACATCCTAAAGGAGGGGCCTATGTTAAGGGACCCGGTATTTAGGATTGTATATGCCCCCTGAAAATTCTGACGCGCCAATTCTAACCGTTGAGCAAGAAGAACGCGCCTCTGGCATGCGTACACTACGCAAAGTGACTCCCTATCTGTGGCCTGACGATAAACCATGGGTCAAACGGCGCGTGGTCTGGTCGATGATCGCTTTGGTAATGTCCAAGGTTGTCGCTGCCGGGACGCCATTCTTGACGGGCCGTGCTGTTGACGTTCTCGGTGATGAACGAGTTTCGTATTTAACGCTGGGCGCTATTGGTTTGGCAGTGGCATTGGGTTTGACGCGCCTGTTCAACGTTGGCTTTCAACAGTTGCGCGATGCAATCTTCGCGCCGGTTGCACAACGTGCATTGCGGGCGTTGGCGCTTGAAACCTTTGAACACATCCACCAGCTCAGTATGCGCTATCACATCACGCGCAAAACTGGGGGGTTAAGTCGGATCATTGAGCGTGGTGTCAAAGGGGTAGAGTTCCTTCTGCGCTTTTTGCTATTTTCAATCGGCCCATTGGTTTTGGAGTTACTTCTGACAGCAGCTGTCTTTAGCTTCTATTTCGATATACGTTATCTTTTGGTTCTGGCCGTTACGATCGGTGTTTATATTCTATTTACCTTCAAGATAACGGAATGGCGCGTAAAGTTACGCCGTGTCATGAACGAACAAGACACAGACGCCAACCAAAAGGCTGTTGATAGCCTGTTGAACTATGAGACGGTCAAGTACTTTGGTGCAGAGAAACGCGAAGCTGCGCGTTATGACAGTGCTATGGCGGGCTACGAAGCCGCCGCGCTTAAGACATCCTATTCATTGGCAGGCCTCAATTTCGGCCAGTCATTTATTATCTCGTCTGGTTTGGTGAGCGTTCTGATATTGGCCGCTATCGGTGTCGAAAACGGCAACCTGTCAGTTGGCGACTTTGTTATGGTGAACGCCTACATGATCCAAATCATGCTGCCGTTGAATTTTTTGGGATCTGTCTATCGTGAAATTCGGCAGGCACTGGTGGATATGGGGCAAATGTTTACTTTGCTAGAACAGCCCGCAGATGTGAGCGATGCGGCGGATGCCAAAACGTTGAAAATCACTGGTGGTGAAATCGAATTGGACGATGTTCACTTTGGCTATGATAAAGAACGCGCCATCTTGAAGGGTGTGTCTGTTACAGCAAAACCAGGCCAAATGGTTGCAATTGTGGGCTCGACGGGTTCAGGAAAATCCACAATCGGTCGTTTACTGTTCCGTTTTTATGACGTGTCTGGCGGCGCATTGCGCATCGATGGGCAAGACGTCCGTGAGGTGACACAAGAGAGCTTGCACGCTGCCATTGGCGTGGTGCCACAGGATACGGTTCTGTTCAACGACACCATTCGCTACAACATCGCTTATGGCCTTGATGGCGCGACCCAAGAACAGATCGAAGAGGCTGCACGCTCAGCACAAATTCATGACTTTATCATGGACTTACCTGATGGGTATGAGACTGCAGTAGGCGAACGTGGCCTGAAACTGTCGGGCGGTGAAAAACAACGGGTTGGTATTGCGCGGACTTTGTTGAAAGACCCACCAATTTTGTTGCTTGATGAAGCAACATCGGCGCTGGATTCAGAGACCGAACAGGATATCAAAGAAGCATTGATGCAAGCAGGGCGGGGCCGCACGGTTTTGACCATTGCACACCGTCTGAGCACGATTGCGGAAGCGGACCGCATTATTGTTCTTGAAAAAGGTGTGATTTTTGAGACGGGCACGCATGATGAATTACTTAAGAGTGACGGGCGTTATGCGCAGCTTTGGCACCGTCAACAGGCTGACGAAACTGTAGGCTAAGGTGCGGTTCTCGCAGCTCGGCTTAAAGAGGCTTTGCCCCCGACCTGCGGTCTCCCCGAGAGTTTGTTTGGTAAGCTGAAGTAAGGGGGGCGACTGTGGCCCCCTTTGCTTATTCAGCGGGTTTGATGGACGCGGATGGGTCTTCATCGATGTCCCAAAGTACCTCGTTGCTGGAGGCCTTGCGTGCTTGTTTTTGCAGAGCCCAGTCACGTGCGGATTTGCTGGCGCGCCCCAATGAGAGTTTCGCGAGTAAGCTGGCGAACCAAAGCACATAAGTGGTTGCCCAGACCCGCATTGCCAGTAAGGACGGCGTGATCATGAGTGTGAGAACCGTTGCGATCCCAAGGCCGAAGACGACGGCTGTTGCCAGTTGCTTCCACCAAAGCGCGGTTGGGCTATCGATTGTGTAACCGCCGCCGGCGAAATCAAGACTTAGGCCAAACATCATTGGAGCAAGGCCAGCCATTGTTGTGATTGTTGTGAGCAACACAGGGCGAATGCGGTCTTGTGCGGTGCGAATGATGGCTTCGATCCGTGGCATGTAGCGTTCGTATTCCTGATAGGTATCAATCAACACGATATTGTTGTTCACAACAATACCCGCCAGCGCGACAATCCCTGTACCTGTCATAATGATTGAGAAGGCTTGATCCATGACCAACATCCCGATCAATACGCCAGTCGTTGAAAGAACCACGGCGGCAAGAACCAGAGCGGCGTTATAGACACTGTTAAATTGTGCGAGCAGGATAATGAACATCAAACCAAGTGCACCTGCAAAGGCGTTCATCAAGAAGGCACCGCTTTCGGCTTGATCCTCTTGGTCGCCCGTCCACTCGTGTTCGAGACCCGAAGCAAACGGGTCTGTGTCGAGCCATTTGGTGAGTTGCTCAATCCGTTCGCCCGCAGTGATGGGTTGCCACTGAATGGCTTCATCTGCAATTAGGCTGTCCAATTGGGCAGCGTTGACTGCTGGGTCGAGGGATAAGACGCTGTAGCGAACATCATCTATATCGGTGATGTTTCCGCTTTTGTTGGGACGTAGTGTTGCGACGATTTGTTCAACCTCTTCGCCGTCAACATCGACGGTGCGGGTCAATTTGCGCAACCCGTTTTCAAGGCCAGCCTTAACATCGAAATAACGTTTTTGCCCAATTCGGCTGATTTGGGCCAATTTGGGAACTGGCGTGCGCGTGATGAAGTTGGCCAATGGAACAAGGCCGTCACGGGTACGTACCTTCAGGGTATCTAGGGTGCTTAGAACGCGATCGTTTTCAGGCAGACGCACGCGGATTTCGATTTCCTCATCAGAGCTGTCAACGCGCATGGTGTCCAAGAGCAAGCCGCGGGTCACAAGTTGAACCATAGCCCCAACAGTGGCCACGTCAGCGCCGTAACGACCCGCTTTTTGGACATCTACATTGATTTGCCAATCAATGCCGGGCAGGGGACGTGTGTCTTCAATCAGAAACAGGCCCGGTGTCGCGTCAAACTGTTGGCGTGCTGCCGTTGTCGCGGCCAAAAGGTCATCCCAATTATCCCCTTTAATCCGTAGGTGCACAGGTTTTCCACTGGCGGGACCACGCGATAGGTTGAGAATTTCAATCTTGATGCCGGGGATTTCTTTTAACTGTGCTGTCAGCTCATCAATGACGGTGTCGCCGTCAAATGCTTCTGCCTTCACTTCGCGCGAAATGACGTACTCAGTGAAAGGAACCGTGAACCACGCCTCGCGGCTGTTTGGCCGATCTTCCCACGGGATGGTTTCCAGTTGGATTTGCCCGATGGTATCCATAGGGGCCTGTGCACCGCCTGTATTTGCGTTCAACCCGCCGTTGCCAGCAAAGGCGAATGCAGTGTCGATACCAGGATGTGCTCCAATAATGTCTTCGGCTTGTTTGACCAATACATCTTTTTCATCAAGGCTTAGATTGCCGCGCGCGAGCACGTAAACCACGGCTTGTTCGGGTTCGGATTCAACGAAGAATTCGACGCCTTTGTTATTGTTGCCGAAGTAAATGTAGGTGGTGCCGACAAAGACAAAGACAACCCCAGCCATCACAAGGGGCATGATTGGATTGCCAACGATGGCTTCCATAAGGTGACCGAAGGGCGAGCGTTGGTAGCCAGAGCGAACCTTGCGTTGGCGGTTGCCGATAATCTTGTTGGCAATCAATGCGCCACCGCGACCAAGGCGGGGCAGGATAGCCGAAGCACCGATGAACAGACCAAGGACACTGGCAACAACAGCCGCGGATGCAATTGCCATCAACAAGATCACACCAAATGCTTTTACGAAAGACGGGATGACAGAACCCAAGATATTGCGACCATCCATGTCGGCAAAGGCTGCACTCATAAGCCCGCTAAGTGGTGCAGGGCCAGTGGGAACACCGACGCTATCAACTGGCGCGGTAAAGCCGACCCCCATAGTAAAACCGGCAACCAGGACGAAGGCCACCATCATTGAGATGTGGGCAACGATTGGGAGGCGCGAAATGGTTTCCATACCGTTGGTGATGAATTGCTCCATCCGCCCGGTAACACCGCCCATGACGGGTAGATACACAAGCGCAACGACCAAAGATGCAGACAAGACAAAGATCAGTGTTACAGGCAACATGCCCATGAATTGGCCCGGAACGCCCGGCCAGAACAGCATTGGCAGGAAAGCACAAAGCGTTGTAGCCGTTGATGAAATCACAGGCCAGAACATGCGTTTGGCGGCGTCGACATAGGCCTGCATTGGGCCTGCGCCCTCTGCCTGTCGTTTGTCGGCATATTCGACGACCACAATGGCCCCATCCACCAACATCCCAACGGCAAGGATCAGGCCAAACATCACAATGTTGGAGATCGATATCCCCATCAAGGCAAGCAGCACAAAGCACAACAGGAATGAGGTTGGGATCGCAAAGCCAACCAGCAGGGCCGCGCGGATGCCTAGCGCCGCCAACACAACGATCATAACCAACGCGATCGCCGTGAACACAGAGCCCTGTAGTTGTTGGACCATTGAATTCACAACACGCGATTGGTCATTTGATGTGCCAACATCAACGGCAGCGATTAGACCTTCGGGCCACTCAGACGACTTCCTTGCAACGATTTCTTTAACCAAGGTTGCGGTGTCAATCAGGTTGAACCCTTTGCGCTTGACCACTTGCAGAGCAATCGTTTCAGCCCCGTTAAAACGGGCGGTGCTTTCGCGGTCTTCGAACGTCAGGTTGATTTCTGCCAAGTCGCCGAGCGTCACAACACGGTCACCGTTGGTTTTGACGGGAAGGCCGTAAACATCCTGCGGCTCATTGAAAGATGACGGAATTTTGACTGCAAAATTGCCCTGTTTTGTGGTGACTTCGCCCGCTGCAATCAATTGGTTGTTGTTGCGTACAACGCTCACCAATTCCGCGGCTGTCACGTTATATGCCTCAAGGCGCAGCGGATCGATTATCACCTCTAGCATCTCGTCACGGTTGCCTGTCACGGGAGCCTCAAGAACCGCATCTAGACTTTCAAGTTCAACTTGTAAGTCTTTGGCAACGCGCGCCATTGTTCTTTCTGGCACTGGCCCAGACAAGTTTACAATGATGATTGGAAATTCCGAAAAGTTGAATTCCGAAATCGAATAGGTTTCTGCGCCCTCAGGGAACTGTGCTTGGGCCTTGCTAAGTGCATCACGGGCATCAGCGGTCACTTGGGTTTTGTCCCAACCGAATTCAAACTCAAGCACCAGATTGGCGTAGTTTTCTGCCGCCGTGCCGGTCATTTTCTTCAGACCGTCAAGGTCGGCCAGCTCGTTTTCCATTGGCTTAACCAGCAGTGTTTCACTGTCAGCGGCTGAAATGCCGGGAAAGGGAACCGATACAATAAGCATCGGAATTTCGATGTCTGGCTCACCTTCTTTCGGAAGGGTTGTATAAGCAAATCCCCCCACTAAAAGTGAGAGGACAATAAACGCCAGAACCATCCGCGCACGGGTGGCGGCCCAATCGACTATTCCAGTCATTGATCTAGCTCCCGAAAGGTCGGATCAACTTTAACGCCTGCGGTCACGTATTCTTGGCCCACAACAATCACATCCAATTGTTCGGGCAACCCTGTCAGCCAAACACCGTCAATGGTATCGCGTAGCAATTGAACAGTTTGGAAACTCACAACGCCCTCTGCGTCAATCACGCGCAAGCCTAACGCACCGTCGTTGTTTAAGGTCAACGCCGATTGAGGCAGCAGATGCGCTGTGGTTCCGCTGGCACCAATCAAGATTTCGGCAGTTTGGCCGTCACGGATCGTTAGATCAGGGTTCGGGACTTCGATTTCAACGCGAAAGGTGCGTGTTGTTGGGTCGGCTGCGTGTCCAAGGAATGTGACAGCGCCGCGAATTTCATCACCGCCAGCAGCTAGTCGACCACCTGCAGGGGCACCCATTCCAATGCGGTTCACTTCAGTTTCAGGAACGAAAGCGACCAATTTGATTGGATCAAGTTGAATAATGGTGGCGCACAGTGATCCGGGCTGAAGCAAGCTGCCCAATTCGGCTGTTTTGGCTTCTAGCAAACCTTTGAAAGGTGCCGTAATCTCTAAGCGCGAGAGTTCTTTCTCTGCTGCAGCAATACCTGCTATGGCAGATTCAATGCCAGCCTCAGCGGACTGTATGCCTGAGGTCGCAGCTGAAAGCCCCGATTTTGCTGCCTCAACACCGGCTTCTGCCGCAGCAACGGCAGCATCAGCACCTTTAACACGGGTGTCGGTGGCAAACCCATCTTCGCTTAGTTTTACGGCAGCGTTCTGGTTCACATTTGCTTCGTCAAGACGTGCACTGGCTTCAATTACACGCGCACGGGATTCTGGAACACGGCTTTGGGCCTCTGACAGACGGGAATTGGCTTCGGCAAGTCGGGACTTGGCCTCGGCGAGTGATGCGCCGCGTGTCCCTGGGTCAAGTTTGCAAAGCAATTGGCCTGATTCAACGAAGGTACCGCTTGGCAAGGGTGGAGAGATCACCGTTGCTGATGTCTCTGAACGGACCTCTACTTGACGGGCGGCTTCGGTCTGGCCGCGCAAGACCACTGCGCTTTCGATCGCTTGTGAGGATGAGTGTTGCGCGACGACTTTGATCAACGGCTTGACGCTCACAACGTCTGATGTGGTCATTTGGGGGGCGTCTTGAGTGGTGGTATCGTCCGTCAGCCCCAAAAATGAGCGTCCAGCGTCACGATCAATAATTGCAAAATACAGGATAACTGCCACGATAATGGCCATTAAGATTGGTAGAATTCGCATGTATTGCCTCGTTCAATTCATTGTGCGGGTGTTAAAGGCCGCTAAATCTAAAATACGCAATGCCCGGTTTGGGTGGACACAGCGCATTAAATACCCTGCGCTCACTCTTGCTCTCTTACAATTGGGGCCAAAGGTCGCAGCATTCTAGGGTTTACCGCAAAAATTAGGCCGTTTTTAGGCAAAAGTGCATATGATTGGTCATTGTTGAGTTTTGTTTGGGTTTAGCTGTTTGAGCAACGAATTGCTCTGTCTCAACGAGGAACTGATAACTATGGCCTGATTTCCCGCTGATATAGGCCTTTGAATGTGCTCGGGTCTTGGCTTGGCCCTTTGAGCGCGGTATGAGGGGAAAAAGTGGGGTCGAAACTGACCCTCAGCACCTTGGGGGCCGTCATGAGCAACACAGATAGTTTTATCGAAGAAGTTACCGAAGAAGTCCGTCGCGACAAACTATACGCCGCTTTGCGCAAATACGGCTGGATTGGTATTTTGGCCGTGGCTGCGATTGTGGGCGGTGCCGCGTATTCTGAATACAACAAGGCCCAAGCACGTGCACAGGCTCAAGCGACAGGCGATAGCATGCTCGCCGCCTTGCAGCTAGATGACAGCGCCGAACGCGCAACAGCTTTGGCTTTGGTTGAGGTCGAGAACCCAAGCGCTGGGGCAATCTTTTCTCTGATGACTGCTTCAGAACAATCCTCCGCTGGTGAAACAGTTGCGGCGAACGAGACGCTCCAAGGCGTTGCGAACGCCCAGGACCTTCCCTTGATCTATCGCCAAATAGCGTCGTTCAAGGCATTGGGCCTATCTGCAGCAGATTTAAGCATTCAAGATCGCCGTGCAGGTTACGAAGCATTGTCACAACCGGGCAACCCTTTGCGTCTTTTGGCGACAGAGCAGTTGGGCCTAACCGATATCGAAGCAGGCGACATCGCAGCCGCTTTGGTTGTCTTGCAGGGGATTATTGATGACTCCGAAGCAACAGCCGATTTACAGCAACGCTCTGTTCAATTGATGGTCGCGTTGGGTGCTGAACCTGACCTTACTCAGTTGACAGCAGCCGGAAATTAACTGTTCTATATTCTACAAGGCCTCAAGGGCATTTTAAGACCGCAACAAAGCGAGCAGAGTTATGACATTTCAGTTGGAAAAACCGGCAAAATCACGCCGTTCTTGGACGCTAATTGGCGCATGTACTGTAGCTGTTATGACGCTGGGGGCCTGCCAGGATCCCGAAATTGTTTTGCCAGGCAAGCGCGAAAATATAAGATCTGTTTTACAATCTACTGATGTGGCAGCTGAAGTGATTGCGCAAAGCCGTAATGCGTCACGTGCAATTTCATTGCCAAATCCGGTAGCGAATACTGAATGGGCCCAAGGGATTGGGACTGAAGATCACCGCGTTTCCAATGCCGCACTGGCCGGCACACTACAGCTTGCTTGGTCAACGAAAATCGGTGCAGGTGACAGTCGCAAACAACGCATCACTGCAGATCCGGTGGTTGCGGGCGATCTAATCTACACCCTTGACGCCAGCACAACAGTGACAGCCACGAATGCATCCGGTGCTACGGTTTGGGAACGCGATATTCGGTCAGAGCGTGATAGGGCAGGTGATGCGACTGGTGGCGGTTTAGCGGCACATAATGGAACACTCTATGTGACGACCGGTTTCGGTCAGTTGATCGCGCTTGATGCGCAAAATGGCAACGAGCAGTGGACACAGAAATTAAACGGAACTGCGTCTGGCCAGCCAGCCGTAAGCGGCAATTTGGTTTATGTTGTCTCTGCAGATAACATTGGTTGGGCGCTTGAGGCAGATACAGGCCGGATTGCATGGCAAATCACTGCCACAACTTCCGTTTCAAACGTTTTGGGGTCACCAGCGCCTGTTGTTGCCGGTGACTTCGCTATTTTTGCCTTCGGGTCTGGCGAGCTGCAGGCCGTGTTCCGTCGTGGCGGATTGCGCCGTTGGGATGCATCCGTGTTGGGCGCACGTCGAGGCCAAGCTTTGTCTAAAGTGGATGATGTGACCGGCTCACCTGTGGTGAGCAATGGGGTGCTTTATGCAGGCAATCAAGCAGGAAGCACGATTGCAGTTGATGTTCAAAGCGGATCACGTATTTGGACGGCCAATGAGGGCGCGGTTGGGCCGGTTTGGCCTGCAGGCGATAGCATATTCTCGGTCACTGACAGAAATGAATTGGTGCGTTTGGACGCAAGTGATGGATCGAAAGTGTGGGGCTATAAACTGCCGAACTTTGTTAAAGATCGCCCACGTAGAATTTCGAAGGTATTCACCCATCACGGCCCAATCTTGGCTGATAACCGCATTGTCGTGGCATCAAGCGATGGCAAATTGCGCAGCTTTGACCCAACCGATGGCAGCCTAATTGGCAGCGTTGAAATACCAGGTGGTGCAACAACTGCACCGGTTGTTGCAGGCGGAACTTTGTACGTTGTGAGCGGCAAAGGGCAATTGCACGCTTTCCGTTAGGCGCGATATAGTCTAGAGGACGCGCTTGTACCTTATCCGGAGCGGATGACATGTCCTTTACCCTTGCCATCGTGGGCCGTCCTAATGTCGGCAAATCTACGCTTTTCAACCGATTAGTCGGTAAACGCCTGGCCTTGGTCGATGATCAACCAGGGGTGACTCGCGATTTGCGGGAAGGCGCAGCGCGTCTTGCCGATTTGCGTTTTACTGTAATCGACACCGCCGGTTTGGAAGAAGCGACGGATGAATCCCTTCAAGGACGTATGCGCAAGCTGACGGAACGGGCCGTTGAAATGGCCGATGTCTGCTTGTTCATGATCGACGCACGCGTCGGCGTGACACCGACTGACCAAGTTTTTGCCGAAATCCTGCGTAAGAAAGCCGATCACGTGATCTTGGCCGCCAACAAAGGTGAAGGCGCGGCTGCGGATGCTGGTGTGATCGAGGCCTATTCTTTGGGTCTTGGCGAACCGATCCGTCTGTCTGCGGAGCACGGTGAAGGTCTGAACGATCTTTATACACAACTGATGCCGATTTCTGATCAATTCGATTTGCTAGCTGAAAAGGACGACACCCCAGAGGTGGACGTGACTTTGGACGAAGACGAAGATGGTTTGGGCGCGGTTCCAGTTCCAACAAATGCGAAACCTTTGCAGGTTGCCGTTGTTGGACGTCCGAACGCGGGTAAATCAACATTGATCAACCAAATCTTGGGCGAAGAGCGCCTTTTGACCGGACCAGAGGCAGGGATCACCCGTGATGCGATTTCCTTGCGCATTGACTGGAACGGTACGCCGATGCGTATCTTCGATACCGCCGGCATGCGCAAAAAGGCCAAGGTTCAGGAAAAGCTAGAAAAACTTAGCGTTGGTGATGGTCTGCGGGCTGTTAAATTCGCCGAAGTCGTTGTTGTACTTTTGGACGCCGCGATCCCGTTTGAGCAACAAGATCTTCGTCTCGCCGATTTGGCTGAACGTGAAGGTCGCGCGGTGATTATCGCGGTGAACAAATGGGATATCGAGGACGAAAAACAATCCAAGCTTAAAGACCTCAAAGAAAGCTTTGAACGTCTGCTGCCGCAGTTGCGCGGAGCGCCACTGATTACGGTCTCTGCGAAAACAGGCCGTGGTTTGGATCGTTTGAACGAGGCGATCATGCGGGCCTATGAGGTCTGGAACCGTCGTATCACAACCGCACAGCTGAACCGCTGGCTTGCTGGTCAGGTAGAGGCACACCCGCCTCCTGCACCTCAAGGCAAGCGCATCAAACTTCGTTACATGACCCAAGCAAAAACACGTCCTCCAGGTTTTGTCGTGATGTGTTCGCATCCTGACAAAGTGCCAGAAAGCTATTCACGTTATTTGGTAAATGGTTTGCGCGTCGACTTTGACATGCCGGGTACACCGATTCGACTATACATGCGCGGTCAGAATGACGCGAACCCATACAAAGGTCGCAAGAAGGCTCCGCCTTCCAAATTGCGCAAACACACCGATGGACGCAAGTTCGAGGGTGGCAAGCGTAAGTAGGCATTTGCCTAACGCTGTAACTTGTTAAAATAGTAAAAGAAGAAGCAGGCAATTTGCCTGCTTCTTCTTTTAGCAATGCTGAATTGCTGAGTTGAGTTTAACCCCGTGTTCTATAAATGGGCCAAAGCATTGCAATGGCACCCGCGATGGCAACTGGTGCAACGCTGTCCAAAGCAAATTCGTTGGCCACTGCAATGGCGATTAGCGCCCAGATGACGGAAATCCCATAGGTAGGGGCACGGCCCAAATGCCACTGGATGGCAAAGCCCATGATACTGGCAAGGCTCACGCAGATCATTGCCGCCGTTAGTTCGCTGGCCCATCCGTACCCCCCCAACAGCAGGCCGATGGCGGCAAAGCTAGCAGCACTTAGCCAGCCTGCGTAAAGACCGATAGGCCAACTGGCCCATACTTGATCCTCATGTGGGCTGCGGAATAATGCCACGACGGATGGGATTAACATCAACCAGATCAGGATTGCCGCCCATACAGGGCTAAGGCTGGCCACAGGTAGCCATGCGGTGCCAATTGCAAGTGATACCAGCAAGGCGGGGCGCATAGCGGACCATGTGGACACAGTGGCGCGCTTCCAAAGACCATAGACGGCTGCGACCACAAGCCACGTAAAGATTGGGCCCCAGATAGCAAAGGCATAGCCTGCAGGCTGAACCGCGGCGTTCTGTTGGGGAATGGGGAATTGATCGGCTTCGAAGCCGCCAAATTCATGCACCCACAACGGCGAGCCTGCAAAGGTGATGCTGGCGACGAGGATTAGGAACGCGAGTGACTTTGACATACGACAAACTCCATTTGTTAAAGTGGCAGACAGGTATGGGAAACCCGCATTTACACCTAGCGCGGCCTCTCTACTATCAATGGTAGCATAGACTATTTTACTGGGGGGACCAACGATGACACGCATTGCTATTTTCTGTGACGGAACTTGGAATTCCCCTGACCTCGACGAACCCACCAGCATTCATAAGTTGCAGGGCGCACTTTTGAACGATCCATCCAAAGGCCAAGTCTGCGCATATTTTGCCGGAATCGGCACCGATGATCGTTTTGATGGCAGTCTAAAAAAGTTTTTTAACAAATGGGGCGGTGGCATTTTTGGTTGGGGTTTGGATGGCAAAGTCAAACAAGCCTATCAGTTTCTGTGCCAAGCCTATCAACCCAATGACGAAATTTTTCTGTTTGGCTTCTCTCGCGGTGCTTACACCGCAAGATCTGTCGCGGGTATGATCCGCAAGTGTGGAATAGTCGACAATCCAACACCTGAACGGATCAATGAAGCGTTTAAATTATATCGTCGCAAAGGCACCCAGAATAGCCCTGATGAGCCACACATCATGACAGAGCGAAAACGCTTATCCCCGCGGTTTGCCTCCTCCCTCAAAGATGCTGATTGGCGGGGCGGTGGCGCAATTGTGAAGATCGCCTATGTTGGTGTGTTTGACACTGTCGGCGCACGTGGCATGCCGCCTTCGCTTCTGGGCCCCTTAGCGACGGCGTGGAACAGCCAATATAAATTTCACGATATGGCGCTGTCCAGCCTCGTCAAAAGTGCGCGCCACGCTTTGGCGATTGATGAACAGCGGGTATTCTATGTACCCGCGAAATGGGACAATCTGGACAAGCAGGGGCTAAAGAACGGCCTCAATAATGGCGATGTCAGTGCCAATCGGCCATACCAGCAGATGTGGTTCACTGGGGACCATGGCATCATTGGTGGCAGTGCCAAGGAACAGCCGCTGTCGTCCATAGCGCTTGAGTGGATGTTGGATGGTGCCCGGGGGCTGAAATTAAAACGCGGGGTCAAGTTTCCTCCAACGCCATCAAACCCACTATACCCGCTTGATCGGCTCACGAAGAAGCGCAAACTGCTCAAGAAGTGGCGGGAGGGTCCGGTTGCCGATTGGGAACTGCACCCTTCGGCACGCAAGCGCGTTAACGCGTTGGCCGCGTACAGGCCCAAAAGCCTGCACAAGATTTTCTAGAAAAGTAGGGCTGGGCGATTAACCCAGCACCCCTTCAGCGCTGATTGTTGTTTTGCCACCAAGGTAGGGGGCCAACACGTCAGGCAATACAATTGAGCCGTCCGCCTTTTGTCCGTTCTCAAGCACAGCAATCAGACAACGACCCACAGCCAAACCAGAGCCGTTCAACGTGTGAACAAACTGTGGCTTACCACCGTCCGCTGGTTTGTAACGGGCGTTCATGCGGCGGGCTTGGAACTCACCTGTTGAGGACACAGATGAAATCTCGCGGTAGGCATCCTGGCCAGGCAACCATGCTTCGATGTCGTAGGTGCGCACAGCACCAAACCCCATGTCACCGGTGCACAATTCAACAGTACGGTAGGGAACATTCAGGCGTTCCAGCAAATCTTCGGCACAGCGCAACATGCGCTTTTGCTCAGCGGCGCTGTCGTCGGGCAGGGTGACAGACACCATCTCGACTTTTTCGAACTGATGCTGGCGCAACATGCCGGATGTGTCACGACCCGCAGAACCTGCTTCTGAACGGAAGCAAAGCGTGTGGGCGGTCATGCGGATTGGCAAGGCGGCCTCTTCCAGCACGTCACCGGACACGGAATACGTCAAAGGCACCTCAGCGGTTGGAACCAACCACCAACCGTTTGTGGTTTGATAGCTGTCTTCACCGAATTTCGGCAGCTTGTCAGTGCCGTGCATGGCCTCGTCGCGCACCAAAACAGGGGTGTTATATTCGGTTAGGCCATTTTCATCGACGTGGGTGTCGATCATGAACTGGGCCAATGCGCGGTGCACACGGGCAACTGCGCCCTTAAGCACAACAAAACGGCTGCCAGACAATTTGGCACCGGTTTCAAAATCCATCGCCGCGCCAACGGCTGCGATTTCAAAATGCTCTTTCGGGGTGAAATCAAAGGCTGGGGGCGTGCCCCATGTGCTGATTTCCACATTGTCATCTTCATCCGCACCATCAGGTACATCTGCGGCCGGAAGGTTAGGAATATAGGCCAGCGCCTCGTTCAACTGCGTATCAAGCGCATTGGCCTCTTCACGCATGGCGGCAACTTCGGCTTTCTTTTCGCCAACCAGCGCACGCAGGCGTTCAAATTCCGCGTCATCGCCGCGGCCCTTGGCAGCGCCAACTTCTTTAGACGCTTTGTTCTGATCCGCTTGGGCATTTTCGGCGGCCAAGATTTTGGCGCGGCGCGATTCATCCAAAGCCAACAAAGAAGCAGAGACAGGCGCGTCCCCGCGGCGCGCAAGAGCGGCGTCAAAAGCAGCAGGGTTTTCGCGGATGGCTTTGATATCATGCATGGCGTTGGTCCTTGGTGTTGGTCGAGTCGTATGCCCGTTCAAAAGGACTTATGCATCAATGTGGCGCGAGGGGCTAGATGGGGTTTTTATGGTGTGTTGAGGCGCGGGAAAAAGTTGCCCGTGGGCAATATCGGTTAATGGCTGGTTAATTTGGGTTGTCAGGATCAAAGCCGCCCGCTTTTTGGAAAGCGCGCCATTTATAATTGAAATTAGGAGCTGAAAGCTCCTGCTTATCCCACGGGGCAGGCCAAACAGGGATATCGTTATCCCGATCACCGTCTGTGAATATGACACTGGCATCACAAAAAACAGATTTTAGGTGTGCGACCTTTACAGATGTCGTTGATAGATCAATTTCTCTAAAACCAGCACCTGAAAAATCTACTCCCTTTAAGACAGTGCTTGAGTCAAAAGTAGATTTCCGTAGATATACACCGCGTAATTTCGCGTGTGTAAAATCTGCACCTTCAAGCTGCGAATGGATAAGTCTGGCTCCATTAAGTTTAGCGCAGCTTAGTGATGACTTCAGAAGTCGTACCTTTCTAAGGCTCGCGCCCTGAAGGTTTGCATAGGCGAGATGAGATTCGCGCAAATCGGTTTCTTTCAAACGTGTGCCTTGAAGTTCAACAGATCCGAGGTCTGCGCCCCGCAGCCGAGTACATAGTAAAATCGCGCCTTGTAGTTTTGCATGACGAAATGAAACGTTCTCGAAGTTGAGGCCCCTGAGGTTGAAACCTTGCAAATTAACTCTTTTTAGATCGATTTCATCGTGATCTAAAGTCATTCCGCTTAGTTCGCGGAATTTACCGAGAACTTGAACCGCGTGTTCAATATCTGATCGCTCCGCCGAAAGTTTATCTGCCCATTCGGATAGACTTTTTTGATTGCTAGTTTCAGGTGCATCTTTGGCGGGAAATTTTCTTGAGAGCTCTTTGACATACATTGACAGCGTACGTGCGATGCGTGGCGCAGATCGCGGTTCCTCCGAGGCAAGACCTGCGAGGCGGTCAATAGCGCCGTTGCGGCGAGTTAGATCGTCTTCCCATCCGTTTTGCGCTTTGCCGTTTTTATCCCATTTCGTGATTTGCCGTTGGGCGTGCAGGTCGGAAACAGCGGCGTTGATCTTATCGTTGAACAACGCTTCTTTTGCAGTCTTGGTCTGATCTTGAGCAATAGAGGTTCGCCACACCACCAAGGGTGCACCGATCATCGCTACGATCATACCGCTAAGCCCCAAGCTCGACGCGGTTCCTTTTGGGGCAGTCCCGAAAAGTGCAGTGCCCAACAACTTGAATGCAGTTAAAACTGCTAGACTGAAAAGTATGAGGATTAGGACGCTTAGCATCGGTCCCAGTGGTTTGGCCTTACCAAATGAAAAAGGTTCATTAAAACCGAACCAAGATCTCAGGTTTTCAACTTTATCATCGTCCAAATCAAATACGCCCAAATTACTTCAAATACCCCACCACCATGCCGTGCATTTTCGCTCTCGCCAACCCCAATTTGTGTTGTCGCAAAATACCCCTCGTCTCCACCTTGCAAAGCCCCACAACACTCCATAGGTTCTGGCCAAATTCGCGATATGCGATCAAAGCTTTGACAAGGACGCTACCATGGAACAATTCGGCCAATTCATCCCACTTTTGCTTATTTTCGGCATCATGTATTTCTTGCTGATCCGCCCACAGCAAAAGAAGATGAAAGAACATCAGGCAATGGTGAACGGTCTGCGTCGTGGCGACAAAGTTGTGACTGCTGGCGGTATGTTCGGCAAGGTTGTTAAAGTGCATGACGAAGGCGAAGTCGAAGTTGAAATCGCTGACGGCGTTAAAGTGCGCATGGTGCAATCCACCATCGCTCAGGTCGTTTCCAAGACCGAACCTGCGAAGTAAATTCGCGTCTGTTAAATATCTAAAAGGTCAGCCCAATGCTGCAATTTGAATCGTGGAAACGGGTCCTGATCTGGATCACCTGTCTGGTTGGTCTGCTCTTGGCCGTCCCGAACGGGTTTTACACCCGCGTCGAGCAACACAATGACGCGGTTGCCTCGATTGAATTGGGGGCTGATACCCCTGAGAACCAAGAGATGGCGGCGCAGTGGCCGAGCTACTTGCCATCATCCTTGGTGAACCTTGGCCTTGATCTGCGCGGTGGAGCCCATTTGTTGGCCGAAGTGCAGGTGGCTGACGTCTATCAGGCCCGTATGGAAGCCACATGGCCAGAGGTGCGTGATGCGTTGCGCCCACTGCGTTCCACCGTTGGTACCATTCGCAAGCAACCGTCCCCTGTGGATGAGTTGCGTGTGCGCATCGGTGATGTCACTGGCATGCAACTGGCCCTTGAAACCGTACGTGCATTGGCCCGTCCGGTCCAGTCTTTGACAGGTATCGGCGCGTTCGACATTGCGGCCAGTGCAGTGGATGACGTGATTGTGGTGACACTGTCCGAGGCTGAAAAGCTGGCGACAGATGAGCGTACAATGCAGCAGTCGTTGGAAATTGTACGCCGTCGTATCGATGAGGTTGGCACACGCGAACCTACGATCCAACGCCAAGGTACGGATCGTATCCTGATCCAAGTGCCGGGTATTGGCTCTGCGGCCGAACTTAAGGCGATCATCGGGACAACCGCCCGTTTGACATTCAACCCAGTTGTGAACCGCACCAACGATGGCAATGCGATTGCCGGCGCTGGTAACTCGGTCATTCCATCCATTGACGAGCCGGGCCAATTCTATGTGATCGAGAACGCGCCTGTTGTAGCAGGTGACGATCTGGTGGATGCGCAACCATCTTTTGATCAAAACGGTGGTGCAGCGGTTTCATTCCGGTTCAACACCGCTGGTGCACGTCGCTTTGGCAATTACACCGCCGACAACATCGGCAGCCCCTTTGCTATCGTTCTTGATAACGAAGTGGTCAGTGCCCCCGTGATCCAATCCCACATTGCAGGCGGTTCAGGCATCATCACTGGTCGCTTCAGCGTTGAAGAAACCACTAACTTGGCCGTTCTTTTGCGGGCAGGGGCTCTGCCAGCCAAACTGACATTCCTTGAGGAACGCACCGTTGGTCCAGAGTTGGGCCAAGACAGCATCGATGCTGGTAAGGTTGCGACCATGGTCGCGTTTGTTGCTGTGCTGGTGTTTATGTTCCTCAGCTACGGCCTGTTCGGTTTCTTTGCCAACGTTGCATTGGTGATTAATGTCGGTTTGATTTTTGGCCTTCTTAGCCTTGTTGGTGCGACGCTGACGTTGCCGGGCATTGCAGGTATCGTTCTTACTGTTGGTATGGCGGTTGATGCGAACGTTCTGGTGTTTGAGCGGATCCGCGAAGAGTTGAAGACCTCAAAGGGTCCGGCACGCGCGATTGAGCTGGGCTATGAAAAAGCGCTGTCAGCAATTTTGGATGCTAACGTCACAACGTTTATCACAGCTGTGATCCTGTTCGTCATGGGCTCTGGCCCTGTGCGCGGCTTTGCCATCACCTTGGGTCTTGGCATTATCACATCGGTCTTCACGGCCATCTTTGTCACACGTCTGATGGTAGTCATCTGGTTTGAACGCCGCCGTCCCAAAACGATTGAGGTCTAACCCATGCGTCTCAAGTTAGTAAAAGAGAACACGAACTTCGACTTCTTTGGACGTTGGAAGCTTTGGCTTGGTATATCCTTTTTGTTGATGATGATCGGTTTTGGCTCCTACCTGTATCAGGGTCTGAACTTTGGTATCGATTTCCGCGGTGGTACAACCATCCGTACCGAAAGCACACAGCCGGTTGATATTGCGGCTTACCGTGATGCGCTTGAGGGCCTTGAACTGGGCGATGTGTCTATTTCCGAAGTGTTCGATCCTAACTTTCGCGATGACCAGAACGTGGCAATGATCCGCATTCAGGCCCAAGACGGTCAAGAAGCAGTGACTGTTGATACAATCGGCATCTTGGAAACGGCACTACATTCCATCGATCCGGATATGAAATTCCCATCTGTTGAATCGGTTGGTCCAAAAGTATCGGGCGAATTAATTAAAACGGCGGCCTTGGCTGTTGTTCTCGCGATTGGCGCGGTCTTGATCTATATTTGGCTGCGCTTTGAATGGCAGTTCGCTTTGGGCGCTGTTGCGGCCTTGGTGCACGACGTTGTCCTGACCATTGGTGTTTTCTCTGAGCTGCAGATCAAATTTGACCTCGCAATTATTGCAGCGTTGCTGACCATCGTTGGCTATTCGTTGAACGATACCGTGGTTGTATTTGACCGCGTGCGTGAGAACCTGCGTAAATATAAGAAAAAGCCATTGGCCGAAGTGCTTAACATCTCAATCAACGAGACTCTAAGCCGTACAGTGATGACATCTGTCACGACATTGTTGGCGTTGACCGCATTGTTTGTTCTGGGCGGTGACGTGATCCGTGGCTTCGTCTTTGCGATGATCTGGGGTGTGATTGTCGGTACGTATTCTTCGGTCTTCGTTGCCTCGACAATCCTGCTTTACTTGGGGGTCAAACGTGACTGGTCCAAAACCGATCCCAAAGCTGGCGGTCAATACGCTAATATCGACGCTTAAAGGTGGGGGAAACCTTACTCGCTGCAATCCAGACCGAGGGCCTTTGGTTCTTGGTCTGCGGTGCACTTATCGCGGGTGTTGTTCGCGGGTTTTCGGGCTTTGGCACTGCGATGATCTACCTGCCGTTCGCGGCCCAAGTCGTACCGCCTCTTTGGGCAATACTGACGTTGATGGCCATGGATTTGATCGGACCGATCCCCTTAATTAAGCCAGCGTTCAAAGATGCTCAGCGTCGCGATCTGTTGTTGTTGTTGGGTGGTTCACTTTGCTTGTTGCCTGTAGGGTTGGCACTGTTATCCACAATATCACCCGAAACATATCGCTACCTTGTGTCTTCGATCTCTATCGTTTTACTGGTCTGTCTGGTTTTTGGCCTGCGTTACAGCGGCAAGATGTATCCACCCCTTGTTGCTGCTGTCGGAGGCCTTGCTGGGTTTTCCGGTGGCTTGGGCGGCGTGCCGGGACCGCCAGTCATCCTATTCTACATGGCCAGCACATTACCTGTACGTGTCGTGCGCGCAAACATGATGCTTTTCCTGTTTTTCACGGACATTTTAATTATCTCTGTGGTTGGTATTCGGGGCGAATTGTACATCACACCTTTGATCATTGGCCTTATGATGGCGGTGCCCAATGGGATCGGTAATTTGATAGGTGCGGCCATTTTCAACCCTGACAAGGCTGGCATCTATAAGGCAGTCGCCTATATGGTAATTGCAGCCTCGGCCATTTTGGGCCTCCCTATCTGGAACGGATGATATGCGCCTGAACGAAATTAGTTATACAGATGCCAAACCTATAGAGGGATATGGCCCTGGGTTTTTCCGTATCGGCGGTGAAGTCACCTATGGTGGCGTTTTGACTGGTGCTCGGGGTACTTCTGAGTGGGGTGGGTATGATGACACTACGCCATTGCTGGACTTAGCAGGGTCAATCGACGTCCTGTTTATGGGCACTGGTGAAGAGGTGGCGCACATCCCCGCTGACCTACGCACCAAGCTAGAAGATGTGGGTATAGGCGTTGAAGCCATGGCGACACCTGCTGCTGCACGGACCTATAATGTCTTGCTCAGCGAAGGACGGCGCATTGCGTTGGCCATGATACCTGTCTGATTAGTGACTTGATGTGGGCCGTGAATAGGGTAACCCTAATTTCATGACATTAGCCGTAACAAACCTTACAATTGCACGTGGTGGTCTGCCTGTTCTGGCAGATGTTTCATTCGCGTTGGAAGCGGGTCAGGCGCTGATATTGCGCGGTCCAAACGGTGTGGGCAAAACCACGTTGCTGCGTACCATTGCTGGGCTGCAACCGTCACTGAATGGAACAGTGGCTGGTGCACAGGACCAGATCGCATATGCGGCTCATTCTGATGGGTTAAAAGCGATGCTAAGCGTCTCTGAGAACCTGACATTCTGGGCTGAGGTCTTTGGCCAGTCCGACATTTCCAATGCCTTGAAGGCTTTTGATCTGGAAAGCCTATCGGATAGTTTGGCGGGCACACTGTCGGCGGGGCAAAAACGCCGCCTTGGCTTAGCGCGGTTGCTGGTGACAGGACGACCCATCTGGGTTCTGGATGAGCCAACGGTGTCATTGGACACCGCTTCGGTTGCGATGTTTGCGGCGGCTGTTGAGGCCCATTTGAAAAGTGGGGGAATGGCATTGATAGCCACTCACATCAACCTTGGGATTGAACAGGCGAACGTGCTGGATGTGACACCCTTCATTGCACGTAATGACGTGGCAATGGGTTCCAGCGACGAGGCGTTCTTATGAAGGCGTTGTTGATCCGTGATATTCGACTTGCGGTACGGGCAGGGGGCGGCTTTGGCCTTGGGCTTGCGTTTTTCTTGATCGTTATTGTGATGGTGCCCTTTGCGGTTGGCGCAGATACCGGATTGCTGTCTAAAATCGCACCTGGGGTTTTGTGGATAGGCGCGCTGTTGGCTTGTCTACTGTCACTCGATCGATTGTTGGCGCTAGACTTTGAAGACGGAACACTCGACTTGCTAGCCACAGCACCACTACCACTCGAAGCAGCCCTAAGTGTAAAAGCGCTTGCGCACTGGATCACAACGGGCCTGCCCTTGATCATTGCAGCCCCTGTGTTGGGGGTCTTGATGAATCTGCCAACGCAGGGGTACGGCTGGCTGGTGCTATCTCTGTTGCTCGGTACGCCCGCTTTGTCCGTTATCGGTACGTTTGGTGCTGCGCTGACTGTGGGTATCAAACGGGGTGGGTTGTTGTTGTCCTTGCTGGTTCTACCGCTTTATGTGCCAACGCTTATTTTCGGAGCAGAAGCCGCACGGCGCGGGGCCGCAGGGGCAGAGGTCAGCACGCCGATGTTGTTGTTGGCAGGAATAAGTGCCGCAACGATCGCGTTGATGCCATTTGCCAGCGCTGCAGTCCTTAAAGTGAACTTGCGGTGATCGCTTTGAAACAACAGACAAACCGTATTGAGCCAAACAATCGAAAGCACTAGGTAAAACACATGTCACTTTGGGAATATGCAAATCCGGTCAAGTTTTTACGCCTCAGCGAACGGGTGCTCCCGACGCTGTGGGTTTTGGCTATTTCTTCGACAGTTGTTGGGCTGGTCTGGGGGTTCTTCTTTACCCCAGATGATATACGCCAGGGGTCGACTGTGAAGATCATTTATATACACGTGCCTGCGGCTTTGATGGCGATCAATGCGTGGTTTATGATGTTGGTGGCCTCACTTATCTGGCTGATCCGGCGACACCACGTTAGCGCATTGGCGGCCAAGGCCGCTGCGCCTGTTGGCGTGGTCATGACGTTGATTGCGCTGATCACAGGGGCAATCTGGGGGCAACCGATGTGGGGCACATGGTGGGTTTGGGACCCGCGGCTTACTTCGTTCCTGATCCTGTTCCTGTTCTATTTAGGTTACATCGCGCTTTGGGAAGCGATTGAAGACTCTGACACAGCAGCGGACTTGACCGCAGTGCTATGCATGGTGGGCTCGGTATTCGCAGTTCTATCGCGGTACGCGGTGAACTTTTGGAACCAAGGGTTACATCAAGGAACCTCGATCCCTGTTGCTACAGGTGAGCGTAGCGTCGCGGATGTGTTCTTTGTTCCGTTGCTGATCTCAATGGTTGGCTTTGGATTGTTGTTTCTGGCGCTGACATTGTACCGGACAGGTACTGAAATCCGACTACGCCGCACCAAGGCGCTGCTGGCACGGGAGGGACGCAGCTGATGTTACCAGATCTTGGAAAATACGCAGATGCCGTTTTATCGGCTTACGGCGCATCGATCGTGCTGTTGGTCGGACTGGTTGTCATGAGTGTGCTGAAAGGACGGCGTGTACGTAAGCAGATGCAAGAGATTGAAGCGCGTGGTGAACAAAATGGGTAAAATTTCACCTCTTATGATCGCACCGCCACTGATTTTTGCAGGGTTCGTCGCGATGGCTGCGATTGGTATGTTTCGTGCTGACAAAGACGTGCTGGAAAGCACTCGTATTGGCAAAATAGCGCCCGGGATTACACAAGAGGCACTGGGTGAGTTCCCTAGTGTCACGCCAGGGCGCTTAGAAAGCGGTGAACTTACATTGGTTAATTTCTGGGCCAGCTGGTGCCCACCATGCCGTGCCGAGCACCCTAAATTGTTAGAGATGCAAGCCGCAGGGATTCCGATCATCGGCGTTAACTTCAAAGATACCGCGCGTGACGCAGGCAGTTATTTGACCAATGACGGCAACCCGTTTGCCGCGGTCGCTTTTGACGAGAAAGGGCGCACAGCGATTGACTGGGGCGTTACTGCACCACCAGAGACGTTCATTTTGGACAAGGACGGAATCGTACTGTTCCGCTTCGCAGGACCGCTTGTTGGCAGTGATTATGAACAGCGGTTTCTTCCTGAGCTGACCAAAGCACAATCCAATTGAGCGCCCAAATGACGCACTAAATTCTGCCGCCAGTTTCTTCTGTTCTTAAATATCCCCGCCGGAGGCATTTTTCTTTTTATACAAAACCTAATGTATCACCTGCGGTCAGGAGGGTATTTACAAACAGAAGAAACGCAAAAGGCCCCGCAATTCAATGCGGGGCCTTTGTTTTTGATTTGATCGTTTTAGGCTGCTGCGAGGGAGCGTAGGACGTAGTGCAGCACGCCACCGTGTTCGATGTACTCGATCTCGATCGCGGTATCGATGCGGCACTTCAGGCTAACTTCGTGCACAGTTCCGTCTGCCATTGTGATGGTGCATGGCACCTCTTGCAGCGGCTCAATTGTGTCGAGACCAGAGATAGACACGGTTTCATCGCCGGTCAGACCCAAAGATTTGCGGCTCACACCATTTGTGAACTCAAACGGGATAACGCCCATGCCAACAAGGTTGGAACGGTGGATACGCTCAAAGCTCTCAGAGATGACCGCTTTGACACCTAGTAGTGCAGTGCCTTTAGCAGCCCAGTCACGTGAAGAGCCTGCGCCGTACTGTTCGCCGCCAAAGATAACCAGCGGAGTGCCAGCCGCTTGGTGCGCCATGGCCGCTTCATAGATTGACGTTTGATTGCCGTCTGGGCCTTTGGTGTATCCGCCTTCAACGCCGTCCAGCATTTCGTTCTTAATGCGAATGTTGGCGAACGTGCCGCGCATCATGACTTCGTGGTTGCCACGACGTGAACCGTACGAGTTGAACTCACGTGGACACACTTGACGATCAACCAGATATTGACCCGCTGGTGTATCGGCTTTGAACGAACCTGCAGGAGAAATGTGGTCGGTTGTGATCATGTCACCCAACAAGGCCAGTACTTTCGCATCGTCGATGTTCGAGATCTTGCCCGGCTCTGCACCCATGCCTTGGAAATAAGGCGGGTTTTGAACGTAGGTGGATGCTGTTGGCCAATCGTAGGTCAGCGCATCGGTTGTTTCCACTGCCTGCCACTTTTCGTCGCCTTTGAACACATCAGCATACTTGGTTTGGAACGCTTCACGGGTGACCGTTTGCTCAACCAGTTCTGCAACTTCTTGTGTCGTTGGCCAAATATCTTTCAAGTAAACGTCGTTGCCGTCTTTATCGACTGCAATCACGTCTGTTGCTAGATTGATGTCGAGCGTACCCGCCAGAGCATATGCCACTACGAGGGGTGGGGATGCGAGGTAGTTGGCGCGTACGTCAGGTGAAATACGGCCCTCAAAGTTGCGGTTACCAGACAACACAGATGTCGCGACCAAATCGCCTTCGGCAATCGCTTCGGACAGTTCTTTTTGGATCGGGCCAGAGTTACCGATACATGTGGTGCAACCGTATCCAACCAAGTTGAAGCCGATTTTGTCTAGATCGTCTTGAAGGCCAGCGGCCTCAAGGTACGCAGACACAACCTGAGAACCAGGAGCCAAAGACGTCTTAACCCAAGGTTTGCGATCCAGACCCAAAGCCGCAGCTTTGCGTGCCACAAGGCCCGCGCCGATCATGACGTATGGGTTGGATGTGTTGGTGCAAGATGTGATGGACGCGATGACAACTTTGCCGCTTTCCATTGTGTAGTCTTCGCCTGCAACAGCAACTTCTTTGCCCATTGGGCGTTTGAAGGTTTCTTCCATTTCTTTGTGGAACGCTGTTTGGCCGTTTGTCAGTGCAACATAGTCTTGTGGACGCTTTGGACCGGAAATCGCAGGAACAATTGTCCCCATATCAAGGTGCAATGTGTCTGTGTAAATCGGTGCATAGTCGTCGCCGCGCCAGAAACCGTTTTCTTTTGCGTAGGCTTCGACCAATGCGATGCGATCTTCGTCACGACCCGTTGTGCGCAGGTAGCGCAGTGTTTCGTTGTCGATCGGGAAGAAGCCACATGTTGCGCCGTATTCTGGTGCCATGTTGCCGATGGTTGCACGGTCAGCCAATGGCAGACGGTTCAAACCTTCACCGTAGAATTCAACGAATTTACCAACAACGCCTTTGGCGCGTAGCAATTCAACTACTTTCAGCACGAGGTCGGTACCAGTGGTGCCTTCCATCATAGAACCAGTCAGTTCAAAGCCGATAACTTCTGGGATCAACATTGAGATTGGTTGACCAAGCATCGCTGCCTCGGCTTCAATCCCGCCAACACCCCAGCCAAGAACAGCAGCGCCGTTGACCATAGTTGTGTGGCTGTCTGTACCAACAAGCGTATCTGGATATGCAACTTCAACACCGTCTTGGTCTTTGTCAGTCCAAACAGTTTGGGACAAATACTCAAGGTTTACTTGGTGACAGATGCCTGTTCCCGGAGGGACTACGCGGAAGTTGTTAAAGGCGTTTTGGCCCCATTTAAGGAATGTGTAACGCTCCATGTTGCGTTCATATTCGCGGTCAACGTTCATTTGGAACGCGCGTGGGTTGCCAAATTCGTCGATCATCACAGAGTGGTCGATGACCAAATCCACTGGGTTCAGCGGGTTGATCTGTTCTGCGTCACCACCAAGGGACACAAGTGCGTCGCGCATCGCGGCTAGGTCGACTACGGCTGGAACGCCGGTGAAGTCTTGCAAAAGCACGCGGGCAGGGCGGTATGCGATTTCGCGTGGGTTCTTGCCGCCTTGAGCACCCCATTCAGCGAATGCTTTGATGTCGTCGACGGTAACCGTCTTGTCATCTTCAAAGCGTAGCATGTTTTCCAAGACTACTTTCAGCGCAGCTGGCAACTTTGAGAAGTCACCAAGACCAGCTTCGGTAGCGGCAGGGATTGAGTAATAAGCGATAGATTGATCGCCAACTGTCAGCGTCTTGCGCGTCTTGGCGGTGTCGTGTCCAACTGTAATGGGCATGGATGGCTCTTCCTTGAGATTAGGAGTTGCGGGAATTAGCTGGGGGCGTCATGCCCCAGTTTTGTTCATTGTTCAACCTAAATTGGAGGCTAAATGACAAAATGTATACCATTGTGTACTGAAAATTTGCCCATTTGCTTGAAGATATGTGACGAAACGCTCAAGAAACCTTGATTGGCGTTTTACCGACGATAAATTTAGCTATAGTTAAGTCACCACCATTAGAATTGGATTCACCAATGAAACATCTACTCTCCACCACGTTTGCTGCAGTCATGGCGCTTACAGCACCAGCGCTTGCAGATTCTCCAGTGGTGGTTGAACTGTTTACCTCCCAAGGATGCTCATCCTGTCCGCCAGCAGACAAGATGCTGCATGCGCTGGCAGAACGCGATGACGTGATCGCATTAGCGTTGCACGTCGATTATTGGGATTACATTGGGTGGAAAGATGTATTTGCACAGGCCAAGTTCACCCAGCGCCAACGCAAATACGCGGCCTTTGGCAATCGTCGCTCAATCTATACACCACAGATGATTGTGAACGGGGTTTCCAGTGTCGTTGGGGCCAAACCCATGGAATTGTCCAAGACAATATCAGAGCACGCTGCGGCCCCGTCTGGGGTTGACCTATCGCTTAGCCGCAAGGGCAACAGTGTGGTTGTTGATGGTACTTCGAACGGTGCTGAAGGTCCGTTTGTCGTGCAGATTGTTCGATATCAACCTCTTAGTGAGGTTCGCATCACTCGTGGCGAGAACGCTGGCAAGACGTTGGCCTATTCCAATGTGGTGACGGAGTGGAGCGTGTTGGGTGATTGGGATGGTATTGGACCGTTGTCTATGTCGGCCAGTCTTAGCGAAGACGCGCCAGTTGTGGTGATTGTTCAACAACAACAGTTTGGCCCTATCTTGGCCGCAGCACGCTTGCGCTAAACAATTGGGGACCGCGGTATCGCTGTCTCTACTCTTCCGCTTCTTCCTCAACCAGCAACGTGATTTCACCCGCTGCCTCTAGTTCGCGGATTGCGTTGACGAAATTGCCCATGGCCGCTTCTGCAAGGGCAGCCTTGGGTGTGCCCACCTCTTCTACATCTTCGCGCAATTGGGTCGCCATTCGCGCCGACATGTTTTCCAAGATGTAATCGGCGCTGGCTTGCATTCCTGCAACTTTAGCCCCGCTAATCGCTAGGACCAATTCATCTGGGTCCACATCGCGAAGAATGCGCGGGACATCGCGGGCCACAACACGTGCGGGGATATTGGCAAAGGTAAAGATCGCTTTGCGCACAGCTGTGGCAAATGTTTCGTCGGTTTCCTGCAATCCCTCCAGCATGTCGTCGCGCGTCAAGGTGGTGGATGAGTTGAGGATCGCACCAACCCGTTCCACTGGTCCCTCATCGAAAGCCATCACTTGCACTATCGACAGTTGTGTGGCCAATGACAGCCCGATGCGATCAACCGCACTGGGCGACACACCGCTGGTTTGCGAAACTGCATAGGTGATTTCACGCGCCCGCGGGCCGGGGATGGCCCCCAACAATTCCGCCGCTTTAGGGACGTTCAGTTTTGATAGAACGACAGCGGCAACTTCGGTGCTTTCGTTTTCCATCACAGGTCGGAGTGTCTCAATATCCATTTCCTGAATGCTTTTCCATGGATCACCCATTTGAAGCACGCCGGCTTCTTTACGTAACCGATCCGCAGTCTGTTTGCTGATTTTGCCATCAAGTGCGGTTATCGCCCCCACAATTCCGTGCGGAAAGCTAAGGCCGATACGTTCCAATTCATCGGTAAATTCTGCGATGACAAGGGCCAAGGTATCGCGATCCACTACGCGCATCTTGCCCATTTGCTGGGTTAGGGTCGCTTGTAAATCTTCAGGCAGTTCTTCCAGTGGGATATCGGCACCGTTGTTAAGCAATAGGCGAACGACAATAGCCGCTTTGGCTATGCGGCTGAGGGACAGGTCAGGTTTTGGTGGTTTCACGGTGTTGGACCCGATCACAGCGGTTGCTGTATTCGGGTCCATCGGGATCAAATCCATAGTCTACCAACCTCAGTGTTCTTTCAAACATCCTTGGCAGACAGGTGTGAATAAACCCTAAAATCAGTGGCTATATGTTATGCCCGTTGCGATCGCGTTTGACAGTGACAGCGCCGCCCACGTGTCCGCACCCCCGCGTGCATTGATTTCGCGCAATTGTGCCACTGCACCAATTTTGTCGCCTTGATCCATCATGCCTTGGCCCATGTAAGACCGCGCAAGAATGTTATCAGAATTTTGATCGATCGCCTTTTGGTAAAACACCATCGCGACGTAGACATTGCCCAGCTTACGGTTGGTAAAGCCTTTGTACGTCAGCACGCGATCGTCGTTTTGATCAGACATCGCATCCATAACGCCCATCGCGTCCAAATAGCGGCCAGCATACGCCAGCTCCCGCACAGCGTCATATAATGTGTCGTCGTCCAGATTGGTCTCTTCTGGATTTACACATTTCTTTTTCTTCTCATCCCAAACCTGAACACCTTCACACTCGATGGTGGTTTCAGTCGGTTTTGGTTCTGCACTATCGCTTGAGCCTGCGGCAAAAACGGGTGCTGAAAGGCCTAGTGACAGCGTCAGTGGAAGGGCCAAAGCCGCTGCAGTTGCAAATTTATTCATTCAAAATCTCCGGTTGGGTTCAAGTCTTGGATGACGTTACCCCGCATGCTTAACATCAAATCCAATCAAACAAGTGTCATTTTCCGCTATAAGCGGGAATTGTGTGAAATTCTGCAAACAAAAAGGGGCGGGACTACAAGTGAATGCAATCCCGCCCAAACTATCAATTGGTGGACATGATTAGTCTTTGAAGACGCGTTTGAAAATCGTGTCGACGTGTTTAGTGTGATAGGCCATGTCGAACTTCTCGTTGATTTCTTCGACGGACAGAGCTTCACATACTTCTGGATCTGCGAGCAATTCCTCGCGGAAGTCGGTGCGGAATTCCCATACTTTCAACGCATTGCGTTGAACCATTGCATAGGAAGCTTCACGGCTCACGCCTGCTTGGGTCAGGGCCAACAATACACGTTGGGACATAACAAGACCTGGGAATTTGTTCATGTTGTCCATCATGTTTTCAGGGAAGATCAACATGTTGTCGATCACGCCCGTCAAACGGTGCAAGGCAAAGTCCAAAGTGATTGTCGCATCTGGACCAATCGCACGCTCAACGGACGAGTGTGCAATATCACGCTCGTGCCACATGGTGACGTTTTCCATCGCTGGGATCACAGCCATACGCACGGTACGGGCCAAACCAGTTAGGTTTTCTGTCAACACAGGGTTCTTTTTATGCGGCATCGCAGATGAACCCTTTTGGCCAGCTGAAAAGAACTCAGCCCCTTCCAAAACTTCGGTGCGCTGCATGTGGCGAACCTCAGTGGCGACGTTCTCGATAGAGCTCGCAACAACGCCAAGTGCAGCGAAGAAGGCTGCGTGGCGGTCACGTGGGATCACTTGGGTGCTGATCGGTTCTGGAGTCAGGCCAAGCTGCTCGCAAACGTGTTCTTCGATCGCTGGATCAATGTTTGCGAATGTGCCAACCGCGCCAGATACGGCGCCAGTTGAAATCTCTTCACGTGCTGTACGCAGGCGTGTCAGGTTGCGATCCATTTCCGCGTAGAAACGCGCGAATGTCAGGCCCATCGTTGTTGGCTCGGCGTGGATGCCGTGGCTACGGCCAACACGAACGGTATCTTTGTGCTCGATCGCGCGGCGCTTCAAAGCGGCCAAAAGCAATTCAACGTCAGCAATCAGAATGTCTGCAGCGCGGACCAATTGTACGTTAAAACAAGTGTCTAGCACGTCCGAGGATGTCATGCCTTGGTGCACGAAACGGGCCTCGTCAGAACCGACATGTTCGGCCAAGTGGGTCAAGAACGCGATCACGTCATGCTTGGTTATAGCTTCGATTTCGTCGATGCGGGCCACGTCGAATTCAACGTCTTTGGCCTTCCAAACGGCGTCCGCGTTTTCACGTGGGATTACACCGATGTTGGCCATAGCTTCGCAGGCGTGCGCTTCGATTTCGTACCAGATTTTGAATTTGGATGCAGGGGACCAAATGGCCACCATATCAGGACGGGAATAGCGAGGGATCATAATGCGCACCTTTTTGTGTCTGTTCACGGGATTGCCGTCCCCTTAAACGGGATGTGACCTGACGACAAGCTTGGGAAGCTGGAAATGGATCGGTTTGCGCTGAAAATAGGAATGAATCGCCTGAAAATGGAAAGAAACGGGTGAACCGTATTTTGTCCGATTTCGCAGGGCGTTGGAAACTAGAGCGTGACATCACACCCGCTGAGGGACCTGCTGGGCGGTTCTTGGGGTGTGCGGAATGGACCGACAAAAACGGCCTAATGCAATATAAAGAAACGGGAAATTTGCAAATCTCGGGGCACGCGGCAATGGTTGCGGAGCGGAGGTATCGTTGGGATGAAAAGCTGAACATCTCCTTTGAGGATGGACGGTTTTTCCACCAAGTGCCCGCACTGGGTGGGGCTGCGGCGCATTGGTGTGACCCTGACCAATATGATGCGAGTTATGATTTCACAGACTGGCCGAGATGGTCCTGCACATGGCGGGTCAGGGGGCCCCGCAAGGACTATACACTGCACAGCCGCTACTCAAAAATTTAAGTTTAGAGTATTGAAAATACAGTGTTTTCTCACTTGTGGGGCAGGGTCATCGTGGGATGGGTCGGGGCGCTAATCTGGGTCGGTGACGTGGAGAATACGGACATTGGCCGCCGCCTTGATCCTAGCGATCTGAAAGAGGGTCAACCGCTGAGGGGGCCACGTTTTAGCACAGTTCAATTTGTAACACGTCCTGTCCCAAACGGGCTGCGCCTTGTCCGTTTTGGGATGGGTGACGGGAAGGGGCAAGGGCGCAACACGGCAAAGGTTAAGGCCGCGCACGGTGGGGTGAACGGGGCAAACTGCACAAAAACAGGCGCGAACTGTACAGTCCCAACAGCCGAGGATGCGGGGATTTGGGGGAGGATTGGGCAAACTGCACAGAACAGCGGGTGATCTGTATAGTTTGGCGATTTTGGAGCGTTAACAGATTGGTAAGGGATGCGGGCGCGTTAACTTTTGGTTGGGACGGTTAGGGGTGGCAAAATCCAACGTCGGTATCGTGTAGGTATCGCGTCGGTGGGTACGGGTGGGAAAATGACACGTTTGTAAAAATCACACAACAACCACTGATTGTCTTCTTGG